>Ga0207683_10002884_pt1 | contig 14987 bp, 12 predicted proteins | sample KBSM73metaG_FD_184333 | JGI IMG/M metagenome (GOLD analysis project Ga0207683, IMG submission 184333) | Miscanthus rhizosphere microbial communities from Kellogg Biological Station, Michigan, USA - KBS M7-3 metaG (SPAdes) (version 2) | ecosystem: Host-associated > Plants > Roots > Rhizosphere >... | reverse complement strand
TCGAACGGAACGGTCCCCTGCCAGTCGTCGTCGCCGGCACCGGAGACGGGAAGGCGGCCGTCGGACCGCGGCCGCACGGGCATCGCGCCCGACGACGTGTACCCGACGTGGCCGTCCCGGTCGGCATAGAGGAAATTCTGAGCCGCCGAGTGCACGAGCGAGACGCCGGCGAGGAACTCGTTCCAGCTCGCCGCGCGGTCGATCGCGTAGAAGGCCTCGGCGGTACGGTCGTCCGGGTCGAGCCCGGTCCAGCGCAGCGCGACCTCGGGCCCCAGCGACAGCGCGCCTGCCAGCACGGCTCCCACGATGGGGCCGTGGACGGACTCGCGAACCGTCACCGAGACCTCGGCGCCTCCCCGCACGCGGATGCGCTCGACGCGGCTGGCGAACGGCTTCCACTCGCCGCGGTGGAGATAGCGGCCGGGATGCGCCGGATCGGTCCGCTCGACGAAGAGGTCCTGCACGTCCGGCTCGAGGGACGTCGCGCCCCAGGCGATGCGCGCGTTGCGGCCCAGGATGACGAACGGGACTCCCGGCAGCGTGGCTCCGGCGGCGGACAGCCCCGGCGCCTCGACGGAGGCGAGATACCACACCGCCGGGGCGCGAAGCTTCAGGTGCGGGTCGTTGGCGAGGATCGGATGGCCGGTGGCGCTGCGCGCGCCCGAGACGACGAAGGAGTTGCTGCCGACGCCGTCGCCGCCCTCGAGGCCGAACGGCTCGAGAAGCGCGAACGTCGCGGACAGGGATTGCCAGGGGCCGTGAGCCGTCCGCCGTGAGCCGTGAGACGGGGGTCGCGACGGGGCTCGCGGCTCCCACTCGTCTCCCGTCAGGATGGTCGGGTCCGCCGCGTTGACGGGAAGGAGCTCGTTCGCCCGCTCCGGGCCGAGCGCGTCGACGTACCGCGCGAGCCGGATCTCGTCCTCGGCGTTTCGGGAGAGATCCCAGGCCATCATCTTTCCCCAGGCGAGGCTGTCGACCGGCGTCCACGGCTCGACCGGGACCCGGAGGAGCCGGAGCTCGACCGGCCTCGCGCGATCTGCCGCGAGGAAGGCATTGACGCCGGCGGCGTACGCTTCGAGGAGCCGCCGGACCTCGGGCGACAGGGCGCTGACGCGCCAGGCCTCCTCAGCCGCGCGGCGAAACCCGACGGTCCGGAGAAACGTGTCCGTGGGCACGGTCCGCTCTCCGAGAATCTCGGAGAGCCTCCCGGCGGCGACCCGCCGCTCGAACTCCATCTGCCAGAGCCGGTCGCGCGCGTGCGCGTAACCGACGCCGAACATCGCGTCGGCGATCGAAGAGGCGCGGATGGCAGGAACTCCGTGGGAATCCGTCACGATCGTGACGCGTCCGGCGACGCCGGCCACGCTCACGGATCCAGACCGGCGCGGGTAGGTCGACAGCGCGAGTCCCGCCAGCACGACCGCCGCGGCCAGGACGAGGCCGAGCAGGACGGCGACCGCGCGACGGGCTCTCCCGGTCATGCGCGCGCGCCCCCGGCCCGCCGGACTCCGCGGCTCAAGACGCGGCCGGAGACGAGACCAGCGACGCGATCTGCCGATCGTGCATGCGGCCCAGCGCGAGCTGCGCCGTGATCGCACCGACGAGAGCGAAGAACATGTCCCACTGCGTGTCCCACGGGTCGCCCTGCGTGCCGAGGAACGCCGTCGCGGCCTCCCCCGAGGCGAGCGAGGTCCACCACTCCACGAACTCGTAGAAGGCCGAGATCGCGAGGCACACGCACGTGACGAGGAAGAAGGTCCATCCCCCGCGCTTCAGCGGCGTGCGCCGCAGGAGGATCTCGCGGGCGACGATCGCCGGCACGAAGCCCTGCGCGAAGTGGCCGAGGCGGTCGTAGTGGTTCCGCGCGAGACCGAACGCGCGCTGCACCCAGAATCCGAGCGGAACCTCGGCGTACGTGTAGTGCCCACCGACCATGAGGATGCAGGCGTGGAGGAGGATCAGCCGGTAGGCGAGCGGCGTGAGAGGAAAACGCCGGTAGGTTGCGACGAGCACGACCGCCGCCACGATCGCCGGCGCGACCTCCAGGATCCAGGTGTAGCCGTCCTTCGCATGGATTCGCGAGAGGACGAGGAGGACGATGCCGAGGGCGAGGAGGACGGCCGGTTCGCGCCTCCTCACTCGTCGAAACGACCGGCGCGGCCGCTCAGCGCGTCCGTCAGGTCGTACGAGCCCGGCGCGAAGTGGAGCGTCAGCGCGCCGGTCTCGAAGACCGTCCGCTCGAGCGAGAGGTCGAATCCGGGAGGGATCCAGTCGTTCAGATTGACGACCATGATGCGGTCGTCGCGGTACCAGGTCAGGAGACCCTGCGGCGCCTTCTGCACGAGGTAGGTGATGAGCTGGTCGGGGATGGGAATGAACGACAGCGCATGCACGCGGTCCAGCACGAACGCCAGAAACCCGTCCTTGAGGCGCAGCTGAGTCAGCGACGCGCGCGCGGAGAGAGGCACGCCGAAGCGGTGGACCGCCAGCGTCGCCGAGAGCTCGCCGTGCGTCACGCGGAGCTTCAACTCCTGGAGGTCGGGGATGCGGTCGACGAGGCGGCGCACGATGGCGTTGAGCGTTCGCTCTTCGAAGGTGAGCGAGAGACCGCTCCACCGGACCCGAAAGTCCGGCTCGTCGGGCGGCGCCGGGATGTCCGGCGCCGCGGAATTGTCCGGCACGAACCTATTCTAGCGCGATCAGCTCAGCCAGTCGGTGACGATCCGGGCGCTCTTCGCGGCCTTCCAGTGCTCGGCCTTGACGCTCATCGGCACGACGCACACCTGGTCGTGAGCGCCGGCCGAGAGGAAGAACGAATGGGAAAACGTGTCGATCTGCTTCCCGGACGCATCCAGAAGCCGGACGAAGATCTCGACGCGATGCTGCTGGCCGTCGTTGTTGCTCCCGACGAAGCGCCAATTCGCCTTGAAGGGATCGGCCGCGACGTCGCCGTCCGGCTCGAGACGCACCGAGTCGATCTTCGCCTCGAACGCGTTCGCCTTGTACGAGAGAGCGGAGAGCGCGACGTCCTTCCCGGGCTCGGGAATGTCGAGCGCCGTCTGGGTGCGATGCATGAGCGCGGCCGTGGAGTACGCGGCGACCGCCGTGAGAAGGATCCCGAGGAAGAGGCGACGACGAGCGGGTGCCATACGACCTCCTGCAAAAAGGAAAAAAGGATTTGTTGCCGCGGATCAGATCACGTATCCCGCCGCGAAGCCAGCCTGCGCCGCGATCATCATCAGGTACATGTGCGTCCACGCCGGATGGTTCTCGGTCGAGGCGAGCGAGTCCGGATCGCGCAGCAGGAGGCGCGCCGTGTACGCGCCCCACGCCGCGAGGACGAGCCCCAGCGCCGTCAGGAACGCCGGGTTGCCGGTCAGGCGAGCGTCGCCCGGCAGCCGCGTCAGGACGGGCACGAGCAGCCACGGGATGACGAAGAACGGCGCCATGATCCGCGCGGCGCGCGCGACACCGAACCGGACGGGCAGCGTGATGCAGCCGTGCGCGCGGTCGCCCTCCATGTCCGAGAAGTCCTTCGTGGACGTCGCGCCCAGCAGGAAGAGCGCGAACACGCCGCCGATCGACCACGGCTCGCCCACCAGCACCGGCGCGACGAACGACCATCCCGCGACCTTCAGGAGACCGCCGCGCGTCACCGCGATCGTGAAGTTGGCCCAGAACCAGTGGCGCTTCGATCGGCCGAAGGCGGGAAACGAGTAGACGAAGGTCGCGAGGGCGCCGATGCAGTAGATGAAGAACGCGGCGTGGAGAGGCAGCGGCGCGGCGGCGCGCTCCGCGAGCGTGACGTACGGATACGGCACGACGAACCACGTCGGCGCGATGGCGAGGAGATAGAGGGCGGCCGACGCCGCCCAGGCCGGCGCGATCGCGACGTCCCCGGTGACGAGCGGGCGGTCCGGCTTGTTCTTCCGGTCGATCTCGAGGTCCGCGATCTGGTTGACGATGTTGGACGCCGCGTTCATCGCGGACGCGCAGAGCGATCCGACGGCGACCGTCAGGACGACGGCCCACGTGACCCGCCGCGCCGGATCGGGGTTGTGCGCCGATCCGAAGGCGCAGATCGCGCCGGAGACGATCCCGACGAGGGGAGGCAGGAGCGTGAACGGCCGCGCCAGCCGCACGTAGTGCCTCATGCGAGCCCCGCGCCGAGCCGCAGCGCGACCATCGCGCCGACGAACGTGTTCAGGGCGTTGGCGAACTCGTGGTCGAGCCGGAAGCCGAAGCGGGCTCCCATGGCCGAGAGGACGCTCTCGGCGAGCGCGCCGATGAACCCTCCCGCCGCGACGGCGGGGATGGCGCGGGCGGGGGAAACGCCGAGCGCCACGGCCGCCAGCGCGATCGCCGCGGCGCCCGCCAGGCTGGCGAGCGTGCCGGGCACGGAGATGGCGCCCGGCGTGCCGGGCTCCAGGCGCCGGAAGGTCAGCGGGGAGAACGGCCGGCGGCCGAACAGGGTGCCGACCTCCGTGCCGAGCGTGTCCGCGAGGGCCGCCGCGAAGGCGGCGGCGTAGGCGGCGCCCGGCGCGCCGACGAGCAGGAGCGCGGCGGGAACGAGACAGTTCGCGGCGACGTGCGCGGCCCCGCGGCGGCCCGAGTCCGCCTGCGCGACGCCGAGGGCCGCCTTGCGCCGGTAGCCCAGGCGCGTGGCGAGCGTGCCGCCGAGGAAGAACGCCCAGAGCAGCCCGTACGCGCCCCAGCCGCCGGCGGCGAGGATGACCGCGCCGGCGATGCCTCCCGCGACCGCCCCGGAGACGCTCACGACCCTCAGGGCGCCCATCGCGCACGCGACGGCCGCGTTCAGCGCGACCGCGACGAGCAGCGGGGTCCACGCCCCTCCGCCCGGCGCCGCGAGGAGCCGCGGAGGCCAGATCAGTCCGAGCTGGTAGACCACGAGCGCGGTCGGAAGCGCGGCGACGACGTTGTCGTCGATCCCCGAGCGGACCGACTCGAGAAACGCGTAGACGGCGGCGCCGATCACGAGGATCGCGGCCGAGTCCGGGGTCGCGGGTCGCCGCGAGACGAAGACGAAGACGGCGAGCGCCGCCGACGACGCGACGGCCCAGTTCGCCAGGAGCCCGACCCACGTCTTCTCGCGGTTCCAGGGCAGGGTCGGCCCGCCGATCAGCCGGCCGGCGATCGCGGCGGCCGGGTCGCCGAACGCCATCATGGCCCACACCGCGGCGGCGACCGTCAGGTACTTCCCGGAGAAGACGAGGATCAGGAGCAGCACCATCGCCGGATAGGCGACGATCCCGGCGTCGCGGCGCGCGCGCGGGTCGCGGTAGATCCCGCGGCCGATACGCGGCATGACGACGGCGTTGAAGAGCAGGGCGGCTCCGGCGAGCGCGGCCGCGGGCCCGGCGTCGAGCCATCGCAGCGTGAGCGCGAAGAGGCCCATCCCCGCGTGGAGCGCCTTGCGCTTCCACTCGGAGGGGGTCAAGCGAGCTCTCCGGCGGAGCTCGAGCGGGCCTTCCGGGCGGGACTCGGACGGGCTCGCCGAGCGGAACACGAGCGGGCTCTCCGCCCGCGGATCATGGGCGCACCGCGGCGCTCGTCAAGGTCCGGCGATCAGCGGCTCGACGTCGCGGCCGCGGCCGCCGGCTGCGCCTGCGCCGGCGCCGCCTTGACGTACTTGTCGTACCACGCGACGTAGCGCTCGTACCGGTCGCGCACGTAGCTCGGCTTGCGGATCCCGTGGTACTGGCCCGGATAGATCACGAGCTGCGTCGGCACGCCCAGACTCCGCAGCGCCTGATACATCTGCTCGGAGTTGATGAGCGGGACGTTGAAGTCGGACTCGCCGCAAAGGAACAGCGTCGCCGTGCGGATCCGGTCCGCGTGCAGAAACGGATAGGACAACTTGATCCACGTGTCGGGAGCCTTCCAGGGCGGACCGAGCTCCTGCTCGTACTCCCGGATGTACTGATCGGTGCCGTAGCTGGCGAGGAAGTTCGAGCTCCCGGCCCCGCTCGTCGCCCCGCGGAAACGCGCGTCGCGCGCGATGACGTAGTTCGTCAGGATGCCGCCATAGCTCCAGCCGCCGACCCCCAGCCGGTTGGGGTCCGCGATTCCCTTCGCGATCGCGTCGTCCACCCCCGCGATGACGTCCTCCGCGTCGCGGTGTCCCCAGTCGGCGTAGATCGCCCTCTGGAATCCCTCGCCGCGGCCCGAGCTGCCGCGCGGGTTCGGCGCGACGACGACGTACCCGTTCGCCGCCAGCCACTGCCACTCCCCCTCGAAAGCGTTCTCGTGCTGGCCGACCGGGCCGCCGTGGAGACGGAGGATGGTCGGGTAGCGCTTGCCCGAGTCGTCCGCCGCGGACCGGCGGCCCGAGTCGTAGTCGGGCGGCGTGACCAGGAAGCCGTGGATCTCCGTGCCGTCGGGGCTCTTGAACTTCGTCTCGGAGACCGCGCCGAGCTTCAGCTCGGCGAAGAGCGCGTCGTTCTGGGTCGACAGCCGGCGCGGTGCGCCGGAGGCGTCCACCGCGTAGATCTCCGCCGGCGAGTCCGGCGTGGCCATCAGGATGACGGTCGCTCCTCCCCCCGTCGCGACGTCGGACACGACGTGGCGGCCCGTCACGATCCGCCGAACCGCGCCGCCGGCGGCCGGGACGCTCGCGAGGTTGACCGACCCGTCCTCCTCGAGGCGAAAGTAAATCGCCGAGCCGTCCTTCGTGAAGGCCGGCGACTCCGCGTTGAGGTCGAGGTCCGGCGTGAGGATCTTCGGCGCGCCGCCCGCCGCGGGCAGGAGCGCGAGACGGTGCAGGCCGTAGTAGATGAGCTTGTCCGGTCCGCCCTGCACGTAGGCGATGGAGCGGGAGTCCGGGCTCCAGGCGAGCCGGCTCCCCCACTCGGGGTCGTTGTCGTTGCCCTCGTAGGTCGTCAGCGCGCGGGGGGAGGCTCCGGCGCGCGGCTCGATCGCGAAGACGTCCCAGTTGTCGGTGCGGTCGGGATCCGGGCCGCGCTTCGAGACGAAGGCGATGGTCTTGCCGTCCGGGGACCACGACGGGATCAGCTCGTCGTACTCGCCCGACGTGAGCGGCTCGATCTTGCGCGAGTCGCGGTCGAGCAGGTAGAGGTGCGAGCGCTGCTTGCCGAGGTAGCCGGTCACGTCGCGCTTGAACTGATAGCGGTCGATGACGATCGGCTTCTTCGTCTTCGACTTCTTCTTGTCCTTCGCGCCGCCCGCGCCGCCGTCGGCCGCGGCGTCGGCGTCCGCCTTGTCCGGATCCGGATCCTCCCCGACGAGGACGAGCCGCCGCCCGTCGGGAGACCAGTCGAAGTCCGCGATCCCGCCGGCGCGCTCCGTGATCTTCTCGGCCTCTCCCCCGGCGCGCGGCAGGAGCCAGATCTGCGATTCCTCGTTCGCGTCGTCGCGCGAGGACAGGAAGGCGAGGAAGCGTCCATCCGGGCTCCAGCGCGGCGTCGACTCGCCCTCCTTGCGCGTCGTCAGGCGCGTGGTCTCCTTGCCGTCGAGGCTGGTCATCCAGATGTCGGAGCCGCGCTTGTCCTCCTTCGCGTCGGTCGAACGGACCGTGTAGGCGACCCAGCGCCCGTCCGGCGAGATCTGCGGGTCCGAGACGGACCGGACGCGCTCGAGGTCGGCGAGCGAGAGGGCGTGGCGAGGCTTGTCCGCCGCCTCCGCGAGCGCGGCGGTGCAGAGAATCGCGGCGGCGGCGAGAACTCTCGAGACGGTCCGTCGGAGCATGGGCACCTCTGTGGGGTTTCGGCGGGAGTCTATTTCAGACGGGCTCTCACGCCTCGGGCCGCGCGCGGCGAGCGATGTACTCGGCGAGCGGGTCCCGGAAGCTGCGTATGGGGCGGCCCGTCAGCCGCTCGTACTTGCCCGTATCGAGCACCGAGTACGCGGGCCGCGGAGCCGGCCGCGCGATCTGGGCCGAGGTGACGGCGTCGACGGGCACGTCGCCGCGCCCGGAGAGCCAGAGGATCTCGCGGGCGAAGTCGTGCCACGAGACCTCGCCGCGGTTGGCGAAGTGGTACACGCCGGTGGCGCCGGCCTCGAGCAGAGAGGCGATCGCCTCCGAGAGGTCCGGCGTCGCGGTCGGGCGTCCGATCTGGTCCGCGACCACGGAAAGCCGCGGCTTCCCCTCCTCGACCTGCTTCAGGATCGCCTCGACGAAGTTCCACCCGGAGCGGCCGAACAGCCACGACGCGCGCACGACGAGGCTCGAGGGAAGCCGCAGCGCCTCCTCCTCGCCGTCCCGCTTGGTACGCCCGTAGGCGGACAGCGGCGCCGTCGGATCGTCCTCGACGTACGGCGCGCGCTTGCTGCCGTCGAATACGAAGTCCGTCGAGACCTGGACGAGCTGCGCGGAGAAGTGCCCGCACGCGTCGGCGAGGTAGCCGACGGCGCGCGCGTTGACCTCGGCGGCGCGCGGGTCCGTCTCGCACGCGTCGACCTTCGTGAAGGCGGCGCAGTTGACGACCACGTCGGGGCGGATCTCGCGGATCGTCCGCTGAACCGCCGCTTCGTCGGCGACGTCCAGGTCCGCCTTCGGGCGCGGGTACACCTCGTAGCCCGCGACCGACAGCCGGATCGACAGGTCGGATCCGAGCATTCCCGCGGCGCCCGTGACGAGCGCGCGGCGCCGGCTGCGGGGCATCGGACGGGGGGCGCTCAGGACGGCGGCGTGGGAACCGGGAGTCGCGTCGGGCTGGGACATAGGTTAGCCGTGAGACGTAAGACGTGAGACGTGAGACGTGGGAGGGACCAATGCATTAGCCATCGCTAATATATCTTGGACATCGTTCCCCTTCGCGATTGTCGGAGGCACCTGTGTCCGGAGCTCTACGTCTTACGTCTTACGTCTTACGTCTTACGGCTCGCGGCTTGCGGGTTTACCCTGGCGCCTTCGCGGTCGCGGTCGACGTCGCCAGCCGGCTCTCGTACTGCGACCGGTAGAACTCGCGGTAGGCCGCGTCGCGCTCCTTGATCGGCCGCCACCACTGCTCGTGGTCGCGGTACCAGCGCACGGTCTCGACGAGCCCGTCCTCGAACGCCGTGCCCGGCGTGAAGCCGAGGCGCGCGAGCTTGGACGCGTCCAGCGAGTAGCGGCGATCGTGGCCCGGCCGGTCGTCCACGAAACGGATGAGGCTCTCGGGCTTGCCGAGCTCCTTCAGGACGCGCTTCGTGATCGCGATGTTGGGCGCCTCGTTGCCGCCCGCGACGTTGTACGTCTCGCCCGGCTCGCCGGCGTCGAGGAGAAAGTCGATGGCCGCGGCATGGTCACGGACGAAGAGCCAGTCGCGCACGTTCTGGCCGTCGCCGTAGAGCGGCAGCGGCAGGTCGTCGACCGCGTTGGTGGCGAAGAGCGGGATGAGCTTCTCCGGGTACTGGTGCGGGCCGTAGTTGTTCGAGGCGCGCGTGATGATGACGGGCACGCGGTAGGACGCCCAGTAGGAGTACGCGAGCCGGTCGCCTCCGGCCTTCGAGGCCGCGTACGGGTTGCGCGGGTTGAGCGGCGACTGCTCGGTGAACGAGCCCTCCGGAATCGAGCCGTACACCTCGTCCGTCGAGATCTGCACGAAGCGCTTCACGCCACGGCGGCGCGCCTCCTCGAGGAGCACGAACACGCCCTTGACGTCCGTCTCGATGAACGACGCGTCCCCCAGCAGCGAGCGGTCCACGTGGGTCTCCGCGGCGAAGTTGACGACGGCGTCGCAGCCCTCCATCGCGACGCCGACCACGTCGGGATCCGCGATGTCGCCGCGCACGAAACGGTAGTCGGGGCGGTGCGCGACGTCGGTGAGGTTCGCCGGGTTGGCGGCGTACGTCAGCTTGTCCAGGTTGACGACGGAGACTCCGCCGGCCCGGGACTCGAGGACGTGCCGGACGAAGTGCGACCCGATGAAGCCGCAGCCGCCCGTGACGAGCAGCTTCATACGATGCCGATCTCGGAGTTGTCTCCGACGAGAAAGCGGTGGACGCGGGGCCTCTCGGCGCCCGGGTGGATGCGCACGTTCTTGCCGATCAGCGAGTCCGCGATGCGGACCGGGATCCGCTCGAGTCGCGAGCCCTCGAGGACGATCGAGTTCTCGATCTCGCAGCGGTCGATGAGGCAGTCCGGGCCGACGGCCGTGTAGGGGCCCACGAACGCGTCGCGGATCTCGGCGCCGGGGCCGATCACCGCCGGGCCGCGAACGGTGGACCGCACGATCTTCGCGCCCGGCTCGAGGACGACCTTGCCCTCGACGCGGCAGTCTCCGTTGACGCTCTCGAGGCCCCGCGCAGAGAACGTGTCGAGCACGATGCGGTTCGCCTCCAGCATGTCCTCGATCTTGCCCGTGTCCTTCCACCAGCCCGACACGAGGTGAGGGTGGACGCTCTTGCCGTGGTCCACGAGCCACTGGATGGCGTCGGTGATCTCGAGCTCCTGACGGGCGCTGGGGCGGATCCCCTTGACCGCGTCCCAGATCGAGTCGTCGAACATGTACACGCCGACGAGCGCGAGGTCCGACTTCGGGTGCTTGGGCTTCTCGGTGAGCTGGACGACCCGGCCGTTCTCGAGCTCCGCCACGCCGAACTGCTCCGGGTTCGGGACCTTCGCGAGGAGGATCTGCGAGTTGCACTTCAGCCGGCGGAAGTCGTCGACGAGCGTCGTGATCCCGTCCGCGATGACGTTGTCTCCGAGGTACATGACGAACGGCTCGCCGCGCAGGAACGGCTCCGAGATGAGGACGGCGTGGGCGAGGCCGCGCGGAGCGTCCTGCTCGATGTAGCGGATCTTCGCGCCGAAGCGGGAGCCGTCGCCGAGCGCGGCCTGGATCTCCTCCCGCGTGTCGCCGACGACGACGCCGATCTCCTTGATCCCCGCCGCGACGATCGCCTCGACGCCGTAGAAGAGCACGGGCTTGTTCGCCACCGGCACGAGCTGCTTGGCGCGCGTGTAGGTCAGCGGGCGCAGGCGCGTGCCCTTCCCGCCCGAGAGAATGAGGCCTTTCACTGACGGGGAATCATACCGAAAGCGGGTCCGGGGCCGTGAGCCGTAAGCCGTGAGCCGTGAGCCGTTTCACGGCGCTCGATCAATGCCCGAACAGCGCGTCCAGCGAGCCGTTCACGTCGAGCAGCGTCCCGATGTCCTTCAGGTTCACGACCAGGCGGTAGTCGTTGCGCGGGGCGGGCGGGAGGCGGAGCTGGCGCACCTCGAGGAAGACCGTGAAGCACGAGCCCTTGTAGGTCAAAAGCGACCGGTCCTCCTGGACGAGGCCCTGTCGCACGTCCCAGGCGACGTTCGTGTCGACGCGGAAGAGCGGGCCGAGGTCCACTCCGCCCGCGACGCGGACCTGGTCCGTGGGCGTGATGATCAACCCCGGCTGCGCGATCGGCCGGTTCGCGAACCAGCTCACGTTGAAGAAGTCCATGCCCCAGTTCGCGCCCGCGGTCAGCGTCGTCCCGGTGAGCTGGGGATCGTGCACGTCGTACGAGAGCCGACCGTCGAGATGATACTTCCCCGCGCTCGAGAGACGCAGGATCGCCTCGACCGGACCGAGCGGCTCGAATGTCGAGGCGGTGATGTTCGATCCGAACACCGTCTGCGGCAGCGAGAAGGCGTACGTCTGCCCCACCTCGAAGGACGCGATCTCCTCGGCGGATCCCGCCATGCCGCCGGCCGGCCGCGCGAGGAGCCGATTCACGATCGCGTAGCGCACCTGGTTCTGTCCGAGCACAGTGTCCACCTCGTCGAACGCGGGGATCCTCGCCGGGTCCGTGACGTCCGAGACGTAGGTGTAGTCCACGCGCGGCTCGATGACGTGCTTGAACTTGTCCCACGGCCCGATCGCCGCGTCGTAGATCCGCGAGAACGACGGTCCGACGATCGACGCGCCGCCCTCCGCGCTCGCGCGGGTGATGGCCTCGCCGGTGAACGTCGTCTGAAGGTCGTTCGTGGAGTCGGTGTAGCCCGTGAAGCGGCCGCCGCCGCGCAGCGTCAGCGAGAGCCACGGGATCTCCTTGAACGGAAAGGAGACCTCCGGGTTGACGTCGAAGCGGCCGTAGGTTCCCTTCGGCAGGTCCTTGCCCTTGTCCATGTAGAGCGCCGAGAGCGACGAGGTGAGCGCCAGGTAGAACGGGCTGTGGCCGATCGGCGCGGTGCGGCGGAAGAACTCGACGGTCGGGAAACGCTCCTGGACGACCGTCGACGAGTAGAAGGTCTCGCTTCGCTCGAACCGGATGTTGAGCGAGTCCGGACCGATGTTCTTCGTCAGGAAGCCCCGCGAGAGTATCTGGCGCGCGCTGGCCAGGGTGAAGTCGCGCTCGAAGTCCTGGAGGAACTCCTCGTCCGAGTAGCGGCGGACCGAGAGGACGCCGCGGAAGCCGAACGGCAGGTCGTCGGACACGTGGTCGAGCCGCAGCTTCCAGCGCGTCTCGGGCTCGAACACGAAGACGCCGAGGGAGCCGTCCGGCAGCGTGCATATGCCCTGGTTCGTCGGCGGCGCCTGCGCGATCGGCACGCAGACGGTCGCCTCCTGGTCGCGGGCGATGTAGCCCTGGAAGATGCCCGCCGACTCGGGCGTGAGCCGCCACCGCGCCTCCTCGCCGAACCCGATCGTGCCGTCGGTGAAGGCGTCGAGCTGCGACGTGAGGTCGGTCGACCGCCCCGTCACCCAGTAGTAGGAGAGGCCCAGGTAGCCGCCGCGGCGGTTGCTCCAGCCGATTCCGGGGACGAGCATGCCCGAGGCGCGGTCCTCCTTCGTGGGCCAGACGAGGTAGGGCGTATAGAGGATCGGCACGGAGCCCGCGCGGAACGCGACGTCCTTCATGCGCGCGTAGTCGTCCAGCGTGATCGTCGCCTCCCCGAGCGAGAAGGACCACTCCGGATCCGGCATGTCGCAAGCCGTGAAGACGCCGTGCTGGATCCGGTAGGTCGAGTCGGCCACCTTGTCGATCCGGTCCGCGACGACGTGGTACGTCGGCGGGAGGTCCGCGGTGGCGTTCTCGAGCCATCCGGTCTTCGACTCGATCGAGAACGTGCCGGAGGTGCCGGAGAGCCGGATCGGGCCCTGGTCGATCACGACGTGACCAGTCAGGATCGCGACCTTCGTCTTGAAGTCGTAGCGCGCCGCGTCCGCCTGGATCTTGACGTCCTGATACTCGATGAGGACCTCCTCGCTGCCCTCCCAGTACTCGCCCTTCTCGAAGTGGACGGGGTTCTTCGTGGAGAGGTGGACCTCGCCGCCCTTCTCGGGCGCCTTGAACTTGATCTGGAAGTTCGGCTTCGTCTTGAAGCGGGACTCGTAGGGGTCGCCCGCGCTGAACGGGTCCTGCTGCGCGGAGAGGATGAGGGCGGCGGCGAAGAGAGATCCGGCGGCGGCGAGGGCCTTCACGCGTCCATGGTCCGGAGGCTTTCGGAGACGCGGAACGCCGCCTCGGTCTTCGCGCGGACCTCGTCCACCTCGACGCCGGGGGCGAGCTCCGAGAGCTCGAGGCCGGCGCCGTCCGGCCGGACGTCGAAGACGCAGAGGTCGGTGATCACGCGCTGGACGCACCGGCGGCCCGTCAGCGGCAGCGTGCAGCGCTTCAGGATCTTCTTCTCGCCGGAGCGCGCCGTGTGCTCCATCGTCACGACGAGGCGGCGGGCGCCGGCCACCAGGTCCATCGCGCCGCCCATCCCCTTCACCATCTTGCCCGGGATCATGTAGTTCGCGATCGAGCCCTCCTCGTCGACCTGCATGGCGCCGAGGATCGAGAGGTCGACGTGGCCGCCGCGGATCATCGCGAAGGAGTCCGCCGATGAGAAGTACGAGGCGCCGGGCCGGATCGTGACGGTCTCCTTGCCGGCGTTGATCAGGTCCGGGTCGATCTCGTCCTCCGTGGGGTACGGCCCGAGGCCGAGAATGCCGTTCTCGGACTGGAGGATGACCTCCATGCCGTCCGGGATGTGGTTGGCGATCAGCGTCGGCATGCCGATGCCGAGGTTGACGGTGTAGCCGTCGCGCAGCTCCTTCACGGCTCTCCGGATGATGCCTTCGCGGTCGAGCATGGCTAGAGCGCTCTCTTCCTCACCGTCCGTCTCTCTATACGTTTCTCGCGCGGCGCGACGACCACCCGGTTCACGAACACCCCCGGCGTGTGGACGCACTCCGGGTCGAGCTCGCCGACCTCGACGATCTCCTCGACCTCGGCGATGGACACCCGGCCCGCCGTCGCCGCCATCGGGTTGAAGTTGCGCGCCGCCTTCCGGTAGACGAGGTTGCCCAGCCGGTCGGCCTTCCACGCGGCGACCATCGAGAAGTCGCCGACGATGCCTCGCTCGAGCAGGTAGTCGCGGCCCTCGAACTGGCGCGTCTCCTTGCCCTCGGCGACGAGCGTGCCGGCTCCCGCGGGCGTGTAGAACGCGGGGATCCCGGCGCCTCCGGCGCGCATCCTCTCGGCGAGCGTGCCCTGGGGAACGAGCTCGACCTCGAGCTCGCCGGACAGGAACTGCCGCTCGAACTCGCCGTTCTCGCCGACGTAGGAGGACACCATCTTCCGGATCTGGCGGTTCCGGAGCAGCAGGCCGAGGCCCCAGTCGTCGACGCCGCAGTTGTTCGAGACGACCGTCAGCTTGCCGACGCCGCGGCGCACGAGGGCCGCGATGAGGTTCTCCGGAATGCCGCAGAGCCCGAAGCCGCCGACGACGAGCGTCGCGCCCTCCCGGACGTCGCGCACGGCCTCGTCGGCGGAGGCGACGACCTTGTCGAGCATGCGCGTCGATGATAGCCGACCGCGCTCGGGCGGTCAGCCCCCGGAAGCGCTCGACGGCCTCGCGACCGCAACGAACTCGACCGTCTCGAGATCGTCCGAGGCTCCGGGGAATGCGCGCAGGCGGTCGAGACGAGGCGCGTCGTCGGGGCCGGGAGGAAGCGCGACGGCGTCGACGCGATCGACCTCGTATCCGGACGCGGCGAAGAGGTCCTCCAGAGTCCGCCGCGTGAAGAGACGCAGGTGCGTCCCGGAGAGGACGGAGTACG
>Ga0207683_10002882_pt1 | contig 14996 bp, 11 predicted proteins | sample KBSM73metaG_FD_184333 | JGI IMG/M metagenome (GOLD analysis project Ga0207683, IMG submission 184333) | Miscanthus rhizosphere microbial communities from Kellogg Biological Station, Michigan, USA - KBS M7-3 metaG (SPAdes) (version 2) | ecosystem: Host-associated > Plants > Roots > Rhizosphere >... | reverse complement strand
TGTAGCCGCCATTTGCTGGTGAAATCGATACCGTGACTTCACGTAAGCTCCTTACCCCGTTTCACCTCCGGCCGGCACACTACATTTTCGCGAGTGTTCTGCTCGTCCGTGCCTTTGTCCTCGTCCGGCTAACGGCTTCGCCCTACCTCCTTCCGACGCGCGGAGATATGCATTTTTACGATGAGTGGGCACAACGGATTCTTAGCGGCCAACTTACTGATCATCTGGCCTTTTACGGCCTGCCGGGATACCCTTACTTGCTTGCGGCCCTCTATAAGATTGCCGGCTACGGTCCATTTATTCCTGCCCTCCTGCAGGCATTACTCGATGCCGGGACGGCGACGCTGATCTATAAGGTTTCGGTCGGCACTTTTTTGGGAACCGGATTGCGTCGTGCCCAAATCACAGGTGTGCTCGCGGCGTTAGGTTGGGCCTTTTTCGTCCCAGCACAAACCTATGCCGTCGTTCTCATGCCTACCGCCTGGTTCATCTTTATCTTCTGGCTCATCCTTTGGCGCATCGTTAGCTGGAAGAACGTGCCAACAAAACGGGAGGCACTAATTCTCGGTCTGCTGGTTGGCCTCGCCGCGACGGCAATCGCGACGATTCTCTTCCTCATCCCGTTGCTAGTCGGCGCAATCCTTCTCAAACCGGCGATTTCCACTCATTCCCAATTCCGCACGCGCATAAACGCCCTCGCTCTGCTTTTCCTTGGCGCTGCTGCAGGTACTTCGCCCTGTTGGATGCACAATTGTTTCATTGCCCACGACCGCGTATTTCTGTCCGCTCACAGTGGTATTAATTTCTGGATTGGAAATAATCCGGGCGCGATTGGTTATCCGCGTTTTCCGCCCGGTCTCCACGCTGGGCAGGCCGCGATGTTACAGGATTCCATAGACGCGGCTGAATCCGCCGCTGGACACGCTCTCCCACGCGGTCAGGTCTCACAGTATTGGGCTGCGAAGGCGCGCAATTACATAACGAGTCATCCGGTAGCATGGCTTCGTCTGCTTGCGCTCAAACTCCGCAATCTTTGGAGCGCATTTCAATACGACGATCTCAGCATCATCACGATCTTGCGTGAGCAAAACGTCACCTTGCCCGGAATTTATTTCGGCCTGGTCGCGGCCCTGGCGTTGCCAGCGATCTTTCTGGTTTGGAAAACAGCGCCGCTCTCACGTTGGATCGCCGTCGCCATCGCCCTGCATGTCCTCGCCTTGTTGCCGGTATTCACCACCGAACGCTATCGTCTGCCAATTGTTCCGGGCCTTCTTATTTTCGCCGCCTTCGGCCTGGTTGCGTTTTTTAATCATGTCGTGGCGGGCAAATTTCGCTGGGCCGTTGCCTACGCCGCGTTTCTAATTGTCTCTTCCTATTTCATTTCCTGGCCGCAACGCGATCCATCACTTTGGGCGTTGGATGCCTACAACAGCGGTTGGCAGGCGCTCGAATCCGGCAATCTTCCCCTGGCGGAAAGAAAATTGCAGCTCGCCCGCGCTTATGTCCCAACGAATCCGGAAACGAATTTCGCTCTCGGAAACCTGCGGCTGGCGGAGGGAAATTCTGCGGCCGCTTCCACCTTTTATCTTACCACTCTACAGCTCGATGATCGTCACCGCGGCGCGCTCAATAATCTTGGCGTAATCGCCCTGGACCACCAGCAATTCGAACTGGCCGAACATTGGTTCCGGCGCGCGCTCGATCTCAACACTCGCAGCGCCAAGACTCATTTTCTTTTGGCCAAGACCTATGCCGCCAGGGGCGACCGCGCCGATGCCTGCGCCGAAATCGATTCCGCTGTTGCCCTAAGTCCACAGCAACCCGAGTTCCGTCAGTTGCGCGAAGAAATCCACCGCCAATGAAAATCGGGGAGATAACCGAGGTCGATCGGCGTGCGAACAGCGACCAAACCACGCATTTATCGCCGGGCTTTTGGTTCTTGCTTGCTGCCCTGGCCGCGACCGGGGCCAAGCTTCTCATTGCTTGGAACACCATCGGCACCAATGACACCGTCGTTTTTTTCCTGTTCGGCCGGGAACTGAGCATCCACGGTCTCGCCGAAACGTATCGCCGGGTCATTCTCTTCAATCATCCGCCGCTGGTTGCCTATTACCTGCGTGCGATTTACGACCTCTCAAGTCTCTATTTCTTCACCCATAACAACATTACTTTTGCGTTTCTTCTCCGATTGCCGGGAGTTATCGCTGACCTCGTCTCGAGCCTGGTCGTTTGGAAATTGGCCGACGCAATGGGCGATCGTCGCCCTCCGTTCTGGGCGCTCCTTCTTTTTGCGCTTAATCCAATTTCGCTCATGATCAGCGGATTTCATGGCAACACCGATTCGGTCATGGTGATGTTCCTTGTTATCGCCTGCCTGATGACGGCGCGGCAGCAACCGATTCTTTGCGGTCTATTCCTGGGCTTGAGCTGGCAGGTGAAAATTGTGCCGCTCCTGTTCATTCCAGTGTTCGCTCTGTTCTGGCATAATCGTCGTCAGCTTCGCCCTTTTATCGCGGCCTTTCTCGTCACTACTGTGCTCCTCGCCTTGGAACCGCTTATTTTCTCCCCCATCGCTTACGCCAAGAATGTTTTGAGCTACGGAAGCTATTGGGGTCTTTGGGGAATCACGTATCTCATCCGCATCAGTGATTTTCAGCATCTAAGCCGGATCAGCTTTTTCGGGCTGGCGCCGGCCGCCACCATTATCAGCAACCTACTTAAGCTCGTAGTCGTTTCCTTTGTTCTCTTCCTGGCGTGGCGCAGACGTGGCAGCGATGCTCAGGGCCTTGTCGTTACGCTGGCCATGAGCTGGCTGAGCTTCTTCATCTTCGCCCCAGGCGTCGCCCCGCAATACTTTGTCTGGTTAACGCCATTCCTATTGTTCCTTTCGCCCACTTTCTTTGTCTGTTTCACCGCCGCGGCCTCCATTTTCCTCTTTGTTTTTTACAGCACCATCTCGCATTCCTGGTTCTGGTATTTTGGTGTTTCGACTAATGCCCTCAGCGCGGTCTGGGCTCCCTGGAACCTTCTTCCCTGGTTGACACTGATCATCGGTTCCGTCCTCATCTGGCGAAACAACGTGCCTCAACAAAGCTCAGCCCTTAAACTTCTCTCTCCGGCGCCAGTGGCCGGAACCTGATTCGTGACCGACCCGGCCCGACCTCGTCCCAGCGCCCTTCCCCTGATCGGAATATGCGCCGTCCTCGCAGTGGGGATCTTCTTGCGTTTGCCACCGGCTCTTTTCGTTGAGCGCGCTCCCTTACATTTCCTGGAAATCCTGCATCCCCAACCTGGCTTTACCGGCGTCGGTTTCGACGAAAATCTCTATCGCGAATACGTCAAAACCCTTTCCCAGGCGGGACTCTCCTCGTATCCGGACCTGGCGGAAGGATACGTTAATCTGCAAGCCCGACTTCCGAGCGCAATCCTGCCACCGACCCGCTTTCTCTACATTTTTTGCGCTTATCTTTGGCACCAAACCACCGGGGCCGACGCCCTCGCCGCCCTGAAAAATATCTCCAGCCTGTTCAGCATTCTTACTCTCGTGCTGACCGCGATTTTTTCCATCCACCTCGGCGGCGTCCGATTGTGCCTCGTCACCAGCGCGCTGATGGCGTTCGCGCCAACTCAAATCCACATGTCGCAGCACGCCCTGATTGATGGTGTCTTTGCCTGCGTTGCCCTGGCCTGTCTCTGGTTGCTCTGGGAAAATTTACAACGGCCGAACGACTGGCGCTGGCTCGCCGGCTATGGGATCGCGCTCGCCCTTCTCGTCCTGACCAAGGAAAATGCACTTTTCGCCTATTTCGGCCTGCTCGCAGTTTTGGGCGCGAGCTATTGGTTTCGAATCGGCATACTCACGCGTTTTCTCCTGGCGACGACCCTGGTCGGCCCACTCCTCGGAGTTGCCATCCTGGTGAATCTCTGCGGGTCGCTAGGCACCGCGATCCACATCTATCAATTGCTCGTAAGCAAGGCCGCCGTTCTGCCCTACGCCCTCAAAACCGGGGACGGACCCTGGTATCGCTACCTTGTCGATTTATCGTTAGTTAGTCCGATTGTCCTCTTGCTCGCATTCGGCGCCATTTTCACGCTCAAACGAAGCAACTCCGCCGTGATCTTTCTGACGGCCTTCCTGGCCGCGAGCTTTCTTGTGATGTGCAATGTCCGCTACGGAATGAACCTGCGCTATGCCAACATGTGGGATCTGCCGTTGTGCTTCCTGGCCGCGAGCTATTTGGTGGCCCTGTTTGCCCGCTTCCGCCGAGCCGATCTTTGGCTCGCTCTTTCCATCATGGCGCTGTGCGCGTTCGATCTGCGGCAGTACCAGATTCTGTTCGTCAAATTCGGATTATACGAGCTTGTGCCCGAAGGTTTGCTGCGGGCGCTCCAGATCTTGAAGTAAATTGGGCAGCGCATTCTGCCGCAATTCCTGGCTGGTGTTGATAGTCTCGCACAACAGATTGTTTACCGTCGGCAGGGCCTGGGCGCGCACAAAAATTTGATAGGAGAAGAAAGACCGACTCAGTGAAATCAACTTCTCGTTAGCCCAGACCAGGAGCCGGCTGATGAAATTGGTTCCGAGCGCCTTCGGATAGGGCGCGGGAATGCCGCGCACGTCGAGAATCTTGTAACCGGATTGCCGGAGCAATTCGCGCAGCGAACGAAAGGTAAAGAGGCGGGTATGGGTGGCGTCCAAGATACCTTTCTTCCCGTAATTGAACTGCCCCAGGAGTAGCATCAGGCGGGTCGCGAAAAATCCGATGTTGGCGGTGGTGATGATCACTTCGGGGCGCTTGCAACCGGTCGCAAAACGCAATTCGTCCATGAATTCCTCCGGCCGCTTCAAATGCTCGATGATGTCGAGCATGAAGATTTGATCGAACTGGGAAACGTTGACGGGAAATTCCTTGCGATCGAGATCCCAGTGAATGAACTGCATTTTCTTCTGGCCTTCAGCCGGGATCAGACGGTCCATCCCCGTGACCGCGCACCCCTTTTTCACCAACTCGGCCCCCACATACCCGCGTCCGCAGCCGACATCCAGCACGTGAGCGCCGCTGCGCGCGGCATCGATCGCCATGGTGTGGGAAGAGGTGAACCCGAGCTTGAGGTCGTAGGTTTCTTCCGGCGGCGCGACATCGAACTTGCGATCGAAAAACAAATTCATTTGATGCAGCCGTGCCCGCACCATCGCTTTACAAACATTGAGGGCGTATTGCAGTCCGTTGACGTGACAGATTTCGTCGCCGTAAAAGGTTGGAATCGGCAGCTCCAGAATGCGGAATTTTTTCAGAACCAGCTGAATGATAATCTCGGTGTCGAAGTGAAAGGCCCCGCTATTGCATTCGAACGGCAGTTGCGCGAGCGCGTGGGTGGCATACAGGCGATAGCCGGAGTGAAACTCCGACAGGTTCGTTTGCAGCATCCAGTTTTGGAAAGTGGTCAGGATCTGGTTGCCGATCCATTTGTAGTACGGCATTCCGCCCGTTCGCGCCGCTTTCTTGTCGATCATGCGCGAACCGAAGACGGCATCGGCTTCGTCCCGAACCAGCGGAGCAAGCAACTCCGGCAGTTTTTCCGGCGCATACTGGCCGTCGCCGTGCAGGAGGGCGACGATATCGAATCCGTGATCGATGGCGTAGCGATAACCGAGCTTCTGATTACCGCCGTAACCCTGGTTCTCCGGCGTCCGGAGCACGGTGATTTGGAAAGGCGGACGTTGATGCTGAAAGCGCAACCCTTCGACGAAAGTATCGTCCGCCGACGAATCATCGATAATCAGCACTTCGACCGCGCTCGAATGCAGCGAAGACGGAATGCGGTTGAGCACTTCTTCAATCGTGCGCGCGGCGTTGTAGGCAACGATGAAAATGAGCACGCGTTTGCCGTGAAAATCGAACGGCGCGGAATCCACCAGTGGGGAGGAGGCCATGCCTCCGGAGCAGCTAGAAGCAGGCCAAGAGGCCGGCGCCGCTCGCCGTCACCTTAGCTTCCATCTTTCCTGCGACGGCAGAGCAAGTAGGCTCCGAATTCGCCGCAAATCTCAAATCGCGATCGCACCATTTGGTTTGATCCATCCGAGCCGAGCTCGCTGGACGCATTTGGTTCGTTCCAGACATGCGAAGCTCCGGTCGAGAAGAGCCAATCCGCCCGACAGATATCGGCGGGGAGACGCGAACCGGGTCGATTGCCTGCTCGGATTCATCTCCAGTGCGCAGGCCAGCCGCCCCCGTCCACACATAAGCCGCGACACCCAGACTCACCAGAAAGAGCGCGGCAAAAAGCGTGCACCCGGAAGCGACGGTGGAGTTCCAACGCCGGGCAAGACACAACATGGCGCCGAGAAGGATGAGCCGGTAGGCGAATCTGGTCGCCCGTTCCGGGGTGAGCCCGATGCCTCCTATTTAATAGACCACAGCGAGCAGAAACGGATTCGGCGGGCCATAAAAGGTCTCGAAATCACGGTACGGCAGTTTTCCCTTCAAAACCTGCTCGGGGATAAACCAGCAGCGTTCCCTCATCCATCCGCGAAGTCGGCAGTTGGAACGCCGCCAAAAACATGGCCAGCAAGGACAAGAGCGATCGCGGCGATAACGCCGAATTCAATTTTCGCCGCGGTACTGCCTCCTCGTAGCTCAGTCGTGGAAGCGGCTTGATTAGCCGCGGTTGTTGCGTCGTGATTTCCGGAACCTTCGGTCACGCGTTGCAGGGAGCCTGATTCGTGCCGCCTATTCCCGCGGTCGCAAATGAGGAAACAGCGTGCCAGCAGCCACGCCGCGACCGCTATTTCGTCGCCCGCAACGCGGCGTTTGCCGTATCGAGCAACGCGTGATCGTCGTTATCGTTCAACTCCGCCAACAATTTCTTGGCGTGCCGAATCGATTTGCGCAGGAAATAAGCGGGCGCGCTAAAATCGGGTGGGGGCGCTCCGCCATTTCGGCCGCGCGCCTGTAACTCCGAGTCCCAGCGACTAAGGGCGCAGGTCGAGGCGAAAAGTTCCATGGCCGCGCCCGCAATCCGCTCCTGGATCAACTGCATGTCCAGCACCGGCTCGCGATAAACGACGAGGCAGCGATTAACCGCGACGTTGAACCGCCAGATTAATCTCCCCAATCGCCCGGCGAAACCACGCAGCTCAGCGCTTTGCACCGGCACATTCGGCGTTCGGACCGCCGCGCCAAGGCGATGCAAGCCCGCGCTCCAAGCCTTACCCATGCGGTTGAACGCGAACGAAGTCATGGTGTCGTAAATTTCCTTGAACTCCATTCCTGGCCCACGCATTCCGACCAGCGCGATAAACGAGGTCAATACTTCGTTCGACCCTTCGCCGATCTGATTGATCCGCGCGTCGCGCAACATTCGACCCAACGGATTATCATCGAAGTAAGCGGAGCCGCCGTGAATTTGGAAGGCGTCGTTGACCGCTTCCCATAGCCGATCAGTCGTGAAAACTTTCAGCATCGCAGTCTCAATCATGTAATCCTCGAGACCGCGATCGATCAGCGATGCGGTTACGTTGGTCATTGCTTCCATCGCGTAAACGTCGGCCGCCATGCGCGCGATTTTCTTTTTTACCAGATCGAAATTGCCCAGGGTTTTTTTGAATTGCTGACGCGAATTGGCGTGTTCGATCGCCAGCTGCAGGCAATGTTTGGCCGCGCCGGTGCAACAAGCTCCGAAAGTGGTGCGCCCGAAATCCAGAACGGTCAGCGCGACGCGCAAACCTTTGCCGAGCGGGCCGAGAATATTTTCTTTCGGCACACGCACATTGTTTAAACGGAAGCGCCCCGTGGCAGTGCCGCGAATCCCGAGCTTTGGCATTCGACCTTCGATCATTTCCACACCGCGGGTGTCCGGCGTGACCAAAAAAGCGGTAATCGCGTCTTTGCCCGGCTTGTTCGGAACCGGCGTTCGCGCCATCACCGTCCAGACCTGCGACACTGCGGCATTGGTGATGTAACGTTTCTCGCCATTCAAAACGTAATGCGAGCCGTCGTCGCTCGGAGTAGCGGTCATTCGGACATTGGCGGCGTCTGATCCAGCCTCCCGTTCGGTCAACGCGAACGCTGCCAGCTTTTCTCCAGCGACCAGCGAGGGCAACCATTGCGCTTGCTGTTCACGGGTACCGAACAAGAGCAGGGCACGGATTCCAATCGAGTGATGAGCGTTAACAAAGACCGAAGTGGAAGCGTCCCGTTTTCCGATCTCCTCCAGGATCCGGCAGTACTGCATTTGCGAGAAACCGCGGCCGCCAACTTCCCGTGGCGCCGTCATTCCAAGAACGCCCGTGCGAGCAAGGCCCTCGACGAGGTGGCGCGGGATGTCGGCATTGCGATCGATCCAGTCCGGATCGAGATCGCGATCGAGCATTTGGCGCACTTCGCTCAGTGCACTCTCCAGTTCCGTCTGCCGGGTCGGGTCGAGCCTCGGATACGGCATTACCCAATCGGCCACGAAATTTCCCAGGAAAAGCCCCTTGGCAAAACCGAGTTCCTGCCGGCCGCTAAAAAGCAGCTCCTCGGCCTGCTGCATTTCTTTCTGACGTTGAATTTCTGCTTCGCTTGATGCCATGTTCAGGGGTCGCCGCGTGGCGAGTGTCGAACTGTATTCAATGGCGTCGTTCTGTCCACTAAGCGGCGCAGAATGCCCGACACAATTCGTTGCGCAGTTTTGTCACCTTCGGGCCATTGACTGGCCCGTGGACCGGCCACGTTCAACACGATCGTCATCCCGAGCGAATGCGAGGGATCTCCCAATTCGCCAGGCGATTTGGGGATGTTCGAGAGGTTCCTCGTCGTCTGCGCGACTCGGAATGACAGATTTGTAACGAACTCTGTGGCCACTTCGATCGTTTCCTGAACGCTCCTCCTCGCGCAATCAATAATCAGATGCGGCTTTCGCATCTCGATACAGCGATCAACAGTCTCACGAGTTCCGCCAAGCGGAACTCCATTTGAAATAATAAGCGTGCCATCTGAATCGGCTACGTTTCGCGCAGTCCGCTCGGCATACCCGGCATTTGCCAACTCCATCACCGGGTAACGTTTCGGGATTGTGCCATCTTCGGCCAACCGACCCTCCGGACACCATCCGCCGCATTCAACTTGCAGCGCCAGCGCGGCGTCGAGCGCTCCGCGATCAACCCCGGTTTGTCCGCCAGAAATGACCTTCAGCAATTTGGTCGTCAGAGTCTTCCTTTTTGTCCCCAAGCAATTCCTGAATATCTCGCATCGGAGACCCGCCGACTCTTTCTTCAACAAAATGGAGGCGCTTCTGCAGTTCGTTAATGGAAAACGCAAGGCTGGCGAGACCATGGCAAACCAGCCTCATTTCTGGTGAAGTGGCAATCCGCCCTGCGTCCATGAAGCTTCGAATAGCTTCGCGGAGAACCTTCTCGTCATAGACGCTGTTCATTTGAACCTCTTGTGTGGCATCAGTTAACTCCCTAGGCATTTTAATTCCCTTCTAACTAGTCAATCTAACTACAACCCTGGCTGGTGCCGCATTCGGTGCAAACGCCGCATGCTCCGGCACGAATCACTTTGTCGCTCCCACAGTGCGAGCAGACGATATCCATGAACATGTTGCCGAGCGCTTCTTTCACTCGGTCCGCGTGAGTGTAGCCAGTAGTGATTACTTTCGGGTTCCCTTCGCCAGGTGAATCGCTCGTGATCACGTCGATCAATTCCTTCTCGGCCGTGCGCGGCAATTCGGCGACGGGGCGATTGATCGCCTTCTTTTCCATCTCCGCGATTTCTTTCAGCGGAAACTCTGATTGCGCGCGGTTAGGCGAAGTCGCTTCCTTGTAACCTTTGATAAACTGGCAACCGAGATAGCGGAAAACATAGTCGGTAATGCTGGTTGCATTCCGGATATCGGGATTCTTGGTGAACCCGCTGGGTTCGAATCGTTGATAAGCAAATTTCTTCACCAGACTTTCCAGCGGCACGCCGTATTGCAACGCAATCGAGGTCAATGTCCCGACGGTGTCCATTAAACCGCCAATGGTGCTGCCTTCCTTCGACATCGTGATGAAGAGTTCCCCCGGCTGGCCATCTTCATACAACCCAACCGTGATGTAACCTTCATGGCCCGCGATCTCGAACCGGTGCGTCAACGACATGCGCGTGTCCGGCATACGGTGCCGGATTGGCTGATCCAGCCGGCTCCGCAGCATTGCGATTTCTTCTTCCAATTCGAGAATGCGTTTCTGCAATTCTTCGGGCTCAGCGATTACATCCATGGCACCATCGAAGGCTCCCATGTCGCGCGTTTTTCGGGTGTTAAGCGGTGCGGAACGTTTCGAGCCATCGCGGTAAATGGCGATCGACTTCAACCCGAGCCGCCATCCTTCCACGTAAGTGTTCATTATGTCGTCAACGGTCGCGTTCTCCGGCATGTTCACCGTTTTCGAGATTGCGCCACTGAGGAAAGGCTGCGCCGCCGCCATCATTCGCAGATGGGCCATGTAATGAAGACTGCGTTCACCGAGATGCGCGCGAAAGGCGCAATCAAAAATCGGGAGATGTTCTGCTCGTAATGGCGTCGGATAAAGCCGGCCTGCCTCCGCTCTCCCCGCCAGAACCGCGCTGTGATCGGCGCCGGGCGTCGCATCCTCTATGGTATCGAAAAGATCGACGTGCTCGATGATATGCGCGATCTCATCTTCGGCGTAACCGAGATAGTCCAGCGCCGGTCGAATTGTTTGATTAACGATTTTTAGCATTCCGCCACCGGCCAGTAATTTGTACTTCACCAGCGCAATGTCCGGCTCGATCCCGGTGGTATCGCAATCCATTAGAAAGCTGATGGTCCCGGTGGGCGCGAGGACAGTCACTTGGGCGTTCCGATAACCGTGGCGTTTGCCCAAATCCGCTGCGCGATCCCAGGCACGAGCAGCTTCCTTTTTTAAATAAGCAAATTCCTTTGAATCCGGAATTTCCTCGACCGCGTCCCGATGCAGATCGATCACTTCCAGCATCGATGCGACATTATCTTTCGCCACCGGTTTACTCACCCCGCTGCAACGCGCCTCGCGATAACCAGGGAATGGTCCCATCGTCTTCGCCAGTAACCCGCTTTGTTCATAAGCTTCGCCGGTCATGATCGCGGTGATCGCGCCACAAAGTGCACGACCTTCCACACTGTCGTAACCGTAGCCGTAACTCATGACGAGCGAGCCGAGGTTGGCGTAACCGAGGCCCAGCGTGCGAAAGATATGCGAATTCTCCGCGATCTCCTTGATCGGGTAGCTGGCGTTATCGACAATAATTTCCTGTGCGGTAATGAAAATGCGCACCGCTGCTTTGAAGCGTTCGACATCAAACACGCCGTCCGCTTTTTTAAACTTCATCAGATTAAGCGAGGCCAGATTGCAGGCGGTGTTATCGAGGAAGAGGTACTCCGAGCACGGATTAGTGGAATTTTGCCGGCCTGTCCCTTTGCAAGTATGCCACTTGTGAATGGTGGAATCGAACTGCATCCCGGGATCGCCACAGATGTGAGTTCCTTCCGCGATTTTGCGAAGCAACGTGCGCGCATCTTTCCGTTCGCAGGGTGACCCATCACGCACCCTTCGGGTCCACCATTCCCGGTCTTCCAACGCTGCGTGCATGAAGTCGTCGCTCACCCGCACGCTCAGATTTTCGTTCTGATACATGACCGAGCCGTAGGCGTCCCCATTGTAACTGCCGTCGTATCCTTGCTCGATCAACGCCCAGGCTTTTTTCTCTTCCTTCTGTTTGGCATCGATGAATTCCTCGATGTCCGGATGCCAATCCTTCAGCGTATTCATCTTCGCGGCACGCCGGGTTTTGCCACCGCTCTTCACCACGTTGGCGACCTGATCGTAAACTTTCAGGAACGAAAGTGGCCCGCTTGGTTTGCCGCCGCCGCTTAATTTCTCGCGCGTGCTGCGCAAGGTGGAAAGATCGCTCCCGGTCCCGCTTCCATATTTAAATAGCATCGCTTCGCTCGTCGCCAGCCGCATGATGTCTTCCATGGTGTCGTCCACCGATTGGATGAAACAGGCACTGCCTTGCGGATATTCATATTGGGTCGCGGCGCGATCGGCCGTTCCAGTCTCGCGATTGTAAAAGTAATTGCCTTCGCCCGCGCCGTCGCCGATCCCGTACTGCTGATAAAGACCAACGTTGAACCAGACCGGGGAGTTGAATGCGCCGTGTTGATTGAGGCAAAGCCAGGTCAGCTCATCGTAAAAAAGATCCGCCGTCTGCGTATCGGCGAAATAGCCGTCGAGCAATCCCCAATCTGCGATGGTGCGCGTAACGCGATGAATCAACTGCCGGAGCGACGTTTCCCGCCCGCCCTGTTCCGGATCAGTCCCGTTGGCGATGTCGCCGTAAAAATATTTTGAGACCGCGATCTTCGTCGCCAGCTCGCTCCAATCTGCCGGCACTTCGATATTGTCCTGTTTAAAGATGATCTTGCCGCTGTCGTCGGTGATCTCGGCGGTGCGACGTTCCCATTCCACCTCGTCGAAGGGCGCGCATTTCTCATCGCTGAACACCCGCTTGAAATGCAAGCCAGCCCGTTGCGCTCCGGTATCGCGGCGGGTGCGCGTGCGTGCACGCCCTTTGCGTCCTTTGTTGAATTGCGATGCCGAAATACCTGGTTTCAATTGAATCATGGCGAGCGAGAGCGGGTTAAAGTTGCGAATACATGCGAAAACCGGTGAACAGCCTAGGAAACAACCTGTGAACAACCGGCGAACAGGGAACAACCGGTGAACAACAAGTTATTGCGGGAGCTATCCTACGGACCTACAACATGCGGTAGAAATGCGCCCTTGCTCAAGTTTTTATTTGTAAATTTTTTTTGCCCGAGGCGGTAGCCATCGCTCATCGCCTTAATTCCCAGTCTTTCGGGCATATCGCCACCATCATCTCAGTTTGCTTTGCCCGCGCCGCGTTCGATAATTAGCGCCGCAACTCCAGAGGAAGGGTGGCTGAGTCCGGTTTAAGGCACTCGACTCGAAATCGAGCGTGGGGCAACCCACCGTGGGTTCGAATCCCACCCCTTCCGCCACCGATTTTATTGCACCGTTCCAAATGCAAAAATGACCCATCCAAAACTGGATGCTCGCGGCAATTTCGAGGTGATCACAGCTGAGCGGCGAAGGGCTGAGCCTGGCAAGGTAATCGTTACCGCGCTCGCGGGCCTATTCTTCCTGATCTGCACCTGGACGTCCTATGCTCGCTGGGCGAATTTCCAGTATCGGTCCTTCGATCTCGCCTACTATGTCCAGGCGATCTGGCAGCTGATTCATGGGCGTCTGGACGTATCGGTCGAAAACGTTCCGCTGCTGGGCAACCACGTCGAACCGATTGTTTTTCTTTTTGCTCCGCTCTTCGCAGTTTTTCGTCATCCGATGCTTTTTGTTATCGTGCAGAATGCTGCGCTCGCGACCATGCCTCTGGTTGGCTACAACATCGCAAAGCGACTCGGACTGATGGAAAACGTGACTGTTTACTGTGCGCCGCCCTCTTGCTCGCGTCGGCCGCGGGCTACATCGCCATTCATGAGTTCCGCTGCCCGAAGCTCTGGTCGCGCCCTTCCTTCTGTTAATGCTTCAGGCGTGGGTGGCGAAGTCGATCAGTCGCCGTTGGCTCTGGTTTGTCGCTGTTTTGGCCTGCAAAGAAAACATGGCACCATTGCTGGTCGTTTATTGTGCAACACAATGCGTTGTCGAACGCAGTCTCGGCTTAGCCGAATTGCGTCGCTGGTATCTCTGGCCGATGGGCCTGGCTCTGATCTGGTTCCTGTTGTCCGCCTACGGAATCACGCCGGCGCTGAATTCCGGTAACATAGATTACGTTGCCTTGTACGATCAGTTGGGCACGTCGCCAGAAAATATCCTGATCAACGCCATCGTCCGACCACAACTAATTGGAAGAGCGCTTCTGCAATCTCTCACGCATGGAAACCTAGTTTGGGGGCTGCTCCTTCCGTTTCTCTGCCTGCCGTTGCTAAGGCCACGCTGGATCGTTATCGCCGCGCCAATTCTTCTACAGCATCTCCTGTCCTGGCGCTCGTCGGAACGGATGATTTACTTTCATTACGCCGCGCCACTCCTTCCTCTTTTCTGGATCGCATCGGTCGAGGTAATTGCAGCTTCGGATCATTGGAAACACGTTCCTTCAATCGTTTCGCGCACCACCGCATGGCTGGTCATTGTTGGCTGTGTGGCCGCCCAGATTTGGGTCGGGCCGCTCGCACGAATCGCCAATACGACTGCGGATTGGTTCAGAGCCGGTGAAGAACGCGCGCGCAAAAATGCTTTCATTGCTCAGATTCCACCGGCCAGCAGTGTCGTCGCCCCACTGCCATACCTTTCTCACCTCGCGATGCGCGAGAAATTGTACTCGCTTCACTACGTTCTGAAGGGTCTCAAGACTCTGAGCCGATCATCCTACCAGCCACCGTCACCACCGGATTTTGTCGTGATTGATTATCGTGACTCAGCCACTTTCGATCCAGGCGCCGGTTTTTATCATCCCAGCATGAAAACGGTCGACGGCCGGATCATCCCTTCGAGTGATCGGCTCCTGCACGATTTTCTGAAAGCGGCCGCTTGGACCGCGAATGAGCAAGATGAACTGACTCTGCTGCGGAATTTGGGGAGCCGAAAAGCCCCTGTCGGTGGACAATCCTCACCCAATGACGAGCCGGGCGTATTCTCAATCAGCGGGACCCGACTCCTGAGTATCGCAACTACGGGCGAGGTTGTCTCTCGATCCCGGCCGCTGGCAGTTCAGTTGCGTTGGAGATTCCAAGGCGAGCGCAATGTTTTTCCGTGGATGCTTCTCAGGCTATCGCGCGAAAAAGCGAAAGTCGCGCTTTTGGTGAAAGGTTTATGCGCGCCTGAGGCAACCGAGGGAATTTACGCGGAGACCTGGCACGTTATGACAGCGGAACGTTTGCTTCCGGGTGATTACTCTCTTGAAGCTCTCTTTGTCGATAACAGCAAGCGC
>Ga0207683_10002880_pt1 | contig 15002 bp, 15 predicted proteins | sample KBSM73metaG_FD_184333 | JGI IMG/M metagenome (GOLD analysis project Ga0207683, IMG submission 184333) | Miscanthus rhizosphere microbial communities from Kellogg Biological Station, Michigan, USA - KBS M7-3 metaG (SPAdes) (version 2) | ecosystem: Host-associated > Plants > Roots > Rhizosphere >... | reverse complement strand
TCGGTTTTAAGGCCGTGTTCGGGACGCCATTTTTCAAACGGCTGAGGTGTAGCTGCGCTTCCGTAGTAGAATTTTTCGAGCACAGCTTGTCCGTCGGGACTCAGAAGAAAGTCCGCCATCAGCAAGGCGGCATGAGGATGCGGCGGGTCCGCTGCAATCGCCGCACTCCCAACATTGGTTGGAACTAAATCCATGGGAATCCACTCCACCGGCGCTCCCTTGGAAGCCGCAAGCAACGTATGGGTTTGAAAAATCGCTGGCGATGCGATGATTTCCCCGGATTCAATAGTATGAACAAGTGCTGGCGCGCCGATTGAATAAAGCTTCATTTTCTGGCCTTTGAGGCTTTTGACGAACTCTTCGCCCCGGGTCTTGATCATCGCACCAATGATTTTATCGCTGGTTTGGCCGATGCTAATTCCCATTCTGCCTTTAAGCCGTGGATCCAACAGACCGGCAAAATTCTTTGGTACCGCCTCGTTCGGTAGAAGTTTCGTGTTGTAGGTAAAGCCAATGTATGATTCCCGCGCTAGTGCCCAGTATACCAGGCCTTTGTTAGCCGGTTCCTTTGCGTCACCCGGGTATTTGTCGAGATAAGGAGAATCATAGGGTCGAATTATTTTTTCATCTCGGAGAAAAATTAGGCTCCCTTCAGTCGTTTCAATGGTATCCGCGATGTTCCGCCCCGCTTTCGCTTCCTCTTCGAGTCGCACCACCAAGTCAGCGCCCGGCGCGCGAAACGGCTCCAATTCAATACCCGGATATTTCGCTGAAAACGCTTTGGCGAGTTCCTTGTACGATGCTCCAGCAAGCGAAGTGTACCAGGTGAGTTTGCCTTCCGTTTTGGCACCCGCATATAAGAGCGATTCGCGATCGGGCCCACGATATACTGCAAGTTCACTAATCGATGTGGGTTTTCGCTCCTGCGTCGATCCATCGGACACGGTCAGCAAAAAAGCGAATATGAGGAAAATTGCAGCTTTCATAATTTTTCTATCGTTGCTTAATGCAAAACAATTTGTTTGTCCTTTTTTTTCTTCTCGGGGGTTCCTTGGTACTAAGGTACACCATTTGTAACTGAATCGCTGCATCGGGAAGCGGTGGCTAGATACCTTTGATTGACAAACTTACTCCGTTTGTCCATTAGCTTGAGGTTCTGCGCACCGAGAAAGTAATTGTATACATCCGCTGTAATCCTATTTACCGGAGCTATGACTTTCGGAGCCCTCGTGAATCGTAATTCCAAATCGATTTCTGAATCCGCCGTTATTCGTCAGCGGATACCCAGAATTTCTTGATAAAGCCTGACCGTCTCGTTGAAGTTTCTATAATCCTCCGGGTGCTCGACGACGCGCTTATAACCTTTGAAGAGTCGCGGCGGATCCGCATCGACATCTTCGCGTACTGGAATTCGCCTGAAGCCAACGAGCATCTTCTGACCTTCTTTCGACAGCAGAAAATCTATGAACAGCTTGCCGGCGTTCGGGTGCGGCGCCTTAGCCGCTAACATCATTGGATTCACCTGAACCGGAACGGGTTCCAAAGGAACCCAATCAATCGGGTGCTGTTTCGAAGTTTCGCGCTGGATCGTCGGCGCGTAAGCGATGATCAGTGGAAATTCTCCCGCCATCGCAAGTTGCACGCGGTTCGTATTGCCCCTCTGGACGACAGGATCTTGGCCGGCGAGTTTTTTGAAGTACTCGACAGCCTTTTCTTTCCCCCATGCGCGCGTCAATCCGGCAAGCAGACCATAGGCGGAGTCGTCGATGGAAATTTTTCTTCCTTTCCACTTCGGCTCGAGCAGCTGTTCGTATGTCTTGGGAGCTTCTTCCTTCTTGATCAACTTGGTGTTGTAACCGAGCACATACGGATTGACGTAGTATGCCGTCCAGTATCCCTCGTCGTCGACCATGTCTTTATCGATGAATTTGGTTTCGGGAGACCGGTACGATGCGATCAGCTTAGAATCCTCTAACGGAAGAACTGAATCTCCTCGCGTGGATACAACATCCAAGGCAAAAGACCGCCGCGAGCTTCATTCTGAATTCGATTCAATACCTCATCGCCGCCGCCGCGAAACAGCTCCGGCGTGATGAACGGATATTTCTTTTGAAATGCGTCAACGACTTTTTTGCTCTGACTCAAGGTCATCGTGGTGTAAAATGAAATCTTGCCTTCGCTTTTTGCGGCCTCGATCGCGCTCGGATTGGATCCCGCGTGCGCACTCGGAGCCGACAAAAATCCAAACATGCCGGCGATGAGAAACCATTTCGATTTGAGTATTCGCATCTTGCCCTCCGATTGGTGAAGACTTCTGGCTGGCTACTTGTGACTCACGTTCGTGCGCTCATAGAGCCGGTCGATAAAACCGTTCTTTTTCAAATTGTCGACAAAACGAAGATCGAGGAACTCTTGCGGCTTGGCTTTCGCCGCTTTTGGATCCCAGGCTGCTTGGACTGAAAGCGTATCGCTCAATCCCTCGAGGCTCGGGTGTAAATCCTCTTCAAGCAGGTCCGAATACGCGTCCCACGAGCCCTCGAGGACCTTAGGCGTTGCTCCTCGAGTATATTTCGCCATGATTTGGATAGATTCTTTCTTGTGGGTTTTGAAAAAGTGCACCGCTTCGGCCAAGGACTTGACCATTTTTTCGACGAGCTTCGGATTGTCTCGGATCATCTTCCCCGACGTAACCGTGCAGCTGAACTGAAATGGAATTTTGAGCTTGGCCATGTCGATGATCACCTTCATGCCGGCATTTTTGCCTTGAAGCTTTCCCGGTTCGGTTACCATCGTAAAATCCGTCTGGCCATTAATTACCGCTGCGACGCGCGCCGTCGAGCCGCCGACCATGACCGCTCGAATGTCTTTGTAGTCGATGCCGAATCTGCGGAGAGCCAGCCGCACAGCGAAGTCCGCTGAGGTACCGGGGATGTGAGTCGCTAGAGTGCGCCCTTTGAGATCCTCGGGCGATTTAATCGTCGGTTTGCCGATAATGTAGTAAGGGAGCGTGTTGACCAGGCTATCGATGATATAAATATCGCCACCCGCAAGTTTACCGTTAATGGCCGAAGTACCCACGGCGCCTGCAAAGTCCAGATCGCCGGCGATCAAACTTTGGATCCCGCGCGTGCTGCCGTTGATAAAGATCAACTCGACGTCCAATCCGTATTTCTTGTAAAATCCCGCTTCCTTAGCGATCCAATAAGGAGCAGAAGAGCCAGGTGAATCCGAGATGTAGGCGAGGCGAACCTGTTCAGTCGCAGCGAACGTACTCGTACGAAAGACCAGCCAGAAGAACATAGCGAAAACAGCAATCCAGAATTTTCTTTTTTTCATAACTCCTCCAAGGTTTTTGCCCCGCAAGAAATATGCGGCTTGAGATATTTGTCCCACGCAGATGCTGACGCGAGATCGAGGCTGGCGGCCAGCGAGGAGCTATTAATTTGAACTGATCCATCCGTTTCCTCGCTTTCTTGTTGCGAAGTTAGCACTAACGAAAGTGCGTCAGCCCGTGAGGATTACAGGGCCGACGACGAACACACATGTGGCAATGTGAAAATCACCGGGTGAGACCAGAATGTAAACTCGGAAGTGGCCGCGCTTGATTGGCTGCTTCGGCGTGACCGTAGACGGCAATAGATTTTCCGAGGCGATCGGCAAACGAATGTTAAGTTAGCCCGCATGATCCATTCTTGCGCTTGCTGGCTTGATCCAGCGCAAGAACGACGCCAGTGATTCGGGCTTGGAAGACTAGGTAAAATTGATGTTCTGCGGACTTGGATTGTGTGACACAGCGTGACGGAGGGTATAGGATTTTCACAGCCCAGAGCCGCGATACCGACCTGTGTCACTGATCTTCACACTGCCGATCCGGAGAAGATGCAGTTCACGTTGGAACAAGGAAAGCTTTTTTCCGTTCCAGTCGTGACCAACCTGCGGGCTATGTGCAATATCTTTACAGACCGTCTCCAGATTAGACGGTTTGCGATAGTGAAGCACTTCCCGAGTTTCTATAATTAAATCTGGGCAGGGTAATGCACTGCCGCTGACTGAAGCTGCGCGCAAGCTCGAAACCAAATCGTATCACGGCGTGCGATAATGACGTGGTAGAGAGGCAGTTAGCTCTCTTTGCAACTGACGGCGCGTCAATACCCGAGTACGTTCGATGGGATGCTCGAGGAGTGGACGAAGAAACCGGCCGGAACGCGGACCCGAGCGGTTGACCAGAATGATGATTTCCATCGATCGGTTCAAATCGCGCAAGTTGAAGGCCGTGTCGGCAACGTTGATCAGCGATCCCGTCGATACCAATACGGCGGTGTCCAATGGTTCGCGACGCGCATGCTCGATCGCGGTTAGACTATCGGTGACCGTGAGAACTTGGTAACCCGCGGCTTTGAACCGCCTTTCCAAAATTTGGCTGTAATCCAAGCCGACGAGCATCATCTTGCCCGGCTTACGATCATCGGTCGGAGATGACATCGCGACTCACCGAGTGATGCAGGAATAGAGGCCGGCCCGAAGAACTGTCGCCGCGGTTGCTGTTCGCGTACAAGGCGGCGTAGCTCATCAAATTTTGTTAGTGCATGGCTAAATGAGAAACACTGATTCGGTTTTGTTTCACACGATACTGGTAGCGTAGCGGCTCTCGTATCCGCCTGCGTGCGGGCCGCTTTTTTTCATACAACGAGCGCCAACGCGACAATCCCACTCGCAAATAGCTCGAGTTGATGTCCAAAGTCTGGCAAATTTGCTCGAACGAAAACGGCCAGCTCGCATCTCTGGCTTGGATCCACTCAGCCGCTTCGCTAAAAAGCAGGCGGGACCTGCGGTTTTGAGCGCCGAGGTGTTTTTGAAAGCATTCCACCGCGTCGGTCAAGACCGCAAACATCAGTCGTTCTTCAGGCCCCCATTGACCCTTCTGTCGATACACGTTGAAAAAGCCATGCGCAGTGAGAACGTCCGGCTCAAAAAATGATCTGAAGCGGACGCGCGGTTCGGGGCTGGCTGCTTTGTTGATCATCGTTTACCAATCCTCCGCCGCCACACGGGAGCAAGATCGACACCAGAAAAAAACCGCATAGGGGATAGTCATTTCGCTCACGCAGAACCGCACCGCCCTACTTTTCTCCGCAGCTCCGGACAATAACTTCACAGTCCCGGCAAAAAGCCGTCGAGCGGTGGTCCTTTTGTTCACATATTTTCCGGAAACGAATTCTCAAGCAAACAAAGCCGAGAAAACTTCGGTGCTTAGGAGCTCAGCTAAGACTTGTTTGTGCGCACAATGTGCACAGGCAGAACAGATGATGCCTCTTGAGTTTATTGTAGAGCGCCCGGCGGCTAATCCCGAGAATACTGGCAGCAAGTTTTTTGTTCCCGCTCACGCGAGTCAAAGTCAGGCGAATAAGTTCTTTTTCAACCGAATCGAGAGTCGCGCCAACTCGAATCGAGCAGACGCAGTCGGACCCATTCTCGGCAATCGGCGTCGCTTCTCGTATCCGTTCCGGAAGAAATTCGGGCGTGAGCTCTTTTCCATCGACCATCAAGACCGCCGCTTGAATCACGTTTTTGAGTTCACGTACGTTGCCCGGCCAAGGATAATGTCTCAGCAATCGGTAGGTCTCGTGCGACACGCGCTCGACGTCTTTGCCATAAACCGCTGCATATTGAGACAGAAAATGATCCGTGAGTACCGTTACGGCTCCCGGCCGATCGCGCAATGACGGCACTGTAATGTGAAAAACGTTCAGGCGATAAAATAAATCTTCGCGAAATCCCTTGGCGGCAACTCGCTTCTCGAGATCTTCATTGCTCGCGGCAATCACCCGCACATCGACGCCGATATTTTTTGCGCCGCCGACCCGGCGAACTGTTTTTTCTTCCAGAACCCGCAGTAAGCTCACCTGTGTCTTTTCGTCCATGGTGGCAATTTCATCGAGAAATACGGTCCCGCCATTGGCCTGCTCGAACATACCCGGACGCGAATCTTGCGCTCCGGTGAATGCGCCACGCTCATGGCCAAAGATCTCGCTCGCGATCAGCTCGGGCGCCATTGCGCCCATATTGACGGCGACGTAGGGTCTCGTTTTCCGGGTACTCTGTCGATGGATCGCGGCCGCGATAAGATCTTTTCCAGTTCCCGTTTCCCCGGTGATCAAAACCGGAATATCGACTGCGGCGGCATCGATGATTCGCCGAATCACCGGGCGCATCGCCAAGCCGACGGTGATCATCCCTTCGAACTCGATCGGAACGCCGGCTTCGTCGTGCACGCCATTTCTTGGCGCGTCATATGAGGCGACCGGCAAATTGTTTTCAATCAACGACAAAAATTCTTCGTCGCTGTTGGGATGTTTTTTGAAGTCTATGTGAGCTCCGCACGATCTGGCGGCGCGCGTCGTCTCACCCGCTGTGAATACGATCGTCTTTGCGCCCGTCGCCCTCTCCGAAAGAAACCCGAGCATCGAGGACAGGTTGATATCGCCCGCCTGATCCGAGCAGGCATTCCAAACGATCAAATCGTATTTGTGCTTGCGTAATTTTTCTGACGCCGCTTCCATGCAAGGCGCGAATTTGACTTTGAGCTGTGCCGGGAGGCGGCACTGAAGCAGCGCTCGCGTGTGATCGTTTCTCTCGATGATGAGGATTCGGCTCATTCTGTCCGTGACAACACCTACCTTTGATTTACTACTAAAGTCCTATCATCGTCAACGGGTTGCAATATTTCTTCACCGAAGCGCAAGATATTTACATTGACCGCTCCGGCTCCAAAACTCTTGCTTGCAGTAAGCCGATACGGTGATTCCTAAAATCGTAGAAACAAGTCATCTAATTGTGTTGCACACGCGGAGTGTTAACACTTGACCGCGCGGGCTATTGGCCTTAGGCGAGCTCGTTTCTTAAGGTTGGCTGAAGCGGTGCTAGCGCGTAGGACACGCGCTCAGATAAATCGCACAGAAATGGAGGGAGAGTGTAGCTTCTCCCTCCATTCATTGCGGGCGGGCTCTATTCACCGTCGTTGAAGTATCCTTTCATCTCGAGCATGAAATCGTCATGCTGTTGCTTCGCCAATTCGGCCCTATCTGGACTCAGCTGATTGGCCCGAGCCGTTTCTTCCTCATATTCAGTGTTAAGCCGATCCATCGTGGTGCAACTTGAGCCCAAAAACGCGAAGACAAGCAGTGCCAACATTGTGCCGCGAGTTTTCATATAGACTCACCTCCTTTCGTGTCTATTTGCGCTCATGACTCGGAACGCAATCGATGGACCTACGTTGATACGGACGGGAGACTGCAAAATTTCAGTTGTAACAAGTTAAAAGAACTTTCTATCATTGCAATGTCCCGTCGCAGTCCTTCGCAGCTTCGGCAACTTATTTACTACGGATTCTCAACCACTACAATTCCCTTTTGTGAAAATGTTGATCAACTGTCGTTTGTCCGATCTCTGCTAGTCGAAGCTGTGCTGACTCTGGCCGAAAGGAGCAAGAAGCGACTCTCCGAGTTGCTTTTCCGGGTACGTATGGCGCTCGTGCTTCACCCTCGCACAAACTCACTTAAGTCTTTTGTCGTACTCGCCTGACTAGACCAACTGGGTGAAGAGGCCACGATTGCACTCTCGGTTCTAATTGCTCCTGAGAACAGCGGCGCATTGCTCGGTCGTAAAACGCAGTACTGGGGAACGACTTACGACGAGTTCGGCGGCGAGAAAGAGCTCCCCGGCAGTTATTTAAAGTGTAAAGACGAACGAGATGTGGGACGTAGGACTATTCTCTGAGTTGCGATGCGGATTGAGACGATGCCACAGAGGGCCCCGCGCACGTCGGTTTCGCCGCTTTGGAGCGGCTGGGATCCACGAGAAATTTACCACTCAAAGCGGTCCGCCCAACCAGGAACGGGTAGAGCATTTCCGAGCGGTCCTTCAAGGTAACGGGCGTGCGAAACAATTTCGAACCAAGGCAGATCGAGATTTCAACTACTGGCCTTATTTCCGTTCCCAGAGACGTTTGTATGCGTCGCCACTCGATAACCGGAAGCCGAAGTCTCCGACTGCCCCAGCGTTTTCCCAAATTAAACTCGGCGAAATTGTTCCGCACCACGAGATCTCGCGCATCCAATGATGACAGATCGGCGCCAGTATCAATCCGAGCTGGGAAGCTGAGCCCCCACGGGCTGAGAATGACTTCCTCGATGGCGCCAACGGTGATCATCGGCGGCTCGATCGGTGCCGCACGTTGAGTATCATCATTCACCTGGGCTTCAAGTGAACCGATTCCGGAAGTGCTCAGGACGATGAAAAGAAGGCTACCGGCAAGACATTTCGCTAGGGGGGGACTCCGACTCAGCATGGACTAGACAGTACCTACTCCAAAAGGCTTAATCAAGGATAACACGTAGACCTACTCATAATGCAACCAGATTGCGCCGCAAAATTCGTGAGATTCGCGCTTGCAAGACGGGGGCGGCGCCGTTGGCCGCGATCAAACGCTTACGGCACCGCAACTTCGTCAAAAAATACCACTATGAAAAGGCAGCAGAAATCAATCTGCACCGTGCGGTCGCCACGACTAACCGGGCCGCAATGCCGTTCAATCAACTTTCCAACCCAAAGAGAGATCGACCCGGGTGCCGACTGGATCGAGCACAAAGGTCTCGGCAAAGCGGCCGTCGCGTGGAAGATTGGCCGTTCCACCGGTGGCTCCAGCGCCAAGCGCGGTTTTCGCTGCGCTCTTAACATCCTCCACTTCCATGCCGAAATGGTAAATTCCTTCTCGGCGATTGCGCGCCGGCAGAATGGCGAGATTGATATGGCCATCGGAAACGTAGATCGCTTGGCCATGCTCGCTCGGTTCGCCGCTGCGGGCAACTTCCTTGAGTCCGAACGCGGTTTTGTAGAATTCCGAAAGCTTTTCAGTATCCTTGGTCAGCAGCGCGATATGTCTGATCCGTGCCATGGTTCATCTCCTTTGCGACTTGGTTTTTATTATTCGACTCTCATTGTTGTGCTTTCGACTGACGGGAGAAATTCTTTCCTGTTGCCGGAATCGAGCGAAACTCGCTCTGGCTCCCAGCAGCACTACTTCCTGTATAGCTGCTCAATCATGCCGCTCTTTTCAATCTCTTTGAAAAAGCTTGCGTCGACGAAGTCCGCCGGCCCGAAGCTTTTTGTCTTCGGATCGGTCTCCCGCTCGAGCACCGCTTGCAGTGCTTTTTCATTTGGCGCCGGGGATCGTTCGAGCAGATCGGTCTGCTCATCGTAGAGATAGCCAGCTTCCTCGGTGCTCAAGCCGCCAAAATATCTTTGCAGCAAAGTAATCGAACCAGAGCGATTGGTTTTGAGAAAATGAATCGTCTCGACAAATGCATGCGTAAGCCGCTCGACCACGTTATGTTTGCGCTGGATATAGCCGCGAGTCGTGCCGAAGGTGCCCGAGGGAGAAAGAATCTTCAGTTCGACCGCGCTACTAAGCATCCTGCCGCCTGATTTCTCCACATTCCATGCCGGCAAACCGGCCAAAGCGCCGACGTCGAGTTTACCCGCGAGCATCGCAGCGGCCACTTGGGGATGGCCGCCAAGCTGTAGGATCGTCACATCCTTGTCCGGTTTCAAGCCAGCCGTCGCTAGGGCATTTCGTGCAAAGGTGTCCGCTTCCGAGCCGTACTGCGAAACTCCGATGATCGCGCCTTTCAGATCCTCGAGGCGGCGCACTTTCGAATTGCGCCCGACCATGAGTTTTTGGCTCGACACATTGGCCGACGCACCGAGGATCGCGACGTCCGCGCCGCGCACGCGCGCTCGAGTGAGAGCGGTGACCCCCGCGAACGCCACATCGACGTCACCGGCGATAAGCGACTGGACCAATCGCGGGCTACCGGTGATAAGAAGAATCTCGGCGACCAAGTCATGTTTGGTGAGTATTCCGGTCTCTTTTGCCATCCACGGCAGCGCGAGCGAAACGCTCGGCGCGACGTAGGCCATTCGGACTTTGTCCGCCGCAAAGGTTCGCCCGCATATCAATGCGAAGATAATTGAGGCAATTGCCAAAGCTGTCGTGACCGACCGTTTCATGGCCTTCTACTGATGTGCACCGGATCAGCCGCGGATCAATTTTTTGTCTCACGCCCGCCTCGACTCTTACTAAGATCACCATGGATTGTAAAACAGAAAAGAAAGCGATTCATCGTACCGGTTACTCTTCCATAACGCGCTAAACTTGGACACCCAAACCGTGTCCTGAGCGAAGCCGAAGGATCAGACAGCGCGCCTCGCGCCTTGACAGCATCGTCAGGTCCACGTAAGAATCGCGAACGAACGCAGCCATCTTCCGCTCTGAGGAATTCATGGAAAATGTCACCAGAACCGGGCCGCTCACCGGCTATCGCGTCCTCGACGTCGCCGGTCCCCTCGGCTTGCATTGCACGAAGCTGCTCGCGGACATGGGTGCCGATGTAATTAAAATCGAGCCGCCTTCCGGTGATGAGTCGCGCCGCATTCCGCCCTTCAAAGACGACATTCCCCATCCTGAAAAAAGTCTCTATTTTCTTCACTTCAACACGAACAAACGAAGCGTCACACTCGATATCGAGAAACCGGACGGCCGGGCGGTTTTTCTCGAGCTCGCGCGCAAGGCAGACGTCGTGTTGGAGACCGCGCGTCCCGGGCGCATGGATGAGCTAGGAATCGGCTATTCAACATTGCGCGCGCAAAACTCCGGGATCGTCTATGCCTCGATCACACCCTTCGGTCAGACGGGACCCTGGCGCGATTACAAGGCCAATGACATCGCCGGAATCGCCCTGGGCAATTTGCTCTACCTTGCGGGAGAACCCGGTGAGCCGCCGCTGCAGCCGCCGGGTGAAATTGCCTACGGCATGGCTTCGACCTATGGAGCCTTCGGTGTCGCTGTCGCGCTCTACCACCGGCTCGATAGCGGCAAGGGGCAATATATCGATGTTTCGATGCACGAGTGCGCCGGTCACATCGCCGGCTATTTCATCCCGAATTACGGCTACACCGGCGAAAAACCCGCGCGCGCCTCGCGCAAGGGCGAAGAGACGGACTTGTACGACCCCTATCGCACAAAAAACGGTTACGCCCGTATCTTTATTATTCCCGTCGAGCAATGGCGCCGGCTAGTCGATTGGATCGGTCGCCCACCCGAGATTTCCGGTCCGGAGTTCGAGAAAATGGCGTACCGGCGCAAGCATCCCGACATTGTGACCAAAGCGATCGCCGAGTTTTGCGCCCGCCACACTAAAGAAGAGTTGTACGACGAGGGTCAGAAACGCCGCATAGCGGTAACGCCGATCAACACCGCAGGTGAATTTGTGGAGATGCCACAGACCAAAGCGCGCGGTCTTTTCGTTGAAATGGAGCACCCGGTCATCGGCAAATACCAGCAGTTCGGCGTCGTGCCGCGCTTGATGGAAACTCCCGGCGCGATCTATCGTCCCGCACCGCTGCTCGGAGAGCATAACGAGGAGATTTACCTCGACGAACTCGGCATGACCAACGACGATCTCGTGGCATTGCGCGCCGAAGGCGTCATCTAATCATTGTAGTGTTGGAATGATGGAGTGATGGAGTGTCGGGAGACCAAAACCGTAGTGCTTCAACACTCCAGTAGTCGATCATTCCAAAGGACATAACCTTATGAGCAAATTTCCTCTTGAAGGGATTCGCGTGATTGAGCTGACGACGGGCGCGGCCGGCCCGACTGTGGCGCGAGTGCTCTGCGAGTTCGGCGCCGAGGTCATCCGCTGCGAGACTCGGCTGCGTGGCGATGGCCACCGCGGCGAAGACCCAAAGCTCTGGAACAAGAAACCCGATTTCATGAAGCTTCAGCGCGGCAAGAAATCTTTCACGGTCAATATGCAAACTCCCAGAGGCCGGGAGCTGGTGCGCGAGCTGGTGAAAAAATCCGACGTGCTCGTCGAGAACTTCGGGCTCGGCATTTTGGAGAAATGGGGCTTGGATTGGCCGCAGTTAAAAGAAATCAATCCGCAAATGATTCTGATCCGCGTCAAAGGCATGGGCTGCACGGGACCGCACGCTGCCGATCTCACTTACGGTCCGAACGTCGGCAATACAATGGGCACCACGTAATTGTGGAACTATCCGAACGCCACCACGGCCACCGCCGAGCCGCGCACGCAGCATCCCGATTTTATGGGCGGCGTCACCGGCGCGTTCGGCGTCGTGTGCGCTTTAATCCAACGCAAAAAATCCGGCTTCGGCCAGTGGATCGACAGCGCGCAGCAGGAAATCGGTGCATCGTTGCTCGGGCCGAAATACCTCGAATACACGGTGAATGAACGCGAACCCCGGCCCGAGGGCAATCGGAGTTTGATTGCTGCGCCTTACGGTCCCTATCAGTGCAAAGGAGACGACCGCTGGTGCGTCGTTGCGGTCTACAGCGAAGAAGAGTGGCAACGCTTCGCCGGTCTGTTGGAACAATCAGGGCTCAAACGGAGTGAGAATTTTGCAACCCACCTTCAGCGCGTGCGCCACAAGGATGAGTTGGACAAGTGGGTGACGCGTTGGACTCTGCAATATGACCCGTACGCGGTCATGGAAAAGTTACAAGCGATCGGTATCTGCGCAGCCGTTGTTCAGGACGTTGAAGATCAATTCAAGAGCGATCGACAGTACGCCGCGACTGGATATCTGGTGCGGTTGAACGAACCCGAAGCCGGTGAAGTGGTCACGGAAAATGTACCGGTACGATTGTCTGAAACACCCGGGAAAGTTCGCGGTGTAGCACCGTTGATGGGCGAGCACACTCATGCAATTGCACGCAATCTGCTCGGCCTCAGCGATGATGAAATCAAAAAATTAGACGAAGAGAAAGTGCTGTATTAGCAGTTCTCAGTTACCAGTGATCAGTCGCTAGGAACCGAATACGCGATTGCATTTTTGTTAACTGACATTAATAACTAACCCCTGACAACTGAATCAAAGGAGGACCCATGGCCGACGAACCGCAACCGCTATGTATTTATGAAAAACGAGATCCCCATATCGCGATCATCCGGCTCAACCGGCCGGAGAAGAAAAATGCCATCAGCCGTGACCTTTATTGGGCTCTCGACGAGTCTTGGCAGAAAGCCAAAGCCGATGAAGACGTCTGGAGCATTATCCTCACTGGCAGCGGCGACGCTTTCTGTGCCGGCGGTGATTTGAAGGAGAACCTCGCGTTCGCAAAAGGAGAAATGAAAGGACCGCGCTCCGGCCCGCGGCCTTATTCCAATACCCGCACGCTCCAGATGCACAAACCGATTATTGCAGCGATCAACGGTTACGCGGTCGGCGGCGGCTTCGGCCTTTCGCTTGCTTGCCACATCCGCTACTGCGTGCCGTCGTCAAAGTTCGGCTGCTCGGAGGTACGCTGGTCGCATATGGCCGCTTGGCCGAGTTATGTCGGTCAAATTCCCAGCGGCTGGGCGTATTGGTTCGCGCTCACCGGGCAAATGATCGATGCGGACACGGCGTTTCGTCTGGGACTCGTGCAAAAAATCTGCGAGCCCAACAAACTGTTGGATGATTGCATCGAGTTGGCGACGACGATCAACCGCAACGGACGGCTGATCGCAGCGCATACGGTAGAGTTCATCGAAGACAAGTTTCTCTACGAACTACAGGGCTGGGAAAAAGGCTTCGAGATCCACCGCGACTTCTACGCCCATTTGCGCCAGAGCAAGGATTATGACGAGGGTTCCGCGGCGTTTAGTCAACGGCGCAAACCCGATTTCAGTCAGGAGTACTACGATGACAAAACCCGGCCGCCAGGCGTGCCGGAAACCGCGAAGTAACGAATCTCCTTCCCACAATGTTCTGGGCGATTGGAATTTTGAATGTTCCAGTCGCCCGGGACTCTCATACCAATTCACGCCAGTCAGTCGATTCGAAGCGACTTCATCAGGTTCAGCAGGTGTGTCTTATGCAAGCCGAGGACTCTTGCAGCGGCGGCCCGATTACCTTGGGTGGAGACAAGGGCCCGTCGAATCACTTCCGCTCTGGCAACATCAAGAGCATGACGATAAGACAACTCATCACTAGACGTTGAAGGCACCGTTGGTTCCCTGCGCGGGGAAAGATCCGCAACTGTCACTTCGGGTCCCTGGCCAAGCACAACGGCGCGTTCGATAACGTTTGCTAGCTCGCGAACGTTGCCGGGCCAGTCGTAAGCCAAGAGCCACGCCTCCGCTTCTTTGCTGATTCCAGAAAAAGTTTTCTTGGTCTCGGCGACAAAACGGCGTAGAAAAAAATGCGCGAGCAGCGCAACGTCCTCTTTTCTCTGTTGCAGAGGCGGAAGCTGGATTGGAATGACGTTGAGGCGATAATAGAGATCCTCACGAAAGCGTCCATCTTTGATCGCGCCCGACAACTCCCGATTGGTCGCCGCGATCACCCGCACGTCGACCGGAATCGGTTGAGTTCCGCCCACGCGCTCAAATTCGCGTTCCTGGAGAAATCGTAGCAACTTGGTTTGCAGTTCCGCCGAGATATCCCCGACTTCGTCGAGAAACACGGTGCCGCCGTGCGCCAGTTCCATCTTGCCCTTCTTGAGTTGGCTCGCTCCGGTAAACGCCCCTCTTTCGTGGCCGAACAGCTCGCTCTCAAGCAGATCTTTCGATAGACCGACGCAATTGATCGCGATAAACGGTTCGGTTTTTCGTTCACTCCAGCTGTGAATCGCCCGCGCAAATACTTCCTTGCCCGTGCCGCTTTCGCCCAGAAGCAAAACCGTCGATTTACTGAAGGCCGCCTTTTTGGCGGTCTCGATCGCTTCGCGCATTCGAGGACTCTCGCCACCAATTAAACGGTAACGGTGGCTCTCCTGTTCGGTAAAGCGCTCAAAACCTCTCTTGAGCCGTCCACGATCGAGAGCTTTTTCCACTACGAGAGCAATATGGTCGAGCTCGAATGGCTTCGTGATAAAATCAAAGGCTCCCTCTCTCATCGCCTGCACAGCCCGCACGATGCTTCCATATGCGGTAATC
>Ga0207683_10002874_pt1 | contig 15015 bp, 17 predicted proteins | sample KBSM73metaG_FD_184333 | JGI IMG/M metagenome (GOLD analysis project Ga0207683, IMG submission 184333) | Miscanthus rhizosphere microbial communities from Kellogg Biological Station, Michigan, USA - KBS M7-3 metaG (SPAdes) (version 2) | ecosystem: Host-associated > Plants > Roots > Rhizosphere >... | reverse complement strand
CGAAAAGTTGAACTGTTTGATCGATGTCACAGTCGCGCAAAAAAAAGTTTGCATTACGCTTGACGCGCCTGCGCGCGAGGAGTTTACTGAAAGTGCTTCGATAAAACGGGGCGGAAGTTCCCAGACTAACCATTGATGCACAGGTCTGCTGCAGTCTTGTTTCGCTGTTGTGCGCGCCCCTCTGCCGGGTGTACCTGATGCGAACGTGTGGCGACCACCTTGAAGCGAGTTTGAGGACATTCCGTCTCGTGGAATCGAGGCTGTATCACCATACCAAGCTGCAACGGAGGCAAACTATAGATGACACTTCCCACAGCTAGACTCTAGAAGCCGGCGCTGAAGCCGGCATGGATCACGGCGACGTGATCGACCTACGCCACGTGAAGTGGCACCCTTGCGAAGCCCTGCGACATCATCGCGGGGCTTCGCGCTTGTGGCGCCGGCGGGTTAAAGTGCTGCATCAAACAATTCGGCAGCGAGGAAACACCATGCGAAGGACGACGACCGCACAACATGCCGTGCGGGCAATGCTGGCCGCGAGCGCGCTGCTCGCCGCGCCGGGGCACTTCGCGCAGGCGCAGGACTTTCCGACGAAACCGGTGCGCATCATCGTTCCATTCGCGCCGGGCGGGCCCAACGATCTCGCCGTGCGGCCCGCCGCGCAAAAACTCTACGAATTCCTCGGGCAGCCGTTCGTTATCGATTATCGCGCGGGCGCCAACGGCATCATCGGCTGCGACGCCGTCGCGAAAGCGCCGCCCGACGGCTATACGATGGTGGTCATCTCGTCGTCGTTCTCGATCAATTCGAGCACGTACGCGAAGCTACCGTTCGATCCGATCCGCGATTTCACGCCGGTCGGCTCGCTCGCGACCAGCGACATCATCTTCGTGGTGAACCCAACGGTCCCGGTGCGCAGCGTCAAGGACTTCATCGCGCTCGCCAAAGCGAACCCCGGCAAATTGACGCACGGCTCGTCGGGCACCGGCGGCTCGCTGCATCTCGGCGCGGAGCTCTTGAAGCAGACGGCGACAATCAACATCGTGCACATTCCGTACAAAGGCGCGTCGCTCGCGCTGACCGATGTAATCGGCGGCCACGTCGACTCGATGTTCATTTCGGCGCCGGGCGCGATCGGGCAAATCAAGGCGGGCAAAGTCCGCGTGCTCGCGATCGCGAGTACGCGCCGCGCGCGTGCGCTGCCGGATGCGCCGACGTTTGCCGAGTCGGGCTATCCGGAAGTCGTCGTCGACACGCGCTATGGTCTGCTCGCGCCCGCCGCAACACCGGCCGCGCCGATCGCGCGTCTCGAAGCCGCTATCGCCAAAGCGCTCGCATCGCCTGAAATTCGCGAGCAGTATTCGACTTTGAGTCTCGACCCCGCGCCCATGTCGTCTCAGGATTACGCGACTTTTCTGCGCGAGGAAATTCTGCGCTGGCGGAAGGTGGTAGCTGCAGCGAAGCTGCAACCGCAGTAGCTCATTTGCAATTCGCCGCTACGCTGTCGCGCGCTTTCTGCACTGCGGCCACGCGCTCCGTATCGTCGAGATAGCGCGGCTGCCCCGTTTGCGGATCGCTGCCGGCTCTCACGCGGCGAGCATTTTCAAGCGATACCAGGTGCGCGCGCGCCGAAGCACAGTTTCTCTCGGCGGTCTTTGCCGCTGCGTTGGCCTTGGCCTCCTGCTGCTCGCGCTCGAACTGCCGCTGGCGAAATGCGTGTTCCTGCTCCTTGTATGAAGTCTGCGGCGGTGCCGCTCCATCGACATTACCGGCGCCGGCTTTGGCGACTTCTCGCTGCCTCATCGTGCCCGGCGTGCATTTCTGCGCGAATTCCACTTTGCCGCCGGCGTCTATGCATTCGTAGATCTGCGCCGAAGCGCCGGCGGAAATGCCGGCCAGCACACAGCTCAGCACTTGGTGGGTTAGCTCGCGCATGGGCTATTTGTCGGTGAGCTTGAACGCTTTGGGGCTGATATCCGGCAGCCAGTACTGGATGCCGTCCACGCCGCCCTGGCATTGCGGGCACAGCCGCGCGGCGATGTCGCTGCCGTTGGCGCCGTAGACGTAACCGCACTGCAGGCACTCGAGCCGGTATGCATATTGATTGTGGTCGGTGCCGTAAACGCCGAAAGTACCATGACATTTTTGCCGGTTGGCATTGACGTAACCGATCCGGGTGGTGGGGCCGTCGCCCGATCGCAATGTCATTTCGTCTGCCGGCATGGACGAGGAGCTTACAACGAACCGTCGCGGGCGCAAACCGCTGTCGGGAAATCTCCAGGCGCAGAATCAAAGGCGTCGTGACGAATGCGCGACCAGCGTCAACGAAAAGCCAAGAAAACCACGAAAAGGCGGCCGTGGCGCAATGCAACGACGGCGTGTACAGCTACACGAAGAAAAACACCTGCAGCAAGCATGGAGGCATCAAAGTTCGTTACAAGAAGCGACGTCTGACGTGCTCACTCGACCGCCGGCATTACATCCTTGGCGAACAGCTCCATCGAGCGCAGCACGCGCGCCTGGCTCAGGTCGCCGAACCAGAAGCTGCAGTTGAAGTGCGTGATGCCGACCAGCTCTTTCACGCGCTTGATCTGGCGGATCACGGTGTCGGGAGTGCCGATCACCAGATAGCGGTCGATGAGCTCATCGATCGTTGGTTCGGTTTTGGCGGGAACCGGCACGGCGTTGCCGTGCTCGACGCGCTCGTAGTTGTTGCGCAGGCTTAGCGTAACGCGCATGTTCCACCTCGCTTGCTCGGCGGCGTCGCGCGCATCCGCGGCGTCTTTCGTCACGTAGACGGCCCGCTGCACGCCGACGCGCGGCGGTTTGGGCGGCTTCACTTCCGCGACCACGCGGTTAAATATTCCGCCGAATTCCGCGAGGCGCTCGATCGGCACACCGAAACCGCCGGTCAGGACGTTAAAGCCGCGCTTCACCGCCGCTTCGATCGAATACGCGCTTTGCGCCGTAATCCAGATCGGCGGATGGGGCCTTTGCATCGGCTGCGGATACACGGATGTCTCGGGAATCGGAAACAGCTTGCCCTCATAGCTGAACGGTTTGCCTTCGAACGATTTCAGCAGGATGTCGATCGATTCGTCCCAGCGCTGGCCGCCGGCGTCGAGCTCTAAACCGAAGCGTTCGAATTCGTAGCGCTGGTAGCCGCGCCCAAGCCCGACGTCCAGACGCCCGCCCGACAGAATGTCCAGCATCGCGATTTCCTCCGCGATGATCAGCGGATGATGCAGCGGCACCACGATCACCGCGGTGCCCACTCTGAGCTTGGTTGTCCTGGCGGCGATGTACGTCGCGAGCTGGCACGGCCGCGAGAGATAACCGTAGGTCGAGAAATGATGCTCGCCCAACCACACGTTGCGGTAGCCGAGTTCTTCGGCGGCCTGCGCCTGCTCGATGCCGCGTGCGTAAACTTCCTGCGACGGACGGCCCGCCGGTGATTGCATGAGCAGGAATGTGCCGATGTCCATAGTTATCTTTGTTGGTTATTCGTAATCAACTTAATTCAAAAGCGATGAAGCCGCAGATAAACGCGGATGAACGCAGATGAAAGACCGACCGAAATAAATCCAACTTTCGCCATAACTCCGCTTCCGGTTCTTTTGCTCTGCGTGTATCTGCGTTTATCTGCGGCTCTATGTCTTGCCTTTACTCAGGCTTAATGCCGCGCGCCTTAATGACCTCGGTCCATTTATCGAGCTCGCGCTTGAGAAACACTCTGAGTTCGGCGGGCGTCATATCGATCGGGACCGCGCCAAGCGTCGACATAAGCTGCCTGACGGCCGGCTTCTGCTTGATTTGCGTGACCGCAGCGTGCAGCTTGTTGACGATCGCGGGCGGCGTCTTCGCCGGCGCAACGAGCGCATAGAAGAGCAGCCCTTCATAGCCCGGCACGCCGCTTTCCGCGATGGTCGGAACGTCGGGCAGATTCGCCACGCGCTGCGCGGTGGCCACCGCAATGGCCTTCAGCCTGCCGGCCTGGATATGCGGCAACGAGACGACGGTGCTGGCAAAGCCGAATGGCGCATGACCGCCAATAAACGCGACCAGCGCGGGCGCATCGCCGGGATAGGTGACCACCAGTACGTCGATGCCCGCCATCAGCTTCAACAACTCCATGTTCAGATGCGAGCTCGTGCCTATGCTCGAAGCGCCTGCCGTCAACGCGCCCGGCTTGGCTTTCGCCAGCTTGATGAGCTCGGCGACCGACTTCGCGGGAAAAGACGGGTGCGCTATGAGCACACCCGGCACGTGCGCCATCATCGCGACGGGCGCGAAATCCGCGATCGGGTCGTACGGCAGCTTGCCGAACATTGGCAACCCGGTGGTCAGCACGCCGCCATAAGTGAAAAAAAGCGTGTAGCCGTCGGGCGGCGCCTTCGCGGCGGCGGCAGCAGCGACGCGGCCGCTCGCGCCGCCGCGATTGTCAGCAACGACGGGCTGTCCCCAGATTTCGGTGAAGCCGTCCTTGATGATGCGGCCGAGCAAATCCGTGCCGCCGCCGGGCGGCGACGGAATCAACAGGCGTATGGGTTTGTCCGGATAAGGCTGCGCGAGCGCGGGAAATGTCAACGCGGCCGCGAGTACAACGACAGCGGGCCGCCACGGCCCGTGTCGAAGTTGGTGTGTTACAGCTGCCAGGCCGCGCTCAGTGCTTGTAGCCGGGATCGATCTGCTCCATCCAGCGATGCACCGCCGCCCACATGATCGCGGGGCCGTCGTTGGTGTCTTTCTCTTTCTTCTGCACCAATTGCGTGGTCTGCTTGCTGGTTTTTTGCACCACGTCCATCGGCGGGAAGATCAACTCGGCGCCGCCGGACTGCGCCATCACCTGCGTTTCGCACGACATTTCGAGCCGGCGCATCAGGTGGAACGCGTGTCCCATGGTCGGGCCGCAGGTCAAGAGACCGTGGTTGCGCAGGATCGCGACGTTCTTATTGCCGAGCGCCTTGGCGATGTGCTCGCTTTCTTCGGCTTCGTTGGTGACGCCTTCACAATCGTAATAGGCGATCTTGTCGTGGAGGTGCATAGCGCCGAGATTGATCGGCAGCAGCCCCTGCTTCTGGCACGACACCGCGACGCCGGCTTTGGAATGCGTGTGAATCACGGCATGCGCGTCGGCGCGCGCCATGTGGATCGAGCGGTGCACGACAAAGCCCGCCATCAGCATCGGATACTGCGAAGGCATCAGCTTGTTGCCATCGAGATCGACCTTCAGCAGGTTGGAGGCGGTGATCTCGTTGTAGAGGAGGCCGAACGGATTGATCAGGAAATGGGATTCGGTGCCGGGCACGCGCATCGAAATGTGGTTGTAAATCAGGCTGTGATGCCAGCCCATTGCCGCCACGGCGCGGTAGGCGCACGCGAGGTCAACACGGGCTTCCCATTCTTCGGCGGAACAATCGATTTTCGGTGCGGCGGATAGCGGTGCGTTCATGCGGGCCTCCATCAAGTGATGCGGTTATCGAAGCCCGGTGGCGGGCGGTTGCGAACTGCTCAATATTCCTGGGGCAGCTTATTGAAATATTCTACCTCAACCCGGGCTTTCTCACTTTGAGGCCGGTTTCGAGAGGTAATCCTTCGACTTCGCCTCATCACGCAGCGGCGTGACCTTGTCCGGGTCGATCCGAATCATCAGGTAGCTGATGTGGTCGTCGATTTTCGTGAACCAGTGGCCGGTGCCCGCCGGGATGACTACGACATCGCCGGGCTTCAGCTCACGCGAAATCCCGTTGAGAATTTCAGTGCCGTTATTGCCGGGGCCATTGAACTCGACGACTGTGCGCTGGGTGGCCGGACGGCGCTGACGGTTGGTGATTTCGGGACCCAGCACGAGCGTGCCCGAGCCGGAGATGATGTGGTACACCTCGCTCACGAGATCGTGCTCGGCGACCGAATCCTTGTTTGGCTTGTCGAGCTTGCCGCGATAGACCATGCCGATGCCGATGTGCGCCTTGCCGATGTCGATGTCCCTGACCTGCTGGTCGACCAGCTTCTCGGCGATCGCCTTCTTCGTATAAGCCTCGAGCTCGGCGAGCGGGATGAACGTGCCCGGACACATGTGGCACGTGGGTTGCGGATCGGTCGGGTTTACTTTTTGCGCCTGCGCCTGCCACGGTGCGGCGATGCAAACGGCGGCGATCAATGCGGGTAGCGAAATTTTCATGCTCTCCTCCTGGCTGGTTTATTTACCGTCGAATTTCTTGCACGCGAACTTGAGCAAATAGTCGTCGGCGCTGTCCGGCACCACCGCGCGCCAGTCATACTTGACGCTTGCCGACGCGAGCGCGTCGCCCTTGCCCTCGCGGGCGGCGTGCGACGAGACGGCTAGCGCCCGTGCGCGCGCGCGCTTGCAGTCGTACTCGAAATGCCGCCGCGTCGACAGATAGGTTTTGCCGGGAATGCCTGGCTGCGGATTTCGATAGTCGAACATGCTCCACATTTTGACGACGTCGCCGTCGCGGCGAACCGACGACGGATCGGCGTACGCGAGATAGTCGTCGTTGCGGCTGGTTTCTATCCACACTTCGGCGAGCGCGCTGGCGCTGACCGCCGAGAGCAGAGTTACCAGCGTGAAATTGCGAACCACGCGTTCGATCGATGCCGCCATAAGCCAGTTCTCCCTGCGGGCTGTTCGAGGCAGACCTGCCGCCTTGTTCGCTTATTATCGCCGATGAAATAGTCGCCGGCATACCGCGCTTTACCGCGCCGCGGCGCCCATGCGAACATGCGGATTCTCTTTCCGATTCGGAAGCGCACGCATGGAATTGGTAGCGGTAGTCAAGCGCGAATGCGAGACCTGCAAGCTCGTCGAGCCGGTGCTGGCGCAAATCCGCGCCAAAGCGCCGCTCGCGCTCTACAGCCAGGACGACCCTGCATTTCCGGAATCGCTCGGCGGCGCCGCCGACGATACGGCGCTCGAGCGCTCGTGGCAGCTCAAGGTCGAAACCGTGCCGACGCTGATCCGCTTCGAAGCGGGCCGCGAGATTTCGCGCGTCGCGGGGTGGGACCGCGCGGAATGGGAACGCGTCGCGCAATTGCCGGCGCTCGGCGCCGGCCTGCCGGCATTCCAGCCGGGCTGCGGCTCGCGCACCCAGGACCCCGGCATGCCGGAGCGTCTTGGGCTCGCCCACGGCGACCTGAAACTGGACTCGCGCCGCATCGACGTCGCCGATGCGGAAGATTCGATCGAAGTCGCCTACGACCGCGGCTGGACCGACGGGCTGCCGGTCGTGCCGCCGACGCCGTTGCGCGTCGCGATGATGTTGTCGGGCACCACGCGCAAGCCCGCCGAAGTGATCGGCCTGATTCCACCCAATCTCGCCGAGTGCACAGTCGAGAAAGCCGCCGCGAACGCCGTCATGGCAGGCTGCCGGCCCGAATATTTCCCGGTCGTGCTCGCGGTCATCGAAGCCGCGCTCGACCCGCTATTCTCGATGCATGGCCTGCTCGCCACGTTGTGGTTTTCAGGCCCGGTCATCATCGTGAACGGGCCGATCGCCAAGCGCATCGGCATGAACAGCGGCGGCAACGCGCTGGGCCAGGGCAACCGCGCCAACGCGACGATCGGCCGCGCGCTGCAACTCGTGATCCGCAATGTCGGCGGCGGAATACCCGGCGAGATCGACCGCGCCGTGCTCGGCAATCCCGGCAAGTACACGTTCTGTTTTGCCGAAGACGAATCCGATCCGACTTGGACGCCGCTAAACGTCGCGCGCGGCTTCAAGCCCGGCACGTCGACGGTGACGCTATTCCATGGCGACGGCGTGCAGGGTATTACCGCCGGAAAATCGCGCACGCCCGAGGGGCTCGCGAAATCGCTCGCACTCGGGCTCTCGGTCGTCTGCCATCCGAAGTTGTGCGAATACGCGAATGCGATCCTCGTGATATCGCCGGATCACTACACGATCTTTCAGAATGGCGGCTGGGGCCGCACCGAAATCGAAGCGGGATTGCGCGCAGCGTTGCGCCGTCCGGGCAAAGATCTGATAGAGGGCGCGCTCGGTATCGAGGAAGGCATCGATCGCTCCCGCGCGAACGAGGTTGTCGACAAATTCAACGAGGGCGGCCTGCTTGTCGCGCGCGCGGGCGGCCGCGGCGGACTCATGTCGGCAGTAATCGGCGGCTGGCCGGCGCAGCGCAAGAAAGCCGAAGTGCAAACCGTTACACGGGAGATAGGCACATGAAAGCGACCACTTACCACATGCTCGACCCGACGGCTGAACTGGCGCCGGAACGGCGCACGCGACGCGTCCCGCCAGCGAAGCTCGAAGACGTGACGATCGGCCTGCTGTCGATTTCGAAGGAGCGCAGCAGCGAGTTCCTCGATACGATCGAGCGGCTGCTGACCCGGCGCGAATTCAGGGTCGCGCGTTTCACCAAGGGCACGCATACCAAGCCGGCGCCCGAAGCCGTGGTGCAGGCTATCGTCGAGCAGTGCGGCGTAGTCATCGTCGGGCTCGCCGACTGAGGCTCGTGCACGTCGTGCAGTCTGCACGACTTGTCGAATCTCGATCGCCGCGGCGTCCCCGGCTGTGCGGTCGCCACTGAAGCTTTCAAGCCCGCGGCCGCCGCGCAGATGAAGGCGCTCGGCCTCGAGGCCGCGGTTGCGTGGGTGCCGCATCCGATTCAGAACCGCACCGCGCAGGAACTCGAAGCGATCGCGAACAACGTGATCGCTGACGTAATCGGGCTTATCAGCGCTACCAAGTGATGCATGCACGCTAGCGAACCGGGCGCCGCCCTCGATTTCGACGTCGTCGTCGGCACGCCGGCGTTGAGGCCGAGCATCAGCGTGCCAGTCGCGATCTGGCTGACGGGCGCGAAGTCCCCGCGGGATCGATGCGTAGCGACTTCGCGAGCAGCGCCGAAGTCAGATGGCCGATGTTGAAGACGGCGAACGTGTAGCCGTCGGGCGGCGCCTTGGCGACCATTTCGAGCGCGCTCGTGCCCGTCGCACCGGTGCGATTGTACGTAATGACCGGCTGGCCGAATCGCTCGGCCAGCTTGCCTGCAATGGAGGCGCGACAAAATCGGTGCCGCCGCCCGGCGCGACGCCGACCAGAAAGCGTATCGGCTTGACGGGATAGGCGCCGGCTTGCGCAGCAGCCGTGCCGCACACCGCGAGTAACGACGCCGCGGCAGCCAGCGTGCGCACCATTTGCGCCACTTTCATGCGTCCCTCCTCCGTTCCATAGCACCGAAAATATCGGCAATCCGCAGCGGCAATTCTTGTCCCGGCCAGCTCGCTACACGAGGCTTATTGAAGCTGCTAAGCTTTCAGCAGCGCCCCGCTTTTACAGCAAGAAATCCATGCCTACTCCCGAAAGCAGCATACGCGTCGGCACCGGCGCCGGCTTCTCCGACGACCGCATCGAGCCGGCCGCCGAGCTCGCCGAACGCGGCAAGCTTGACTATCTCGTCTTCGAATGCCTCGCCGAACGCACCATCGCCCGCGAAAATCTTACGCGCCTGAAAGACCCCGAGCGCGGTTACACGCCGTACCTCGTCGAACGCTTTCAGGCCGTGCTGCCCGCTTGCATGAAAAACGGCGTGCGCATCGTTACCAACATGGGTGCCGCCAATCCGCAAGGCGCCGCGCGCGCAGTGCGGCGGGAAGCGAAGGCGATGGGCTTCGCCGACCTGCCGGTCGCCGTGGTGACGGGGGATGACGTCGCCGACATCGTGCGCAAGAATCCGCAGCTGCCGCTAATGGAGAACGGCGAACCGGTCGAGTCGCTGATCCCGCGTATGGCGTCGGCCAACGTGTATCTTGGCGCCGACGTTATCCGCGACGGCCTCGCCACGGGCGCACCGGTGGTAATGACCGGACGCGTTGCCGACCCATCGCTGTTCTTGGGAACTATGCTGCATGGACTCGGCTGGAGCTACGACGATTACCCGAAGCTCGCGGTGGGCACGCTCGCCGGCCATCTGATGGAATGCGCGGCGCAAGTCACCGGCGGCTGCTTCATCGATCCCGGCAGGAAAGACTGTGAAGACCCCGTCACGCCCGGCTTTCCGTATGCCGACATCGGCGCGGACGGCAGCCTCGTGCTCGGCAAGCTGGAGGATTCCGGCGGGCGGCTAGACGTGATGACATGCACTGAGCAGATTCTGTACGAAATGCACGACCCGTTAAGCTATATCACGCCCGACTGCATACTCGACATTACGGACGTCGAATTCGCGCAGGACAGCAAGCATCGCGTGCGGGCGACGGGCGCGAAGGCGCGGCCGCGCACGCCGACTTATAAAGTGGTGGTCGGTTATCACGACGGCTACATCGGCGAAGGCGAAGTCGCATATGCGGGCCCCAATGCGCTTGCACGCGCGAAGCTCGCCGAGAAGATCGTGCGCGAGCGGCTCGCCAAACGCGGTTTCACTTATCCCGAGATCCGCGTCGACTACATCGGCATGTCGAGCCTGCACGGCATGGGCGAAGGGCGGCCGGAGCCGTATGAAGTGCGCATGCGCATCGCGGCGCGCAGCCCCGACCGCAAGGCGGCCCTCGCAGTTGGTTTCGAGGTGCGCACCTTGCACGTCAACGGTCCCTCGGGCGGCGGGGGCGGTTCGAATGCGATCCGCGAAGTGCTGGCCGTCAAGTCGATTTTGATTCCGCGTGCAATGGTGAAGACCGCAGTTACCGTGGAGGGCACGCTATGAGCGTGAAAGTCTACGATCTCGGCCACGCGCGCGCGGGCGACAAGGGCAACACATCGAATATTTCCGTCATCGCCTACGACGATCGCGCATGGAACATCCTGCGCGAGCAATTGACCGCGGAGCGTGTGATGCACGCCTATGCGGAAATCGCGAAAGGACCCGTCACGCGCTACGAACTGCCCAAATTGAAAGCGCTCAATTTCGTCATCGAGAACGCACTCGGCGGCGGCGTCACCGTGTCGCTCGCGCAGGACATGCACGGCAAGAGTCTGTCGTTCCTGATGCTCGGCATCGATTTACACGGAGAAGACTGATGCGCGCCTGCAAGCTAGTGATAGGTTTGCTCGCGGCCGCCACGCTGCCAGCGGCGGCGCAGCAGTATCCCGACCGTCCAATCCGCCTCGTCGTCCCGTACGCCCCCGGCGGCGGGACGGACCTCACCTCGCGGCTGATCGCGCTGCGGCTGACCGAGAGCTTCAAACAGCAAGTGATCGTGGACAACCGCGCCGGTGGAGCCAGTAACATCGGAGCGGAGATCACCGCGCGCTCGGCGCCCGATGGCTACACGATAATGATGGCGGGCATCAGCTTCTCCATCAACGTCAGCATCTTCTCTAAGCTCGGTTACGACCCGATCAAGGACTTCGATCCTGTCTCGCTGGTCGCCACGGTGCCTCTCATCGTGGTCGTGCATCCCTCGGTTCCCGCGACGAACATCAAGGAGTTGATCGCGCTCGCGCGGGCGAAGCCGGGCACGCTGAACTACGCCTCGGGCGGCGCCGGCACGGCGAACCACATCGCGGGCGAGCTGTTCAAGTACATGACGGGCACCGACATCGTGCACGTGCCCTACAAGGGCGGCGGCCCTGCGCTGGCAGACGTCGTGGGCGGCCAGGTGCAGCTGCTCTTCAACACGATGACCTCGACGGTCGGCTTCATGAATTCCGGCAAGCTGCGCGCGCTTGCGGTCACCGGCAAGCGGCGCTCGCCCGGCGTGCCCAACCTGCCGACAGTCGCGGAGGCAGGCGTGCCGGGCTATGACGTCGGAGCGTGGTTCGGCATCGTCGTGCCTAGAGGCACGTCGCGCGCGATAGTGAACAAGCTCAATTCGGAGATCGTGCGCATCGCGCGCCTTCCGGAAGCGCGCGACCAGTTCGTCGCGCAGGGCGCGGAGGCCATCGGCAGCACGCCGGAAGAGTTCAGCAAACATCTGCACGTCGAAATCGATAAGTGGGCCAAGGTCGCGAAGGCGGCCAAGATGCGCGCCGAATAAGCGCCGCGGAGTTCTCGTTTTTTATCGAGCTGCCGCGTTTACCGTGACGATGCGCCGCTCGTCGATCGACTGCAACACCGCCTGCGTCGCTGCGACGGTCTGCAGGCTGTCTTCGCCGTCCGGCAAATAGCTGCGCTCGCCGCGCAATTCGCCTTCGAACGCACTCACTTCCAGCGCATAGGCGGGGCTCGCCGGAAAACGCTCTTCCGTCACGCCGTTCTTGTCGCGCACGCTGACGACGTGCTCCTTCGCAAAGCGCAGCGCCGAAGTGTAGAGCGTCGCCTCCGCACCTTCGATGATCAAGTTGTTCTCGGCGCTCGCGACTTCGCGCGTCGCGCGCGCGAGCGCATGGCATTCGCCCTCGAGACGGCCCAGCACGGTCACCGTGTCGTCGGACTTGCCGAGCTTGCGGTCCGGATGGCTGAACGCGCTGACTTCGACGAAGCGTTGGCCACTCACCCACTGGATCAGATCGAGGAGGTGCACGCCGACGTCGAAAATCACGCCGCTCTGCTTATTGTCCAGCCGCCATGTCTTGCGCGCGGGATTCGCCGAGCCGCGCTCGAGCGAGATTTCGGCGAGCCGCCCGAGCCGGCCCGAGAGCACGATTTCGCGCGCGCGCACGACCGCCGCATCGAGCCGGATCTGGTGGGCGATGCGCAGTATCACGCCGGCGTCTCGGCACGCCGCTACCATCTCGCGCGCATGCGCGACGCTCATCGCGAACGGTTTCTCGCACAGGATGTGCTTCTTTGCACGCGCCGCGGCGAGCACGGCCTCGTGATGCATCGAATTCGGCAGCGCGAGGTATACAGCATCGACAGCGGGGTCGCGCAGCAGCGAAGCGAGATCGTCATGGGCGCGCGCGAAACCAAAACGCTGCGCGAATGACTGCGATTTCTCCGGCGTGCTGCCGACGCAGCCCGCAAGTCGCGTTTTCTGCTGCACCATCGCCGGCACGATGAAATCCACCGCCACCCAGCCCAGCCCTGCCACGCCCCAGCCGCATATACCTTGCGCTTCACCCATGTTGCCGCTCTCCCGTTCCTGAATAAAATAACCCTGACCGCATCATGCCATCACGCCGGTGGCCGCGCCACGCTGCGGCGCCGTGGGAGTGCATTTTTTACATCGCGAGTTTCAGCAATCTGTTCGCCTCGCGCCGCGCAATCTGCACAATAATGTCGGTTGCAGAAACTTCCCGCGACAGAGGGCATCTTTATGAAATGCACGCACCTCCCGACGATACGCAGCGTCACGCCCTCCGCTGACGGATGTGAAGAATGTTTGAAAAGCGGCGAGACGTGGGTGCATCTGCGTATCTGCCGCACCTGCGGCCATGTGGGCTGCTGCGACAGCTCGAAGAACAAGCACGCGACGAGGCACTACAAGGCAACCGGCCATCCGATCATGGAATCGTTTTTTCCGCACGACCCGTGGGGCTGGTGCTACGTCGATGAAGTAATGCTCGACTTCACCGGCAACCAGACACCGCGTCCGCCGCGCAGAGGTTCGCGATGAGCGACGCGCACGACAAACCACTCGTGATCGACGTGGCCCATCCCGACGACAACGGTGAATCGCACGCGCATGTGATGACGCCGCTGCCGCATCATCTCGAATTGCGTCGCGAGCAGATGTTTCCGCAACTCGGGACCGCCGAAATCGAACGCTTGCGCCGTTTCGGCACCGTGAAAACGTGGCGCGCGGGCGAATACCTGGTCGAAGCGGGCAAGACGGGACCAGGCATGTTCGTGCTGCTGCGCGGGCGCGTGTCGATCACGCGCAGGAACGCCTTGAGCAAGGATGCGCCGATCGTCGAGCACGGCCCGGGCCAGTTCATGGCCGAAGTCGGCCAATTGTCGGGACGGCCCTCGCTCGTCGACGGCCGCGCGATCGATGACGTCGAAGCCCTGCTGATCGATCCGCCGTCGTTGCGCGCGCTCGTGATCGCCGAAGCGGAGCTCGGCGAGCGCGTCATGCGCGCATTGATTCTGCGCCGCGTGGGCCTCATCGAAACCGGCGCGGGCGGCCCGGTATTGATCGGCACTCCCGGCGACCCCGACATGCTGAGGCTGCAGGGATTTCTGTCGCGCAACGGCCATCCCCATACGGTAATGGATCCTGCGCGCGATCACGCGGCCGACGAAATCATGAAAATACATGCGCCGAGCGCGAAAGAAATGCCGCTGGTCGTGTTGCCCGATGGCACAGTACTCAAGTGCCCGACCGAGCAGCAGCTCGCGCACCGCCTCGGTCTTTATCCCAACCTCGATCCCGACCATGTCTACGACGTCGCCATCGTCGGGGCGGGACCGGCGGGCCTCGCGACTGCGGTGTACGCGGCCTCCGAGGGGTTGTCGGCGATCGTGCTCGACACGCGCGTGATTGGCGGGCAGGCCGGCGCGAGTGCGCGCATCGAAAACTACCTCGGCTTCCCGACGGGAATCTCGGGCCAGGCGCTCGCCGGGCGCGCGTTCGTGCAGGCGCAGAAATTCGGCGCCGACGTCGCCGTGCCGGTTGCAGTGAAGACGCTCGACTGTACCGCCTTGCCGGTCAAGCTCGACCTCGACTGCGGCTCGCGCATTGCCGCGCGCACGGTGGTGATCGCAAGCGGCGCGCGCTACCGGCGTCCGGCGATTCCCGATCTGCCGCAATATGAAGGGCGGGGCGTTTATTACTGGGCATCGCCGATCGAGGCGCGCTTGTGCCTGCAGGAAGAAGTGGCCCTCGTCGGCGGCGGTAATTCGGCGGGACAGGCGGTGGTTTTTCTCGCCAGCCATGCGGCGCACGTGCATCTGCTGATCCGCGGCAACGATCTCGGCAAGAACATGTCGAAATATCTGGTCGACCGCATCGGGTCGCTGCCGAACGTCACCTTGCACACCGAAACCGAGATCTGCGCGATCGAGGGCTGCGCAGAAGGCGTAAGGGGCGTGCGCTGGCGTCACCGCAGGAACGGGCACGAAGAATCGAAGCCGATCCGGCGCGTGTTTCTGTTTGTCGGGGCCGACCCCAACACAACGTGGCTCGCCGATTGCGGCATCAAGTTGAACGACAAG
>Ga0207683_10002873_pt1 | contig 15016 bp, 13 predicted proteins | sample KBSM73metaG_FD_184333 | JGI IMG/M metagenome (GOLD analysis project Ga0207683, IMG submission 184333) | Miscanthus rhizosphere microbial communities from Kellogg Biological Station, Michigan, USA - KBS M7-3 metaG (SPAdes) (version 2) | ecosystem: Host-associated > Plants > Roots > Rhizosphere >... | reverse complement strand
TGGTGCTCGACGACGAGTGGTCGACCGACGTCGCCGGCCGCGACTTCGCGCCCATCATCCGCCGCTTCGGCCTCGGCGCCGCCGCCCAGCGCGAAGCCGTTCTCGCCCGCTTCGGCCTGATACCGGCGTCGGCGAAGGCGGCACGCGCTCCCGGCGCGACCGTGAACGCACGCTCCGAGACGGCGGCCACGCGATCGGTGTTCAAGGCGGCATACGCGCAGCGCCAGTGGTGCATCGTTCCGGCGCAGTGCCTGTACGTGCCCTACTACGCCGAGGGCTCCAAGCGCGCCGAGCGCTGGCGCATCCGTCGCGTCGACCGCTCGCCGCTCAGCATCGCCGGCGTCTGGGACCGCTGGGTCGACGAGAGCGGCCGCGCCATCGTCAGCTTCGCGATGCTGACGATCAACTGCGACCTGCATCCCCTGCTGACGCGTTTCGACCGGCGCTTCAATGACAAGGGCGAGCCGACCGAGAAGCGAACCCCGGTGCTGCTCGCCGAGGAAGACTTCGACGAGTGGCTCGACGCCTCGCCCGGACGCGCGCCGATCTACTTCGGCACCTTCGGCAAGGACGACCTGGAGGCCGATCCGGCGCCTTCGACAGCGCGGCGAACGACGCAGCTGACGCCGCTCGACACGACCATCTCCGAGTTCTGACTCGGCGCCGCCTCGCGGCGCAGCGCTCCCCTCAGGCGCTGCCCTCGGCGCGATCTCGTGCCGCCCGATGCAAGAGCGGCCGCAATGCCCAGAGGCCGAGCAACGGACCGGGGGCGAGGATCCACATCGCCGACGCGCCCCACGCCGGCAACGCCCGGCTCATGATGACGATGCTCACGACCGTGATCAGAAAGCCGATGCCGTTCTGGAGCACGAGCGCGCTGCCGAGCCATTGGGGCGGCGCGAAGCGTGCCGAGAGGGCCGAGAACTGCGGCGAGTCGGCGACGACGCACAGGCCCCAGAGCAGGAGCGCGGCGATGCGCAGGCCGAGCGCCTGCTCCGCAATGAGTGGGTAGGCGAGGCACATCGCGCCCGACCCGGCAAGCGCCAGCGCCGCCACCCGGGCGCTGCCGACGCGCCGGCTCCATTGGCCGCCGGCGATGCAGCCGATGCTGCCGATGGCGATCACGGCGAAACTCATGAACGCGACCGACGGGGTCGACAGCGATCCGTGACGCCGCGCCAGCTCAGCGGCGATCGGCTGGCACAGCCAGGGCAGCACGCTCCAGAACGCGTAAAGCTCCCACATGTGGCCGAAGTAGCCGAGCGCCGAGGCTCGAAAGCCGGGGATCGCGAAGACGCGGCGCGCGCTGAAGCCGCTTGCCGCAGCACCGGATGCACCCGCGGCGGTCGCACTGCCATGCGGTCCATCACCAAGGAAATAGACGACTGCAGCACCAATGACGGCGAGCGCCGACGATGCCAGCACGACCGCCTCCCATGGCCACGCTGCGCCGCTGGCGCGCACCGCATGCGGCATCGCCGTGCCGAGCGTGAGCATGCCGACCAGCCAGCCGAGCGCGGCGGCGGGCCGGCCGCCGACCCACTGCACGATCATCTTCATGCCGAGCGGATAGATCCCGGCCAGGGCCAGGCCAACGGCCAGGCGCAGCGCCCACGCCGCCTGGTAGCCTGCCGCGGGCGCGACCAGCGCCGCGTTGGCAGCGGCACCGACGAGACAGCTGACGGCGAAGATGCGGCTCGCGCCGAAGCGATCGGCGGCGCCGGTCGCAGCGAAGGCGAAGGTGCCGGCGATGAAGCCGAGCTGGGTGGCCGCGATCAGCCAGCCAAACGCGGCCGGGCCAATGTCGAGACGCGCCATCAGGCCGTCGGCGGCGCCGCTCGGGCTGAACCAGAGCGAGGTGCCGAGCCACTGCGCCAGCACGACCAGCGCCACCGCCGCGCTCCTTCGCGGCGCTGGCCGACCTGTGTCAGGGACAGCGGTCAAGCGCCTGCGCCAAGTCGTCGATCAGATCGTCGGCGTGCTCGAGGCCGACCGAGACGCGCAGCAGGCCCTGCGGCGTGCGGCTCTCGGGGCCTTCGATCGAGGCGCGGTGCTCGATCAGGCTCTCGACCCCGCCGAGGCTGGTCGCGCGGGTGAAGACCTCGACCTGCGCGGCGACGGTCATCGCCGCTTCCTTGCCTCCCCGGGTCTCGAATGAGAGCATGCCGCCGAAGTCCGACATCTGCCGTTTCGCGAGTGCATGAAACGGGTTGCCCGCCAGACCCGGGTAGTGCACCGCGGAGACCTTGGGATGATCGTGCAGGAACGACGCCACCCGGGCCGCGTTGGCGCAGTGCGCGCGCATGCGATAAGCCAGCGTCGGCAGGCTGCGCATCACCAGCCAGCAGTCGAAGGGCGACGGCACCGCGCCGCCGTAGAGCTGCGCCGTACGCACGGCGGCGAACGCTTCATCGTCGACGCGCGCGACGACCGCCCCGCCCATCACGTCGCTGCGGCCACCGAGGTACTTGGTGGTGGCGTGCATCACCAAGTCGCAGCCGAGATCGAGCGGCCGCTGGAGCGCGGGCGAGGCGAAGGTGTTGTCGGCGACCGCGCGTGCGCCGCCACGATGCGCGAGCTCGGCGACCGCGCCGATGTCGACGCATTGCAGCAGCGGGTTGGAGGGCGTCTCGATCCAGACGATGCGCGTGCGCGCTTGCATCGCGCGCGCGATGTCGTCGAGCCGGGTCATGTCGACGAAGCTCGCGCCGACTTGCCACTTGGCGAACAGGTGCTTGAGCACGTTGGCCGTGCCGTGATAGATGTCGAGCGGCGCGACGACGTGATCTCCCGGCTGAAGGCCCTGGAAGATCGCCGTCACCGCGGCCAGCCCGGACGCGAACGCTGCGCCCGCCGCGCCGCCCTCGAGTGCGGCGAGTGCCGCCTCGAGGCCGTTGCGGTTTGGGTTGTGGTTGCGCGAGTAGATGTAGCCGTGCGGATAGCTGCCGTCGGCCGCGCGCTCGAACGTCGTCGAGAGATGGATCGGCGCGACCACGGCGCCGGTCGTCGGATCCACGTCGTGGCCGGCATGGACGGCAAGGGTCTCGAAGCGGAGGCTCTTGGAAATCTTCATGTTGATGCGTTCCGGCAATTGGCTCCGAATGTACCCATCCTTGCGGCGCGCGGCCCGTTCGATAATGCGCACCACCGGCGACTCGCAGGGAGATCGCTTGCGACACATTTGGAGAGTAGATGTACAGCGTCAACAGCGGCCTGATCGTCGTCATTCTGTTGATCGTGGCGCTCGTCGTCATGGAGATAGGCTTTCGCTTGGGCCACCCAGCCCGGCATTTGCACGACGACGACTCGAAGGGGCACGTCAACGCCACCGCGGCGTCGACGCTCGGCATCGTCGGCCTGTTGATGGCTTTCACTTTTTCATTGGCGCTGCAGCGCTTCGACTCGCGCAGCGATGCCGTCGTTGATGAGGCCAATGCCATCGGCACCGCCTACATGCGCGCGCAGCTGCTACCGGTACCGCTCCGCGCGGACGTCTCTAAGCAGCTGCGCGACTACCTTGACGCGCGCGTCAAGTCCGACGCGGTGTCGCCGGTCGACGAGGAGTGGCGCGGCCTGCTCGCTCAGGCAGCTCGGATCCATGGCGCCCTGTGGGAGAACGCGCGCCACGCCGCCGAGCTGGATCCGAACCCGGTGACGTCGGGACTCTTCATCCAGTCGCTGAACCAGCTCATCGACAGTTTCGGAAGGCGCGAGGCGGCGCTCAACCGGCGCGTTCCGGATGTCGTGCTATGGCTCATGTTCGCGACGTTCGTGCTCAGTGGCCTGATCGTCGGCTATGCCGCCGGCGCCGGCGGCCGACGTCCGTCATGGGTGACCTTCGGGATGGTGGCGCTGATGGCGGTCCTGGTCTACGTCATCCTCGACCTCGACCGGCCGCGACGCGGCCTGATCAGAGTCAGCGAGACGAACCTGCTCGATCTGCAGGCGTCCATCAAGGAAGACCCCGGCGCTGCCGGCGCATCACCGGCAGCGAGCGGTGTCGGGCGCTAGCGGCCTCTAACCGACTTCCTCGCCGGCCAGCTTCCAGGTCCCCGGAGGCTTCTGGCAGAACTTGTAGATCCCCTGGGCGGTCTGTCCCTTGAAGGCGTTGGCGATTTGCACCCGGCGGCAAGACAGGCCGTTCCAGGTGAGCCGGTTCATGGGCACCACCGTGCCCGACGCGCCGGTCTTGTCGTTCTTCCAGGCGAGCGTCTCGCCGTCCTTCTCGGCCTTGAGCGCGGCAAAGACCTGCGCCTTCATCAAGGCGATGTCCTCGCTGTTGAACATCGCCCCGGGCGTGTTCTTGAGGCCGTCCTGCGGCCCGAGAGCGTGCGCGGGTGCAGCGAGCGCGGCGAACAGCGCCACCGCGCACAGCGCACCGGGACTGCGGCGGCGCGTGTCCATCACTTCGCCGACTTCTTCAGCGCGGCCTTCAGCCCTGCCGAATCGGCCGAGGTCGCCTCGCGCTTAACCACGATGTCCACCGGCGAGACCGCCTTGCCGTAGTAACCCTTGTTGAGCGAATCGCGAACGTCGATCACCGAGCCATCGACCGCCATCCCGGCGTAGGCGCCCTTGTTGGTCGAATAGACGATGAAGTCGGCCGTCAGCGAAGCGCCGGTACCGACGCCTTTCGGGCCGACCGCGACCGATGCGTCGCCGCCGAGCTTGACCTTGTTCGAATACAGCGAGTCGAGCGCCTTCTGCGTGTTGACGATCATCACCACCTCGGCCGCCGAGGCACCGGCCTGGAAACCCAGGCTGGCCGAGCCCATCGTGTAGAACGCCGGGCCAATCCAGTCGCCGGTCTTGTCGTCGCGCACCAGCAGCACGCCCGAGCCTCCCGAGCCGCCGAGGATGAAGCCCGCCTTCAGGATCTCCGGAAAGATCAGTACCGCCTTGGCCTTGGCGAGCGCCGGCCCGAAGGTCGGAAAGTCCTTGTTGCCCGCGAAGTCGTTGACCGTCTTCTCTGCGGCCTGAACGAGCTTCTTCGACTCGACGGCATCGTCGGCGCGCGCGGGCGCAGCGACCAGGGCGAGGGTCGTCGCAAGTGCCACCGCGGCGAACGCCAAGTGCCTGCGTTCCTTGTTCATCGGTATTACCTCGCTTTTAAGAATGGGTTTGACGAATCTTGGCACCAGTCGCGCTGCGGCGCAACGCAACCAATCTGTCCTTTGGTGCAGCGCGGCCGCTGACAAGACTCGAGCAGCAGTCGACGCCGCGTCTCGGGCTGACGCCGCCGCTGCGCTGTGTCGACGAGCGAGCGTGTGCCGCGAAATCCCGCTTGGCGCCTACTTCTTGGCGGCAGCGACCGGCTCGACCGTGAGCGCGACCGCCTCGGTGTACTCCGCCTCGACCTGGTCACCGACCTTGACCAGCTTGAGCTGCTTCGGGTCCTCGACGTAGAGGTCGACCGTCTGTTGCGGCCCGCGCAGGCGCACCGTATGCGCCTTGGCGTTGACAGCGATCACGTCGGCCGTCACCTTGACGTGCTCGGCGGCGGCGCCTCCCGGGAGCGCGCCGGGCGCGCTACGAACCCCATCGCTCGTCGACTTCGAGGAACGCAACTCCTTGCCGTCCTTCTTGAGCGTCAGCGTCAGCGCTTCGAGATAGCGGACGACGACCTTGTCGCCGACCTTGAGCTGAGCGAGGTTGCGCACCTCGGGACCAACAGCGAGGTCGAGGATGTTGCCCTTCGGACCCTTCAGGGTCACGTGCCCCTTCGCGGCGTCGACCGCCTCGACGGTGGCGACAACTCTGTGCGTCTGCATCAGAGTGCCCTTGCCGGGCGTCGTCTCCTTGGTCAGGGTCGAAGTGTCGTTCGGGTTCTGCTGCGCCGAGACGGGCAGCGCCAGCGCGCCGAGAAACGTCGCCAGAAGGAGGATCGAGTTGCGTTGAGTCATGAGCGTGTCTGATTTCAAGTGATGGAAGAGAAGTGTCGGGAGAACGGAGTCTCAGGGAGAAATGGGCTTCCAGCCAGGACCGGGGTCGAACGTCGTCATCTGCTCGGCGACCGTGCTGGATTTCGGACCGAGGTCTTTCTCGAACATCTTGCCGGCACTGTTGACGATGAAGGTCATCACGCCGCTCTCACCGTAGGCGGCGGGGAAAGCCACCATGGCGAAGCCGGCGACCATCCTGCCGTTGATCACATAGCCGTACGCGCCGCCGGGCGCGCTCTTGCCTTGGCGAGTCAGGATGCGAAAGTGATAGCCGCGATAGGGATCGCTGCGCTTGTGCCCGGCGAGGTAGGCCGAGCTCTCGGCGATCAACGGCCCGAAGGGACTCAACTCTTCGCCCTTGCTCGCGTCGGCGGGCCAGTAGAGGCCGTCGAACTTGCCCGGTGAGCTAGCGAGCTTTTGCGCGAACTGCAGGACGCCGTCGCCGTCGCGGTCGACCGACGCGTACTGGTGCTGCGCGGCGACGTAAGCACGCAATACGCCGATGGCACTGCGCTCGTTGCGGCCGATACGCCGATTCTGGATCTCCTCGACACCTTGCTCGGTCGCGAAGCGCCAGGCATTGCCTTCGCGAACCAGTGGAATCGGCCAAGGCCAGGCCTGCGCACCGATCAGCAGCAAGCGACGATCGGGAGCGCTGTCGTCGAGCCCATGAAACGTCCCGAGCAGGGCAGCAATCTCGGCGCGCCGGGCGCTGTCATAGGCGACATCACCGGTGACGACGAGGTTCTTGTGCTTGTCGCCGACGATGGCGATCAGTGCGCCTTCGTCGTTGGTCTTCAACGCGGACGTCAGTGCCTCGACGGCGGCTTCGGGTGTGGCGAAGGTCCGTTGATCGGCAGCCAGCGAGGGCAATGGCAGCACTAGCGAGATGAGCAGCGACGCCAGCAAGGCGAGTCGGCGCGGTCGTGTAATCAGGTCTGTAAGAGGAGTCATGTTGATCGCCATCTCGTCGACTGTGGACATGCGGGGCATCGCGATCGACTAGCGACGGCCGCCGCCACCGCGCCCGCCGCCACCGCCGCCACGCCCGCCGCCGCCCCCACCGCCGCCGCGTGACGGCGTATGCGCGGACGCCCCCGCGGATCCGCGACTGGAGGCGCCTGCCGCGGAACTCCGACTTGAAGCGCCACGTGAGCTGTCCATCTGGGTCTGACGTCCCGAGCCGTAGCCATCGAAAGCGCTTGCGCCGCCGGCACCTCCGGTCCCCCCGCTACGACCGCCGCCACCGGCTTGGCCAATATCGGAGCGTCCGCCGCCCGCGCCCGCACCGCCGCCAGTCGAAGGCCGGGGCGTCGACGACGGACGTGTCGACGCCGACGACAGACCCGAACCACCGGCAGCGCCACCACGATCGCCGGTGCGCGCCGGCGGCGTCGCACCGACCGACCTGCTGACTTGCCCCGGCTGCTTGTTCGACTTCTATTGCGAGGAGTTTCCGCCTTGCCCCCCTCCTCGATTCACGTTGCCGGAATTGATGTTTCCCGTGTTGATGTTGGTATTGCGATTGATGTTGATGTTGTTGTTGCCACCGCCGTAGTTGGCGCCGTAACGATTGCCGCCCCACACCGCGCCGATCGCCGCGCCCCAGATCAATCCGGTGGCCAAGGCGGCTCCGGGTGCGTACGGGTAGTAGTACACCGGGTACGGCGTCGGGTAGTAACCCCACGCGGGATACCCGCCCGCGACGACGACGGTGGTCGGGTTGTATTGCGGCACGTAGATCACCTGCGGGTCGGCCGGGACGATCTTGATGACCTCCTTTTCGACCACCACGGTCTGCTTGGGATCGCTCTTCAGATTGCCCGCGGCCTCGGTCTTGCGCCGGAATGCCTGGATCGCTTCGAGAACTTCCCCCTGGTCCGCGACGACGGCCTCGCCGAGCGCAGCCGTCCAGTCGAGGTCCCCGCTCATCATGGTGACGACTTCGGGATAGTTCAGCAACGTCTTGACCGCGTCGTCCCACTTCTCGTCGAGAGGCGCCTTGGGATCGGCCTTGCGCTTGACCAGGTAGCGGTCGGCCTGGACGATCTGGAGCGGATTGGTCGACGCCGGCAGAATCACCGCGATCAGGTCATCGGGATAGAGCGCGATCCGCCCGACGAGCGTCTCCAACTCCTCGGGCGTGAGAGCCGGTTCGGTACTCGCCGCCGCAACAGGTGCCTGCGCGAATGCGGACGACACCGGAAAGGTTGCAAGAGACGTTGCCGTCAGTGCGACGACGAGGATCGACCAACGCGCACGATGACGGATTTGCATGCCGATGCTCTGTGTCATTTGACGGTGTAACCCTTGCCCTCCAGGCACACGCCGCGTGCCTTGGCGAAGCCCGCCTGCTGCTGCGACGCGGCCGCGCCCTGCTGCTGGGTCGCAGCTGAGTTCTGGCGCCGGCTCTGACCGCGCGCTGCCACCGCGCCGACGGCGGCGCCAGTGCCGGCATCACCCATGACGCCTCCGACCACCGCGCCCTTGGCTGCACCGCGAGCGCCTGCGCCCGGCTGCGTGCCCGTTGCCGTCGTCGGCGCCGCCGCCGGCGGAGGCGCCTTGGCCGGATCGAAACCGGTCTGCTGAACCGCCCACGAGTAGCACGCCTTCTCGTCGCTCTTCTGCTTTTCAGGGCTCTGTCCCTTGGCGGGATACACGTACTGCTGCGCGCCGGCAGGGGCAGCGAGAACGATGCCAAGAGCCAGCAGGCAAACACTTCGGGTTGGTTGAATCATGTCGTTGTTCGGCTGTCAATCCCTGAGAAATTAGCGTTGGCCTGCAGGCACGAACAGCGCAATCGAGCTCGCCCTCAACTGTGTCGCGCGGGGTATTGGCTGTATATTGCCCTTAGGGGCAACTTGCCCGGAAGTATCGATACTAGCCTGCGGCGGTAGGCCCACCGAAACCGATGCAAGGCGATGGCAATCGCCACATCAACAGGGAGCAGCGAGATGAGGGCATTCAGAACATTCGGGGCCGGTCGGCTTTTGCTGGCCGGCGTGGTTCTCGCTGCCGGCGCGAGCAGCGCTCAGGCGCAGACGCCTGCGGAGAGCCTCCTCGCCAACTCGTTCGTCTTCAATCTCGGTGGCTTCATCATGAGCACTGACCTCAGGGCGCAACTGAACGGGTCGTCGACGACTAATCCGGAAGTCGACTTCGACCGCACCTTCGGCGAGGGCAGCGATGCAACGCGGATCCGGCTCGACGGGCTGTGGCGCATTACGCCGCGCCAGCACCTGCGCTTCATGTATTTCGACAACCGGAACGAGCGCAGTCGCGTCATCGACCAGGACCTGCACTGGGGCGATTACACCTTCCATGCCGGCGCCGACGTCAATTCGAAAGTCAAGTTCAACATTGCCGAGTTGGCCTACGAATATGCCTTCCTGAAGGAGCCGACCTACGAAGTCGCCGGCAGCGTGGGCGTGCATTACACGAAGCTGTCGCTGCAGCTTTCCGGCACGGCCACCTTTACCGACGCCAACGGCGTTGTCTCTTCGGCGGCGTTCACCAGCAAGGACGCTTCCGCCCCCGTGCCGCTGCCGGTCATTGGCGTCCGTGGCGCCTGGGCGTTCGCGCCGAACTGGGTGCTCGACGGCAGCGGGCAACTGTTCAAGGCCGACATCAACGGCTACGACGGTCGCGTCACCGACCTGACCGCGAACGTGACCTGGATGTTCAACAAGAACTTCGGCGCCGGCCTCGGCTACAACCGCTTCTGGACGACGATCGAGACGACCAGGAACAACTTCAACGGCACCGCGCGCTTCGGCTACTCCGGCGTTCAGCTGTTCGTGACTGGCACGTTCTGATCGGCGACGGCGTGGGTCGGTTCGCGCCGGGTCGGCGCTGAGCGCGGCAACTGGCTTTGCGAGGGTCGGCGCAGTGAACCGGCCCGCGTTGAGAGCTTGCAAATGGCCAATCAGGCAGGCGCGTGCCGTCTGCCGGTGCGCCGATTGACCGGTCAACACCCGGGGAGCCCGTCGTGACCGGCCTGAACCTCCTGCCCTGGAACCGCCGCTATGCGCTGAAGAGCTACGTCAGTGGCTCGATGTGGCTGGTGCCGCTGGTCGCGCTGCTTGTCTACGCGTTCTTCCATCGCCTCGTCCACGCGGTCGACGTGTGGTTGGTGGCCAAGGGCTGGGCCGACGGCGTGAACTCGTTTCAGGCACTGTCGGTGTCTGGCGCGCGAACGCTGCTCGAGACCTTCATCACGATGAACCTGTCGTTCATCGTCTTCACGTTCGGCTCGCTGCTGGTGGCGATCCAGGTCGCTGGGGGCCAGTACACGCCGCGCATCATCGCGACGACGCTGCTGCGCGACAACACCATCCGATGGATCGTCGGCGTGTTTCTCTTCACGCTCGCGTTTGCCGTTCGTGTCCTGACGCACATCAACGAGACGGTGAGCCAATTCGACGTCTTCGTCGCCTCGCTTCTCGGCATCCTATCGATCATGGCGTTCCTCTACCTGATCGACTACGCCGCGCGTCTGCTGCGTCCCGTCAGCATCGTGCAGCGGGTTGGCGAAATCGGCCTCGGCGTGATCAGAAGCGTCTACCCGGCGCCGACGCGGCGGCCCGGGCCGGCCGAACACGCGGACCGGCTGCCGGCGCCAGGGCGCGTCCTGGCCCACGACGGCGCGTCGGGAGTCGTTCTGGCCGTCCACTTGAGCGGACTGGTCGGGCTGGCGCGCGCGGCGGACGGCGTCATCGAATTCGTGCCGAGCGTCGGCGACTTCCTCGCCACGGGCGAGCCGCTGTTCCGGCTCCACGGCGGCGCGGTCGGCATCGACGATCGGCTGTTGCGCGGCTCGGTCGCACTCGGCAGCGAGCGCACCATGGAGCAGGATCCGACGTTCGCGCTGCGCATCCTCGTCGACATCGCCATCAAGGCCCTGTCGGCGGCGATCAACGACCCGACGACCGCCGTCATGTCGATGGACCAGCTGCACCGACTGCTCCGGCTGGTGGGGCTGCGCGACCTGCGCGAAGAGGAACTGCGCGACGCCGCAGGCAACCTTCGTGTCGTCTACTTCACTCCCAACTGGGAGGACTACGTGCACCTCACCTGCACCGAGATTCGCCACTGCGGCGCCGGCAGCGTGCAGATCGCACGACGAATGCGCTCGATGCTCGAAAACCTGTTGCAGTCGCTGCCGGACCATCGCCACGCCGAACTGCACCGTCAACTCGAGTTGCTCGACCAGGCGATCGAGCGTCACTACCCCTTCGAGGAAGACCGCGCGCTGGCGCGGATCGGCGATTCACAAGGGCTGGGCGGTGCGGCAGGTACGCACCCGTCGCGCTGACCTCAGACCAAAGTCACCACGCCAGATCCGACGTCGTACATCAAACCGACGATCTCGATCTTTCCTTCGGCCTCGAGGCCCGCCAGCACCTGGCTGCGCTGACGCACCTGCTCGACGGAGTTCAGGATCTGGGTTCGCGCGACCGCATCGACGAAGGCGGCGTTCTTCGACGTTCGAGGGCCCTCGAAGACGGTCGCGTCGATCGCCGCCTTGAAGCGGGCAAGCAACAGGGTCAGATTGCCGAGAACGACGTTGTCGATCGCGCCCTTGATCGCGCCGCAGGCGGTATGGCCCAGCACCAGGACCGCCTTGGCGCCGGCGACGGCGCACGCATACTCCATCGAGCCGAGGATGTCGTCGTTGACCGCGCTGCCCGCCACCTTGGCGTTGAAGGTGTCGCCGATGCCGAGATCGGTGATCACTTCGACCGGCGTGCGCGAATCGATGCATGAAAGAACGATGGCGGCAGGGTATTGACCCGCCGAGCTCGACTTCATCTCGGCCAGGAAGTCGCGCTCCCTGAGCGCGCCGGAGACGAATCGCGCGTTGCCCTGCATGAATGCCCTGACCACCTGGGCCGGCGTCATCGCATTTCGCCGTGCTTCGGTCAGCGATTCGCCGCGCGCCCGCGACCCGATCGCCGCTTCGTCGGCGGCGAACGCCGCAGTCGCGCATGACAAGAGTCCGCGACAGTCGATCTCGCCGCAGCCGGAACAGACGTTCACCGAATCTCCATCAACCCGGAATCATGCCTGTTCCCGACGGCAAACGACAAGCTCGCCGCCGGTGCGCAGCCCCTACCGCCCGCGGTGTCCGGCCGACTTCCCTAAAGTCCTATGGACAGGAGCGGGCGCGTGGAGCAGATTTCACCGGTCGACGCAGGCGAGATGCCACGCGGCGTAGTCAGTTCATTCGACAGACGGAGCAGCAATGGCGACCCAATCAACTCCCCCGAGCCAGCAGACGGAAGTGGCCTGGCGCGGCTTCACGTCGGGCAACTGGAAGAAGCGCGTCGACGTGCGCGAGTTCATCCAGAAGAACTACACCCCGTACGAAGGCGACGGGGCGTTCCTGAAGGGTCCGACCGAGCGCACGACCGGCATTTGGCGGACGCTGCGGCCCCTGCTCGACGAGGAACGCAAGAAGGGCATCCTCGACGTCTCGCAGGTGCCGGCAGGCATCCTCGCCCACGGCCCCGGCTACATCGACAAGGACAACGAGATCATCGTCGGCCTGCAGACCGACGCGCCGCTCAAGCGCGCGATCATGCCCTTCGGCGGCTGGCGGGTGGTCGCTGCCAGCCTCGAGTCGTACGGCTACAAGCCCGACGAACGGGTCGGCGAGATCTTCACCAAGTACCGCAAGACCCACAACGACGGCGTCTTCGACGCCTACACACCCGACATCCGGGCCGCGCGCGCGTCCGGGATCGTCACCGGGCTGCCCGACGCGTACGGGCGTGGCCGGATCATCGGCGACTATCGCCGGGTGGCGCTCTACGGCGTCGACTTTCTGCTCGCCGACAAGGCGCGCGAGAAGCAGGAGCTCGACGACCGGCATTCGACCGAAGAGGTGATCCGCGTGCGCGAGGAGCTCGCCGAGCAGAGCCGCTCGTTGCAGGAGCTCAAGGAGATGGCGTCGAGCTACGGCTTCGACATCTCCGGGCCGGCCGGCAATGCCCGCGAGGCGGTGCAGTGGACCTACTTCGCCTATCTCGCCGCCATCAAGCAGCAGAACGGCGCGGCGATGTCGGCGGGCCGGCTGTCGACGTTCTGGGACATCTACTTCGAGCGCGACCTGCGCGAGGGCACCCTCACCGAGGCACAGGCCCAGGAGATCATCGACGACCTCGTCATCAAGTGGCGCATCGTCCGCTTCCTGCGCGCGCCGGAATACAACGAGCTCTTCTCCGGGGACCCGGTCTGGGTCACCGAGGTGGTCGGGGGCATGGGCGAGGACGGCCGGACGCTGGTCACGAAGAGCGCGTTCCGCATGCTCCACACGCTGAGCAACCTCGGGCCTGCGCCCGAGCCGAACCTCACGGTCTTCTGGTCGCCGAGCCTGCCGGACGGATTCAAGCGCTTTGCGGTCAAGACCTCGATCGACACCAGCGCGATCCAGTACGAATCCGACGACCTGATGCGGCCCAAGTTCGGCGACGACTGCGCGATCGCGTGCTGCGTCTCGGCGATGCGGGTCGGCAAGCAGATGCAGTTCTTCGGCGCGCGGGTGAACTTTCCCAAGACGCTGCTGTATGCCCTGAACGGCGGCCGCGACGAAGACACCGGCAAGCAGATCGGTCCGAAACTCACCCCGATCACCGGCGACGTGCTCGACTACGACGAGGTGATGGACCGCCTCGACCCGATGCTCGACTGGCTGGCGAAGACCTACGTCAACGCGCTCAACGTCATCCACTACATGCACGACAAGTACGCCTACGAGGCGGTCGAGATGGCGCTGCACGATCGTGACGTGGTGCGCACGCTGGCCTGCGGCATCGCCGGCCTCTCGCATACCGCCGACAGCCTGTCGGCGATCAAGTACGCGAAGGTGAAGCCGATCCGCGACGAGCGAGGGCTCATCACCGAATTTCAGACCGAGGGCGAGTTCCCGTGCTTCGGCAACAACGACGACCGGGTCGACGACATCGCCAAGCAGCTGGTGTCGACGATGATGAACAAGATCCGGATGTACCCGTCGTATCGCGACTCGGTGCATACCCAGTCGGTGCTGACGATCACCTCGAACGTCGTCTACGGCAAGAAGACCGGCAGCACGCCGGACGGTCGCAAGAAGGGCCAGCCGTTCGCCCCGGGCGCGAACCCGTCGAACGGCCGCGACACACATGGCGCGCTCGCCGCGCTGCTGTCGGTCGCCAAGATTCCGTACGACGATGCCGAGGACGGGATCTCGCTCACGCTCTCGGTCGTTCCGGCGGCGCTCGGCAGCGAGGCGGAGCGGCTCGACCGCGGCACCTCCGCGCTGGATGCCTACTTCTCGAGCGGCGGCTTCCACGTCAACATCAACGTGCTCAATCGCGAGACGCTGCAGGATGCGATGAAGCACCCGGAGAAGTACCCGCAGCTGACGATCCGGGTCTCCGGCTACGCGGTGAACTTCGTCAGGCTGACGAAGGAGCAGCAGATGGACGTCATCAACCGCACCTTCCACGGTTCGCTCGAGGCTGCGGCGTGACGCAGGCGCGGGCATGACGGCACCGCGTGTCGGCAGTCGCTACGAGCTGCACATCGACCGTGCCGGGGCGCAGGAGAGCAAGGTCGAGCGGGACTACTTCGCGATCCACGCTGCCGACCTGGAGGACGTCGCCGAGGAGGACGACCTCGTCGGCTACGTGCACTCCTATGAAGTCGGCAGCACCGTCGACGGCCCCGGCCTGCGCTTCGTCGCCTTCCTGAGCGGCTGTCTGCTGCGCTGCCAGTACTGCCACAACCCCGACACCTGGCACAAGCGCAACGGCCACCCGGTCACCGTTTCCACCGCAATGCGGCAAGTCGGCAAGTACGCCAAGGTGCTCAAGATCGCCAAGGGCGGCATCACCCTGTCGGGCGGCGAGCCGATGGTGCAGCGGCCGTTCATGACGCGAATCTTTCGCCGCTGCAAGGAACTCGGCCTGCACACCTGCCTCGACACTTCCGGGCGCATGGGCGAGAAGATGACCGATCGCGACATCATGGACATCGACCTGCACCTGCTCGACATCAAGTCGGGCGACCCGGAAATCTACAGGACGGTGACG
>Ga0207683_10002867_pt1 | contig 15038 bp, 12 predicted proteins | sample KBSM73metaG_FD_184333 | JGI IMG/M metagenome (GOLD analysis project Ga0207683, IMG submission 184333) | Miscanthus rhizosphere microbial communities from Kellogg Biological Station, Michigan, USA - KBS M7-3 metaG (SPAdes) (version 2) | ecosystem: Host-associated > Plants > Roots > Rhizosphere >... | reverse complement strand
GAAGCCGCGCGCGCCGGGCACCATCTCGCCGGGGTTGTGGTATGTCACCCCGGCGCGATCATTCCGCGGGCGGCGATGCCGTCAGATATACTTTCCGGACCGGCCACCTCTCGCAAGGCGTCTGCATGAGCCCAGCATCAAGACAGGAAAAGCTCGCTGATCTGTTCAAGTCGGCCACGATCATTCCGGTGCTCACGATCGAGCGGCTGGAAGACGCCGTGCCGCTTGCCAACGCCCTTGTCGCCGGCGGCGTGCGCACCCTCGAAGTGACGCTGCGTACACCGGTTGCGATCGAAGCCGCCAAAGCGATGATCGCCAAGGTGCCGGATGCCATCATCGGGATCGGCACGATCCTGAACGCCGATGACCTCGCGCGTGCCGAGGCGCTCGGCGCCGTCTTCGGGATCAGTCCGGGCGCGACACCGGACCTGCTGAAGGCCGCGGCCGCAAGCGCGCTGCCGTTCGCGCCGGGGATCGCGACGGCGTCCGAACTGATGCAGGCACTGGCGCATGGGTTTGACCTCGTCAAATTCTTCCCGGCCGAGCAGTCCGGCGGTATCAAGGCACTGCGGGCGCTGGCAGGGCCGTTTCCGGCCATCCGGGTTTGCCCGACCGGCGGCATCGGCGAGGCCAATGCGGCGTCCTGGCTGGCTGAGCCCAATGTGGTGGCGGTCGGCGGTTCCTGGCTGTGCCCGGCGGCGGATATCCGGTCCGGCAATTGGGCCGGCATAACCGCCATGTGCGAGCGGGCCATGAAATCGCTGAAACCGGCACCAAGATAGGTTACATACCGGGACGAGCCATACAGGGAGAACGACCATGACAGCCAGCATCGTCGGATGGGCGCATACGCCATTCGGCAAGTTCGACGCCGAAACCGTTGAAAGCCTCGTGGTCAAGGTGGCGACCGAAGCGCTGGCGGACGCCGGCATTTCCGCAGGCGATGTCGACGAGATCGTGCTCGGGCATTTCAACGCCGGTTTCTCGCCGCAGGATTTTACGGCATCGCTGGTGCTGCAGGCAGACCCGAAACTGCGCTTCAAGCCGGCCACGCGGGTCGAGAACGCCTGCGCCACCGGTTCGGCTGCCGTGCACCAGGGCATCAGGGCCATTGCGTCGGGCAATGCGAAGATCGTGCTCGTGGTCGGCGTCGAACAGATGACGCGGACACCTGCGGCGGAGATCGGCCGCAATTTGCTGCGCGCGTCCTATCTGCCCGAAGACGGCGACACCCCCGGCGGATTTGCCGGCGTGTTCGGCAAGATCGCGCAAAGCTATTTCCAGAAATACGGCGACCAGTCAGACGCGTTGGCGATGATCGCTGCCAAGAACCACAAGAACGGCGTTGCCAATCCCTACGCGCAGATGCGCAAGGATTTTGGCTATGAGTTCTGCCGCGCGGAGAGTGAAAAGAATCCGTTTGTCGCGGGACCGCTGAAGCGCACCGATTGCTCGCTGGTGTCGGATGGCGCCGCTGCTCTGGTGCTGACGGATCTGGAGACCGCCAAGACGATGGGCAAGGCGGTGAACTTCCGCGCGACCGCGCACGCGCAGGATTTCCTGCCGATGTCGAAGCGCGACATCTTGCAGTTCGAAGGCTGCACGGTCGCCTGGCAACAGGCGCTGCAGAAGGCCGGCGTGCAGCTTTCCGATCTGTCGTTCGTCGAAACCCATGACTGCTTCACCGTCGCCGAGCTGATCGAATATGAAGCGATGGGCCTGACGCCGCGCGGGCAGGGCGCGCGCGCCATCAAGGAAGGTTGGACCCAGAAGGACGGCAGGCTGCCGGTCAATCCGTCCGGCGGATTGAAGGCCAAGGGCCACCCGATCGGCGCCACCGGCGTTTCCATGCATGTGATGAGCGCGATGCAGCTGGTGGGGCAAGCGCCCGAGGGTATGCAACTCAAGAACGCCAAGCTCGCGGGCATCTTCAACATGGGTGGGGCTGCGGTGGCGAATTACGTCTCGGTACTGGAGGCGGCGAAGTAGTGGGAACGGATAGAGCGGGCAAAGGCGCGTTTGCGCCTTGCCTGCTATTCTCTGGTGACTTCCTGGAGACTGCACGATGGGTAGCGAAAGCTCGTTGTCGTTGGCCGAACTCAACAACCGGATTGCAATCCTCCAGGACAATATCAGGCAACTGGTGGAACAGGCGGCTGGCGCATCCGGCGAACGGAATGAAGAGCGCATCGCCGCGCGTATCGATCAACAAAATGAAGAGCTCGATAAGCTGACCAGAGAGCGCGATACCAGGTTGAAGAAATAGCGGCTTGGGCCGCTGACGCATGCGTCCATACCCCCGGCGCCCTTGATCTTGGTGACGCGCTGCCGTTACTAGACCTGAACAAGATCATCCGGGAGCGAATTGGACCATGGGACCTCTTAAGGGCATCAAGGTCATCGACATGACGACCGTGCTGATGGGGCCCTATGCCACCCAGATGCTCGGCGATTACGGCGCCGACATCATCAAGGTGGAATCGCTCGATGGCGACGTGACGCGGCAGATCGGGCCGACGCGGCATCCCGGGATGGGGCCGGTGTTCCTCAACACCAACCGCAACAAACGCTCGATCTCCCTCGACCTGAAGAAACCGGCGGGGCGCGATGCCGTGCTGCGGCTGATCAAAACCGCCGACGTGCTGGTTTATAACGTGCGCCCGCAGGCGATGGCGCGGCTGCAACTCGGCTATGACGTCGTCTCAAAGATCAATCCGCGGCTGATCTATGCCGGTGTGTTCGGGTTCGGCCAGGACGGCCCTTATGCCGCGAAGCCCGCCTATGACGATCTGATCCAGGGCGCGACCGCGCTGCCAGCGCTGATGGCGCAGACCTCAGATGGCGTGCCGCGCTATGTACCCAATGCGCTCGTTGATCGTATCGTCGGGCTGACGGCGGTAGGCGCGATCTGCGCGAGCCTCGTCGATCGCGACCGCACCGGGCGTGGCCAGCGCGTCGACATACCCATGTTCGAGACCATGGCGAGCTTTGTGATGGGCGACCACATGGGCGGGCTCACTTATGAACCGCCGCTGGACAAAGGTGGCTATGCGCGCCATCTGTCGCCGGACCGGCGGCCTTACAAGACGTCGGACGGCTATATCTGCGTGATCGTCTACAACGACAAGCAGTGGGCGAACTTCTTCGACGCTACCGGGCGCGACGATCTCCGCGTCAATCCGAAATTCGCGACCTTTGCCGGCCGTGCCGTGAATATCGATGCGGTCTACGCGGAACTGGCGCGCATTCTCGAAACAAAGACCACCGCCGAATGGACCGCAATCCTGGAAAAGGCCGACGTGCCTGTCATGCCGATGCACGATCTCGAAAGCCTGCTGCAGGACCCGCATATCGTCGCGACCGATTTCTTTCCCGTTGTCGATCACCCGACGGAAGGGCGCATTCGCAACATGCGGCCCGCAGCGCGGTGGTCGGAAACGCCGGTCGAGACCAACAGGCTGGCGCCGCGCCTGAGCGAGCACAGTGCGGAAATCCTGCGGGAAGCGGGCTTGTCTGCGGACGAGATCGCGGCCCTGGTGCGCGACGGCGTCACCAAAGCCGCGTCCAACACATAGGACAGGACATATGGATTTCGCGCTGTCAGCCAATCAGGAATCGATCCGCGACGCCGTCGGAAAAATCTGTTCGCGCTTCGACGATGCATATTGGCTGAAGAAGGACAAGGAAGGCGGCTATCCCGCCGACTTCCACCGCGCGCTGGCGGACGCCGGCTGGCTCGGCATCTGCATCCCTGAGGAATACGGCGGTTCGGGCCTGGGCATCACCGACGCTGCGATCATGATGCGGACGATCGCGCAATCCGGCGCCGGCATGTCGGGTGCATCGGCCGTGCATATGAACGTGTTCGGGCTCAATCCGGTGGTCGTGTTCGGCACCAAGGAGCAGTGCATGCGCATGCTGCCGCCGATTATCGACGGCAGGGACAAATCCTGTTTTGCGGTGACCGAGCCTAATACCGGGCTTAACACCACGCAGTTGAAGACGCGCGCGGTGCGCAAGGGCGACAAATACCTCGTCAACGGCCAGAAGGTGTGGATTTCCACCGCGCAGGTCGCGAACAAGATCTTGCTGCTGGCGCGCACGACGCCGCTGGAAGAGGTGAGGACCCCGACCCAGGGCTTAAGCCTGTTCTACACCGATTTCGACAAGAAGCGTGTCGCCGTGCACGAGATCGAGAAGATGGGCCGCAAGCCCGTCGATTCCAACGAATTGTTCTTCGAGAATTTCGAAATCCCGGTGGAGGATCGCCTCGGCGAAGAAGGCCGCGGCTTCGAATATATCCTGCACGGCATGAATCCTGAACGCATCTTGATCGCAGCGGAAGCGGTGGGACTGGGCCAGATTGCGCTGTCGCGGGCCGCGGCCTATGCGAAAATCCGTATCGTGTTCAATCGCCCGATCGGCATGAACCAGGGCATCCAGCATCCACTTGCCAAGAACTGGATGGAACTGGAAGCCGCGTGGTTGATGGTGCTCTCCGCCGGGTGGCAATACGATCAGGGCATGCCCTGTGGGCCCGCGGCGAATGCTGCGAAATATCTTGCCGCCGAAGCCGGCTTCCATGCCTGCGAGCAGGCTGTGATGACCCATGGCGGCTTTGGCTACGCCAAGGAATATCACGTCGAACGCTACTTGCGGGAATCCCTGATCCCGCGCATTGCCCCGATCAGCCCGCAGCTCATTCTCAGCTTTATCGCCGAGAAGGTGCTGGGCCTGCCGAAGTCTTATTGAAGATGAGCAAATTCCCAAGTCATTCCGGGGCGCGCCGCCGGAATCCATACTCACGATCGTGGTTATGGATTCCGGGTTCGTCGCTGCGCGCCGCCCCGGAATGACGAAAGTGTGGGAACCGGCACCATGAGTTTCATCACCGGCGTTGGACTGACGTCATACGGTAAGCACGAGGGCTCTTCCTCGCTCGACCTCATGAGCAAGGCGGCTGAGCTCGCAATATCGGACGCCGGGTTGAAGCGATCGGACATCGACGGTATCCTGTGCGGCTACAGCACTGTGTCGCCGCACATCATGCTCGCGACCGTCTTTGCCGAACATTTCGGTATTAAGCCGTCCTACGCCCATGCGGTGCAGGTCGGCGGAGCGACCGGGCTCGCGATGACCATGCTCGCGCATCATCTGGTCGACGCCGGCGTTGTAAAGCATGTGCTGGTGGTCGGCGGCGAAAACCGCCTCACCGGGCAAAGCCGCGACGCCTCGATCCAGGCACTGGCACAGGTCGGCCATCCCGATTACGAGGTGACACTGGGCCCGACGATCCCCGCTTATTACGGCCTCGTGGCCTCGCGCTACATGCACGAATATGGCGTCACGCAAGAAGACCTGGCCGAATTCGCGGTGCTGATGCGGGCCCACGCGCTGAGGCATCCCGGCGCGCAGTTCCACGAAGCGATCACGGTTGCAGACGTGATGGCTTCAAAGCCGGTTGCGATGCCGCTGAAATTGCTGGACTGCTGTCCGGTCTCCGACGGCGGCGCAGCCTTCGTGATCAGCCGCGAGCGCACCGGCGAAGTGGGCATTCGCGTACGCGGCTGCGCGCAAGCGCATACCCATCAGCACGTCACCGCGGCGCCGGCTCTGAGCGAACTCGGCGCCGAGATTTCCATCGCCAAAGCAAAAGACGCATCCGGCCTTGCGATACCGGATGTGCGCTACGCGGCAGTCTACGATAGCTTCACCATTACGCTGGCGATGCTGCTGGAGGATCTCGGCCTGGCCAAACGCGGCGAGGCGGCGGCGCGAGTGCGGGCAGGCTATTTCAGCCGCGATGGCGAAATACCGCTCAACACCCATGGCGGTCTCCTGAGCTACGGCCATTGCGGTGTCGGCGGCGCGATGGCGCATCTGGTCGAAACTCATTTGCAGATGACGGGACGGGCGGGCAATCGTCAGGTTCGCGACGCCTCGATCGCGCTGCTGCATGGCGACGGTGGCGTGCTGTCTTCCCATGTCAGCATGTTCCTGGAGCGAGTGCGATGAGCGACAAACTCGCAGACTGGACCAAAGGTGAAGCAGCCATCGTCTATCAAGACTGCCGATCTTGCGGGAAGGCGCAATATTTCCGCCGCAGCTTTTGCGCCGCCTGTGGTGCGGCGGACCCGGCCGAAAAGCGCGCCAGCGGGGCAGGGACGGTCTATGCAACGTCGCTGGTCTGCCGGGCGGCGACGCCGGAGACGCGCGCGCATGTTCCATACAACATCGTGCTGGTGGATACGGCCGAGGGCTTCCGCATGATGGCGCATGGCGACAACGATCTCGCCATTGGCGATAAAGTCGCCGCGCGATTTACGCAGTTCGCCGGACGGCTGGTTCCGTATTTCGCAAAGGCGAAATGATCGGCCGTTGCGGGGATGTCATTGCTTCCTCCTCGGGAGCAGCCGCCCCGACATCCGTGCATCGCGGACCCCGCGATCCGCCAAAGATCAGACCCAAGGTGTCCGTTGTCATTCTTCGAGACAGGTCGCACGGTGCTGTCCTTACGAAGGTATACGTCGCCATTTTTGTCATCCTGTACTTGTCAACGCACGTAAAACACGACGCTGGCGATGACGAGCATCGCCGTCACCGCCAGCATCTGCGCAAGCGCTTCCGAGGCCGCCCTTTTGGTGGCTTCCTTCATGTCCAACTCCCTAGACTTGGGCGTGACTCATCGCTGCGCGAAACACGCGCGGACAATGGCCATTGATTTGTTACTCGGAACACCCCGCGACGAGCATTCGCCTTTGACTGAGTCCCCACTCGGCGAACGTCGACCGTGCCAGAGTCGAACAGCAATAAGGCGGCAATTTGGCTCGCGCGCAGCCGGTTTGTGCACGGGAGATGGAGTTTTTTGGAGCGTCTTGAATTGCTACAGTTTGCGCGCGCGCTTCAAACTGTCGAGTTGCGCTGGAATTGCAGCGGGTTCCGTCACCGGATAGGAGCAGAATGTGCTGGTGCAAGCGAACGCCGCGGGCCCATCGGGAAAATCGGGATAGTCGACATCGACATTGGCGAGCTTGCCTTCGCGCTTGTCCCACCATTCTGCGCGCTTGTTGGCGAGTGGATACGCTAGCGCTGCCCGATAAAGCGCAGCCGATCGTGGATCGTCCTTGGCGCCGACAATAGTGACATGCACTGGTTCGTTGCGCAGCTCGTCCTCGGCCAGCAGCACGTCAGGCAGGAAACCGAAGGCATCGAGGATCGGCGGCGACGTCAGATAGCCCATGCCGGCTTCGGCAATCTCGCGATAGCGGATCTCGCCGGTGTAGGACGATAGCAGGCTAAACAGGCGCACCGCTGTTACATTATCCTCACGCTGCTTGATCGGCTTGGTCAGTTGCTGCGCATCGGGCGAAGCCGACGCTACGAACCCGCCGGTCGCGTGATCGATGAAGGTCCTGGCGATGAAGTCGGCGGTCGCCTGCGCGTGAATGAGCCATTCGCGATCGCCGGTCGAGCGGTGTAATGCCAACAGCGCCTTGGCCATCTCGACACTGTCGGCGAGATAAGGCCCGCCCTTGTCCTGTTCGGCGTGGCGGAAGCCGCCGCTTGACAGCGCGCGGTTGGCAAGCGCCCAGCGCGCGCCGCCAATCGCGAGTTCGCGTGTCTCAACAACTCCGGTCGCATCGTAATAGGCGAGCAGACCCGCAATCGCCTGTGCGGTCTCACGCGCATATTGCCGCTTGTCGACGCCGGGTTCGCCCTCGCTCATGCCGTAGGATGCATAGAAACCACCACCGGGTGCGGCCATGGTGTTCTTAAGAAAACCGTAGATGCGATCGGCAGCCTGGCGGTAGGTCGGATCGCCGAACATGGTCCAGGCCCGCGCGTAGGCGGAAAGCCCGGCCTCCTGCGCAAACATCGGAAACTCGTGCGCCGGTTCCGACCAGTCCGGCTTCAGGTTGACTTGGTTCATGGCACCCGTCGCCTTGTCGACCATGGTATCGGCCATCAAGGTAAGCACTTTCCGGATCCGCGCCTCGTTCTTCGCATCGCCTTGCCGCGCGCGCTGCAGCGCCCAAATCAGCATCTGGCCATCGACGAATTTGGATTTGCTCCAGCCGCCATTGGTCTCGTCCCAGGCTTGGTCGATGAAACCAAGAATTTCCTCACGCTGCGTGTCGGTCAGGCCGGTTGCGAGCATGCGCTCGCGTTCCGCTCCGCCGGCATCGGGATACACCACGGGCGAGGGATCCTCGATTGTGGCCGTGAGAATGGGGTTGAAAAATTGCGGCGAGTAGAAGCCGCGCAATTTGACGATCTCGGTGCCGTCGGGTGCGAAGATGATGGTGGCGGGCCAGCCCCAGCGCTCATAGCGCTGCGAGATATCCGGCCGGCTGTCCTGGTCGACGTAGACCGGGATGAACTTGTCTTTCAGGATTGCGCGTACCTCGGGGCTGGCCCAGGTCTCGTGGTTCATCACGTGGCACCATCGGCACCACCATGATTGTAGCGACATGATCACGAATTTCTTCTCTCGAGCAGCTTTGGCAAACGTCGCGTCGCTCCATTCGCTCCAAAAGCCGTCGCTGTTGTCGATCGGTGCGGCGCGGCTCGGGAGGACGAATAGCAACGACAGGATAAGCGCGAAGATGCGGATCATGGCCTGGCCTCGAAGGATGCTCGTGACGCGGAATATTGTCAGATCGGCTTGTCAGCTAGAACACACCGGGACGTGAGTTATTCCGGGGAACGAGGTTGATCCGGTCTTTGGCAGCGGGCATGATCCGCCCGTCAAAAATCAGAAAAACCAAGGTGAGAAATGGCCCGCATCGAATACAGCGATCCCGCGAAAGCCGACGACCGTACCCGCGAGATCCTCGGCAAGAACCGCAATGCCAATATTTTCCGGATGATGGCGCATTCGCCGAAATATTTCGAGCAATATTGCCGGTTGGGCGGTGCGATCAGGCACAGGGGCGAGCTCGATCCGATCGTGCGCGAAATCGCGATCACGCGCACCGGTATCCTGTGCGAGGCGCCCTACGAAATCGTCGCCCACAAGCGGATCGGCAAGGGGGTGGGGGTCACCGACGAGCAGAACGAAGCCCTCGAGAATTGGCAGTCGGCGATATGCTTCAACGAGGTGCAACGGGCGGCGCTTGCCTTCACCGACGAGATCGTCCAGCTCCGCAAGCCGACCGACGCGACCTTCAACGCCATTGCATCGAAACTGACGCCGGGCGCGCTGGTCGAATTGCAGCTCTCGGTCGGCTTCTACATCATGACGTCGAAATTCCTGGAGACGTTTGCAATCGACATGCAGCCGGTCACGGAGGTGGTCTGACGGGCCGCTAGTCTCTCGGCCCGTAGCGTCGGAGCGCCTCAAGGGTCAGTCCCTTACCGACCGCTCCAAAAATATCCCCTTCGACGATGCGGGCCGACGGCAATTCCTTGGTAATTGCCTTGCGGACATGGGCGAGCTTGACCGAGCCGCCGGTCAGGAACACCGCGTCGATGTCGTCGGCGGTCAATCGCGCCTGTGTCAGGCAGTTCTTGATACGGGCTGCGATGCGATCGGCCAACTGGCTTGTATGGCCGACGAGATCGGGGCGGCCGATGGCGGCGTGGAGGCCGGCTGCGACCCATTCGAGCGGGATCTCCGCGCGGCGTTTTTCGGACAGCGCGATTTTGGCCTCTTCGACTTCCATCGCCAGCGTGTGGCCGCGTTGCTCCTCGACCACGCGCACCAGCCGATCGAGCAGTTCGGGCTCGCTGGCCTCTTGCCGGACCTGACGGATGGCGGTGAGCACCTGCGGCTCGTACATGCGATTGATGTGGGACCACGTGGCGAAGTCATGGAAATAGCTCGTGGGAACGTCGAGCCCGGCGCGCTTCATGGCACTGCCGTAGCCGAACAATGGCATGACGACACCGAGACTGAGCTGGCGGTCGAAATCGGTCCCACCGATGCGCACGCCGTCATTGGCAAGAATATCGGCGGATCGCTCAGCCTTGCTGTGACGTTCCGGCCCGAGCCGCACGATCGAAAAATCCGATGTGCCGCCGCCGATATCGGCGATCAGGGCGACTTCTTCAGACGTGATCTGGCGCTCATAATCCAGCGCGGCGGCGATCGGCTCGAACTGGAACGTGACGTCATCGAAGCCGACGTCGCGTGCAATGGTCTTCAGGGTTTGTTCCGCCTTGCGGTCGGCGTCAGGTGCATTGTCGATAAAGTGGACCGGCCGGCCATGCACGACGTCGCGCAACTCGCGGCCGGTGGCCTGTTCGGCGCGCCGCTTCACCGCGCCGAGATAGTAGGCGATCACATCGCGAAAGCCGACCCGCTGGCGTCCAAGCCGGGTGGTCTCGTCCATCAGCGAGGTGCCGAGCACGGATTTGAGGCTGCGCATCAAGCGGCCGGGGGTGCCTGCGACATAGGCGTCGATAGCCTTTCGGCCAATCAGAACGGCGCCGTCCACTTCGTAGAAGATCGCACTCGGAATCGCCGTCTGTTCGGCTTCCAGCACCGCCAAAACCGGCACATGGCCGTCGATCGTGCCGAGCGTGGTGTTCGACGTTCCGAAATCAAGTCCGCAGATTGACATGAGCGCTCCAGGGGAGAGCGTCCGTCTACACATTAAAACGCCGCCGATCCACCCTTATCTCCGCCTTATCTTGGCGCGCAATGCGAGTATGCTGCTTCCCTTAAATCGGACCGTTTCGGCGGCCGAAAGGCATCGATCCACAGATCAATTTCTTCTCCGCGGCGGGTTGATAAGTCGATCGGCGATGGTCCATAAGCGGCGTCCGCGCGGCGAACAACCGGGCCGGCGCGCCCGCACTGGAAAGATCTTACGTGGTAAATACCAATCGACAGATCGCGGAAGAACTCGGGGTCCGCGAGCAGCAGATCGAGGCGACCGTAACGCTGCTCGACGGCGGCGCGACGGTTCCGTTTGTGGCGCGATACCGCAAGGAAATCACCGGCGGACTTGACGACGCGCAATTGCGAACTCTGGAAGAGCGTCTCAACTATTTGCGCGAGCTTGAGGCACGCCGTACCGCGATTCTCGATTCGATCCGCGAACAAGGCAAGCTCGATGCCGCGCTGGAAGCGGCGATCCTTGCCGCCGACAGCAAAGGGCGGCTGGAGGACATTTATCTTCCGTTCAAGCCGAAGCGCCGCACCAAGGCCGAGATTGCCAAGGAGGCCGGGCTCGAACCGCTGGCGGAGCTGCTGCTGACGCACCCGGAAAACGATCCGCAAGCAGCGGCTGCGCCGTTCGTCAATGCCGACAAGGAGGTCGCCGATGCCGCCACGGCGCTCGAGGGCGCACGTGCGATTCTGGTGGAGCGTTTTGCGGAGGATGCCGACCTGCTCGGGGCACTGCGCGAACAGATGTGGTCGAGCGGACTGGTGACCTCCAAGGTCCGCAGCGGCAAGAAAACCGAAGGCGAAAAATTCAAGGATTATTTCGATTTCAACGAACCGCTGCACAAGCTGCCGTCGCATCGTATCCTGGCGTTGTTCCGCGGTGAGAAGGAAGAGATCCTCGATCTGCAGATCCAGCCCGACGCGCAGATTCCGGTTGCGGGTGTCCCCAGTTCGTACGAGCTGAAGATCATGCAGCGCTTCGCAGTTGCCGATCGCGGCCGCCCGGGCGACCGCTGGCTGGCGGAAACCGTGCGCTGGGCGTGGCGCACCAAGATCCAGGTGCATCTCAATGTCGATTTGCGCATGCGGCTGTGGACGGCGGCGGAAACCGAAGGCGTGCGCGTATTTGCGTCGAATTTGCGCGACCTGCTGCTGGCGGCGCCCGCTGGTGCCCGCGTGACCATGGGCCTCGACCCCGGCTACCGTTCCGGCGTCAAGGTTGCCGTCGTCGATGCCACGGGCAAGGTGGTGGACACCTGCGCGGTCTACCCGCATGAACCGCAAAAGCGCTGGGACGAAGCGCTGGCGACGCTCGGGAAACTCGCGGTGAAGCATCGCGTCGACCTCATCGCGATCGGCAATGGCACGGCGTCGCGCGAGACCGACAGGCTCGCGGTAGAGATGGTCAAGCTGCTGCCCGACCTGAAAATGTCCAAGATCGTCGTCTCGGAAGCCGGCGCTTCGGTCTATTCGGCCTCGGCCTTTGCTTCCGAGGAGTTGCCGGAACTCGACGTGACCATGCGCGGTGCCGTATCGATCGCGCGCAGGCTGCAGGATCCGCTGGCCGAACTGGTGAAGATCGACCCGAAGGCGATCGGCGTCGGGCAATATCAGCACGACCTTGGCGAGGCCAAGCTGGCGCGCTCGCTTGACGCTGTTGTCGAAGACTGCGTCAACGCGGTCGGCGTAGATGCCAATACGGCGTCTGCACCGCTGCTGTCGCGGGTATCGGGTATCGGCGCGGGGCTGGCGCAAAGCATCGTGCAGCATCGCGATACCAACGGCCCGTTCAAGTCGCGCAAGGCGCTCAAGGAAGTGCCGCGGCTAGGCCCGAAGGCATTCGAGCAATGCGCAGGCTTTCTGCGGATCAACGGCGGCGAAGATCCGCTGGATTCTTCCGGCGTCCATCCGGAGGCCTATCCGGTGGTTCGACGCATTCTCGCAGCGGCCAAAAGCGACATCAAGGCGCTGATCGGCAACGCCGAGATCGTGCGCCAGTTGAAGCCGCAGGCCTTTGTGGACGACACTTTCGGCTTGCCCACCGTGACCGACATCCTGCGCGAGCTGGAAAAGCCCGGACGCGATCCGCGACCCGCCTTCAAGGCCGCGGTGTTCAAGGAAGGCGTCGAGGAGATCAAGCATCTCAAGCGCGGCATGATCCTCGAGGGCACTGTGACCAACGTCGCGGCCTTCGGCGCCTTCGTCGATATCGGCGTGCACCAGGACGGCTTGGTGCACATCTCGGCTATGTCAAAAACCTTCATTAAGGATCCGCGCGAAGTGGTCAAGCCGGGTGACATCGTCAAGGTGAAAGTGCTGGAGGTCGAAGTCGCCCGCAAGCGCATCGCGTTGACGCTCCGCCTCGACGATGAAGTTGGAGCTAAAAGCGATCGTTCGGCTCAGGGTAAGCCGCGCGATATTTCCAAGGCATCGATGACATCGTCCGCGCCACGCAAGCCGCAGGAACAATCCGGCGGCGGCGCACTCGCCGAAGCCCTGCGCCGTGCCAGCGAGAAGGGTGGGCGTGGCAAGACCTAGATCGGGATGACTTCTTTTCGAGGCGTCATCCCGCTCTATCTTTTGTTTGACCACAATCGTTTTCGGAAAACCGGAATCCACTTTTCCGGATCATGATCTAATTCGACGTCAGCAAATTCACCCTTGCGTTGGCGAGGATCAGCCGATCGGCCAGTAGTCGGGCAAGGTTGCGCATGATCCGCTCGCCAGCCCGCGGGTGTTGTTTACGGAAACGTTCGAAATCGCGAAGCGGCACTTCGTAGGCGGTCGCTGCCGCATCCGCGAGCACGTCGGCGGAGCGGTGCGACTCCAATAGCGCCATTTCCCCGAACGGCATGCCTGCCGTCAGCGTCGCAATCCGAATGCCGTCGGGCAGGGTGACGTGCACCACGCCGCTTCTGAGGAAGAACAGCGATGTGGCGGGATCGCCGGCCGCGATGACCTTCTCGCCCGCCTTATAGGTCCTGACCGTGCCGAGCGAGGCAAGGTCGGTCAGTTCCTCCTCCGTCAGTCCCGCCAGCAGTGTTTGCTCGGCGAAGTCGGTCGTCTCCAGAAAATCGATCGCGCCGCCATGGCGATACACCACCTGGTCTTCCGCCCATTCGATGGCGGCATCGAGCAGATAATAGTTGCGGATATTGGTGAGACCTTCGGTCCATTCCGCGATCGTCTTCCATTCCGCGGACGCCCGTTTGATGCCGGACAGGATCACGGTGACATGATGGGCGGCCAGTTCGCGAAATTCCTCGGCGAACAGGCGAGCGCCGGCACGGGTCATCGTAGCGACCCGCCGCAGGTCGAAAATGACGAATTGCGGACGCGGCTTTGCGGCGAGCTGACGCGAAACGTAGTCAACACTGGAGAGCGAGAGCGCGCCGACCAGCTCGAAGACGAGCACGTCTTGATGATGGGCGGCCAGTATCCTCTGCTCGTGCGGGCGTCTGCTGCGCCGCGACGGGCTCTTGCCTATGTTGTAATCGGCGATGATGCTGTTGCGCGCGTCGTCGCTGCGGTTGAGCATGTGCAGGTCGTAATGCGACGACAGCGCCTCGCAGACCTTGATGCCGCGCACGCTGTTGCCGTGCTTGTCGAGCTTGGGCGAATAGCTGCCGAGCCCGAGCCGCGCCGGCAGTGCGGCCAGAATGCCCCCGCCGACACCGCTTTTGGCGGGAATGCCGACGCGGTAGATCCATTCCCCGGCATAGTCGTACATGCCGGAGGAAGTCATCACGGACAGCGTGCGCGAAATCGCGTAAGGCGTCATCACCTGTTCGCCGGTCACGGGATTGACGCCACGATTGGCCAGTGTTGCCGCCATCACGGCGATGTCGCGCGCCGTCACCAGGATGGCGCATTGCCGGAAGTAAACGTCCAGGACCGCGCCCACATTGTCCTTGATCACGGCATTAGTGCGCAGGAGATAGCCGATTGCGCGGTTGCGGTCGCCGGTCAGGCTCTCGGAGGAATAAACGGCGTCGTCGACGTCGAGCTCGCGCCCGGCAAACCGCCCCAGCGCCTGCCTGATATATTCGAACGCGCCGTCGCCCTTGGCCTCGTAGATGAGTCCGGAACAGGCAATCGCTCCGGCATTCACCATCGGATTGAACGGGTGATTCTCGGCATTGAGGCGGATTGAGTTGAACGGATCGCCCGATGGTTCGACGCCGATCGCGCTTTCGACCCGTGCCGCGCCGAGTGTGTCCAGCGCCAGCGCGAACACGAACGGTTTTGACATGGACTGGATGGTGAAGGCGATTTTGGTATCGCCGACCTCGTAGACGTGGCCGTCAAGCGTGGCGAGGCTGATGCCAAAATGGGCAGGGTCGGCCTTGCCGAGTTCCGGGATGTAATCGGCGACCGCGCCGCTGGTCTCCGCGAGGTATTCCGCATGACAGGCGTTCAGGAA
>Ga0207683_10002864_pt1 | contig 15045 bp, 12 predicted proteins | sample KBSM73metaG_FD_184333 | JGI IMG/M metagenome (GOLD analysis project Ga0207683, IMG submission 184333) | Miscanthus rhizosphere microbial communities from Kellogg Biological Station, Michigan, USA - KBS M7-3 metaG (SPAdes) (version 2) | ecosystem: Host-associated > Plants > Roots > Rhizosphere >... | reverse complement strand
CGGACCAGGCCGGGCGCTCGAACGTGCTCGCCGAACTGGAGCGCGTCGGGCTTTCGGTCGACAAGAACGACCAGCGGGTCAATCGCCTGCTCGACGAGGTGAAGGAGCGCGAGGCCGCGGGCTACGCTTACGAAGCCGCCGGCGCGTCGTTCGAACTGCTGGCGCGGCGCGTGCTCGGCCGCGTGCCGGACTATTTCGCGGTGGAGAAGTTCGACGTCAACGTCGAGCAGCGCATCAACGCGGTCGGCGAGCGCGTCACCGTGTCGATGGCGGTGGTGAAGGTGAAGGTCGGCAGCGATAGCCTGATCTCGGCGGCGGAAGGCAACGGCCCGGTCAACGCGCTCGATCTCGCGCTGCGCAAGGATCTCGGCAAATACCAGAAATACATCGACAGGCTCGAGCTCACCGACTACCGCGTGCGTATCCTCAATGGCGGCACCGAAGCCGTGACGCGCGTAATGATCGAAAGCCAGGACGAGACCGGGGCGCGCTGGACCACGGTCGGCGTGTCGCCGAACATCATCGATGCCTCGTTCCAGGCGCTGATGGACTCGGTCGTCTACAAGCTGGTCAAGGCCGGTGCGCCGGCATGAGGGGCGGGTGCACCCGTCGTGTCCTGATCGGTGCGGCCGGCGCCGTCTTCATTCCTGTCCGCGCGAACGCGCAGCATCGCGACTTCGTCACGGCGGCTTTCCGCATGCGCGAGCAGGCCGTTGCGGCCGGCGATCAGGCCTATGGCGCGGTCGTGGTGCGTGGCAGCGAGATCGTCGGGTGGGGGCCGAGCCGCGTGCGGCAGAATGGCGAGTGGGCCGGCCATGCCGAGCGCGAGGCGATGCGCGACGCGCAAGCGAAGCTGGCACGCGACGACCTCTCGGACTGCGTGATGTACTCGACGTCCCGGCCATGCAGTTCCTGCGAGCGCGCCGCCGCGCAGGCGAAACTCGCACGGATGTATTATGGCCGAGAGGCAATCGACGCCGGAGCGCCGCGATGATCGATCATGTGTCCGTTGCGGTCAGCGATCTGCCGCGCGCGATGCGGTTCTATGAGGCCGTGCTCGGCGCCATCGGCTACACGATGGTGGATATCCGCGGCACCACCGTCGGCTTCGGCAAGAAGTATTCCGAGTTCTGGATCAATGTGCGCCCGGACATGAAACCGCTGCCACCGCATTCCGGCGCGCACATTTGCCTGCGCGCGCGCTCGCAGGATCAGGTCGATGCCTTCCATGCCGCCGCGCTGGCAAACGGCGGCGCATCCGACGGCGCGCCCGGCCTGCGTCCGCACGACGGGGCAAGCGGCTATTACGCGGCCTTCATCCGCGATGCCGACGGCAACCGCATCGAGGCGGTGACGTTTTTGCCGGGTTAGGGCGTGTATTCATACTGAGCACTGATTAATTGATCACCTCTCTTGTGGCCGCGGTAGCAGCGGTGCTTGCCGACTGTATTCGTGGCCCGGATAGCTGCGCCGGCAATGGTCGGCCAACTCTTCGACGAATTGCACGGCATAGGGCGGCAAGAAGCGCTGTGAATCCCAAGCCGCGACGGTCCATCGTCCGATCGACACGCCCCGATGCACCACCACCGCCGCCCGGACACCGGTACGCGGAATTCGCACCGGAGACGGCACCACGGCAACACCGTGACCGGTCCGAGCCAGTGCAATCAAGGTCTGCGGCGCCACGCTTTCGAGCAGCACGCGGGGCCGAATATGCGCAACATGGCAGGCGGCCTCGAACCAGCCGTGCGATGCGAAGGTTGAGTTGAGACGCAACAACGGTTCGTCGACGAGTTCCGTCACGTCGAGCACAGAACGACGGCCCAGCCGGTGGCCCTGCGCCATCACGGCCAGAACATGCATCGGATAGAGCAGCCGGCTGGAGAAGCGATCTTCGCCGGCCGGCATGAGAGCGACATCGATGTCGCCACGTTCCAGGCGGCCCGGCAAGCGGGAGCCACCGTCCTCCACCAGATGGACTTCGACGCCGCCGTGGCGCTTGCGGTAGCGCAACAGAAAATCTGCCAGCAGGCCCTCGATGACCTGCGGTGTGGCGCCGACCCGCAGTACTCCGACTTCGCCGGTCTTGAGCGCGCTGGCACGCTGGCCGAGCGCGTCCGCGTCAAACAACAGTTGCCGGCTGCGCACCAGCAGATCCTCGCCCTCCCGCGTAAGCCGCACGCTTCGACCGATCCGCGCGAACAGCCGCAATCCCAATTCATCCTCCAGCGCCTGAATCTGCCGCGACGCAGCCGACTGGGTCATATTCAGCCGTGCAGCCGCGCGTGCAAAACCGGCATTGTCGGCGATCGCGACGAAGGTGCGCAGAAACCGGAGGTTCATCGGGACACATTCTAATTTATCATCGCTAATGAAGCTATAAATGAATTAGACACATCAATCAGCCAATGGCCAATTGCGCGACGGACATCGAAACAGGGAGCCCGTCATGGGAGCTTGTCGGATCGCACGCCTTCTCGTCGCGTCGGCGCTGGGCGCGCTGTTGACCCACGGTGGTGCGCGCGCAAATGAGGAACGGCTTGGCGAGGTCAATCTGCCGATCTCGTGCAGTCCCGCTGCGCAGCAGCAATTTAATCGCGCCGTCGCCATGCAGCATTCCTTCTTCTTTCCGGAGACTGTGAAGGCGTTCACCGTCATCGCCGAGAAGGAACCGTCCTGCGCTATGGCCTATTGGGGCATTGCGATCAGCCAGCGCCCCAATCCGCTGGTCGGCCCGTTCCCCGGCGATGTGCTCAAGCGTGGCTGGGAGGCGATCGAAAAAGCGCGCGCTGCCTCGCAGAAAACCGAGCGTGAGATCGCCTGGATCGAGGCGCTTGCCGCCTACTACGAGCGCTATGCGACCGTTCCGCAGCAGAAGCGCACGGCAAACTACGAAGCCGCGATGGCGCAACTGTCGGCCCGCTATCCCGATGACGCCGAGGCGGCGATCTTCTATGCGCTGGCACTCAACGAAGCGGCCGACCCGGCCGACAAGAGCTATGCCAAGCAACTCAAGGCCGCCGATATCCTGGAAAAGCTGGAACCCCGGTATCCCAATCACCCCGGCATTCCGCATTACATCATCCACAGCTACGACTATCCCGAACTCGCCATGCGGGGCGTGCTCGCCGCGGCACGCTGCGCGCAACTCGCACCGTCCGCGCCGCACGCGCTGCACATGCCCTCGCACGTCTTCTCAACGCTCGGCATGTGGCAGGAGGTGATTGGTTCGGATCGAGCTGCCGACGACGAGACCATCGCCTACGCGGCTCGCGTCAACCCGCAGGCCGCCGCCGACCCCGCGAAAAACGCCGGGCGTTACCATTTCCTCGACTTTCTGACGAACGCCTACCTGCAATTGGGGCAGGACCGGCAGGCCAAGACCATCGTCGATGCGCGCAATAGCGTTGCCGAGTATCCGGCGGGCTTTCGCTACAGCGGGCACACGGCCTTTGCGGCCATACCGGTCCGCTACGCGTTCGAGCGCGCTGCGTGGGTGGATGCCGCGGCGCTCCCGATTCCGAAAACGCCATTCGCACAAGCCGAGGCGATCGCCTGGTTCGGCCGCGCGATCGGCGCTGCCCGCAGCGGGGATATGACCAGGGCCAGGGAGGCGATAGATCAGCTCCGCGTGCTCAAGGACAGACTCGCCAAGGCGAACGACGACTATTGGACGGGACAAGTTGCCATCCAGGAGCAGGCCGCCGAGGGCTGGCTTGCGCTCGGCGAGGGCCGCAAACGGGACGCCATTGCGGCGATGCGTCAAGCCGCCGACCTCGAAGATCGAAGCGGCAAGCATGTCGCGATGGAAAACCGTCTCTCGCCGATCCGGGAATTGCTCGGCGAGTTGCTGCTCGAAGCGAATGAGCCCGCTCAGGCACTGAAAGAGTTCGAAACGTCACTGCGCAACAATCCTAACCGCTATCGCTCGTTTGCGGGCGCCGCAAAGTCTGCCGAGCGGACCGGTGACCGAACGCAGGCCAGGAGCTACTATGAGAAGCTCATCGCGCTTGCGGCCCAGGCCGATGATGGACGGCCCAGCCTTATCGCGGCGAAGCAGTATCTCGCGGCGAATTGACGGTCGTGCGCCTGGCAGGCGTTGTAGGACTCTCACCGCCGGGAGGATTGGCCAAGCCGGTCTGTTCTCGAGCCGGGTGACGACGATGTTCGATCTGGAGCAATTCACTTCCGATTGCCGGGCTGCGCTCGCGGCCGACAAATCGCACAAACATGTTCGTGACGTCGTTGCCTGGGCGGTCGCCGCTCCGGCGTCCGTGATGAGAGCTTTGGGCGAGCCGAAATGCGCCGGCCTCCACAAACTCCATCAGTCGCATGACCTGACCATCCTCAATGTTGTGTGGGCACCGATGATGACCATCATGCCCCACAACCATTCAATGTGGGCGGTCATCGGCATCTACACCGGACGCGAGGACAACATCTTCTGGCGCCGTCTGCCCGACGGCTCGGGAAAGGTCGAGGCTGCGGGTGCACAGGCGCTGTGCGAGCGCGATGCGGCGCCTCTCGGACGCGACATCATTCACTCGGTCACCAATCCGATTCCCCGTCTGACCGGCGCCATTCATGTGTACGGCGGTGACTTCTTCGATCCCACGCACAGAAGTGAGTGGGACCCGGAAACCCTGCTGGAAGGACCGTTCGATCCCGAGCGCGCCGTTCGCCGCTTTCAAGAGGCGAACGACGTTTTGCGAACAGACAGGGACGCCAGGACCGATGACCGATTGTCCGCTCATGGCCCAAGGGACTTGCGGGCTGGAATGTTCGACGTCTGCTCAACGGTGAGAAGCGGACTTTCGTTCGACACCACGCCTTGGTCCGCCACGCCTTGGTCCGCTTCTAACCCTGAGCGACCATGCGGCTGACGCGCTCCGTGCCGCGTCGTATCACCAGCCCGGTTGCTCCCGACGATAGGGGTCGCGCCAAGGCGGATTGCCGGGTTGCGCGCCCCAGCCGCGCTGGGAACCGGCTGGGGGGCCCCAGCCTCGCTCCGACTCCCAGCTGCGCCGGGAAGGACTGCCGGTCTGGGAGCCCCAGCCGCGCTGGAAAATCGAGCCGAAGCGGTCCTCGTCCTGAACGTAGGTTTCCGCAACGTAGAGATCGTCCGAAGGCTTGCGCGTGATGAAGCCGCCTTGCGGCTGGTTGCTCAGCACCGCGACGAACTCGGTGCGGTAGTTTGTTTCCTCGCTCAGCGGCTCGTCCGAGACGATGATCGAGGAGCGCGGCAACGCGGTCGGCCCGATACGGTCGAGCACATCCTTCGGGATGGTGATGCGGTCGAGCGCGTTCTTCGCGTCGTCTCCGTCGTCGATCGTGACCGCGGTCCAGCGAAGGCCCGCGTCGTTGTGCGCCACCGCCGTGAACACATGCGTGCCGATCGGCTTGCCGGGATCGCGGATCGTGACCGGAACCTCGATGGACGCATCGAACACCTCGCCGCCCCCGTCAGGCGCGGGCTTGTGCGTGTTGCGTCGCACGTACAGCTTCCGCGTCGCGCGGCTGATGTAGATCGAGACCGGCTCGAGCGCGAGCTTCGCCTCGGTCGCCGCTTTGGCGGTGGCGGCCTTTTTGGTCTCAGCCGCCTTGGCGGCCTCCTTTACGGCGGCGTCGGCGTCGGGCTTCGACTTCGCGTCGGCCCTGGCGGTTTCGAGCTGCGCCCCCAGTTCCGCAGCCGTGGCGGCGGCCTTCTGCTTCGCCTCCTCGGCCCGCGTTCTGGCCTGGTCCGTCTTTGCGGCGGCGACTGCCTTGTCGGCGGAGGCGAGCGCGGCGTCGGCGCGTGCCTTGAGCTGTTCCAGCTTGCGGAGCGACGCCGTGAGCGATGTCGTCTCGCGCGCCGCTGCCGCGGCGGCTTTCTTCGCCTCGTCGGCCGCCTGGGCCGCCTCCGCAGCCTCGCGGGCAAGCGGCTCGGCCCGCGCCAGAGCAGCCGCGAGTGCTTCCGCCTTCGGCACCAACAGTGCCGCGTGGGAAAACTCGACCGGAGCCGCGTCGTTCGGCGCGATGATCACCCGCATCCCGATCCGCGTCTTGTTGAACAGCTTCGCCGCAAAGCCGAAGGGCATCCGCACGCAGCCGTGCGAGGCCGCATAGCCGGGCAGCGGCCCGCCGTGCAGCGCGATGCCGTTCCAGGTGATGCGCTGCATGTGCGGCATCCAGGCATCGTCATACATGTTCGAGCGGTGGTCTTCTTTCCTCTCGACGATGGCGAAGACGCCGGCCGGCGTCTCGCGCTCCCTGACGCCGGTCGACACCGGCGCGCGCAGGATCCAGCCGTCGGCGTCGTAGAAGGTGACCTGCTGGGACTTGATCGACACGATCGCCATGATCGGCTCGCCCGCATCGCGCGGCGCCGTCGCCTCGGTGGCTGGCGCGGGACGCTTCGGTGCCGCAGCGGCGGCGGTCAGCGTCGTCAGTGCGGCCATCGCTGCGAGCACCGCAATGGCGGGAACTCCCCAACGCCGCGTCGCCGAGGTGGACTGCGCCGTCGCAAATCGATGTGTCATGCCACTTCCCTAGCGTCGACGCCTGCGAGAGCGCGCGTGCGTTTGACCGTACGTTCTATCCTGATGAATCGCGACGATTTTGCGATCCGCTCCAGCCACCCCGGCCACCGGCGGTCGATCAGCGCCAGCCCCTCGAGCTTGATCCAGGCCGTCACGACCAGCGCCATCAACAGCCACATCACGAGATTGTAGCGTACCGCCACGAGGTAGATCAGGCCGACCGGCGTCAGCGCGAGCGCCGCCAGCGCGGTCAGCCGCAGCATTGGCTCGAACCTGCCGCTTGAGATGACGCGCAGAACAATGAGATAGGCGGCGACATGCAGCGGGATCGTGAACCACAGCCCAGCCGGGCCGGACAGTAGTGCGACGATCTGGCTCACCGCCCTGGCGAGGTTCGGTCCGGCGACATCGAGCCGCACGAGTTCGCCGAGCGCCGCCAGATAGCCGCCCGGGGTCATCATCAGCACGTTGGGCGCCGCCATGTTGGCGCTGAGCGGCACGACCACGCCGCCGAAGTGCCAGTTGTGCCACAGCGTCAGCAGGATCGCCGAGAAGCCGAGGCACAGCGCCGCGATCCGGCCGAATTGATGCCGCCACAGCGCAGCGAACCCGACCCCGCCGAGCAGCACGCCGACGGCGGGCGCGAGGTTGGGGCGGAAGATCACCCCGATCGTCAGCAGGAGCGCGCCCCAGAACGCCGGTGCGGTGCGATCATCGAACCGCGTGCCGCGCGGGCCCGCGAGCAGGATCAGGCCGGAGAGAAACGCCATCGCGCCGAGCGTGTCCGAATAGCCGCGCGCAGCCCAGCTCACGTAATGCAGATAGCTGGTGCCGAACAGCACACCCACCGGCGTCAGCACGAAGCCGAGCGTGAAGACGAACGCCCAGGTGTTTCCCACGAAACGCGCGACTGCCGCATGGACGATCAGCGGCAGAATGAGGACGAGCAGGAGATAGAGCAGGAACGTGTCGCCGAAGAACAGGAATTCGAGCGCGCGGAAATAGCGCATGCCGGGATTGAAGTAGAATACCGTCTCGACGCCCTTGAGCGCGCCCGCGATGTCGCCGGCGACGAGGTGCTGCAGCATGTCGCGCGCAAAGCCGGAGAAGATCAGGCCGTCGTCGCCGCCGTCGAACGGCCGGTAGCCGCCCACGAAAGTGGCATCGGTCAGGATCACCAGCACCAGCGTCGCGAGCGCGAGGATCAGCGGGTAGACCGCGCGCCGCGGCCGCCAGCGCACCAGCAGCAACAGGATTCCGACGACGCCGATCACGGTCGCGGCGGGGCCGAGCAAGCCGCGCAGCTTCGCGCTCCAGTTCGCGTCGAGGCTCATCGCGAGGTCGGCGTTCGGTCCGATCGCGAAGCCGAAGATGCGTTTGCCCGTATCGGCAGCCTGCAAGGTGCGGCACGCCCAGTCCTTGTGCTCTAGGCGCTCGAACTGTTCGGACGCGCGCTCCCACAGCACCTCGCCGCGCCAGCACAAATCACTTCCGGTAAAGGCCGCAGGGAATTGAACCATCACGAAATACGGGAGCCGAAGCTGCCAGCGCCCGAAGATCGCGAGCGAGCGGCGGTCGCGCTGCAGCCGCTCGACGTCGCCGTCCCTGGCCGCCATGTGGAGCGACAGATCGTTGACCACGCCGAGCCGCAGCCAGACGGCGTTGTGAAAATCGATTGCCGTCACGCGCCGCGAATAGGCGTGTCCGTCGAAAATCCCATCGGCCGCAAACGCAAACGCCTGCTTTGGAACGCCGTTCGTGCGCCAGCAATAAATCTCGCCCGCGGTACAGCGCCGTTCGGCGGGGTAGGCGGCATCGAAGCGTCCCGCCATCGCGCGATAGGCCTCGCGCGGCAGCCCGCGTTCAAGCGCATTGTCCGGCCCGTCGATCAGGAAAACATTGTGCCCTTCCTCGATGCGCGGCGCCGGCAAGAACACGTGTACGGCGATCACCAGCAGCGTCAGCACGATCGCACCGATCCAGCGTGCGCCGCTGCGCAGGACCGATCCGGTGAAAGCGACGAGCACAGCCGCCGCCAGCAGGCCGAAGACGTAGAGATCGTTGATCGGCAGACCGAGCGCCGCGGCGACGAGCGCCAGCACCGCTAACCTGGGCAGGACGCGATGCGGCCCTTCTGGCATGGCCGCCGGGCTACATCCGTTCGACGGTTTCGGGCTTGCCGTGCTTCGCGCTCTCGCTCACGCCGGCGGCGGCATGGCGCAATTTCGGCAGAATGTCGTCCGGCCTCTCGGCGGTGAGCAGCGCGACGGCGAGATCGGCGCGGATGAACTCCAGCCGCCGCATGTGGTCGAGCAGGGCGCAGAGCGGGTCCCAGAATTTCTTGATGTTCAGGATCAGGATCGGCTTCTTGTGGCGGCCGAGCTGCGCCCAGGTGAGCTGCTCGACCAGCTCTTCCAGCGTGCCGATGCCGCCGGGCAGCGCCACGAAGGCGTCGGCGCGGTCGAACATGGTCTGCTTGCGCACATGCATGTCGGGCGTGACGATGACCTCCTGCGCGCGCTTCAAGGTCTGCTCGCGGTTCTGCAGGAACTCAGGGATAATGCCGGTGACGTGTCCGCCGTGGTCGAGCACCGCGGTCGCGACCGCGCCCATCAGGCCGTGCGAGCCGCCGCCGTAGACGAGGCCGACATTGTCTTTCGCCATGAGCTCGCCGAAGCGGCGCGCTGCCTCCATGAAGGCCGGATCGGTGCCGGGACCGGAGCCGCAATAGACGCAAACCGTTCGAATCGTGCTCATGACGCTCGATGTGCCCCCCGTTTCTGGAGGCGTCAAGGCGCGATGTTTCGCGGCTTTTTCAGCGCCGCCGAGGCCAAAACGTCGTGGAACTCGTGCTTTCGGGCAGTTTTTTCTTGCAATGCGGCAATCGCTGCTAAACTGGGGTGGCAGCGCGTGACGACGAGGATTTGATGCGACAAACGGGTGTTGCGCTTGCGGCCGCAGCCGCGGCAACGGTGTCGGTCGTTGTGCTCGTCGGCTCGGTGTATTGGGCCTTTCAGGATCGACCCGCCGTCTCGGCCGCGGCCCCTGCGCCTTCCGTCGTGACGAAGGCGCCGCCCCCTGCGGCGGAGCAGCCTTCCAAAGGCGCGGCCGCGCCGATCCCGCCCTCCCATGCCGGCACGCCATCAGTGGCCGAGCCGGCACGCGAGACACCGAAAGTCGCAGCACCTGTCGCGCCCGCCGCACCCGCGCCGATAGCGATTGCTCCGCTGCCGGCGCCGACATCGCCGCCCGCCGCGGCAACGCCGCCATCATCCGCAACGGCGCCGCCGCTCGCAAAGCAGACGGCGCCGGTTGCGCCGCGTGCGCGCGAGGCCGCGAAGATAACCCGCGAGGAGGCGCCCGCGGCACTCAAGCCGGCTGCACCGCCGCGCGAGGTGGTGGCGGCGTCGCCACCGCCGGCGAATGCCCCGGCATCACCGGCGCCGGTCGTGCCGCAAGCTGTCGCGCCGCAACCCGCGGTCACGCCGGCCGAAGCGGCAAAGCCCGCCGCGCCGTCAAGAATTGCCGGCGCACCGCCAGCGCCTGTGACTGCCCCGGTGTCACCACTCGCCAAAGCCGAACCGCCGCCGCCGGCGAGAGCAGAGCCTCCGCGTCAGCTCGTGAACGCGGCACCGATCGTCACCCCACCGGCCGTCGTCGCACCGCAGCCTGCCGTGCGGCCCACCGAGCAGTTCGCATCCGCGCCAGCTTTGACGCCGCCAACGGTCGCGCGCACCGACGTCGTGGCGGCGTTACCGGCGGCGCCGGACAGCGCCGCAATCGCTCCGCCGGTTTCGGTATTGCCGCCGGTCATGCGCGACAAGGCCGCAAGGCCGAAACGCGCAACGACACCGCGGCTCGCCGCGCTTCCGCCATTCAGCGCCGTGCCGCGCAATCCGGCGAGCGAACCGCCGCCGATCACGGTGATGCGCGGCCGGCCCGTCCGCTACGCGCAATCGGTGCAGACCGAGCCGGTCACCGCCACGCCCGCCATCCGGGTGATGCGCCCGTCGCGCTTTGTGCCCCGGGGACCGCGGATCCTGCACGTTCAGGACTAGGCCACTCGGATCGCGAGCATATTTCACTTCCGCAGGGTGTCCGCGCGCGGCAAAACGCCTATATGTCGGGCGTGACCTTGGATCGACTCAAAACGAGGGCCTGGCGCACCAGGCCGGTCGGGGAATGAACGCGCCGCAACCGCCCGCAAATTTTCGCACCGTGTCCGCCGAGCGCGGTGCGCTGTTGCGCACGCTGGCGCATCTGTGGCCGTACATCTGGCCGTCGGACCGCGGCGACCTCAAGCTGCGCGTCGCCGTCGCGACCCTGCTGCTGCTCGCCGCAAAGCTCGCGACCATCGCGGTGCCGTTCACCTTCAAATGGGCGGTCGATGCGCTGACCGGCGAGGCGAAGCCGCCCGAGGGCGCGCCCTCCTGGGCGTTGTGGATGTTCGCCGCGCCCGTGCTGCTCACCGTCACCTATGGCGGCACGCGCGTCGTCATGGCGCTGCTGACGCAAGTGCGCGACGGCCTCTTCGCCAAGGTCGCGATGCACGCGGTGCGGCGGCTTGCCTACCGCACCTTCGAGCACATGCATCTGCTGTCGCTGCGCTTCCATCTCGAGCGCAAGACCGGCGGGCTGACGCGGGTGCTCGAACGCGGACGCAACGGCATCGAAACCATCGTCCGCATGGTGATCCTGCAACTGCTGCCGACCGTGGTGGAGCTCGCCCTGATCGTCGGCGTGCTGTTGTGGATGTTCGACTGGCGCTACGTGCTGATCATCGCGGTGACGGTGGTGCTCTACATGGCGTTCACCTACTACGCCACCGAATGGCGCATCGGCATCCGCCGCAAGATGAACGACAGCGACACCGACGCCAACACCAAGGCGATCGATTCGCTGCTCAACTACGAGACGGTGAAATATTTCGTCGCCGAGGAACGCGAGGCGCGACGCTACGACCGCACCATGGCGCGTTACGAGGATGCGAGCGTGAAGGCCTACACCTCGCTCGCCGTGCTCAATGCGGGCCAGGCGGCGCTGTTCACGCTCGGCCTGACCGGCGCGATGGTGCTGTGCGTCGCGGGCATCCGCGCCGGCACCAATACGGTCGGCGACTTCGTGATGATCAACGCCATGATGATTCAGCTCTACGTGCCGCTGAATTTCATGGGCATGGTCTATCGAGAGATCAAGCAGGCGGTGACCGACATCGAGATCATGTTCACGATTTTGGGCCGCGAGCCGGAGATCAGGGACCGTCCCGACGCGAAGCCGCTCGAGGTTCGCCAGGGCACCATCCGCTTCGAGGATGTGCGTTTCGCCTACGATCCGGAGCGCCAGATCCTCAAAGGTCTGAGTTTCGAGGTGCCGGCAGGCCGTACCGTCGCGATCGTGGGTCCCTCGGGTGCCGGCAAGTCGACGATCTCGCGCCTGCTGTTCCGCTTCTACGACCTGACCGGCGGGCGCATCACCATCGACGGGCAGGATATCCGCGGCGTGACGCAGCACTCGCTGCGATCGGCGATCGGCATGGTCCCGCAGGATACCGTGCTGTTCAACGACACCATCCGCTACAACATCCGCTATGGCCGCTGGGATGCGAGCGAAGCGGAGGTCGAGGAGGCGGCACAACTCGCCCAGATCGACAGTTTCATCCGCATGGCGCCGGACGGATACGAGACCGAGGTCGGCGAGCGCGGCCTGAAATTGTCCGGAGGCGAGAAACAGCGGGTCGCGATCGCGCGCACGATCCTCAAAGGGCCGCCGATCCTGCTGCTCGACGAGGCGACTTCGGCGCTCGACAGCCATACCGAGAAAGACATCCAGGACGCACTGGATCGCGTCTCGCGCGGCCGCACCACGCTGGTGATCGCGCACCGGCTCTCGACCATCGTCGGCGCCGACGAAATCATCGTGCTCGACCAGGGCGTGATCGCCGAGCGCGGCACGCATCATCAGCTGCTGTTGAAGAACGGCCTCTACGCCAGCATGTGGAACCGGCAGCGCGAGGCCGAGGAGGCGCGCGAGAAGCTCGCCCGCGCCGCCGACGAGCCGGCCGCGCCGAACCGCAACCCGCCGCCGGTCGCGGATGCGGCCGGTCTCGCGGAGCCGATCGCGCCGGATGTGCCGGCTGCGGCGGAGTAGGGAACCTCATGCTGAGGAGCAAGCGAAGCGAGCCTCGAAGCATGGCCCGAGGCGACAGCAGTGGCCATCCTTCGAGACACCCGCAACGCTGTCGCGTTGCGGGTTCCTCTCAGGATGAGGCGCGGAGAATACCCAAGGCGTGCTTGAGATGATACTCAGCGCGATTGACCCCTCTCCCGGCGCGCTGCGCGCGCCACCCTCTCTCCCTGCGGGGGAGAGGGGAAAGTAAGAAACGCATGTCCATCGTCAATTCGATTCGCTCGCAGCTCGCGCCCATCAATCCCGAGGGCTATCCGTTCATCGGCGCCTTCGCGCTCGTGAGCCTGGTACTGTTCGTCCTGTGGCCGCCACTCGGCTGGCTCGGCACGGTGCTGACGCTGTGGTGCGCGTATTTCTTCCGCGATCCGCTGCGCGTCACGCCGATCGCCGACGGTATCGTGGTGTCGCCCGCGGACGGCCGCATCAGCCTCGTCACCAACGCGGTGCCGCCGGCGGAGCTTGCGCTCGGCACGACGCCGCTGCCGCGCATCTCCATCTTCATGAGCGTGTTCGACTGCCACGTGAACCGCTCGCCGGTGACCGGCCGGATCGAGCGCATCGCCTACACGGCGGGAAAATTCCTCAATGCCGATCTCGACAAGGCGAGCGAGGACAACGAACGCAACGCCTTCCTGATCGCAACCGACAAAGGCCGTATCGGCGTAGTGCAGATCGCCGGCCTGGTCGCGCGGCGCATCGTGTGCTGGACCAAAGAGGGACAGGCGCTCACCGCCGGCGAGCGCATCGGCATGATCCGCTTCGGCTCGCGCCTCGACGTCTATCTGCCTCCGGGTACCGTTCCGCATGTGTCCGAGGGCCAGACCGCGCTCGCCGGTGAGACCGTTCTCGCCGATCTCGGTGCATCCGTGCAAACGCGCTCGTTTCGCGTCGGCTGAGAACGCAAAGACGATTTCACGCGCGTCAATTTTTTGTGTTGTGGATTTCGGTGAGTGTAAATGCGCGTTAACCGCCCGCTTCCTCCTCGCTTAGCAAATTGATCCGGTTCTTGCCGTATGCGCATTGCGTACGGGAATTTCTCCGGACGCGGGGCAACGTCCGCAAGTGGGGACTAACGGACGATGGCACAGGCCGAGCACGAAGACCGCGCAGTGGCAATCCTGACGCGCCGCGCCAGCGGATTGCTGGCGCACGACGAAGCGCTCGCCGAACTGGCGGACGCCGACTGCACGGCGGCGATTGCGGCGGTGATCGCCGAGCGGGTGCGGCTGCGCGCCGATCTGGTGCAGCGCGCGCTCGATGACGAGAGCGACGAGGCGATCTCGGTGATGTGCCGCGCCGCCGGCTTCAAGATGAACAGCTACTCGGCGCTGCTGCGGATGCGCCGCCGGGCGAATCGTGGAGCGGAAAGCGCGCCGGCGCGCGCGCTGACGTTCTTTTCGGCTTTGTCGCGCACCTCCGCCGAAAGGCAACTGCCGCGTCTCGCGGTCGATCTCGGCCGCCGCGACAGTAGGGCGCGTTAACCTTTGTCGTAGCGCCCGTGGCGGCTTCGCGGCGAAGCCGCTATACTGCGGCATGCCATATTCGCAGTTCGATCCCGAGTGGCGTCAGCGCAGGCTCGAGCGGTTCCGCCAGATTCCGGTGCGCAAGCTCGTGCCGAACGTGATCACGCTGCTCGCGCTGTGCGCCGGCTTGACCGGTATCCGGCTCGCGCTGGAGGGCCGCTATGAGCTGGCGCTCGGCGCGATCGTGTTCGCCGCCATGCTCGACGCGGTCGACGGGCGCGTCGCGCGCATGATCAAGGGCACGACGCGCTTTGGCGCCGAACTCGACAGCCTCGCGGACTTCTTCAACTTCGGCGTCGCACCCGGACTGATTCTTTATTTCTGGGGGCTGAGCGCGCTCGGCAATCTCGGCTGGATCGCCGCGATGGTGTTCGCGATCTGCGCCGCGCTGCGGCTCGCGCGCTTCAACGTGCAGATTGAGGACCCGAACCGCCCGGACTGGGCCGGCAACTTCTTCACCGGCATCCCGGCGCCGGCCGGCGCCATCGTGGTGCTGCTGCCGATCTATCTCGGCTTCCTCCAGGTGAGCGTGCCGGTCGTCGTCACGCTGATCTATACGCTGGCGATCGGCGGCCTGATGGTGTCGCGCCTGCCGGTGCTGTCGGGCAAGAAGAGCGGAACACGCGTGCGCCCGGACCTGGTCCCGCCGGTCATCCTCGCCGTCGTGCTGATGATCGCGCTGCTGGTCAGCTACCCGTGGCAGCTGCTGAGCGTCGGCACGCTGGTCTATCTCGCCTGCCTGCCGCTCGGCTGGTTCTCCTATCAGCGCTACAAGCAGGCGGATGCGGCGGCTGCGTCGGAGAATGCCGCAGCAGCGG
>Ga0207683_10002863_pt1 | contig 15051 bp, 9 predicted proteins | sample KBSM73metaG_FD_184333 | JGI IMG/M metagenome (GOLD analysis project Ga0207683, IMG submission 184333) | Miscanthus rhizosphere microbial communities from Kellogg Biological Station, Michigan, USA - KBS M7-3 metaG (SPAdes) (version 2) | ecosystem: Host-associated > Plants > Roots > Rhizosphere >... | reverse complement strand
TGCCGACGATCACGGCTCCGCCGAAGAACAGGTAGAAGATCTGACGTCCGTCGAGGCTGACCTCGATCTTGTCCTTGTACAGCTCGGTGTCGCGCGACATGCCCTCAGGGTCGGCAACGTGGCGCGACGGCGCAACTTCTCGGCGCAGCGCTGCTCATGCGAGCAGGTGCTACTGGAGCACGCTGATCGTGTTGACCGACTGGCCTTCGAACCGGAACACCTTGCCGCTCGTCGAGGGCGTCGTGATCGAGGTCGACAGGTAGTCGCCCTCGTCGATCACCCACACGCTCTGCGTCGGGCCGATGACGGCCTTGACCGGATACGCCGGCGTGATCTGGACGATCAGCGGGCTGAAGCCCGCCGTCTGCCGGAACACGATCTGGAAGCCGGGCGGGACCGTCGGGATGCGCCCGAGGTTCGCGCCGCGGTCGCCGATGCAGACGGCGTCACCCGGATACGTCGGATCGACGATGTCGAGCGTCATGCCGCGGTTGCGGAACTTGATCGCGTCGGAGGGTCGCATCACGAGGTTGGTTCCGGGCGAGCCGAGCGTGCACGAGCCGCCTGCGAGGTTCGCCCAGTTCGGCTGGTACTCGGTCTCGTCGATCGTCTCGAAGCACGGGTTCGGCTCGAAGCCACCACCGGGCAGCGCGCCGGTGCCCGGGTCCGCGGTCGGATCGCACGCCGGAGGATTCAGCGTGAACCGGCCGATCTGGTTCGGCTTCGCAGCCGGATCCTTGACGCAGCTTCCGCCGGCGTCGGCGATGATCGGATGGACGTAGCCCGACTTCGTGCCGACGACGGCGAATGCCTCGCCCGCGCGCAGCTCGTAGCGCTGGGCCGCGTTGACGCACGCCTGCGGCGGCACGACGCTCTCCATGCACGTGCCGGCGTCGCAGACCGTGCCGTCGTCGCAATCGGTGTCGGTGCTGCAGGCTTCGATGCAGCGCTTGCCGGTGCCGGCGATCGGTGCGCGATCGGGATCGATGCGGCACGACCACATGTGCGGATCGGCCGCCGTCTTGTCGTCGACCGGGTTGAGCGAGCTCGTCAGCCGGGCCGCGTAGTTCGCCAGGGTCTGGCACTGCGCGTCGTCGGTGCAGCCGTCGACCGGGCTCGTGCGCAGCACGTGCTTGCGCGGCAGCAGGTCGAGCTGACCGGTCGCCGACTTGCCCACGGTGTAGCGGCGGAGCGTCGTCAGGAACGGCTTGCACGCGTTCGACAGCCGATCGGCCTCGTCCTTGAGCATGCATGCACCGAGGCCGGTGACCTTGCTCTGCGGGTGGACGAAGCACGTGTAGCCGAGCGCGCAATCGGCGTCGCCGAGCGACGGATCGCAGCCGCGGAGCTGCACGATGTCGTACTTCTCGACGCCGGCGTCGCAGAACGGCTTGCTCTGATCGACGATGTGGGCGCCGAAGCTGTCGACCGTCATCTGGCTCTCGCGCACGGCCGGGCCGTCGATCGCCGTGTCGGGGTCGTCCTGCGAGAGCGAGCCTTCCCACGTGAATGTCCAGGTCTCGTCGTCGCGCAGCCCGCGCAGATCGGGGAATACCTGGTCGCGGATGTTCACCTGACCGGGCGGCGGAGGGCCGACCGGCGCGGCGAACTCGGTCTCCGCGACCGGCTTGCCGTTCGGCTCGTCGGCGCCCGTGCACGTGACCTGGCGAATGCTCGGCAGCACGACGACCTTCTCGGCCGCGAGCGTGCCCGTCGGCAGCGTCAAGCCGGGCTGGTCGGTCGACCGTGCGCCGCCCGCTGGCCCGGTGGTCGCGTCCGGATCGGGACCGAGCGTGTCGCAGATCGGCAGCGTCTTCTTTCCACTGGGATCGCTGGGGTCGAGCTCGGTCGCGAGCAGACCGCGCGTGAGCACCGAGTCGCGCAGCTGGTGCGCGATGTCGAGTGGGATCTGGGTGCCGATCGGGTCCTCCGGATCGACAACGTCAGCCTTGTCGTCGTTGTCGATGTTGATGACGTACGTCGCACCGTTCGCGGCAGTCGCGAACGCGAAGTAGCCGATGAGCCGGGTCGGCGAGTCCTTGGGGCGCAGATCGCCTGCCACTTCCTTGACCTGCGTGATCGCCACGGACGTGGGAATCGCGTCGCCGATCAGCTCGATCCCGGGTCCACGCGCGCCGGCGCGACGCGGTAGCGTCGGATCGCCGAGTGGCAGGCACGACAGCTTCTTGATGCTCGTCTCGTCGTGGAGATACCGGGGATCGATCTGGGTGTCGCACTCCCTGTTGAGCGTCAGGATGTCGGCGACGCGGATCGTGTTGTCGGTTGCGACCGCATAGACGAACTGGCTCTGGCCACCGGTCGCGTTGTCGTCATTGATCATCGACTGATTGCCGCCCATGCCGATCTGTGGCGAGACCGCGAGGCTCGTGACGCCGAGGTTCGAATTCGGGTCCTCGAGTGCAATCCGCGTCGGGACCGACAGCGGCAGCGAGGTGTTGGGATCGAGCTCGACGATGCTCACGACGTTGGAGTTATCAGCGCCGATCGCGAGCACCTCGCGGTCGACACGCGCATCGAACAAGAGCGAGAGCGTGACCGGGCGAGTACCCGCGGTGATCGGCTCGCCGCCGCACTCGTCGGGGCACGAGATGTTGCCGTCGGGAACGATCGTCGGAACGCCGCTGGCGTCGAACGTGATCGCCTGCTGGACCACACCGGTCGCCGTATCGATCGCTGCGACCGCGTGACAGCTCGGGTACGCGACGTAGGCGAGCCCGGTCGCTCCGGCAGGACAGGTCACGCCGATCGTGCCGCCGGGCGGCTGCATCTGCATCGCGGCCGGCTTCGACCGCAGCTTCCCGCCATTCGGCGTCGTGACGTCGAGCCGGTCGACGATCGCGGTCTGGCCCGCGGTCAGCGCGCTGGTGACGTCGAGGATCGACATGTCGCACGACCCCGCGTTCGCGATCACTTCCTTGCACCCGGTGACGTCGGTCCCGATCGCGACCGGGTTCTCGCCGACGCTGATGCTGTTCTGGCCCGGCGTGAGCGGATTGGCATCCTGCACGGTGACCTCGCCGCCCATGAACTTGGTCGACGGCTCGGTCAGCCAGGTGGCGATCGCCACGGTGCCGGACTCGCTCTGCAGGATGAACGCGTACCACGCGGTGTCGGGAATGATCGGCGCGGTGGGGTGCTGCGCGTCGTGGAGCTGCTCCTGCCCCGGGGGCGTCGGCGGCCCGGGCGGCGGGCCGTTCGAACCGTTCGAACCGGTGTCCACCGGCTCCTCGCTGCGCTTGTCGCAGCTGGTCGTTGGTTGCGCGCTGGTGACGACCGCTTGATCCACGGTCGCCGGCTGCCCGTTCGTGATGCGCAGCCCGCCGAAGCACGCGAACGCGATGTCGACGGGACGATCGAGGTTGAGCAGATTGGTGCCGGTCGGCGTCGTATCGCTGCACGCCGCGATCATCAGAAGACACAGACTCGCGAGCCGCTTCATGGCGCCTTCGGCTCCCCGATGCGGAGGACGACGCGATCGTGCGTTGGGGACGTCGGCGACACGTCGACGACCGCGACGGTATCTTCGAGGAAGTTCGTCACGTAGACCTTCTTGCGCGTCGGCGCCGCGGTGACCGCGTACGGCCCGCGCCCGACACTGATGATGTCCTCGACGGACGCGAGTCCCCGAGGATCGACCACATACAGCTGACCATCCTGGAAGCACGTCACGTAGGCGCGGTCGCCATCGCCGGCATCCATCACCGCAAGCGTCGAGGCCTCGCGGCACAGGTCGGTCGCCGCGATGCCCTTGTTGCGAGGAGCGCCACCCGCGTCCAGCGAGGTGTCGTAGATCTGCAGCGACGGCGGCCGGCGGTTGATGAGGTACATCCGGTCGCCGTTGGCCGAGAACGCCATGCCGCGCGTGTCCGTCGAGCCACCGGCGGTGCCGCCGACGGCGTCGAGGAAGAAGTACTCCTCGGGGATGATGTACGGCGGCGCGATGTCGCTGTTCACCGGACGGCCGACGGTCAGCGTCTGGATGCGATCCTCGCTGCGCGCGCCGACATAGACGATGCCGCTGTCGCCGCGGCCGGCGACGCCCGTCGAGCCGCGCAGACCGGTGAGCGGATCGGCCGCGAACAGGCCGGTGAGGACGTCGGCGATCGATGCGTTGCCACCCGGCGGCGAATCGATCAGCGTGACCGCGCCGGTCGTCAGGTGCGTGACGATCGCGAAGTCCTTGCCGGCGAACGCGCCGAAGGGCTCGTCGGGCAAGAGGCCGACGTCCGGATCGTTGTGCACGTACGCGAGGCGATGGTTCTCGTCGCACAGCGCGAAGTTGTCGCCCGACGGGTTGCAGCTCAGCTTCTTGCCGTCCCAGTCGATCCACGCGACCGACGGATCGCCGCGCGTCGGCACGATCAACCGCAGCGGCCCACCGGACTTGAAGTCCTGCACCGCGATGTCGGTCGCGAAGTTACCGACGCGCGCGCCGGTGTTCGGCATGATGAAGCGCGTCTCGTCGCAGATCAGGGTCTCGATGTGATCGGGATCCTGCGAACAGCCGTCGGGAATCGTCTGGCTCGTCGTCCAGTCGTTCGAGATCTGATCGACTTTCCCGAGATCCATCACGGTGATCGACCCCGAGTCATAGCGAAGCTCGGAGTTGGCGCTCGCGACGAACAGGAACGCGTCGTCGGGCGAGACCGCCGCTCCCGTCGGGAAGAAGATCTGGTCTGCGGGGGGACGAACCTCCTCCGCCGAGGCCGTGCATCCCGTGATGGATGCGCAAGCCAGCAGAATCACGGACCTCATGGGTACGCGCTTCGACCGCCCTCGAGCCCAAACCGTTGCCTGTGCGATGTGCATCACGGACGTTCCTCAGAAAGCGCGGCTCGCGCCGCAGCGACCCGGGCAATCGGCACCCGGAACGGCGAGCAGGATACGTAATCGAACCCGGCCCTGTGGCAGAACTCCACGGAGCTCGGCTCCCCCCCGTGCTCGCCGCAGATCCCGACCTTGAGGCCGGGCTTCGACGATCGTCCGCCGCGGACGCCGAGCTCGATCAGGGCCCCGACCCCGTCCGGGTCGAGCACCGCAAACGGATCGCTGGGCAGCACGCCCTGCTCGACATAGCTCGGCAGGAACCGCCCGGCGTCATCGCGCGACAGCCCGAACGTCGTCTGCGTCAGGTCATTGGTGCCGAACGAGAAGAAGTCGGCGTGCTGCGCGATCCGATCCGCCACCACGCACGCGCGCGGCAGCTCGATCATCGTCCCGATCGTGAACGGGATCGGAACGCCGCCGAGCGCCTTCGTCATCGCCTTCGTGCAGAGCTCGCGCATGCGCTTCAGCTCCTCGGGCACCATGACGAGCGGGATCATGATCTCGGGATGGACGAGCAGGCCTTCGCGCGCGCACTGCGACGCGGCCTCCCCGATCGCCTGCACCTGGATCTCGTAGATCTCCGGATACGTGATCGCGAGCCGCACGCCGCGATGCCCGAGCATCGGGTTCGCCTCGGTCAGCTCCGCTACCTTGTGCGTGATCTGCGTCGCCGTCTTGCCGGTGGTCGCCGCCAGCTCCTCGATCTCGGCCGGCGTGTGCGGCAAGAACTCGTGGAGCGGCGGATCGAGCAACCGGATCGTCACCGGCAGCTCGTGCATCACGCGGAACAGCTCGACGAAGTCCTCGCGCTGCATCGGCAGGATCTTCGCGAGCGCCGCGCGCCGCCCCGCCTCATCGCCCGCGACGATCATCTCGCGCACCGCCATGATGCGCTCGGGCTGGAAGAACATGTGCTCGGTGCGGCACAGGCCGATGCCCTCCGCCCCGAAGCTGCGCGCGGTGCGCGCGTCGGTCGGCGTGTCGGCATTGGTGCGGACCTTGAGTCGCCGGAACTGATCGACCCACTCCATCAGCGTGCCGAGCTCGGAGCCGAGCTGCGCCGGCATGAGAGGCGCGCTGCCGACGAACACCTCGCCGGTCGAGCCGTCGAGCGTGAGCACGTCGCCTTCCTTGAGCTTGAGCTCCTTGCCGCCGCCGATGAACGACGCAGTCTTCTTCGCCGCGTCGACGCGCAGCGAGGTGCAGCTGGTGATGCAGCACTTGCCCATACCGCGCGCAACAACTGCCGCATGGCTCGTCATGCCCCCGCGCGCCGTCAGGATCCCGGCCGCGGCCTTCATGCCGTGGATGTCCTCGGGCGACGTGTCCGTGCGGACCAGCAGCACGGTCTCGCCCTTTTGCGCCCACTGATCAGCTGCACTCGCGGTGAACACGATCTTGCCGATCGCGGCGCCCGGCGATGCGGGGAGGCCTTTCGCGACGGGCTGCGGGCGCGCCTTCGGATCGATCGTCGGGTGCAGGACCTCGTCGAGCTTGGCCGGATCGATGCGCATCACGGCTTCCTTGGGCTGAAGCTTGCCCTCGGCGACCAGGTCGACCGCGACCTTGACCATCGCCTTGCCGGTGCGCTTGCCGTTGCGCGTCTGCAGCATGTAGAGCTGGCCGCTCTGGATCGTGAACTCGAGATCCTGCATGTCGCGGAAGTGATCCTCGAGGAGCTTCGCGACGCGGACGAGCTCGGCGTGCGCGGCCGGCAAGCGCTTGGCGAGCTCGGCGATCGGCTCGGGCGTGCGGATGCCCGCGACGACGTCCTCGCCCTGCGCGTTCGTGAGGAACTCGCCGTAGAGCTCGGCCGTGCCGGTCGCCGGATTGCGCGTGAACGCGACGCCGGTGGCGCAGTCGTCGCCGAGATTGCCGAACACCATCGCCTGCACGTTGACGGCGGTGCCCATCGTGGCGGAGATGCCGTTCATCTTGCGGTAGACATCGGCGCGCGGGTTGTTCCACGAACGGAACACCGCGCCGATCGCGCCCCACAGCTGCGCGGTGACGTCGTCGGGGAACGGCTTGCCGGTCGCGCGCTGGACCTCGGCCTTGAACGCCGCGACGGTCTCGCGGAGTGCCTCGGCGGAGAGGTCCTGGTCGCGCTGAGCGCGGTGCTTGGTCTTGATGCCCTCGAGGATCTTGTCGAACGGATCCTCGGCGTCCTCGGTCTCCGCGCTCACGCCGAGCACGACGTCGCTGTACATCGCGATGAACCGGCGATAGCAGTCCCACGCGAACCGGTCGTTCTTGGCGCGTGCCGCGAGCGCCGCGACGGTGGTGTCGTTGAGCCCGAGGTTGAGGATCGTGTCCATCATGCCGGGCATCGACGCCGGCGCACCCGAGCGGACCGAGACGAGCAGCGGCGAGCTGGGGTCGCCGAACCTGGTCTGCGTCAGCTCCTCGACGCGCTCGAGCGCCGCCTCGACCTCGCCGCGGAGCTCGTCCGGCCCAAGATGGAGCGGGTCGAATTCACTTCGACCCGCGGGGTCGACGTCATCGCCCTTCTCCATGACGATGCGGCAGACCTCGGTCGTGATCGTGAAGCCGGGCGGCACCGGCAGTCCGAGCGACGCCATCTCGGCGAGGTTCGCGCCCTTGCCGCCGAGCAGCGCCTTGTCCTTGCTGCGGCCTTCCGCGCTGCCACCGCCGAACTGACGGACGTACTTCACGAGGCGCCTCCGAGCTTCCGGAAGTCGCCGATCTTCATGAACGGGTCGTAGATCGCGTGCAGCAGCGCGAGCCGGTTCTCGCGAAGCTCGGGCTTGGGATCCATGACCATCACGCCGCCCTTGTCGAAGAACGCGGCGAGCTGCGGTCCGAGCTCGGCGAGCACGGCGAACGAGTCGCGGTAGCGCTTCTCGCCTACCGCCTGGAGCATCGCTTTCTCCTTCGCCGCGAACGCGCTCCACAGATTCTTCTCGACGTCGGCGCCGAACAGCTCGGGCCGCGGCTGCGGCTGCGTGCCGAAGCCCTTGGCGCGGGCGTCGTCGAGGATGTTGCCGATGCGCTTGAACGCGGCGCGGACGTCTTGCGGCACGACCGCGAGCGCGCGGGCACGAGCACGAGCATCGCCGGGGTTAGAGGCGCCGACCGCGAGCGCGACATCGACAGCCTGCGCGTCGAGGCCTTCCTCGTCGATCAGGATGCCGCGCAGGCGCGCGCGCAGGAACTCGTCGAGCTGGGTACGCGCATCGGTCGACAGCGTGACCGCGCTGCCGTAGGCGGTGATCGATGCGTCGACGAGCAAGTCGGTCGAGTGCACGAAGCTCTCGGTCTCCCGTGCGAGCAGGATCGAGAGCAGGCCGATCGCCGCGCGACGCAGGCCGAGTGGATCCGCGTTGCCGCTCGGGATCAGCCCGGTGGCGAAGCAGCCGACCAGCGTGTCGATTCGATCCGCGACCGCGACGAGCGCGGCATCGCCGGTCTCGGGCAGCGCAGCGCCCTGCCCCTTCGGCCACCAGTGCTGCTCGATCGCGGTGGCGACCTGCGCGGTCTCGCCGGCGATCGCCGCGTAGTGCCGGCCCATCACGCCCTGGAGCTCGGGGAACTCGCCGACCGCGCCGCTCGCGAGGTCCGCCTTGCACAGCTCGCCCGCGCGCAGCGCCGTCGCACTGCCGCCGAGCATCTGCACGATCGCGCGAATGCGGCGGACCTTCTGACCGATCGTCTTTGCGCCGTCGCCGAGCTTGGCCTGGAAGACCACGGCGTCGAGCTTCTTGTTCCAGTCGTCGAACGAGTGCTTCTTGTCCTCGCCAAAGAAGAACTTCGCGTCGGACAGCCGCGATGCGAGCACGGTCTCGTTGCCCTTGCGGACGACCGCGGGATCCTTGACGACCGTCGCCATCATCGTCGTGAAGCGATTGGCGAGCTTGCCGCCGCGATCCTCCATCGCGAAGTAGCGCTGGTGGTTGCGCATCGCGGTGACGATCATCTCCTCGGGAACCTCGAGGAACGACGGATCGAAGCTGCCGCTGACGCCGACCGGATACTCACCGAGGTTGATCACTTCGGCGAGCAGCGACTCGTCGGGACGGACGCGCATGCCGGTCTCGGTCTCGAGCCGCTGGATCTCGGCGAGCACCTCGGTCTTGCGGACCTCGGGATCGACGATCACGTTCGCGGCACGCAGCGCCTCGACGTACTTGTCGGCACTCGCGATCTCGATCCAGCCCTGGCTCAGGAAGCGGTGGCCGCGACTCTTGCGACCGGAGGTCTGGCCGGCCCACGCCAGCGGAACGACCTCGCCGCCGAACAGCGCGACGAGCCATTGCACCGGGCGCACGAAGCCGACCTCGCTCCAGCCCCAGCGCTGCGACTTCGGCCACGGGATGGCCGCGGCGAGCTCGCGCAGAAGATCCGGAAGCAGCGCGCGCGTCTCGCCACCGACGACGTGGCGCGCGGCGACCGCATAGAGACCCTTCTTGCCGGCGACTTCCTTCTGGGTGATCTGCGAGGCGTCGACGCCGTTCTTCGCGGCGAAGCCCTGGCCGGCCTTGGTCAGCGAGCCGTCGGGCGCGAACGCCGCGGACACCGGCGGGCCGACGACCTCTTCACGCAGATCGGGCTGCCGCTCGGCGAGGCCCTTGACGATCACGGCGAGCCGGCGCGGCGTGCCGAGCGCCTTGACGCTCTTGTGCTCGAGGCGCGCGGCGGTGAGCTTCGCGGCGACGGCAGCCGGCAGATCGGCGAGCGCCTTCGCGAGCATCTTCGCCGGAATCTCTTCACACCCGATCTCGAACAGCAGATCCCCCGCTTCGCGGGATTCCCTCGTGTGAGGTTGCCCGTGCTCGCTTCGCTGCGCGCGGGCGTCATCTATCACTCGGTCAGCCGGCATGGGGCATCTCCTCGGCGTGAGCGACGATCGCGCGGGCCGCGGCGAGCGCACCCGCATTGACGCCGGCCTCGCCGACGCCGTCGTACGCGGCCTTCGCCTGCGCGCGCAGGTTCGGCGGCAACAGCGGGAAGCCGAGCGCGGCGCGGTTCTCGACGTACGCGTGCGCCGAGGCGCGGGCCATCGCACGGACGCGGCCGATGAAGCGCTGGCGCTCGGTCACGCTGATCGCGCCTCGCGCGTCGAGCGAGTTGAACGCGTGGCTGGCCTTCATGCAGAACTCGTAGGCGGGCAACACGAGGCCGGCCTTGAGCAGCCGCTGGTTCTCGCCCTCGAAGGTGTCGAAGTTGCGAAACGCGATCGCGGGGTCGAGCTGCTCGAAGTGATACGTCGAGTACTGGACCTCCCACGGGTGGCGGAGCTGGCCGTAGGTGACGTGCTTGTCCCACTTCACGTCGAACATGTTGTCGACGTTCTGCAGGTACATCGCGAGGCGCTCGACGCCGTACGTGAGCTCCGCAGTGACCGGCAACAGATCGATGCCGCCGGCCTGCTGGAAGTACGTGAACTGCGTGACCTCCATGCCGTCGCACCAGACCTCCCAGCCGAGGCCCCACGCGCCGAGCGTCGGTGACTCCCAGTCGTCCTCGACGAACCGGATGTCGTGCGCCGCGGGATCGAGGCCGATCGCGCGCAGCGAGTCGAGATAGAGATCCTGGACGTGCAGCGGCGACGGCTTGAGGCCGACCTGGAACTGGTAGTACGCACCGGCACGGTTCGGGTTCTCGCCGTAACGTCCGTCGCCCGGACGCCGGCAGAACTGCGCGAACGCGGCATTCCACGGCTCGGGGCCGAGCACTCGCAAGAACGTCGCGGGATGGAAGGTACCGGCGCCGACCTCGACGTCGACGGGCTGCTCGATCACGCAGCCGCGCTCTGCCCAGTACTTCTGGAGCGTGAAGATGAGGTCTTGCAGGTACATGCGCCGGCGGGACCCTACCGTTGGCAGCCTCGACGGTCAAGCCGGGATCATGAGCTAAGTGCGCCAGAATACTTGACGTTCTCGGCATCTCACGGCTAGCGTCAGGGCATGCGTCGGGAGCTGTGCCTGCTCGCCCTGATTCCAGGGTGCTCGGTGGTGCTCGATTTTTCCGACAAGGCGATTCCGAAGGACGCGATGATCGACGCGCCCTACACCGCCGACGAGTGCGCGTACAAGGAGCCGAACGATTCGTTCGACACCGCGCAGGTGATCACCGCGACCGACACCGGACCCGCGGCGATCTGCGCCGACGATCCGGCCGACTACTACAAGTTCACGATCGCGGGCGCGACCAGCGTGACCTGGGCGATCCAGTTCACGAACCGGCCCGGCGGCGATCTCGATCTCGAGCTGCTCGCGCCCGACGGTACCCAGAAGTCGATCTCGCGCGGCTTCGGCGACGGCGAGACGATCCTGTGCCCGGGCTCCGCACCGGCGTGCCCCGCGCTCACCGACGGTGACTACGTCATGCGCGTGTTCCCGGCGACGCAGGGCGCGGTCAACGCGTACACGTTCTCGGTGCAGGTCACTCAGTAGTCGTACGCGATCGTGAAGCTGGTGCGCCCGACCGCACCTGGCTTGACGACGAGCATCGTGCGAACGACGTCGCCGACCGCGACCGGCCGCGCCGGCCATGCGTGCTCGATGCGACGACGAGGCGCCGGGCGCAGGTGCTCGAGGACCCAGACCTCGCGCGACTCTCGGCCGGCGTTCGTGACGGCGAGGACCACGCGCTCGGCGAGCCCTGCACCGGCGCCGAGGTCGACGAACCGCTGGCGCGCGCCATGGAGGTCGGTGTCGGCCCACAGCGGGAGGCGGAGCCGCGACCCGTCCGTGCGGCCGGCGTCGGGCGCGACGACGACGTCGTGATCGCCGGTGTGGACGCGCACCGCGCCGGAGACGAGCGTCACGCCCTCGAGCTCGAGCCACACCCACACCGCGGTCTGCGACTCGCGGCCCCACGCGGGGTCGGTCGGCGGGGCGTCGTCGAGCACGGCGCCGTCGTAGATCCGGCTCAGCGTCGCGGGTGCGCCGCGCGGCGGGGGCGCGAGCTCGGCGATCGAACCATCGAGGGCGACGATGCCGCGCGCGATCTCGCGCGGGACGTGATCGGCGCCGGGGTCGCCGTCGAACAGCGCGAGGTCTGCGCGGCCGCCCCACGCCGGCGTGTCGATCGAGAACCGGCTGGTCACCGTCGCGCGGTCGGCGGTGACGGTGATGTCATGCAGTGCGCGGTAGTGCAGCGCGCTCGACATGTAGAGCAGGCGCACGAGGTGGCGGCCCGGCGTGCCGGTCACGTCGCAGCGCACGGTGCCGCTGGCGGTCGCAGCGGGCTCGCGACGGCAGGCAGCGACGTGCAGATCGGGCTCGATCGTGAGCGATGCGAGCGCGGCGCCCGGAAGGATGTGGTCGAGCGCGAGCGACGTGCCGGTGACGGTGACCCAGCTCCGATCGTCGATGACCGCGAACGAGTCGTAGATGCTGATCGACACGCCGGCCGGCGGCAGCCGCGGCAACGCAGGCGCGCGCGCGTGCAGATGACATGCGGCGAGCGCGAGGGCGAGCGCGGAGAGCGCCTTCATTCCTCGGTGGCGACCGAGTCGCCGATCAGCGTCGCGACCTCGCGAACCTCGGCCTTGCCCGAGAGCACGGCGGCGACCCCCATGAGCACCGGCATGCGCGCCTTGAGCTGCTTCGCGAGCCCGGCGCCGGCGAGCGCGGCGCGCGCACCCTCGGTGCGAGCCGAGTCCGCGGTGATCACGCCGTCGGCGAGCCGGCGGCCGAGCTGGTAGTCGGCACTCTTGTCAGTCGCGCGCACGAGCAGGTTGCCGAGGCCGGACAGGCCCGCGAACGTCTTCGCCTGTCCACCGGCCGCGACGACGAGCCGCGTCGCCTCGGCGACCGCACGCGTGACGAGCACGGCGCGTGGACCGGCGCCCATGCCGAGACCGTCGCTGAGGCCGAGCGCGACGGTGTACGCACCCGACAGCGCGCTCGCGAGCTCGACACCGGCGAGATCCTTCGAGCCGTAGAGCCGCAGCACCGGCGGCGCGTTGAGCAGGCGGCGCGCCTCCGCGACGACCTCGTCGAACACCGACGCGACGACCATCGACGAGAACTCGCCTTCCGCGAGGTCCTGCGGCAGCGCGGGTCCGGCGAGCACGCCGAGCTTCAACGTCGGCAGCCCGAGCTGCATCACCTCGGACACGCGCTCGTTCGTCGGTGCTGCGAGCGCGCCGATCGCGTGGACGACGATGTGGCTGCCGTCGAGCACGGCGCCGAGCTCGCGCGCGCGCTCGCGCACGTCGGTCGAGCTGACCGCCATCACCAGGAAGCGCGCATCGGCGGCGAGGCGGCGCGGATCGGCGGTGGCCTCGAGCGGCGGTGGCAGCGGTGCGCCCGGCAACCGCGAGCACACGCGCCTGGTGTTGATCGACGACACCACCTCCGGATCGCGCGACCACAGCAGGACGCGCTTGCCGGCACGCGCCAGCACGCTCGCGAGCGCGGTGCCGAAGGCTCCCGCTCCGACGACGCCGACGACGTCTCCGCGCTTCACGAGACCTCCGGTGGGATGTGCGCGGTGCGGTTCTGGTAGTAGTAGATGAGCTTCTTGTCGGCGAGGTCGAGCACGTCGCCGGTGCGCACGACGGCCGGCTGCGTGTGATAGGTCGAGAGCCCGCGCACGGCGTCGTCGAGCTTCTCGGCCGCGGTCTGGTGCGCGTAGTGCGGATGCTCGCTGCCCCACTCGGGATGCGCGGCGAGCCGGGCGCGCAGGCGCTCGAGGCCCGCGAGTGCGGTCTCGACGGGCACGCTGCACTCGGCGATGCGCAGCAGGCGATAGATGTCGCGCGTGCCGGCGCGGCGGGCGAGCTCGTCGTAGAGCACGCGCGCGAGCAGCTGCGTCGAGTGGAACACGGTGAGCTTCGGGTAGACCTGGACGAGCCGGCGGCCGAGCGCGCGCGTGTACTCGGCGTCGCGCTGATCGTCGTCGGTGACCTCGCCGTCGGCGCCGCGCACGTAGCTCGCCGGATCGACGATGCGGCCGGCGCGATCGATCGACTCGCCGTCGTCGGTGATGTCGTTACCGAACGGATCCAGCGGCCGGCCGAACCGCACGATCACCGAGCCCTCGTGCGCGAGGATCTTGCGGAAGAACTCGACGATGCGGCCGATCCGCGAGAACTCGTCGTCGGTGATGATGTAGCGGTTCTTGCCGGTCTCGGCGAGGTAGTCGTCGATCAGCGTCTCGGCCTCGAGCACGAGCCGGTAGTTGATCGTCGCAGGCACGATGTAGAGCCGCTTGTTCGGCTTGCCCTCGCGGACGAGGTTCTTGTAGGCGGTGACGGTGGTGCCGAGCAGGCCGAGCTTGAGGTGATACTCGACGAGGTTCGAGCGCGAGCGCGTGCCGCCCGGGAAGAATAGCGAGTGGTAGCCGTGCTCGAGCAGGACCGTCGAGTACTCCTTGAGCACGTCCTTGTAGAGCTCGAACTTGAGCCGGCGATCGACGCGATACGCGCCGAGATTGCGCATGAAGAACGAGATGAACGGGTTCGTGAAGAGGTTCTTGCCGGCGCCGTACGTCGTCGGCGGCAGGCCGGCGCGCATCAGGCCAAACCCGATCGCCGGCGAGTCCATGTTCGACGAGTGGGTCGGCGTGACGACGATCGTCCCGCGCTCGGCGCAGGCGCGCGCGATATCGACCTCACCGTCGGCGGCGATCCGCTGATCGAGGTTCGTCAACGCCGCCCAGCCCTGGCGCACGGTCGTCATCGGCGAGAACACGAGGTTCAGCAGCGAGGGCCCCACGCCGGTCGCGAACTTGTAGACCCGCGGATCGAAGTTTCCGACGACATCCTTGCCGTAATGACGGACGAGCTCGCGCAGCTCCTGCTGCTTCTCGTCGTCGGACATCGTCATCAGGCGCCGCGACAGGTCGCGCCACCGATCGGCCGCACCGTTCTTGGATTCGAGCCGCTTGATCTCGCAGTAGGCGACGTCGTTGAGGACGTACTCGAGGGATGCGTCTCCTCCCGCACGTGCTTCACCGACGCGCCTCGCGACCACCCGGCGCTCGACCTCGGCGAGGAGCCGCTCGCGGTCGGCGTTGAACCGCTCGAGGCGGTTTTCGGCTTCCCGGACCGGCCGGTCGCTCGCCATAGAAAGACGTGTAACACACCGCAGAAACCGGAAGATCACCGTCTGGGCTTGCAGAAGGGCCCTGTGGTATGTTCTTCATTAAGTGACGCGGCGGGCTCTACGACAGAGCCGGCGGCGACGAGCAGGGAATGGTCCTTTGACCAAACGTCCGGCGACTAGAAGT
>Ga0207683_10002862_pt1 | contig 15057 bp, 10 predicted proteins | sample KBSM73metaG_FD_184333 | JGI IMG/M metagenome (GOLD analysis project Ga0207683, IMG submission 184333) | Miscanthus rhizosphere microbial communities from Kellogg Biological Station, Michigan, USA - KBS M7-3 metaG (SPAdes) (version 2) | ecosystem: Host-associated > Plants > Roots > Rhizosphere >... | reverse complement strand
GAGGAGGCGCGGGCGGCTCCGGCTCCGCCTCTGGAAGCTCCGGAGGCGGCAGGGCTTCCGCGGGCGGGAACGCGACCGGCCTCTCCTCGATCCGGCGTCCGATGAGCAGCGCCGCGGCGCCCAGCCCCAGGAGCAACGCTCCCAGCCATCCCGCCGCCTGGTCTTCGGACGCCGGCTGGGCGAGCAAGGCGATGACCTCCCGCCCTCCGACGGTGAAGATGCCGAAGAGAACCCACGCCGCTCCGTGCCCGCGGAGAAGGAGCGCGGCCGAAGCCGCGATCCAGCCGAGGAACAGGACCGTGGCCATGAAATCGGCGGCGGCGAGCCCGGGCGAGCGCAGGCTCGCCGGGGCGAGAGCGACCAGGATCGCGAGAGCCCCCAGCGCCCGGCCGAGCGGAGAGCGAAAGAAATCGGAGCGCAGCGCCATGGCCGCCACGGCGCCCAGCACCGCGAGGACGAAGGTGCCCCGCGCCGCCGTCCAGAGGACGTCCACGGCGGGCGCCGGAAACGGCAGGGTCGAGGGCAGGTTGGGGTCGGGCTCGTAGACCGTCGCCGAGCGCTTGCTGAGCAGGTGCACCCAGCGGAGCAGGCCGAGGAGGCCGGCCGCCGAGATCGACGCCCTCAGGAAAGCGTCGCCGAGCGAGCCGCGCCGCCGCAAGGACGCGGCCCAGCCCGGGCGCGCGGCCGAAAGCAGCACGAAGCCGATGAGCGCCACGAGCAGCATCACCGCGAGACCGACGGCCAGCGAGACCCCGAGACCCAGCCGGAAGAGGCCGAAGGGCGTCTCGGTCTGGTAGTGCCGGAGCGCGGCGGGAGCGGTGTTCGCGAGGCCGACGATCGCGAGGGCGGCGGTCCAGAGGAGCGGCGTCCGGACCTCGCGCCACTGGAACTCGGGCCGCCGCACGCTCCGGAGAAAGAGGATGATGCCGAGACCGACGAGCGCCCCGGCCGCGACCACGCGCGCGCCGAGAAGGATCCAGTCCACCGACGTCCTCCGCCGTTCGGCGCGCAGGAATTCCTCGGGAACACGGATCGTGGGAAGGACAAACGCGAGCCGCGGCCCGTGAAAAACCGCCGTGAGGCGCGGCCGGGCCTCGCCGATGCCGGGCGGCTTCGCCTCGAGCACGACGGTCGTGTCCACGCGTTTCGGGCGGGCCTCCGTTCCCACGTCGATCACGGCGTACTCCGCCGCCGGGTACCCGAGCTTCTCCGCGGCCGCGAGCGCCCTCGCGCGGGCCGCTTCCTCCGGGGGCGCCGGTGCAGCGGGCGCGTCCTCCGGCAGGGTGTTCAGGAAGGCCACGACGCGGGAGCGCTTCGCGTCGATCAGGACCTTCCACTCCTCTTTCTGCTCGGGCCGGAAGAAGCGGACGACCCAGTACGCCAGAGGCAGCTGCCGATCGGAGAGGCGTCGGAACGCCTCCGGCCCCCCTTTCTCGATGACGTACCGCGCGGCCTCGTCCGAGAACTGCGGAATGCCGCCCTCGTCCTGCGGACGCGCCCCGCGCACCGCCTCGTCGTCGGCGAACCCGGTTCCCAGGTACGTCACGGAACGCCAGTCCGAGGGATCGACCCCGTTCACCTTCAGGAAGCGGGTCGCGATCTCCTCGGCGCGGATCTTGCCCGTTGCGTCTTCGACGTCGGGCTCGACGTGCTCGCCGGGCAGAAAGAGCGACGAGGCCAGGATGAGAGCGAGCACTCCCATTCCGGCGAGCGCCCTCGGCGAGAGCGGGCGCACCGGAGGAATGGCGACGGGCGCCGCCTCGACGCGCGGAGGAGGTGGCACGAAACCGATGTCGCCGTTGGAGAGGCCGGCCTCGGGAAGGAATCCGCCTCGCCGCAGGTACAGCACGAGCGAGACGGCCATCGGGAGGAGCAGGATGAGAGAGGCGATCGCTCCGGAGACGACGTAATACGCGTTTCCCGAACGCAGCAGCAGGAGCGCCGTGTAGATCGCATCCACGGTGAAGTGCCACACGAGCAGGGGCACGACGCCGTAGCGGAGCATCAACGCTCCGATCAGCACCCCGGCGAGACCCACCTCCAGGCCGCGGATGTAGAAGGGCTGGTTGGGATACGTCGAATGCCCGAAGCCCCAGATGAAGGCGGGGATCACCACGGCGAGGACGCGTCCGGCCCCGAGACGGTCGAGGAAAGAGATCGAGAACATCCGGCTGATCCCCTCCTCGGAGACGGCCGGCAGGAACCCGATGAACAGCACCGTCGCCCACGGGAACGCCGTGTTGAGCATGTCGCTGTAGGGCACGTCGGCGGGAGACCACGCGCCGAAGTGCCCCGCGATCACGTAAAACGCCGCCTGGTACCCGAAGAAGAAAGCGGCGAGCGCATAGCCGAGGACGACGCTCCGGAAAAACGCCTTCGTTTGCAGCCCGCGCCACGAGAACGCGCCGCCGAGGGAGATCTTGCCCGGAAACCGCTCGCGGTAGATCGGCTCGGCCGCGGCCACGATGAAGGCGATGCCCGCGCCGGTGCCTACGGCTCCGAGAATCCCGAGAACGATCTCCTTGGTGAGATAGGCGGAGAGCGGACTCGCCGTGTCGTAACCGAAGAGCGTCAGAGGCAGGTCGTTCAGGACGGAGAGCAGGGCGAGGACGAACGCGATGCCGCCGAAACCGGCGACGAGCCGCCACGGCACGTCCTTGCGCACGATCTTCGTGACGAGCACGGCGAGCATCGCCAGGAACGTCGCGATGAGGCCGGCCGTCGCGACCTGGCCCGCGGCCTCGTTCTTCGAGCGGAGCTTTTCGTAGTCCCGGATCCAGCTCTCCGGAACGTGCACGAATTCGCGGTACTGCGTCAGGCGGTCGCCCGAGACCGTCGTGGCGAAGCGGATCGTGGCATCGCCGAACCGGACGCCGATCTTCTCGTCGACGAAGTCCCAGTCCGTGCGCTTGGGCCGCGAAACCGGCGTCGCCTCGATCGCCTTGAGGCTGGACTCGGGCAGGCCGCGCGACGCGAGGAACTTCAGCGCGATGGCGTGTGCCTCAGCCTGGGTCAGGCGCGCTCCGGGAGCGTCCTCCTTCAGGACCGAGCGGAAGCCGACGAGATCCCCGAGGGGAGTGAAGCCCGCGCGCTCTTCCTCCTTGACGCCCGAACGGAACCACCGCATGCGCCAGATCCAGATCTTGGCGTCGCGGCCATAGAGCTTGCCGGCGCGCTCCAGGCCCAGCTCGCGCTCGAGGTAGGTCTTGGCGGTCTCATCGACGTCGAACTGCCCCGCGAAACGCGAGCCGGCGAGATCGGCGCCGCGGCTCTTCAGGAAGCTCTCGGCCAGCGTCCGCGCCTCGCGGCGGTTGACCTTGAACTCGATCGAGGCCTCGGGAAAGGCCCGGCGGAAGAGGGCGGCGGTCGTGGCCGCGCCCGCCGCGATCACGAGGAGACAGACGATGACGAAACGGACGTCGCGGCGGTCGAGTCTCTCCATCGCTGCGCCCGGCCGGGCTACCCGGCCAGGACGCTCCCGCCGTTGACGTTGACGATCTCGCCCTGGAGGTGCCTCGCCAGGTCGGAGACGAGAAACAGGATGGGCCCGGCCACGTCGGCGGCGGAGGCCACGCGGCCGATCGGAATCGACTTCTCGATCTCCGCCCGCGCGATCGGATTGTCGAGCGAGGAACGGGACATGTCGGTGTCCACCCAGCCGGGCGCGATCGCGTTGACTCGGATCCCGCGCGGGCCGAGCTCCGCGGCGAGCGACTTCGTGTAGGAGATGAGCGCGCCCTTCGACGCCGCGTAGGCGGAGTGCCGAGCCTCCCCGCGCTGCCCCGCGGTGGAAGAGACGAAGACGATCGAGCCGCCGTGTTTCTCGAGGTGGGGCGCCGCGGCGTCGGTCACGAGGAACGCTCCGCGCACGTTCACGGCGTAGGTGCGATCCCACACCGCGACGTCTCCCCGGCCCGTGACGTCCTCCTCCCAGATGCCCGCGTTCAGCACGAGGATGTCGAGCCGCCCCCACGCCGCCACGACGTCGCGTACGAGCTGCCGCGCGGTCGCCGGGTCGCCGACGTCGCCGGCGAGAGCCATCGCTTCGCCGCCCGCCGCGCGGATGTCGCGCACCGCCGCGTTCACGGCGGCCTCGTCGCGGACGTAATTGAGGGCCACGCGGGCGCCCGCGCTCGCGAGCAGGTCCGCCGTCGCCCGGCCGATGCCCCGGGAACCCCCTGTAATCAGGGCAGTTCGGGGCGTGAGATCAATTGTGAAACTCCCAGCCATTTTGCTCCGTATATCAGATTAGAAAAGAGAGAGACCTTCCATCAAGACAGGGCGGCGCCATGAGGCGGCCGCCCCCCGCGTTTTTAGCGGCCGGCAATCAGTTCCCCGACGTACACCGTGAGGGCTTCCAGCGGCGGCCCGGAATTCTTCAGCGCGACGTCCACGTCGGCGGCCCGCGCGAGAGCGCGCGCGAGCTGGCGCGTCGTGAACTTCGAGGAACGCTGCGCCGAGCGGTAGAGACCGAACGGGTGCGCGCCGCCCTGCGCCGATTCGAAGGGGGAGCGCCCGAACGGCGCCGCGGGCGCCATCAGGCGGGGCAGAACGCGTGCCTGGAACGTCTGGTAGGACATGGACGCGTCGAAGTTGGATGAGCCTGCGCCTCCGCCGCCGCCTGCTTCGTCCAGCCGCGCCCGGATCAGGAGCATCCGGCGAACCTCGCCCGCGAGCATACCCAGCAGCTGGATGGGCCAGATGTCCTCGATCTTCTTGAAGTCGCGGTCGCCCGCACGGATGTCCCGACCGTCGAGGAGGCGCTCGAGCCGCGCAAGCGCATCCCCGGCGTCGCGGCGGCCGATCGCATCGAAAAGGCCGTAGACGTCCTCGGAGGATTCGTCCTCGACGTTCGCCTCGATGTCGGTGGCCCGGATCCGGCCGCCCTTGCCTGCCCACTCGAGGAGCTTCTCGAGCTCCATCGCGAACGGCGCCGCCCGGTAGTCCGTCCGGATCAGGAGACGCTGCACGGCCGCGGGCTCCAGAACGACCTCCCGCTCCTTCGCCCGCGCCTCCGCGAGCCGCCGGAGCGCCGGCTCCGCGTCGTCGCCGACCGTCGTTTCGAGGACGAGGCCGCGGTCCGCGATCTCCCGGACCAGGTCCACGCCCGCCGGCGGCGAAACCGCCGTCATGAGCGCCACCGTGCCGTCATTCTCGCCGCGTTCGATCAGCGCCCGCAGAGCGGAGCGCAGGATCGCGGCGCCGCCGCCCTTTTCTTCAGGCAACTCTTTGAGGATCTCGGCCAGCAGCTCCGCCTCGTCTTTCCGCCGGACCTTCCGCGCCGCCGTTTCCGCCGTCTCCTCGGGCGCCCCGAGGGGCAAGTCGAGCGCCGACAGGAGCAACCGCGCCTGCTTGAAGGCCTCCCGGCGCTTCCCCGCCTCCCAGGCCTCGACGGCCTTGGTCAGCAGCCGGCCCGGCGCCTCGGTGCCGAGCAGGCGCGAGATGTCGAGCTCGACGATGCGTTGCGGCGAAAAAAGCGAACGGTTGAGCAGCGCGTCGGACACCGACTCGACGGGGGCGTCGTCCTCGAACCGAAGGACCTCGGCCTCCTTGCCCATCGAGAGGATCTCCCGCGTCCGCGCCGCCGCCTCCTCGACGAAGAACTCCACGTCGCCCGTCACCAGGATCGCCGCCGGGGCGTCCGGGAACTTCGGCACGGCCTTGTCGGAAAACGCCGCCTTGGGCACGAGGCGGAGTCTAACGCGGGGGACTCAGATCGATCTGCCCCGGAACGAAGATGGGATCTTGGGACTGGTTGTCGATGACTGCGGCGTACGCGTAGAGAGGGCCATTCTGTTCGGCCAACACCACACAGTACGCACTGGGGACGTCCCCCTGGACTCCCGCGGCGGCAAAGAGATCGTTGATCTGGACTGAGGCGTTCCCCTCGACAAACCAGGTGACCTTTCCGAGAAGCTGGCCTTCACCGGAGAAGATCTTCACGGCGACGGCCTGGCCGAACGGGTACGCATTGACGATTCCGAAGTTCGTGCGTGAGCCATGAGTCGCGTCCGCGGACTGCGACAGGGACGTGAGGACGAGAGAAGTCGCGCTCGCCAGCCGATCCAGCCCGGGAACGAACATGCCGACGGTGGGTTCCGGCCGGCTCGGCGTGTAGAGGCGGCTCGTAGCGACGATGCGTCCGGCCCCGGAATTCAGGAGCTCGACGACGCCGGCTGTCTCGGGGCTTTCGAAGAGGGATCCCACGATGTCGTCGTATGCCGCCACCTGGCCTGCGCCCAGCAAGAAACTCTTCTCGACGGTCGGACACCCGCCGATCGTGCAGCGGTAGGTCGCGGCGACCTGGGTGTCGTGCTCGCTGGAGTTGTAGACGGCGACGTCGGAGTGGAAGAAGGTTCCACCCACGCCGTGCAGCGACGCGGCCGCCGGGATCACCAGAGACTGCTCCGCGGGCTCCGCGCTCCGGCCGGGCACGAAGATGGAATCCTGCGACTGGTTGTCGATGACGGCGGCGTAGGCGTAGAGCGGAGACTCCCCGTCTCCGTCGACCCGGCACACGAAGGTCTCCAGGTCGACTCCGTCCGCCAGAGGAAGGTCGACGTCGTTAATCTGCAGGGCCTGTCGCGCCGGTACGGAGCGGTCGAGCTCGCCGACGGCATTGCCTTCGGCATCGAAGAACCGGAATCGCACCTGCTGCGCCGAGTCGTTGCCGTTGTAGACACCGACGTTGGTTCGGAATCCGGTCGAGCGATCCGCGGAGTGCGACAGCGACGTCAAGACCGCCGACGGGAAGGCTTCGTCGACCGGAAGCCCGGGCACGAACATGCCGAGCGTCGGGGCGGGATAGGACGGGGAGTAGAGACGACTCGTCACGACCAGGGGGGCGGCACTCTCGAACTCGACGGCGCCCCCGGAATCGGGTTGGAGGAAGAACGTCGCGACCATGTCCTGGAAGAGCCGAACCTGTCGCGCCGGAATCGTGAACTCTTTCCGGACCGGGGGGCAAGAGCCGCCGAGACATCGATAGGTGGCGACGACCGATGCCTGAGAGGTCGACGTATTGAAAACGCTGACGTCCGAATGAAAGTAGGTCGGAGGGATGCCGTGCAGGGATGCGACAGCGGGAAGGGTCACGGCCTCGCTGGCAATGGTGCGGTCAAAGACGCCCGAGCCCGCGGCGTGCACCGCCTTGCCGGAAGGAGACACCAGCAAGTCGAAAAGGGAGGTGGAATCGAAGCCGCCGCTGAAAGGCCTCCACGATTCGCCAGCATCCAGGCTTCGGACGATCGTCTTGCCCGGGTTGTCGGCTGCCGCATAGAGAACCGCTGGATTGACGGGATCGACGGCGACCGCCGTCACGTACCCGTACAGCCCGATATCGACGTGCTGCCAGGTCTCTCCGCCATCGTGGCTTCGCCAGACACCGAGGCCTCCCGCGTAAAGCACGTCCGGATCGCCCGGCGCCGAGGCCAGAGAGACGATCGGGGCCTCGAGCACCGGGCTCCAGAAACCGCCGCTGTTGGTCGACCGAAACACGGCGTTCGTCCCGACGAATGACGACACTGCAGCAAACAAGGTCCCCTGAGTAGTGGGGTCGAACGCGAAGTCCCGCACGAGCGCATCGGTCGGCAATCCGTCGCTCGCGTCCACCCAAGTCCGTCCCCCGTCGAAACTCCGCCGGATCCCGCTGGGAGCCGTGGGAGTGTTCGGGGAGATTCCCGCATATAGCGTGTCCGCCCGGTGCGGATCGAGCGCGAGTCGGTAAACGATCAAATCGTCCAGGCCCCGCGAGCTCCAGGAAGCTCCCCCATCGGTGGACCGGAATACACCCACTCCGCTGCCGAACAGCGTTTCCGGGTTTCTCGGATCAACGACCAGGTCGGTCAGATACGACGAGAGGCCGGCGTTTCCGGGATCGCTCCAGGTTCGGCCGCCGTCTCTCGTCCGAAAGACGCTCGCGCCGGAGGCATAGAAGTCCGTTCCATCGGAGTTCGCAGGCGCGGCGAGCGCGAACACGCTCGCTCGAGGAAGGCCTCGACTGACGCCGGTCCAGTGATCCCCGCCGTCGGACGACCGCACGAGGCCGATGGCGGGAGACGCGTACACGGTGCGCGAATCACTGCCGACTCCAATCGAAAACACGTACGGCGATCCTCCACCTCCAATGTCGAGCCGCTGCCAGTGAAGCCCTCCGTCTCTCGAACGATAGAGCCCGTCCTCGCTTCCTGCGTAGAGGACCTGGGGATTCGTCGGATCGAACTGGACGACCGAGCACTGGATCCCCGCGAGTCCAGAAGGCTCCCACGTCGCCCCTCCATCGCGGGTTCGATAGATGCCGGAACCTGTCGCGGCAAAGACGGTCGCGCTCGATTGCGGATCGATCGCGAGGCTCACCACGGTCTGGCCGGAGAGGCCGCTGTCACTCTGAAACCAGCGGCCTCCGAAGTCCAGACTCTTGTAGAGACCCTGACCTCCCGCGTAGACCGTCCCGGACGCATGGGCGTCCGCGGCGATCGACTCGAAGCGAGAATACTGAGGCAGACCCTGGTTGATCGTGACCCAGCTCCGTCCCCCGTCGTCGCTCCGCCACGTATCGGTGCCATAGGCATACAGCCTGTCGCCGTCGGCCGGATCGAGCGCGAGCAGGTTGACGAGCGTGGTTTCGGAGCTTCCCGTTGGAGACGGCGTGAGCGACCAGGACCGGCCCGCGTCCGCGCTCCTGTAGATGAGCGTCTGATTCAGCGTCGCGTAAAGAACGTCGGGTCTTTTCGGATCGATCAGGAGACCGCGGACGTATCCTGTCGCGAGCCCTGCGCTCGCCGGGGTCCAGTGCAGACCGCCATCACGGGACTCGGAGATCGGTGGGTCGCCGATAGAAAAAACGCCAGGATTGGCGACGTAGACATGGTTCGCATCGCGCGGGTCGACGACGATGATGCCGCCGCCCCCGTGGGGTCCGTTGCTCGTCCAGCGGTTCACGCCGGCCGAGGAAGGTTCGCGGAGCATGAGGGCGAGGAGCAGCGCCATCCCCAGGCGGAGAACGACCGGTCGAATCGCACCCGAATCAAATCTTTGCATGCCCGCTGTACGGAGACGGGCCGTGGTTCGTCGCATCGATTTCGCGTCCCGAAAAAGCAAGGCCCCCGTCGGCGAGACCGACGGGGGCCATCGAGCAAAGGAACTTGAAGGCGGGTTAGTTGGGAAGCATCCCCTTTTCGGAGAGCTCCTGGCAGTCGACGCAGTACGGCGTCCAGGGCACTGCCGTGAGACGCTTCTCGGCGATCGCCTGGCCGCAATTGATGCACATGCCGTAGGTCACGTCGTCGATCCGGTTGAGGGCGTCGTCGATCTGAAGCAACGTCGAACGTTCTCCGTCGGTCAGCGAATAGAGGAACTCGCGGGTGTACGACGAGACGGCCTTGTCGGCGATGTCCTGCGTCGACTCTTCCGTCGTCTCCTCCTCGGCGCTGCGGGTCTTGGCGAGATCCGACGAGAGGGTCGTCTTTTTCTCTTCGAGCAGCCGCCGGTACTTCTCCATGTCCTTCTTGCTCATCCGGACGGCCTTGGCCGCTGTCGAGGGCATTCGGTGACTCTCCTTTTCTCGCGCCCCCATACCAATACTCAGGGGCGAATTTTGGATCCGCGATGATAACCGATCCGGTCGAGAAGTCCAGCGAAATCCGTCACTTAAGGCGGGCCTCATCCTCGAGAACCGGCCTGTTTCTTCTCCCTTTCCCACAGGAACTTGCGGGAGACGCCCAGGCGTTTTGCGGCCAATGACCGGTTTCCGCCGGCCCGCCGGAGTGTTTCGTCGATGTACGCGTCCGTGAGCTCCCGGAGTGTCCAGCGCCTCTCGACGGCGGACGAAAGCAGCGATTCGGGCGCCCCGAGACTGCCCGCCGGAAGATCCGCCGGCCCGATCTCGGCAGCTTCCGCGGTGAGGACGGCTTTCTCGACGACGTGCTGCAGCTCGCGCACGTTGCCGGGCCAGGGATGATTGACGAGCGTGCGTTCGGCCTCTTTCGTGAAGCGGCGCGCGGGCCGCTCATACGCGCGAGCGGCGCGCGCGGCGAAACCGCGGGCGAGCGGGAGGATGTCCTCCGGCCGGTCGGAGAGCGGAGGAAGGCGGATCGAGACGACGTCGATCCGGTAGAAGAAGTCGTCGCGAAAGGCGCCCTGCTCGACGAGACCTGCGAGGTCGCGGCGCGAGGACACGATCAGGCGCGCGCGAAACGGGTGCGTCGTCACGCCGGAGAGGCGGCGGAAGTTTTTTTCCTGGAGCACGCGCAGGAACTTGGCCTGGGCCGCCGGCGACAGCGAGGAGACCTCGTCGAGATAGACGGTGCCCTCTTCGGCGACTTCCAGCAGGCCCTTCTTCGCGGCGATGGCGCCCGTGAAGGCGCCGCGCTCGTGGCCGAAGAGCTCGCTTTCAAAGAGCTCGTCGGAGAGGTTCGCCGCGTCCACCCGGACGAAAGGGCTCGCAGCGCGCACGGAGACGTCGTGGATGGCGCGTGCGAGGCGATCCTTTCCGGTGCCGCTCTCGCCGAGGATCAGGATCGTCGACGGAAGATCCGCCGCCCGCTCGACCGATGCAATCTCGCGCGCGAGCTCGCGATTCCGCGTCTTGAAATGCGACTTGAGGCTCCCAGGTCGGTTTTTCACCATGGGATGCCTCTTACGCGGCCGCTGGCTCTCGTCCGCGCCGTCGAGGCGCGCTAAGAAAGCCCCGCAAAAACACGGGTCTCGTTGGCCGCGTCACCCCAGAGGCGCTCGAGGGCGTAGAACCTCCGCGCCTCCTCCTGGAAGACGTGGAAGACCACGTCGCCGTAGTCGAGGAGGATCCAGTGGGCGGTCGTCATGCCCTCGACCGAGTGGGCCGGGCCGAGCTTCTCGGCGATGCCGTCGGCGATGGCGCGGGCCTGGCGATCGTTCTTGGCGGTGGAGAGGACGAAGTAGTCCGCCATCGTCGTGAGCTCGGTGAGGTTGAACACGAGGACGGCCGAGGCTTTGCGGTCGAGCGCCGCGGTGAGACCTTCCCGGACCTTGTCCTGGGCGGAAAAGCCGGGTTTCAACTTTGAGGCATCCCCGGCTTGTAGAGACCGTGCTTCGTAATGTACTCCGCGACCGGCCCCGGAACCCGGCCCCCGAGGCCCTTTCCGGCCGCGAGGTCGTTCCGCAAGTCCGTCGCGGAGATTTTAACCGATCCGGCGTCGAAAATGGACAGGCGATCGCTGGCGGCTGCGATCTCCGGCACCTCGAGCCGCTCTCCGACGAAAGGCTCCCGATGGAACGCCGCGATCCGCGCGATCTTCAGGATTTCTTCGGGCCGCCTCCATCGCGCGAATCCGGCGAGGATGTCGGTCCCCATCAGCAGCCACAGCTCGTCCCCGGGATGGCGGGCCTGGATCGCGGCGAGCGTGTCGACCGTGTAGGACGGCGGCTCGCGGTCGAGCTCCTCGAGGTCGATCGACCAGTCCGGCCGGCCCTGGATCGCGAGCGCCAGCATGGCGACGCGGTGGCGCGCGTCGGTGGGAGGCCTGTCCTTGTGCGGAGACAGCCGCGCCGGGACGTAGTAGACGCGCCGCAGCTGGTACTTCATCGCCGCGGCCTCCACAGGAAGGACGTGGCCGTTGTGCACCGGATCGAAGGTTCCGCCGAAGACACCGATGCGCATGGGAGGCCCGCTCAGCCCTCGGACTCGCTACGGGTTTCGGTTTCGACGGGAGATGGTTCCGGAGCCGTCGCGACCTCGTGGAAGAGGTGCTGGACGAGCTCCGGCAAACCCGCATGGGTCGCGGCCGAGATTTCGAAGAACGGCAGGCCGCGCCGCCGGGCGGCCTCCCGGATCGAGGGGACCCGGTCGGGATCCGAAACGGCGTCGCACTTCGACGCGACGAGAACGCGGGGCCGCTGCGCGACGTCGGGCGAGAATTCCACGAGCTCTCTCTCGAGCGTGGCCACGTCCGATTCGGCGTCGCCGGCCGCCGAGGCGTCGACGAGATGGCAGAGCAGGCGGCAGCGCTCGACGTGCCTGAGGAAGCGGATGCCGAGCCCGGCTCCCCGGTGCGCGCCTTCGATCAGTCCGGGAATGTCTGCCACGACGAGGGTGCGGGCGTCGTGCGACGTGACAACCCCGAGGTGCGGCACCAGCGTCGTGAACGGATAGTCGGCGATCTTGGGCTTGGCTGCCGAGATCGCCGAGATCAATGTGGACTTGCCGGCGTTCGGAAACCCGATGATCGCGACGTCCGCGAGGAGCTTGAGCTCGATCGCGAGACGGCGCTCGGCCCCCGGCAGACCGGGCTTTGCGAAGCGCGGCGCCTGGCGCGTGGGCGTCGCGAAGTGCTGGTTGCCCCAGCCGCCGTTGCCGCCTTTGACGAGAAGCACACGCTCGCCGGCCGTCACGAGGTCCGCGACGCGCTCGCCGGTCTCGGCGTCGGTGAGGACCGACCCGAGCGGGAGACGCACCTCGACGTCCGCGCCGGCCTTGCCGTGACAGTTGGAGCCCATGCCGTGCTCGCCCCGGCCCGCCCGATACGAGTTCTGGTGGCGGAGGTGGTAGAGCGTGTTGTGCGCGGGGTCGGCGACAGCCCAGACGGAGCCGCCGTGTCCGCCATCGCCGCCGGAGGGCCCGCCCTTCGCGACGAACTTCTCCCGCCGGAAGGCGATGCAGCCGTTGCCGCCGTCGCCGGCCTTCACGTAGATCTCGGCGGTATCGATGAACATGCGCTGCCGGGATGAGGGGCGGGGGTCAACCCCGCGAAAAGCGCGTCAGGAAGCGGAGGGAGCGGCCGGCTCGATCGAGATGAGGCGTCCGAGGCGGCCCTTGTCGTGGAACCGCACGATGCCGGCGATCTTGGCGAAAAGGGTGTCGTCCTTGCCGCGGCCGACGTTGACGCCCGGAAAGAACTTCGTCCCGCGCTGCCGGACGAGAATGGTGCCGCCGGGAACGTTCTGCCCGCCGAATGCCTTGACGCCGAGCCGCTGGGAGTTCGAGTCGCGGCCGTTGCGGGAAGAGCCCTGTCCTTTTTTATGTGCCATGACTTATCCTTCGATCGCCTCGATGCGAACTTCGATCATCGTCTGGCGATGACCCTTCGTGCGCCGGTACTGCTTGGTCCGCTTCTTCTTGAAGACGAGGACTTTGCGCGTGCGCACCGTTCCGAGCACCTTGGCCTGGACCGTGACGCCCTTGAGCGCGTCGGTGCCGGTGCGGACTCCGGAGTCGCCCGAGACGAGGATGACGCTCGAGCCCGAGAGCGCGAGCTTTTCGCCCTTCGCGATCTTCTCGCCGGCCGGCTTTTCGATCCGGACGACGTCGCCAGCGGCGACCTTCAGCTGTTTCCCGCCTGTGCGGACGATGGCGTACATAAGGAGCGCGCATGATAAAGGTTTTCGAGCCAAAGTCAAGCCGTTGAGGAATCAATGACTTGGAGGCTTCCGGCGCCCGCGGCGGGGGTATCGTGGTGAGTCTGAGCTATCGAATTCCTCCGTCGCTCGCCCGTCTCGGCCTGATCCTCGGGGCCATGGCCGTGGCCCTCTCCTGCACTCCTTCGTCCAACGCGACTCCGGCTCCGGCCAGCCCGGCGCCGCCGACGCCCGCGCCGCCCGCGATGGAGCGCTCCGCGGCTCCCGTGGACACTTCGCCGGGCGCGAAGACCTGGTTCATGGCTCCCGACGCCCCCTGCGGAAGCGGAAACGGGACGCTCGAGAAACCCTGGTGCATCCAGGACGCGCTTGAAAGCCGCAGAGTGAAGCCCGGAGACACGATCGAGGCCCGGCTCGGCGGCACGTACAAGTTGCGGGAGATGGCCGGCGGCTTTGTGCCGATCACGGCGACGCTCGTGGGCTCGCCCGACCGGCGCATCACGGTGAAGCCCTACGCTCCGGACCAGACCACTCCCACGACCTTGATCCGGGTCGCCTGCGACCAGCCGAGCGAGGACAAGGGCGTCGAGTGCATGTCCGTCGAATCGAGCTGGGTGGATTACTACGACTTCGAAGTCGCCAACTTCGGCAACCCGCAGCGCCAACGGACCACCGGCCAGTTCGACTCAGCGGGCTTCGGGACCGGCGTGCGCGTTTTCGCCGACGCCAGGAAGAACCACGGCGTCGGAAATCGCCTCATCAACTGGGTCTTGCACGACACCGCGAGCGGCGTCTTCAAGTCGGATCGGGCCAATCCGACCGACTTCTACGGCATGGTCGTCTACAACTACGGGTTTCTCTACAGCCTCGAGAAGGTACGACGCATCGGAGGCCATGGCTTCTACCTCCGCAACGGGATCGAGGCGAACGGCCGCCTCAAGAACTGCACTTCGCGTTCCGGAGTGGACGACAGCGAGCCGGCGAGGGTCTCGCTGATCGACAACATCGTCTCCGGGGCGATCTCCGTCAAGGGTTACGGCGCGTCTTCCCTGTCGTATCAGGACTACGGAAGCTGCGAGTGCGTGATGCACCGCAACGAGCTCTTCGAGGGCAACTTCTTCCTCGGAGGCACGCTGTCGGGAGGCTGCCCCGCAACCAACGATGCGACGCTGGGAACGAGGGACCAGACCCTCAAAAACAACTGGTGGTCGTCGTACACGGCGGGATACAACGCGGCGGGCTGCGACAGGGTCACGCTCGACGGCAACTTCATGTTCCGGCCCATGCACTCGGACGGGGACAAGTACTTCGCGAACCGCTCCGCCGTCTACTTCGCCCAGCGCCGCGGGAAGGACACGAACCCGTGCCGCCCGGGAGTGACGTTCACGAACAACACCTACTGGGGCAACGTCGACCTTGTCGAGGAGAAGAAGGACGCAGGCGGAGCCGAGCCCGACACCACCAACGGATTTCGGGCCGAGTGGTACGCCGGCGGAGGCAACGTTTACCTGCCGAACGACAGGCCGCCCGACCGAAACTACACGGCTGTCCGCAAGAACACCTACCGCCCCGGCTCGTGCAACGTGTACGTCGCAAATTTCCTGGACGCCGCCACCGTGCCGGTCGACCTCTCGACATGCGGCCTCTCCGATGGAGCGCGCTTCGAGATCCGGTCGATCTACAACTACATGGGGGCCCCCGTGGGGACCGGAACCTATTCGACGGCCG
>Ga0207683_10002861_pt1 | contig 15058 bp, 12 predicted proteins | sample KBSM73metaG_FD_184333 | JGI IMG/M metagenome (GOLD analysis project Ga0207683, IMG submission 184333) | Miscanthus rhizosphere microbial communities from Kellogg Biological Station, Michigan, USA - KBS M7-3 metaG (SPAdes) (version 2) | ecosystem: Host-associated > Plants > Roots > Rhizosphere >... | reverse complement strand
GCGCCGCGAGCAGCAGATGCACGGAACGATCTTAAGCCCTAGAAGGCATCCGAGCCGGGCGCCGGGCCGGGAGCCATGCGCCGTCAGCGGTCGGGCGAGCCCTCAACCGACGGACGCGACCCATTCACCGCTTCCCTCTCACGTCTCACGTTTCACGTCTCACGTCTTGCTTCTCACGATCAACAGCGTCTGGTCGTCGTACTGCGGCACGCCCGCGGCGAAGGCGTCGACGGCCGCGAAGATGGCCTTGCAGAGCTCGTCCGGAGAATCGCTCGAGGCGACGAGCGTCGTGAGCCGCTCCATCCCGAACTCCTCCTCCCGCGAGTCGAGCGCCTCGGTGACGCCGTCCGTGTAGACGCAGAGGAGGTCTCCGGCGCCGATGGTCGTCTCCTTCTCTTTCCAGGTCGCGTTCGGGAACATGCCGAGCGGCACTCCCGTCGCCCCGAGCTGCTCGACGCGGCCGTCCGCCCGGCGCAGGAGAGCGGGATTGTGGCCCGCCGAAACGTATCGGAGCGTCCCGGTGTCCGGCTCGATGAGTCCGAAGAAGCAGGTCAGGAACTTGCGTGTGACGGCATAGCGCTGGAGATGACGGTCTATGCGGGCAAAGAGGTCCGCGATCGTCGGCGCCTCGTCGATCTGCAGATGGACCGCGGCGTGCACGGTCGAGACGAGGAGCGCCGCCGGGATTCCCTTGCCGGACACGTCCGCCACCACGAAGCCCAGCCGTCCGCGCGAGAGCGGGAAGAGGTCGTAGTAGTCGCCGCCGACCTGGCGGGTCGGGACGTTGCGGGCCGCGATCTCGAGCCCGGCGACGTTCGGGAGATCTCGAGGCAGGATCTGACGCTGGATGGCGGCAGCCAGCTCGAGCTCGCGCTCCATGCGCTCCTTCTCGACCGCGTCGCGGTGGAGACGCGCGGTCTCGATCGCGGCCGCAGCCTGGTTCGCGAACAGCGAGAGAATCCGCGCGTCCGTCGCGGAGAAGTCGAGCACGCGGCCGTCGCGCGACTCCTTGTCGGCGACGGCCAGGACGCCGAGGCGGCGGCCGGGGACGGCGATCGAGACGACGAGGCACTTCTGACACGAGTTGAGCGCGAGGCCGGAGGTCGGCTCCGAGGCCGCCTCGTTGTTGATCAGTCCTCCGTCGGGGAGGGACCAGCTCTTGACGTCGCGTGCGGCGAAGACGTCCCCGCCCACGCTGCGCTCGAGCAGCACGGCACCCGACGGCTCGACGAGGACGAGCGTGCCCTTGCCGGCGTCGGTCAGGGAGATGGAGCGGAAGAGCACCTCGTCGGCGAGCGCCGACAGGTCGAGCTGTCCGCCGAGCGACAGGCCCAGGTCGTAGAGCGACTCGAGCTCGAGCAGGCGCGCCTTCAGCTCGAACTCGGCGTCGCGGACCTGACGCGCGAGCCGGTTCGCGCCGACCACCGCGCCGAAGAGGAACGCGAGGGCGTTCGAGCTCTCCGGTGCGGATTCGACGCCGAGCAGGCGCAGCAGCCCGTGGACCTCGCCCTCGACGCTGAGCGGCAGCCACAGGTCGCCGTCGCGCACGAAGATTCCCTCGGGCAGCGGATCGGGGAGAGGAGGGCAGTCCGCTTCGCCCGCGAGCCTTTCCCCGGCGCGCACCCAGGCGTCGCGCTCGCGCAGGTAGAGGGCGGCCTCGCGCGCGCCGGTGGCCGCGAGGGCGGCCTCCGCGATTCGCGACGGCAGCGGCGCGTCCGTCTCGAGAATCGCGCCGACGCGCTTCCAGAGGTCTTCGAGGCCGGCCGTGGAAACGGGCATCGTCATCGTTGAGCGGGCCGCCGACGAGTTCCGCCGCGCGGCGGGGCCCTCCTGAGTCCGGCGCCTACGCCGTCTGCGACGTCACCTTCTTCATGGCCTCGTCCTGCGTCGGGAAGATCTCGGCGTACTGGGCGAGCCCCATGATGCGGAACGTCTTGTCGATGGTCGGTGTGAGGCCGCAGAAGGCGAGCATGCCCTTCCGGTCCATCACCTTCTCGAGCACCTCGATCAGGATCGAGATGCCGATCGAGTTCACGATTCGAGTCTTCTCCAGGTTCAGGACGAGAGCGCGAACACCCTGGTCCAGGTGCGAGTAGGCCTCGCGAGCGATCTCCTCGCCGCCCTGGTTGTTGATGTAGCCGTCGGTCCAGAGGATCGCGACGTCGCCACGCCGCTCCGACGACACCTTGCACGTCTCGCTCACTTGTATTTCCTCATCACGATCCGTGTCCCCCACTCCCCCGACGTGATGTCGACGTCGTCCATCAGGCTCTTGATGATCTGGAGTCCCCAGCCCCGCTTCCGGTGGCTGGAGAACGTCTTTTCCGGGCTCGGCGTCTCGATGGCGGCGTGGTTGAAGCCGCGACCCCGGTCGAGGACCTCCACCTCGAGCCACTCGCGTTCCTTCCCCTCGCTCCCGAGCCGGAAAGTGAGGTGAAGCTGCTCGTCGCGGCAGTTGGCGTGCTCGAATGCGTTGATGCAGGCCTCGACGAGCGCGAGCTTGACCTCGTCGATCTTATCCCGCGACATCGCGATGTATTCGCCGAGCGCGGCGGCCTGCGCCGTCGCGACGATCTCCATCTCCGGGGCGACCGGGATGGTCATCGAGACCTCGCGCGACCCCGCGGCGGCGAGCCCGGGCGGAGCGGAACCTCCCTGCGACATCGGAGCGTTCCTCGAACGCTCCTAGAAGCGCAGGAAGAGTTGGAGTGACCGGATCAAAACGGAAGGCAGTCTATCGGACGCGAGCAGGAGGAGAAAAAGCGACAGCTCGCCGGCCAGCATCCCCCAGAGGAGGTTGGGAGCCTCGATGGCCTCGAGCCCGATGGCGAGCGCTTTTCTCATCACGACATCCGACAGGAGGAGCAGGAGTCCTGCCACGTTGGCCGACCGCCGCGAGCGGCACCCAACCTCCAGCAGGCCAGTGAGTTACGTCGAATTCGCCGGTGGCGAGGCATCGTGTCAGAAGCGTATCACTCTGACACACTCTCGACAAGCTAGAAATTTAGCAGCCTTTAAATGGTTTATATAGAATATTTAAAGCCAAAGCGGGACAAATGGACACAGTGCCCTATTGTCCCACCTGTCGTTTGCGGTACAGCGTGCGGCGGCTGATGCCGAGCAGCCGCGCCGCCCGGCTCTTGTTTCCGCCGGCCAGGCGCAGCACGCGCTGGATGTGGCGCTCCTCGAGAGCGCGCAGGTCCGGGATCTCCTCGTCGCCCGAGGCCGCCGCGACCTCCTCGAGGCGAGCGGCCGGCTGGGGCAGCCACTGCAGGTCCTCGCGCCGGATCGTCCCTCCCTGCGACAGCGCCGCGGCGCCCTCGAGCAGGTTCTCGAGCTCGCGGATGTTGCCGGGGAAATCGTGCGCGAGCAGGGCGGCGTACGCGTCCCGCTCGAGCGTCGGCGCCGGCCGGCCCTCGCGCGCCGCGAAGCGGTCGAGGAAGTAACGCACCAGTCGCGGAATGTCCTCGCGGCGCTCGCGAAGCGGAGGCAGACCGATCTCGACGACGCGCAGCCGGTAGTACAGGTCCTCGCGGAAGTCGCCGCGGGCGATGCGCTCGGACAGCCGGGCGTGCGTCGCGGCGAGCACGCGGACGTCGATCGGCACGCGGCGCCGTCCTCCGACCCGCTCGATCTCCTTCTCCTGCAGCACCCGCAGGAGCTTCGCCTGCAGCGAGAGCGGCATGTCGCCGATCTCGTCCAGGAAGAGCGTCCCGCCCTGCGCCGTCTCGAACCTGCCGGCACGAGCCTCGACGCCCGTCGCGACCCCGCGCTCGATGCCGAAGAGCTCCGACTCCAGGAGCGTCTCCGGCAGCGCGGCGCAGTTGATCGCCACGAAGGGCTTGTCCGTGCGGTCGCTGCGCGCGTGGATCATCCGGGCGACGAGCTCCTTCCCCGTTCCGCTCTCGCCGGTCACCAGCACGGAGATGCGGGAAGCGGCGACGCGGCCGACGAGGTCGAGCACCCGGCGCGCGGCCGGCGAATCGCCGACGAACAGGCGGCCGGCGGCCGACCGGCCGGTCTCGTCCAGCAGCCTCCGGTTCTCCTCCTCGAGCCGCTCGCGCTCGCGCGTCAGACGGTCGAGGTGCCTGCGGTTCTCGATCGCGATCCCGCAGAGGCCCGCGAGCGATACGAGGAAGCGCCGGTCCTCGTCGTCGAACGTCGGAGCCGCCTCTCCCCCCCGGCGCACCTCCTTGTCCGCGAGCACGAGGACACCGATCGGCCGGCCGCCCCCGAAGATGCGCACGCCGACGGCGGTCAGGACGGGGCGTCCGAGGAGCTTGAACTTCTCGCGCGTCATCGCGCCCTCGGACGCGAGAACGTCTCTCAGGAACTCATCCGCCGCGACCATCGCCTCCGTCGGCCGCTTGGGGAAGCCGACCCGCGCCTCGGCGCGGCGGGCTCCCCCCTCCGCGAACGTGGCGAGGAAGCCGCGGGACGCGTCCAGGACGCCGACGACGCGCGCCAGCACGTCCTCCACGACGTCCTCCTCGCTCCGCAGCGCCCCGAGCGACAGCCCCGCGTCGTAGAGCGTCTCGAGGAGGAGAAGCCGGTGCTGAGTTTCGAAATGCCTGGGAGAGGAACGTTCCATCGAGGGCCGCGGCCGCGCTCTACCGCGCGGCGGCGAGCACCTTCTCGCGGCGCAGCTCGGCGACCGTCGCCTCCGCCTCCCGCGTGGGGGCCCAGCTCGGGTTCCACTTGCGGTTCTCGGCGATCAGCTTCTCGGCGGTGTCGATATCGCCGCGCTTCGCCAGGGCCGCGGCGACGCGGGCACGCGCCTCGTAGATCATGCGGCGGTCCTGGAACTTGTTGAACGGGTTCGGCGGGTTCGCGTTCTTCTGCCAGTACGCGAGCGCCTCGTCGGGCTTGCCCTGCTGCTCCTTGGCGAGCGCCATGAGCATGTTGAAACCCGGAAAGTGGGGCTTCCAACCCTCGGGAAGCTTCTCTCCGGCGATGATCTTGTCGAGCATCGGCTTCGCGGCCTCGATGCGTTTCTCGGCCTCGACGGGGCGCTTATCGACCAGCGCCATCGCCGCGTCCAGGGCGGCGAGATCGAGGTCGCTGTACTTCGTCTTCGGAAGGGCCCGGATCGACGCCGCCAGCCGACGCGCCGTTTCGTCGTCGTGGGAGAAGCAGGCGACCCGCAGCGCCGCCATGAGGTATTCGCGCTGCATGTCTTGCGAATCCGACTGCGCCGAGGCCTTCTCGTACTCCGCGATCGCCTTCGCGGGCTCGCCCATGCCCTCGAACGCCACGCCGAGATGTTCGTGAGACTCGACGAAGTCGGGCTTGATCGCCAGGGCCCGGTTCAGGTTCTCGACCGCCTCGTTGTAGTGGCCCGAGTACGCCTGCACCTCGCCGAGGGAGTCGAACGGGTTCGCATTGTCGCCGGCGATGAACTGGTACTTCTTCAGGTACTCCATCGACTTCACGTAGTCGCCGGTGTAGCCGTAGTAGTAGCCGATCTGGTTGTAGGCGTCACCGTTGTTCGGGTCGTTGGCGAGCAGCTCCTCGAAGATGCGGATCGCGTTGTCCGTCTTCCCCCTCCGGATCTCCTCGTGCGCCAGGGTCTGGGCCGAGCGGACGTCGTTGGGGAACTTCGCGTGGAGCTCGCGCGCGATCGCGATGCCGTCCGCGTAGCTTCTCGACGCGAAGGCGAGCTGCATCTCGATCGACAGCTTTTCCCGCTCGGTCAGCCTCGGCTCCTCGCGCGCGGCGCGCTTGACCAGGGCGAGGCGTTGCGACTCGTCGGTCGCCTGACGGGAGAGGCCGAGCATGGCCATGGCGAAGTTCGGGTCGAGCTCGAGGGCCCGGGCGAAGGCGACACGCGCCTCCTTGAAGTAGAAGCGGTTCTCGTTCGCCACGCCCTCGCGATAGGCGTCGTAGGCCGCCGACGAAGTCGTGGTCACGTCCCGCCGGCTGGTCAGGAAGAGCGCGGTCGCCCCCCCGGCCACCAGCAGGAGCATCGCCCCCGCGACGATCCAGACTGCACGCCTTCTCATGGCTAACCCTTTCATACGAATGCTCCAACCCGGGGTTTCGTCCCGAAAAGAACCAATAATTCGCCTATTCCGCCCTCAGAAACAGGAACGTCATGTCGTCGTACTGCTCGGCGCCCCCGACGTGCTCCCGGACGTCCGCCAGCACGCCCTGGGCCACCTCGTCGAGCGTACCCCCGTTTCGGGCCGCCAGGGAGCGCATCAGCCTCTCCTCCCCGTAGGGGTTCATCGAGGCGTCCATCGCCTCCGTGAAACCGTCCGTGTAGAAGAACAGGGTATCGCCCTTCTTCAGGTAGAGCTCCCGGGTGTCGTAGGGCACGTCCCGGAAGGCGCCCAGGGGCAGGCGGTGCTCCGGGGGGTCGAGCAGGGTCGGGCCGCCGTCGCCGCTCCGCAGGAGGATCGGGAGGGGCTGACCTCCGATGGCATAGCGCAGGGTCATGGCTTCGCCGTCGAGGAGGAAGAATCCCAGAGACACGAACATCCGCCGCTTGATCGCGTAGATCCGCCGGTTCGACTCCCGGAACAGCACGCCCGGATCGCTCGTGGTCAGCGCGCGGGAGTAGACGATCTCCTTGGCGGCGACCATCAGGAGCGAGGCCGGCACGGACTTGCCCGACACGTCTCCGATCACCACGCCGAGGCGCCCGTCGTCGAACGGGATGAAGTCGTAGAAGTCTCCGCCCACGACCCGGGCGGGGATGGACCCGCCCAGGAACGAGAACCCGGGCACCTCCGGCAGATTGCGCGGCAGCAGGCTCGTCTGGATGTCGCGCGCGATCTCCAGGTCGCGCCGCAGCTCCGCCTGTCGCGTCATCTCGTCGTGGAGGAGGGCCGTCTCGATCGCGAGAGCGGCCTGGTTCGCGAGCGTCGACAGGAGGGACAGGTCGTCGCGGTCGAATCTCTCGCCCGAGAGCTTCTCCTTCAGCGCCAGGACGCCCATCAGCCGCTCGCGGTAGACGAGGGGCACGAGCAGGCGGAAGCCCTCGTCGACGAGGCGCTCGCGGAACTCCTCGCTCTCGGTGTCGGCGAAGTGCAGGGAAAGCTCCTCGAGGTCGGAGGGCTTCCCCTCCTGGCGGAGCACGCGGCGGACCGCCGCCGCCGGCGAGATCCGGTCCTCGCGCCGCGACCGGCGCTCGAGCCAGCCTTCGCGGTCGCGGAGCCAGATGGACGTCTTGTCGAGCCGCATCGTGGCCGAGATGCTGGACGTGAGGTAGTCGGCGATGCGGCCGAGGTCGAGCTCGCCGGTGATCGCCTCGCTCATCTCGAGGAGGGCGGCCTGGTAGTCGAACTTCTCCCGGAAGAACAGCTTGTCGAGCGGCGTCTGGAGCCGCCGGCGGAGCACCTCGAAGAGCGAGATGCCGACGAGGAAGAACCCGAAGTTGAAGAGCGGCGACGCGGACAGCTTCGAGCTCGCGAAGACCAGATTGGCGAGCGCGACGACCAGCGCGTAGAGGCCCAGCAGGACGGCCGTCGTCGCGGCGTACAGGAACGTGCGGCGCACGATCACGCGCACGTTCATCATCTGGAAGCGGACGATCGCGTACGCGAACGTCAGCGGGATCAGGATCATGGGGATGATCCCGTAGAACGCGTACTCGTCGATCCCGAACGCCGACGGCAGGACGATGAAGAACAGGACGAACGGAACGGTGCCGAGGATCGTTCCGACGAACACGTGGAAGGCCTGCCTCCGCTCGCGCGGATCCTCGAGCGTGAACGCGGAGTGCGCGAGCGCGAGCAGGCCCAGGACCAGGTAGTCGCCGAGGAGGACCCACGAGGAGAGCGGCGCCCCGGAGAGGACGGTGACCTTCTCGCCCTGGACCTGGCGGAAGACGTCGTAGAGGAAGACGAACGGGGGCACCGCGTAGAGCAGGTAGAGGAGGCCCGGGCTCGCCGAGAGGAAGTCCTGGAGCCAGACCTTCCATTGCGCGGGTTTCTCGCCGGTCCACTCGTCCGGCTTCGCGAAGCGGAACCGCTTCGCTCTCGGGAAGAACAGGAAGAAGTGGAGGAAGACCGCCGGCAGCAGGAAGAGGCTCACCGTCCCCGTGTTCTGGACGAAGATGTCGATCCACCAGTAGGACGCGGGCCGGAGCCGGCAGACGAAGAAGAGCAGGAAGAGGACGCACAGCAGGAAGAAGATGCGAGCCGAGGGCTCGTTCGGCACCCGGACCAGGACGAAGAGTCCGATCAGGAAGAACAGGAAACCCACGACGACGGCGTACAGGTAGTTCTTTCCGCCGAGCCGCTCGGAGGAGAGCTGCAGCTGAACGGTGCGCAGCTCCGAGCCGGCGGGCGCGGAGGCCGCCTCCGGCGCGACGCAGGGACCGTTGCGGACCAGGTAGTTGACCTGCTCGCCGATCCGGTGCCGCCTCAGCTCCGCCGAGGCGTCGGAGCTCGATCGGACGATGCGGCGCCCGATGCCCTGAATGCACTCGCCGGCCCGGATCTTCGCCCGCTCGGCCGGGCTCCCCGGCGTGACCATCCGGACCTCGATGCCGCCGCCCCGGCCGTACTGGAGCGGCACGATGCCGTCGTAGGGACGGACGGAGAACATGTCCGCGATCGACGCGATCGCGATGGCGAGGCCGACCACACCGAGCGCGAGCAGGAGCGCGGTGCGGGGAACGCCCTCGGGGCGGCTCTGACCGAGCTGATTTGTCACTGTTTCACGCCCGAAAAGCGCCTCGCTTCGCCATGTTATCGGATGGGGTCGGCCTGACGGGGCGCGGCGAACCGTGATCCGGAAATCGGAACCGCGCGTTGAAAGCGCGTCTTCCCATTGGTTTACGGTTCACGCTAAGCGTTTGCGGTTTGCGGTTCCGAAGCCGCGGCTTATCCTCCACTCCGTGCCGTTCATCACGTTCGAGGGCGTCGAGGGCTCCGGCAAGTCGACGCAGCTCGCGATCCTCGCCGAGCGCCTGGCGGCGCGCGGCCTGCCCGTGCGGGCGACGCGCGAGCCGGGGGGGACCGCTCTGGGCGAGCGCCTGCGCGCCATCCTGCTGGATCCGGCGCAGCGGAACCTGGATCCGGTGGCGGAGTTCCTCCTCTTCGAGGCGGACCGGCGCCAGCACATCCGGGAAGTCATCCGAACCGGTCTCGAGGCGGGGTCGTGGGTTCTCTGCGACCGATTCTCCGACTCCACCTCGGCCTACCAGACCGCCGGGCGCGGCCTCGAGGCGGACTGGGTCTCGGCGGTCGACCACCGCGTGCGCGACGGGCTCGTCCCGGATCTGACCCTCCTCCTGGACCTCGGCCCGCGCGAGGGGCTGGCTCGTGCGCGCCGCCGCGACTCGCGGGAGGGCCGTTTCGAGTCCGAGGAGCTCGCGTTTCACGAGAGGGTGTCGCTCGCCTTCCAGGCCATTGCGCAGGCCGAGCCTTCCCGCGTCGCGGTCATCCCGGCCGGCGCCGATCCGGAAGGGGTCGCGCGGCTCGCGTGGGACGCGGTGGCGCGCAGGTTCCACCTGTCGTGACCGTTTCCACGCTCGACGCGATCGCGGCCGATCCCGAGACGTTCCCCGGAGCGCTGCTCCTGACGGGATCGTCGGAGCCCGCGCTCGAGACGGAGTCTCTGCGCCTGGCGGCGCGCCTGCTCTGTCCGGACGACGACGCGCATGCGGCCGCGCCGTGCGGGACCTGCCGCCGCGTCTTCGCGGGGATCCATCCGGATCTTCTGACGATCGAGCCCGAGGGCGTGCAGATCAAGATCGACCGCGTCCGGGAGGCGCTGACCTTCGGCGCGGGGCGGCCCTACGAGAGCTCGCGACGCGTCGTGCGGATCCTGCGCGCGGACCTGCTCGGGCTGGAGGCCGCCAACGCGTTGCTGAAGTCGCTCGAGGAGCCGGGCGAGCGGATGCGCTGGATCCTCACGACGGCGCGCCCGGAGTCGCTGCCGACGACCGTTCGCTCACGCTGCGCCGCCGCCGGCGTGCGGGCGTTGTCGCGCGGCGATCGGGAGAAGGAGTGGCACGACCGCGGCATCGGCGACGACGACGCCGCCGACCTCGTCGTGTTCGGCTGCGCCCTCGACGCCGACCCGGCGGCTCGCCTCGAGGAGGCGCGCGCATTCCGGATCGTGGCCGTCGAGGCGCTCGAGGAGGGCCTCGTGGCGGGGCACCGCCCGTCGCTCGTGCTGCTCGCCGAGGCCTGCGCCTCGCTCGACCGGGAGGACGCGCGCATCCTCGCCGAGCTTCTCGGAGACGCGGCGCTGGCGGACGCCTTTCCGGGCTCGGACGCGATCCGCCACCGCTCGATCGCGGGACGCCTCGCGAAGATCGCTCGCCGGGTCCGTCCGAACGCGTTGCGCGACGCGTGCATCGCCGCGGCGGACGTTCCGCCGGATACCCGCCGGGGAAACCGGCGGCTGCATTACGAGAAGGTGCTGCTGGATCTGTACGAGAGCCGGGAAACGGACACGAAGGCGGACGGCGGTCGCCGGAACCCCTAACCCGTAACCTCTAATCCCCTAACGGGAGGTCGGTCACGGGCGGCGCCTCGGCAGCCCGCGGCCGCGCACCCGGGCGACGTATCCGCCGCGGCGAATACATTTCCGGCATCGGCGCGCGCCGCCAGGACGCCTCTTCCGCCCAGAAAGGGGAAACCTCGAAGGAACCGAGGGGGAACCTCCGGCCCGGCGGGCTCGGAAGGATCGGGAAGAGTGCGGACCTGGGAGCTACCAAAGACTGACGGAAGGTGTGGCAAAAGCTGGGATGGCAGACGCCGTCGGGTCCTCGCGCTCCCCCAATCGATTCCTTCGAGTCCGTCCAGTATATGACTAAAACCGGACCCCAACGCAAAGGTCTTTACGTCCGGATCGCCTCTTCTTCACACCCGGGCCCTAGGCCGCGCCCGCAGGCGTAAGCCGACCGGCGGTGTTGGCCGCCGGTCGGCACTCTCGATCAGTGGTTCGCCAGATCGATCTGGACCGCCTCGCTTCCGCCGGCCTCGACGTCCACCTGGATGGACTGCGTGTCGAAGCCGGGACGGGAGACCACGACCTTGTGGGCGCCGGGCCGGATCTGCAGGCCGCGGCTCAGGCTCGAGAGCTCCTCGGCCGTGCCGGCGAAACGATCGTCCACGTAGATCGCGGCATCGGCCGGAGCGACGTGGAATACGAGCCTCCCGCGCGACGACGAGGGAGGCGGAACGTTGTCGCCGTTCTGCGGAGGCGGCGCATAGCCCCCCTCCGGCGGCGCCTGCTCGTCGACGTTCGGCGGAGCCTGCTGACCCGGGCCGCGTCCGCGCCAGTCGGAGTACTGGTCGGTCTGCACGTGGATGTCGCCCGGACCCGGATCGCCGGCCTCGACGTTCACGGGGATCGGAGCGTTCGAGCTCTTGTCGTGCGCCCAGAATCGCTGCAGGCCTCCCTCGAGCTGAGGCGTGTCGTACGAGCCGTACTGCTTCGATCCCGGAATCTTCGCGAGCTTCTCCTTGATCTCGACCTTGGCGCCGGCCCGCGAGTTCACGTCGATCGTCCTCGTCTCGAAGCCTTCGAGCTGGAACTCGACCTTGTACTGCCCCGGCTTCAGGTAGAGGTAGTCGGGATACCCGTCGAAGTCGTCGGCGGTGCCGATGTAGCGGCCGTCGAGGAAGACGCGCGCGACCTCGGGCGAGACGTCCGTGTCGACGGCGCCCCACTGACCCGGCATGGTCGAGACGGAGCCGTAGGGACCGCCACCCCCGTAGTAGCCGGCGTAGCCGTAGTACGGGTAGCCGTAGCCCCAACCCCACGCTCCGGGGTAGCCCCAGCCCCAACCCCAGCCCCAACCCCAGTACGGCCAGCCGTAGTAGCCGCGGTAGCCGCCCCAGTATCCGCCGTGGCCGCCGTGCCAGCCACCGCCGCCGTGCCAGCCGCTGCCGCCGTGCCAGTTGCCGCCGCCGTGCCAGCCGCCGCTGCCGCCACCGTGCCAGCCGCCGCTGCCGCCGCCGTGCCAGCCTCCTCCCCCGTGGCCGCCGCCGCCGTGCCCGGGCCCGCCGTGCGAACCGCCGCCGTGCGAGCCGCCGCCGCCGTGCGAACCACCACCGCCGCCGTGCGATCCACCGCCGCCGCCGTGCGGGGGCGGAGCGGCCATCAGGCTCGCGGAAAGCAGAAGCGTTCCCGCTCCCAGCACGAGCCTGTTCGTGAGTGTCATGACGTGTTCCTCCGGTTCTTGCAAGAGCAAGTTGAGGGCCATTCTGCCTCGAGCCCGCGTCGGCGCGAATTGGCGCAACGACAACAGTTTACGCCGCTGTCCTCTGCGTGACACGCCGGCGCTTCTGACCTCGCGGGGTGGCAAGGCGTCATCTCCAGTAAGCAGTCGGCGTGAAGCGAGAGCCCGGGTTCATCGGTGTCCTGCTCACGGCTTACGGCTCACCGCTGACTTCCGTTACCCAGGCCCCGCTTCAGTCCTCGCAGGTAGTCGTCGCGCAGCACGCGGTCGAGCGCCCAACGCGCGCCCGGCAGCTCGCCGCGCTCGGCGAGCGCCGCCCAGCGCGGAAGGAGCCGCAGCGCGAGGCCGGGCTTCGCCGGCAGGCTGCGCGCGAGCGGCACGGCCAGGAAGTCTCCGAGCTCGGGGTGCTTGCGGTAGAAGATCGCCGCCGCCTCTCCCGCCTTCTCCTGCCGCCGTCGAAACGACGCGAAGGTGATGTCGTGGTGGTGGCGGGCGACGGCTCCGGGCCGATACAGCATTCGCATCCCACGCTGCATGAGCCGGTACGCGACCTCGATGTCCTCCCACGCGGCGTGCGGAAAGCTCGTGTCGAAGAGGCCGGCCTCGACCAGGAGGTCCCGCGGCAGCGACACGTTCGACGTGTAGAAGAAGTTGAACGGGACGCGGTCGGGATCGGAGATCAGCCCGTAACCGAACTGCAGGCCGTACTCGTTGATGTGGTGGAGGAACGGCGAGACCTTCAACCCGAGCGGCCAGGTCGTGTATCCGAGGACCGCGATCGGGTACGGGCGCGTCTCCGTGTGCGCCCGCGCGTGGACGGCCAGCAGACCGGGCTCCGGCACGGTGTCGTCGCCGAGGAACAGCACGACGCGGTTCCGGGACTCCCTCACGCCGCGGTTGCGCGCGGTCGCGGGGCCCGAGTTCGGCTGGCTGAAGAAGCGGAACGGGTAGGTCGGCCGGTACGCCGCGAGCCTCCGCGGGGTGTCGTCGCCCGAGCCGTCGTCCACGACGACGACCTCGAACTCGGGAGGCGCGATCTGGGCCGCGAGCGCGTCGAGCACCGGGAACAGCGTCTCCGGGCGGCGGAACGTCGGGATGACGACGGAGAACGTCATGCGCCGCGCTCGAAAATCTCGTCGAGCGTCGATCGCACGAGCGGCGGCGCCGCCTCGAGGAAGGGCCCGAAGAAGTCCGACGAGAACTGCTCGTCGCCGGGATAGGTCGGCACGATGCGCAGGGGGAATCGCGCGAAGATCTCCGCGTCGGGCCGGACGCGCGCGGCCTGCACGCGCCGCCGCTTCTCGGCGAGCGACGCGTGGTGCGAATGGATCCACGCGAGCGCCCGAAGCTGCGCGATGGTGAGCGGGTCGTCCACGCGGACCCGCGGCTGGACGTCCTCCGCGATCCCGAACAGTCGGCGGACGAGACCCGCGTCCTGCGGCGCGGGTCCGTAGGGGTCGCGGCGGAGCTCGGCGGCGCCTGCGTTGCGCGCCGACAGCATGGCGGCGACGCGCGTCAGGAACGCCATCAGCACGGCCGGCATGAGGTCGCGGAAGTGCTCGCGGTCGAAATTCTTGTAAGCCGTGGCGAAGGCGTTCTTCTCGAAGAGGAAGCCGCGCGAGAAGACGCCGAGCGCCTCCGCCGTCGCGCCGCCGCGGTGGCGAGCCGTGGCCCGCGGTTCCGCGACGATTCGGCGGCCGTGGATCCACTGCCGCCAGCCGAAGTCCACATCCTCCAGGTACGCGAAGTAGTCCTCGTCGAACCCGCCGGAGGCGAGGAAGTCGGCGCGGCGGACCGCCATGAGGCCGCCGCAGGCGAAGAGCCTCTCCTCCCCGGGCCGCGCCTCCGGAAGCGCCGCCAGCGGACGGCCGACGTGCTCGGCGAAGGCGTGGCCGTCGAACGTCAGGAACCCGTCGGAGAAGTCGTTGCGCTCGCCGGAGCGGTCGGTGAGACGGCCGCCCACGGCGGCGACATCCGGGTCGGCGTCCGCGAGCGCGGCGACGAGCCGGGCCGGCGCGTCCGGCGCCAGGGCGGCGTCGTCGTTGACGAAGACGACCGCCGGCGCGGCGGCGGACTCGACGCCGAGGCGGCAACCGCCGGCGAAGCCCAGATTGCGCCGGGCGGCGATTCGCTTCACGGCCGGGTGCCGGCGGGCGATCTCCTCCGGAGGCGTTCCGGAGGCGTTGTCGACGAGGAGAACCTCCAGGGAGGGCCCCTGCCGGGCGGCGGCGTCGACCGCCTCCAGCGCCTCGAGCAGGTGCTCGAGACCTCGGTGGTGGACGATGACGATCGAGGCGTCGGGCGTCGGCACGGGGCGGAAGATTACCCCTTACGGCGGATCGCCGGCCGCGCGCACGCCGCCTATCGAAACAGGCGCGACAGGCGCGAGGGACGGCCGGCGGCGGCCGGCGCCTTTGCGGGGAGCGGCCGGCGCCCCGCCGCCACGCCGGCCCCGCCCGCCCAGCGCACGAGCGGAGCGGCGACGGCGTCCCAGGAGCGTCCCGCCGCGAATCGACGGGAGGCGGCCGAAGCGCGAACGAGCGCCTCCGGATCGCCGAGCAGCCGGACGACCGCGTCCGCGAGGCTCGCCGGATCGCGTCCGGTCTGGAGGCCCGCGCCCGCCGCCGCGAGCTCGCGCGCGAGGGCTCCCCCGCCCGCGGACACGGAGGGCACGCCGCCCCACGCGGCGTCGAGCAGGCGCGTGCGGTAGGCGAGCTCGGTCTCGAGGCCGTCGCCGGCGATCGACACGACGAGGTCGGCCGCCGCATAGAGGTCGGCGCGCCGGGAGTACGGAAGCCAGGGCGAAAACACGATCGACGCGCCGGCGGGATCGAGCTCTCGCGCTCTCCCCCGCACCCGCTCGAAGACGCGTTGCGGGGTCGTCTCGCGGTTCGGATTGTCGAAGAACAGGAG
>Ga0207683_10002860_pt1 | contig 15061 bp, 12 predicted proteins | sample KBSM73metaG_FD_184333 | JGI IMG/M metagenome (GOLD analysis project Ga0207683, IMG submission 184333) | Miscanthus rhizosphere microbial communities from Kellogg Biological Station, Michigan, USA - KBS M7-3 metaG (SPAdes) (version 2) | ecosystem: Host-associated > Plants > Roots > Rhizosphere >... | reverse complement strand
ACGGCGTCAACGCCGTGCAGGTCGCCTGCGAGATCGTGAGCTTCCTGACCCAGATGGGCCGCCGCTTCCGTGATCGCGGCGGATTCGACGCCGCGTACGACGTGCCCTATACGACGGTTCACACCGGCGTGATACGGGGCGGCACGGCACTCAACATCGTGCCACGCGATTGCAGCTTCGATTTCGAGTTCCGGCATCTGCCGTTCGACGATCCCGATGCGCTGCTTGCCGAAGTCCGGCGTTTTGCCGCGACCCTGCTGCCCGAAATGCACGCGGTGTCTCCCGACACCCATATCGAATTCGATGCCTTGACGGCCAGCCCGGGTCTCGATACGCATGGAGGGACGGAAATTGCCGAGTTGGGGCGGGCCTGCAGCGGGTCACACGACCTGGGCAAGGTTTCCTTCGGCACCGAGGCATCGCTTTTCCACCACAGCGATATTGCGGCGATCATCTGCGGCCCCGGACACATCGAGCAGGCGCACCAGCCGAATGAGTGGATCGCGCTCGAGCAGCTGGCACTCTGCGAGTCGTTCATGCAACGGCTCGCCGATCGCATTTGCGCGACGTGAGCCTCACCGGCGAACCGCCGGCGCCGTCGCCTCCGGCGTCACCACCGATCGAGGTGGCGTTTCCCGACCTCTCGCGCTTTGCCTCTGGCAACGGCGGCATCCGCCATGTCTGGACGTTCGCCGCATCGCGCCCCGGTCCGCACGTGGTGCTCCAGGCGCTGACCCACGGCAACGAGGTCTGCGGCGCGATCGCACTGGACCGGCTGCTGCGTGAAGGAATCCGCCCGATGCGCGGGACGCTGTCGATCGTATTCGCCAACATCGACGCCTATCTTCGCTTCGACAGCGCCCGGCCGTTCGCCTCGCGCTGTATCGACGAGGATTTCAACCGACTGTGGACGACCGACGTGCTCGACGGTCAGCGCGACAGCAGCGAGCTCAAGCGCGCCCGCGAATTGAGGCCGCTGTACGAGCGCACCGATTTCCTGCTCGACATCCACTCGATGTCCGAGCCGTGTCTTCCGCTGGCGATGGCGGGACGGCGGCGCAAGGGCGTCGCACTGGCACGAGCACTGGGCATGCCAGAGCATATCGTCGTCGACGCCGGCCACGCGGCCGGCCGGCGACTGCGCGACTTCGCGTTTTTCGACGACGAGGACGATCCGCGTAGTGCATTGTTGATCGAATGCGGCCAGCACTGGGAAGCCGCGGCCCCGGCCGTCGCCCGCGACGCGGTGCTGCGTTTTCTTCGGCACTTCGGCTTGGCCGAGGAAGCGTGGCTGGCCCGCGAGCTCGAGGGGAGCCGGGATCAGCTGCAGCGGGTGGTCGAAGTCACGGCGACGATAACCATCGCCAGCGACGACTTCGGCTTCACGATTCCGGTCAGCGGCTTGCAGACGATCGCCCGGGCCGGAACCGTGTATGCGAACGATGGCGGCACGAAAATCGCCACGCCACACGACGACTGCGTGTTGATCATGCCGACGCGCCATCCGAAGCGCGGTGAAACGGCGGTACGCCTGGGCCGGTACATCGACTGACGGCAGCGCAGCTTCAGCGCGCCGCTTCGACCGCCGCCTCCGCCCGGCGCACCAGATCACCTCCGATCAGCGCGGCCCACTGGTCATATACCGGGCGCGCGGCGTTACGAAACGCCTGCTTGCCCGCGTCGGTGAGTCGGGTCACCGTCGCGCCTTGCCGGGCTGCCTCGCCCAGTGCCGCGTCGCCGCCCTGCCGCATGCGCAGCGCGATGGCCTCGGCCGCCGCGTCGCGAGCCGCGTGGCGCACCAGTTCCCGATCCGCCGCGCTCCACGCGTTCCAGATCTGGGCGTTGACGGCGAACATCAGCGCGTCGGCATGCGCCCCCCACAATTGCAAATGCGTCAAGCCGGCGGCGGCCGCATGCGAGGCGCGAAACGCGCTGGTCGTCGTCTCCTCGGCGTCCAGGCTGCCCGCGAGCGCCGCGAGCCTGGCATCGGCGCCGCGCATCGCCACGGTCGTTGCGCCCAGCTTGGCCAGCGTCTGGTCGAGCAACGAAAGTCCCGGCGTGCGAACGCGCAACCCGGCGAACTCGGCGGGCGTGCGCAGCGCGCGCTTGCTGGCGATCTCGATATAACCGTTGGACGCCCAGGCGATGACCACGACGCCCAGCGTTTCCAGGCGCGCGGCGAGCTCCGCGCTGACCGCGCTGTCGAGCAGCGCGTCGAGCGCACGCTCGCTCGGGAAAAGCCACGGCAGCGCAATCAGGTTGAGCTCGGCGACATCGCGTGACCACGCGAGCGTCGAACCGACGGCGAGCGCAACCGAGCCTTCGCGCAGTGCGGCGAATTCGCGCGATGGATCGCGCTGGACAACGGTCGCGCCGGGATAATGACGAACCGCGAAGCGGCCCGCCGAGCGCTCCCGGATCAGCGCCGCCCACCGCTCGCCGGCCTTGCCCTGTGCGTAGGCGGGGCCGAGCGCCGTCGACAGCTTCAACTCGGATGGCGCCGCCACTGTCCCGGGCGATAACGCCGGCGCAGCACCGGGCGCACGATCCTGCGCGTATGCCAGCGTAAAGGCCGCGAAAAGCCAAGCGATCGCGGCCAGGCCGCTCGGGGAAAACACCACGCGTCCAGCGTAGCGGCCCGCCGGCAGTGGCGTCAACGGGCGCTGTGGGCGGGACAGGTGCCCGACGTCAGACGCCGAGCAAGCCTCGCGCCGCACCTTCCTCGGTGATCAATACGCCCGCGCCGGTGCCTTTCAATGCGGCGCGTATCGCCGCGACCTTGCGCCGCCCGCCCGCCGCCACGACGATCCTGGGCACGCGCCGCAGATCGTCGAGGCCGACCGCGACCACGCGCCGGTTGACCGGGTGATCGACCACCTTTCCGTTGGCATCGATGAAATGACACAGGACGTCGCCCACGGCCCCGGCGGCCTGGAGGCTCGCCAGCGCCGGGCGCGGCAACAGTCCCTGGCGGAACAAGGTCGCTTCTTCGCTGACGTCGCCGACGCTGACCAGCGCCAGATCGACGCGGCGCGCGCGCTCGAGGAGCTCGCGCAGACCCGGCTCGGACCAAAGCGCCGCTCGCACCGATTCGTCGGCGACCATGACCGGCGCCGTCAGCTGATAGCAATCGGCGCCGAACGCGTCGGCGATGCGTCGCGCGACAGCCGACGGATTCACGGCGCGCGAGTGGGTCATGCCGCCCAGCAGGGAGACGACCGACAGCCGCTGGCACGGTTGCCCGCCCAGCGCCTTCAGGCTCATATGCAAGGTCGCCCCCCAGCCGACGCCGATCGACATGCCGTCCTTCAACTGGTCGGTCAGATAGGTGCCCGCGGCATGCCCGACGACAGTGGTGATGTCAGCCTCGTCGGCCGGCGCGGGTACGACGACGGCGTCGGCGAGGCCGAATGCAGCGACCAGCTGGCGCTCCAGCGCGATCTGCTCGCTGGCGCGGTCCTCGATGCGAATCCGCACAATGCCGTTGTCGCGGGCCGAGGCCAGCAAGCGGATGACCTTTGCCCGGCTGATGTTCATGAACCGGGCGATCTGTTCCTGGGTCATATCTTCAACGTAATACAGCCACGCCGCCCTGACGCGAAGATCCGGCGAAGCTGCCGGCTCGCGCGCGGCGGGTCGCTCGTTCTCGGGCATCGGCTGGTTTCCTTCCATTCTTGGGGCTGCGCAGCGTGGCATCGTTGCCCGCGACTGGCAAGCTCGCGCCGACGCCCGTGGCGGCGGCGGAGAGGGGCGGATTCTTGACGAGCCGTAGGGTTGGAGATATGTTCGTTCTATAATACAAAAGTCCGGATACCTTGGGTATCCGATCGCGGTTGAGAGGAGCTATGCCCGACCCATCCACGCCCAGATTGGGCGATTCCATCGCAGAAGCGCTGAAGTTTCGCCAGATCGAAGGCAGGCCGGTGCGCGTAGGCCTGATCGGCGCGGGCCAGATGGGGACCGACATCATCGTCCAGACCGCACTGATGGCCGGCATCGATGTCGTCGCCGCCGCCGATGCGGTAATCGACAACGTATTCGCCGCGCGGGCGATCGCCGGAACTGGCGCGCTCGAACCGCTGCTGGTCGAAGGCAGCGCCGCGGTTTCGCGCGCGATTTCGCGCGGTCAGCTTGCGGTCGTGCGCTCGCATCGGGACGTGTGCGCAGCCGAGGGCGTCGACGTCGTCATCGACGCGACCGGCAATCCGAATGTGGGCGCCGAGGTGGCGCTGGCGACGATCGCTGCCGGCAAGCACATCGTCATGATGAATGTCGAGGCCGATGTCACCATCGGCGCCTACCTCGCCGCCAAGGCGGCCAGTGCCGGCGTCGTTTACACGCTGGGTGCCGGCGACGAACCGAGCGCGACGATGGAATTGATCAATTTCGTGCGCGGTCTCGGCTATCCGATCGTGGCCGCCGGCAAAGGCAAGAACAACGCGTTTCGCATCGATGCGACGCCCGACGCATACGTGGAGGAAGCGAAACGACGCAACATGAATCCGCGCATGCTGGTCGAGTTTGTCGACGGCTCGAAGACGATGGTGGAAATGGTTGCAATTGCCAACGCCACTGGGCTCGTTCCCGACATCCCGGGCATGCACGGGCCCGACGCTCCGCTGGCCACGCTGCACAAGGTGCTGTGCCCGCGCGAGGAAGGCGGCCTGCTGTCGCGCAAGGGTGTCGTCGATTTCACCGTATCCCCGGGAGTCGCCCCGGGCGTATTCGTCGTCGCCGAAATGCGCCACCCGCGCCTGCGGGAGCGGATGAACGACCTGCACCTGGGCGAAGGACCCTACTACACGTTCTTCCGTCCGTACCATCTGACCAGCCTGGAAGTGCCGCTGTCGGCCGCCGCCGCCGTGCTGTTCGGACAAAGTCACATGCGACCGCTGCCGATTCCATCGGCCGAAGTCGCCGCCCGCGCCAAACGCGATCTCGCCGTCGGCGAAACACTCGACGCGATCGGCGAATATTGCTACCGCGGGTTTGCGCTGTCGCGTGCCGACGCGCTCGCGCGCGACGCATTGCCGCTGGGCCTCGCACAGGGCGCCACCGTCAGGCTTCCGATCGCCAAGGGAGAATTCCTGAGCTACGCCAACTGCGTGCCGGACGAGGGGCTCAAGATCGTCCAGGTGCGCCGGGCGCAGGACGAGTTGATTCGCGCCGCCAGCGACGAGCCTGCCGTCGCCCTCGTGTCATGACCGGCGGCAGCTGTCACGCGGCGCTGTCCTGCGCCGCGGCGGACTGATCGTGGCGATCGCTCCGGGCAACCGCACCACCGCAGCGCAGGCGCCGGAGCGTCCGGAGCTCGCCGCGCTCGGCGACGACGCGCTGCGCGTCGCCTTGTCGCGGATGCATCTCATCCGCAAGTTCGAAGAGACCGCCGAAGCGAGCTATATGCGCGGCCTCATCCATGGCACGATGCACTTGTCGATCGGGCAGGAAGCGAGCGCGGTCGGCGCGACGCTCGAGCTCGCGCGCGACGACTACATTCTCTCGACGCATCGCGGCCACGGACATTGCATCGCGAAAGGCGCCGATCCGGCGCGCATGTTCGCCGAGTTCTTCGGCAAGGAAAACGGCTATTGTCGCGGCCGCGGCGGCTCGATGCACATCGCCGACATCGAAGGCGGCAATCTGGGCGCCAACGGCATCGTGGCCGGCGGATTGCCGATCGCCGTCGGCGTCGGCATGAGCATCAAGGCGCAGAAGCAGCATCGCGTCTGCATGGTGTTTTTCGGCGACGGCGCCGCCAACGAGGGCGCCTTCCACGAGTCGCTCAATATGGCGTCGATCTGGCGGCTGCCGATCGTGTTCGTTTGCGAAAACAACAAGTACGGAATGTCGATGGACATCGCGCGCGCGATGGCCGTGGCCAACGTCGCCGATCGGGCGCCGGCATACGCGATGCCGGGAATCGCCATCGACGGCAACGACCTGCCCGCCGTCGTCGCGGCGGCAAGGCCGGCGATCGAGCTCGCCCGCCGCGGCGGCGGCCCGACCTTGCTCGAATGCAAGACCTATCGGCTGCGCGGGCACTCCAAAAGCGATCGCAACCTCTATCGCAGCAAGGAGGAAATCGAGGCCTGGCGCGACAAGGATGCGATTCGCCGCCTCGAGCGCGAGCTGATCGCGCATGGCCGCTTCGCCGAAGCCGAATTGCTCGCGATCGAGCAGGGGGCGCAAAGGACGATCGACGATGCGCTGGAATTCGCCAAGGCAAGCCCCGATCCTGATCCTGCCCAGCTGACTCGCGACGTCTATGCCGACTGAGCTTGTCGCCCCCGAAGCGGGAACGCGGGAATTGTCGTACGCCGAGGCGATACGCGAAGGCCTGGCGCAGGCGATGCAGGCGGACGAGCGCGTCTTCCTGTTCGGCGAGGACGTGGGCGTGTACGGCGGCGCATTCGGCGTCTCCGGCGACCTGTTCCACAAGTTCGGTCCCGAGCGCGTGATCGATACGCCGATCAGCGAGCTGGGAATCGCCGGCGCGGCGGTCGGCGCCGCGATCACCGGCATGAAGCCGGTGCTCGAGCTGCAATTCTCGGACTTCGTGACCTTGGCGATGGAGCAGATCGTGAACCAGGCGGCGAAGATCCACTTCATGTTCGGCGGCAAGGCAACGGTGCCGATGGTCGTGCGGTTGCCGGGCGGATCGGGAACCGGAGCGGCAGCGCAGCACAGCCAGAGCCTCGAAGCCTGGTTCGCCCATGTCCCGGGTCTGAAAGTCGTGCAGCCGTCGACGCCGCACGACGCCAAAGGCCTGTTGCTGGCGGCGATCGACGATCCGAACCCGGTGCTGATCTTCGAGCACAAGCTGCTGTACAAAACGAAGGGCCCGGTGCCGGAGGAACCCTACCGTGTGCCGATCGGCAAGGCGGCGGTCCGCCGCGCCGGGCGCGACTTGACGATCGTCGGCAGCTCGATCATGGCGATACGCGCTGTCGCAGCGGCTGCGCGGCTCGCCGGCGAGAACATCGACGCCGAGGTCATCGACCTGAGGTCGCTCCGCCCGATCGATCTGACGACGATCGCCGCCAGCGTGCGCAAGACGCACCGGCTGCTGATCGTCTACGAAGGGGTCAAGATCATGGGCATAGGCGCCGAAATTTCGGCGATGATCGCCGAGAGCGACGCGTTCGATTTTCTCGACGCGCCGATCGCGCGCCTCGGCGGCGCCGACGTGCCGCTGCCGTACAACCCGGTGCTCGAAAAGGCCGCGGTCCCGCAAGAGGACGACATCGTCGCCGCGGCGCGCCGCCTGGTGCGCGAAGGACGAGCCTGATGCCGATAGAAGTCATCCTGCCCAAGGTCGACATGGACATGGACGACGGGATCATCACCGAATGGAAGGTGGCACCCGGCGATCGCGTGCGGCAGGGCCAGATCCTGTTCGATATCGAGACCAACAAGTCGGTGATGGAAGTCGAATCTCCGGCCAGCGGCGTCATTCGCGACCTGGCGCCGATCACCGGCGAGCCCGTTGCCGTCGGCACCGTCGTTGGCTGGATCGACGCCGACGCGGAGGCGGGGGCGTCGTCAGCCGCAGCCGCGGAGCGCACCAGGACGACATCGCCATCCGCGGCAAAGGCGGATATCGATCACCCAACCAGCTCGCCGGAGCCGGCGGCCTCCGTGGAAGCAGCGAGCGTCGCGCCGTCGGACTCGATTCGCGCCACCCCGCTCGCTCGCCGCGCGGCGCGCATGCTCGACGTGAATCTTGCCGACGTTGCCGGGTCCGGACCGGCCGGTCGCATCGTCGAAAAGGACGTCGCCGCCCACGCCGGTCCGGCGCCAAAGAGCGCCGTCGCGAGTGCCGATCGCCTTGTCCCGTTCAATCCGGTCCGCCGCATCGTCGCGCAGCGCCTTGCCGAAAGCGCACGAAGCGCGCCGCACTTCTTCGTCTCCGCACACATCGAAATGAGCGGGCTGCAGGCCGCGTTACGGCATCCGGGTGGACAGCAGTCACCGGATCGCGCACGTCCGAGCATGACGGTCGCGCTCGCTTACCTCGCCAGCCGCGTTCTGGCGCTGCACCCGCTGCTCAACGCCAGCATCGAAGGTGAAGCCGTGCGCCTGCATCCAGGGGTCAATATCGGCGTCGCGATCGACGACCAGGGCGACTTGTTCGTGCCGGTGCTGCGCGATGCGAGTACGCATACGCTGTACGATCTCGCCCGCGAGTTCGCAAGGCTTCGGGCCGCGGTCCGCGCGCGCCAGATCGTGCCCGACGACATGCGCGGCGGCACGTTCACGATTTCAAATCTTGGCATGTATGGCGTCGATGCGTTCACGGCGATCATCAACCCGCCCGAAAGCGCGATTCTCGCGATCGGGCGCACGACCGACACGCCGGTCGGCCGCGACGGCCAGGTCGTGTTGCGTCCGATGGCGACTTTTACGCTGTCGTCGGACCATCGGATCGTCGATGGCGTGACCGCGGCGCGCTTCATCGCCGACTTGCGCGAGGCGATCGAGCATCCCGAAGGCCTGTCGTGATCTTCGGGTTCGTTGAATCATGCCTGCCCGGCGGCGCAACAGTCGTTGCCGTGGCGGACGGCGGAAGGTATAAGAACGGGCGACGACACCGATCCGGCGTCGAACGGCATTTTCACTCTGGAGGAGCGATATGAATTACCTTTTGCGCGGCGTCTGGCTCGCCGCGGCGCTGGTCTCAATGCTGGCGCCCCTGTCGGCGCAGGCGCAAGCCCCGAAGGGCAAGCTCGTGCTGTACACGTCGCAACCCGAGCGCGACGCGACGCAGACGACGACGGCGTTCAAGCAGGCGTATCCGGGCGTCGAGGTCGAGGTATTTCGCTCCGGCACGACCGAGGTGATGGGCAAGCTTGCCGCCGAGTTCGCCGCCGGAGCGCCGAAGGCCGATGTGCTGCTGATCGCCGACGCGGCGAGCATGGAAGCGCTGAAAAAGGACGGGCGGTTGCTCGCGTACCCGGAAGCGAAAGTCGCCGGGCTCGCGGCGGGCACGTACGACGCCGACCGCACTTACTTCGGCTCCAAGCTGATCACGACCGGCATCGCGGTCAACACCGCGGCCAAAAACCGTCCGGCCTCCTGGGCAGATCTCGCGAAACCGGAAAACAAGGGCCAGATCGCGATGCCCAGCCCACTGTATTCGGGGGCCGCGGCAATCATGCTTGGAACGATGACCGCGCGCCCGGATCTTGGCTGGACCTTTTTCGAAAAGCTCAAGGCCGACGAGGCGGTGGCGGTCCGCGGCAACGGCGCGGTGCTCACTGCCGTCGCGAGCGGGGAAAAGCCCTATGGCGTGCTGGTCGATTTCATGGCGTTCAACGCCAAGGCGAAGGGCTCGCCGATTGACTTCATTTTTCCTGCCGAAGGCGTGCCCGCGGTGACCGAGCCGGTGGCGATGCTGAAGACGGCGCAGAATCCCGCCGCCGCGCGCGCATTCATCGACTTCATCCTGTCGGACGAAGGGCAGAAGCTCGCCCTGTCGATGGGCTACATCCCGGCGAGGGCGAGCGTAGGCACACCGTCGTGGCTGCCGCCCGGAACAGTCATCAAGCTGATGCCGACCGACATCGGCAACGTGGTGCAGAACAACAGCGCCAATCTGAAGCGTTTCTCCGAGCTCTTCGGTAACTGACCGCGATCCGCCGGCGCGCCACGATGGCGGACACCGCAGGCTGGCGCGAGCGCGCCGAGGAGACCGCGCTGTTGTGGGTGCTGGTCGCGATCGTCGCGATCCTTTCGCTGCTGCCGCTGGCGCGGTTGCTGTTCGAGGGGGTGGCCCCTGGTGGCCGGTTCTCGACCGCCGCACTCTCGAGCGTGTTGTCGAGCGCCACGACCTGGACCGCGGCACAGCACAGCCTGGTAACGGCATGCGGCGGCACGGCGCTGGCCGTGCTGATCGGCGCGACGGTTGCGGTGCTGGTCGGACTGACCGATATCCGCGGCCGCAACGCCTTTGTCTTCTGCTTCGTGCTGCCGCTGATGATCGCGCCGCAGGTCGTGGCACTGGCGTGGCTGCAGCTGTTCGGACCGTCGAGCACGCTGCTCAAGATGATCGGTCTCGCACCGGCGATGGGCAGCCGCAACCCGCTCTACTCCGCTGAAGGCATCGTTCTGCTGCTGGGCGTGCAGTATGCGCCGCTGGTGTTCCTGACGTTGCGCGCGGGACTGCGCACCTTGCCGCAGGAGCTGCTCGAAGCGGGGCTCGCGGCGGGCGCGAAGCCGCTGACGATTCTGCGCACGATCATCCTGCCGCTGATGACGCCGCCACTGGTCGCAGGCATCGCGCTCTGCTTCGTCTCGTGCCTGGGCAACTTCGGCATTCCGGCGTTTCTCGGCATTCCTGGGAACTACCTGGTCCTGCCCACACTGATCTACCAGCGGCTGGCGGGCCTGGGGCCGAGCGTGCTGTCCGAGGTCGCCGTGCTGTCGTGCCTGATTGGCTTCATCGCCGTGCTGGGCATTTTTCTGCAGGACCTGATGCTACGGCGGCGCGATTTTCGCATCACGACGACATCGAACGCGATGCGGCCGTTCGAGCTCGCGCGCTGGCGTCCCGCCGTCGAGATCGCCCTGTGGATCTTGACCATCGTCGTGCTGGTATTGCCGCTGGTCGCGCTGCTGTTGAGCTCGCTGGTGCCTGCGGCCGGCGTGCCGCTGACGGTGAAGTCCGCGACCTGGTCGAACTACGATTATGTGCTGTTCGATCATGCCGCCGCGAAACGCGCTTTCATCAACAGCTTCAGCCTGTCGGCGACGGCCGCGATCGTCATCGTCCTGGTCGCCGTTCCGCTCGCGTATTTCCTGGTCTGGCGCCGCTCGCGGCTTTTGCGCGTGCTGAACCTGGTCGCCGAGATGCCGTACGCGCTGCCCGGCGTCGTGCTCGCGATCGCCGCCATTCTAGTCTTCCTTAAACCCCTGCCGGTGTTCGGGCTCACGCTGTACAACACCGTCTGGATCATCCTGTTCGGCTATCTTGCGCGCTTTCTGGTGCTGGGCCTGCGTCCGGTGATCGGCGGCTATTACCAGCTCGACCGCACGCTCGAGGAAGCCGCGCAGATCGCCGGCGCGCGTTTGCTGCGACGCCTGGCGACGATCATCCTGCCGCTGGTCGCTCCGATGGCGACCGCCGGCGCGCTGCTGGTGTTTCTCACCGCGTTCAACGAGCTGACGGTGTCGGCGCTGCTGTGGTCGTCCGGCGCCGAGACGCTGGGTGTCGTCGTGTTTTCGTTCCAGCAGGGTGGCGACTCGACCTATGCCGCGGCGCTGGCGATGCTGACCGTCGCCGTGACGATCGCGCTGATGCTCTCGACCCTGCTTACCGGCAAGCCGGCAAGGGGCGTGCTGCCATGGCGCGGCTGATCGTCGATCGCGTCACCAAGACGTTCGGCGCGTTCCGTGCGCTCGACGAAGTCTCGCTCGACGTCAGCGACGGCGAGTTCATGGCGATTCTCGGGCCGTCCGGTTGCGGCAAGACGACTTTGCTGCGGCAGATCGCCGGCTTCGACAAGCTCGACGGCGGCCGCATCGTCATCGGAGAAGCAGTCGTCTCGAGCGTCACGCAACACGTGCCGCCCGAGCGGCGCCGCATCGGCATCGTCTTCCAGTCGTACGCCCTGTGGCCGCACATGACTGTCGCCGAGAATGTCGCCTACGGGCTGACCGTGGCAGGCGTGCGCGATCCGGAGCGCGCGCGGCGCGTCGAGGCCGCACTGGCGCTGGTCGAGCTCCGAGGCTACGCCGAGCGCCGCCCTTCGATGCTGTCGGGCGGGCAGCGCCAGCGCGTTGCGCTCGCACGCTGCCTGGTCACCGAGCCCTCGCTGGTGCTGCTCGACGAGCCGCTGGCGAACCTCGACGTGCATCTGCGCGCTTCGATGGAAGAAGAATTCTCCCGCTTCCACGCGCGCACCGGGACGACGATGGTGTACATCACGCACGATCAGGCCGAAGCGATGGCGCTGGCCGACCGCATCGCGGTGATGGACAGCGGCCGGCTGCTGCAAGTCGCTACCCCATCGCAGCTCTATCGCGAGCCCGCTGACGCGACCGTTGCGGCTTTCATCGGCGAGGGCATCGTCGTACCTGCGGAGGTCGTCGATGTCGACAGGAATGGACGCTGCCGCGTCGACCTGTTCGGCTTGAGCGTCAGCATGCGTTGCGCACCGGCGCAACGGCCGGCGCGCAAAGCGCGCGCATGCCTGCGTGCCGGCAACCTCGCCATCGTCGGCGCGGACGCTTCGGGAATCGACGCGCGCGTCGTTCGTGCCGTCTACCAGGGCGGCCACTTCCGGGTCGAAGCGCAGCTCGACCATGCCGACGGCGTGCTGGTGCACATGGCGGTGGCCGAGCCCTGCCAGCTCGCGCCCGGCAGCGCGATACGCATCGGCATCGACGACGGATGGGTCCTTCCTGAAATCGGGAAGATCGTCGATTCGATCGCGCCGGAATCGGCTGATAGCCGGCGCCCCGGCGGTGTCGCAGGCGCGGACGGCTAAAGGCTCATGCGGCTGCATCTTTACGGAGGCTTTGGCGAAAAGGGCCGCACCTGCCTGGGTGTCGAAGTCGGCGGTTATCGATTGCTGCTCGATGCCGGCGTAAAGACCAGCGCACGCGGCGCCGATTACTACCCGGCGATCACGGCGGACGAGCTTCGCGCGACCGACGCGATCGTCATCACCCACGCCCACGAGGACCACGTCGCGGCGTTGGGCTGGTGCATAGCAGGCGGGTTTCGCGGCCGTCTGCTGATGACCGCCGGGACCGGACGCGAAGTCGATCTGTTTCTCGAAGCCTATGCCGACGCCTCGCATCGACGCGCCGCGCGCGAGTTCGCACGCGAGGATCTGGCGGTCGGCGCAACAATCGCGCTGGGGCCGCTGCGATTGATCGCCGGTCGCTCGGGCCACGTGTCCGGCGGTGTCTGGTGCGTCGTCGCCGACGGCCGTCACACCCTCGGCTATTGCGGCGACGTCGTTCCGGCAAGCGAGGTATTCGCGATGGATCCGCTGCCGCGCTGCGACGCAGTCGTGCTCGACGCCTCGTATGGCGATGACGACGTGACGGCGGTTGAGCGCGCGAAAGACGTGCGCGACTGGGTGCTCGCGCACAGCGGAGGCTGCGTGCTGCCGACGCCTCTCAGCGGGCGCTCGGCGGAGCTCCTGGCGATTGCGCCGGGAGCGATCGCGTTGTCCGACGGCATGCGTCAGGCATTGCAGCTGCAGATCGCCGATCCCGCATGGCTGGCCGATGGCGCGGCCGAGCGCCTTTCGCGGCGGCTCTCGCTTGCGGCCGACTGGCAGATCGGCTCGCCGCTGCCGCGCGCCGCACTGATCTGCCACGATGGCATGGGCATCGCCGGTCCGTCGCGCGAAGTCTTGCGTCTCGCCGCCGCCGATGCTCATCCAGTGCTTTTCACCGGCCATCTGCCCGCAGACAGCCCGGGGGAGCGCATGCTCGCCGCCGGCCAGGCGACGTGGCTGCGGCTGCCGACGCATCCGACCTTGTCCGAGAACACCGCGATCGTCGCGGACAGTGCGCCGAAAATCGTCCTCGGTCATTCGTGCGAGCGCGCGGCGCTCGAGCAGCTGAAGCGTCACATTCCCCGCCTGCGCGCCGATCTTGCGACCGGCGACCGGCTCGAGCTCTGACGAGCGGGCATCGTGCGCATTCTCGTCTGCAACGATGACGGCATCGCAGCACCCGGCCTCGCCGATCTGGCCGGCGCCGCCGCAACACTCGACGCTGAATTGTGGATCGTCGCCCCCGACCGCAAATGGACGGCGGCAAGCCATCAACTGTCGTTCGATCAGGATCTCGTGCTCTCGCGGGTCGGCGAGCGCGCCTACGCCTGCTCGGGATCGCCGGCCGATTGCGTCGTCGCCGCAATGACGGTGCTGTTCGCCGACGGACCCAAGCCCGATCTCGCGCTCGCCGGCATCAACGAAGGACGCAACGTCGCCGAGGACATCGCCTATTCCGGCACGATGGCGATCGGGCGCGAATCGGCGTTCTGGGGCCTGCCGGCGATCTCGATCTCGAGGGTGAAAGATGCGCTGCGCGCGAGCGGCGACGACGCGGCGCTGCGTGCGCTGCTGCGTGCGTTGTGGGCTACCCGCGGCGAATGGGCGGGCGACGGCCACTGGCTCGGCGTCAACCTGCCTGCGGCGCTGCCGGCGACTATCGTGCACGCGACCATCGGTCGCGACAAAATCGCTTCCGCCAGCGATGTCATCGTACGCACGGCCGACCGCATTCGCTACCGCTTGCGTCGCGGGCGCGCCCACAGCTCGGCCGCCGGCGACGAAAATGCCGCGATCGACGCCGGCAACATCGTCGTCGTGCGGCACGGCTGGGCGGAAACGGCGGCGCTGCCCGAAGACCTCGTCGCCTCCTGGAATCGCACGCTGCGCTGATCGCTTGCCCAGGCGACCGGACTTCGAGCAGCGGTGTCACTCCAGCGGCGTCAGCGCCGCATGCACCGGCGGGTCCCGCCAATAGCGCCGTTCGCCCTCGCGTTCGAGACTCGGCGTCAACGATCCGCCGCGCCCAAAGGTAAAGATCAGCGCCCCGTCGTAGTCGGTGCGATAGCTACGAACGCCGGCAGCCGCGTAGCGTGCGACGATTTCGGGCCGCGGGTGTCCGAAGCGATTGCGATAACCGGGCGTGTACACGGCGACCGCCGGATGCGCGGCCGCAATGAATGCCGGTGTCGACGACGTCCGGCTCCCGTGATGCGGCACGATCAGCAGGTCGGAGCGCAGCAGGTTCGCATCGCGCGCAAGCATTGCCGACTCGGCGCGCGCCTCGATGTCGCCGGTCAGCAGCACGCTGCCGCCGATCCCGCTGACCCGGAGCACGCACGAGAGGTCATTGGTCTTGATCCGTGGCTCGAGATAGGTCGAGTCGAACGGATAGAGCATGGCGAATTCCACCCCGTCCCAGATCCAGCGTGCTCCGGCGAGACAGCGCCGCGCCGTTGCGCCGCGTGCCCGCTGCGCCCCGACAATGGCATTCTGCTCGGGCAGCGAAGAGACGAGCCAGCCGACCGGCACCGTCTGCAACAGCGACA
>Ga0207683_10002859_pt1 | contig 15061 bp, 12 predicted proteins | sample KBSM73metaG_FD_184333 | JGI IMG/M metagenome (GOLD analysis project Ga0207683, IMG submission 184333) | Miscanthus rhizosphere microbial communities from Kellogg Biological Station, Michigan, USA - KBS M7-3 metaG (SPAdes) (version 2) | ecosystem: Host-associated > Plants > Roots > Rhizosphere >... | reverse complement strand
CGGCCGCGCCGACACGGTGCCGATCCGGTAGCGCCGGCCGGGATGCAGCTGCACGGCGAGCCGCACCGTGTGGCCGGCATCGTCCCAGCGTGCGGCGGGCGCGTCGGCGCGCGCGTCGAGCCAGCCGGCATCGCGGTAGCGATCGACCAGCGCCGCGAGCGCGCGACTCATCCGGTCCTCGACGTACGCACCGCCGATCGCGTTGACCGTGCCGAGCCCGTCCTCGAGAGCGTCGCGTGGCTCGCCGGGCGGCAGCGCGGCATCGGCCGCCACGTCGATCGAGCTGATCGTGTAGTGCGGGCCGCGCGTGACTGCGACCGCGAGCTCGACGCCGCAGCCCGCATGCCGCGTCACCTCGATCGTGGCGCGCGGATATCCTTGCGTGTGCAGCAGGTCGGTCGCGACCTCCGCGGTGCGCGCCGCGCGCTCGCGATCATCGAGCGTGCCTTCGAGGACCGCGAGCGGAGCGACCTCGGCCGGCGCCGCGCCGGTCACGGTCACCGCGCCGATCCGGTCCGGCCGGCAGATCGCGGCGACCGGCGGCCGGGGCGCGATCCCGGCATGGCAGCCCGCCAGAAGCCCTGCGGCCGCGAGGCAGGCGGCGAGGACGAGCCGGCAGGAGGGCAGGGCCGAACGCACGACCGTCCCAACAGCAAGCGCCGGTCCAGCTGCAAGCCCGCGGATCGGCGACCGCTCCGCCGCCCGATAGCAACCTCGGGTCGGCGGCTGGTGCCCCAGCCAGAAACTTGCCCGTGTGATCCGGCGCCCCGAACCTGGCTTCAGGTCATGTCCTATCTGCACTGCCCGACGTGCCAGCGCGCCTATAACCTCGCGACCGATCCGCTCTGCCCGTACTGCCCGGTGCCGGCGACGCAGGTCGATCCGACCGAGGACATCGTCGCGGCCGCCGAGCAGCTCGCCCGCGCGATGGCGCGAGCCACGCCTTCGGAGCGCACCGCCGCGACGTCGCGGCTCGACATGCTGGCGCTGCCCGCGCCGAACGCGAAGCCGGTGACGTTCCACGGCGGCATGCTGCGCTCGATCCGCGAGGCGCTGGAGCCGGTCGAGCTGCCGCCGCCGCCGAAGCCGCAGCCGCTGCTAACGGCGATCGCCTACGCCGTGGTGGAGCGGATCGCCTCGCGTGCAGACCGTCTCGCGGATCGCGTCGGACTCGGTCGCGTCGGCGAGCTCGCTGCCCGCGCGGAGAGCTTCGCTGCGCGCGCCGAGAGCCTCGCTGCAAAGGCGCCCGGTCGCCTGCGCCGCGCCGCCGCGCTGGTGCACTCGCGCGTTCGCGCACTTGCCGCCTAGGCTCGCCGCGCACCTCCCGCGCTCGCCAGGCGTTGTTCCGTAACTACATTTGTAGTAATACGACGACCGTTGTCGTATTCGATCCGCCACCCGCTCGCGCCTGTCGTGCTGCCCGCGGCGGCGCTCGTGGCGTCGTTGATCCGGTGGCAGTTGCAGGGCTCGCACAACCTCTACACGGCGCTCGAGAAGCGGTTCTACGTGCCCGATCCGGATCTCGGCTGGCGCGTCAGCACGCAGCATCCGATCTGGCTCGGCCTCGACACGTGCGCCGTGATCGCCGCCCTCGCGGTCGCCGTCGTGATCCTCGGGCTCTGGATCCGCCGCCGCGAACGCGCGCGCACTGCCGATGCGACCGCCGCCCCTGCGACCGGCGCCGCTGCGACCGCACGCGCTGCGACGTCCGCGCGCGCGACGGTGCTCCGCGTGACGTCGTGGATCATCGCCGCGATCCCGCTCGCCGTTCCGGCGGCTGCCTTCGCGAGCGGTCCCGGTCCGCTGGACGGACGCGACACGCTGCCGCCGAGCGCGGCCGTGCTGGTCGAGTCCGGCATCGAAGGCTCGCTCGCTGCGCCCGCAGGCCGCTATGCCGTCGAAGCCCATCCCGGCACATCGCTCACCGCGCACCTGTCGGCCGGCGGCGAGGCGTTCGACGCGCGCTTCGATCACGACATCACGGGCACGTGGCAGGGCAACCCGCGCGACCTCTCACAGCCGATGCGCGCCGAGATCAGCGTCGCCGCCGCGGCCGTCGACACCGGCGTCGGCGAGCGCACCAAGCACGCACGCGAGGGCTACCTGCGCGCCGGCGAGTTCCCGCGCATCACGATCGCGTTCGACCGCGTCGCCGCCGTGCGCGCGAACGGGCCCGCAAGCCTCGCGTTCCGGGCACCTGCGACGGTGCAGCTGATGGGCAAGACGCACGCGGTCGAGATCACCGGCACGCTCACCAGACCGGATGCCGCGGCGCTCGCGCGACTCGGGCTCGCCGGCGATACCCGGGTGCACCCCGGCAGCCCCGGCAGCCCCGACATCACGGGCGATGTCCTGCTCGTCCAGGCCGACTTCGCGCTCGCGATCCACGAGACCGCGCTCGCACCCGCCGCCGGCGACTTCGACGGCGACCGCCTGCCGATTCACGCTTCACTCGTGTTGCGCCGCACGGGTGACTAGCTTCCCCTGGCGCGGAGACTGCCCATGAAATTCCACTTGCTCGCTGTCCTCGCCGTTCTCGCCCTCGCGCCTTCGTGCAAGAAGCACGCGGACGCTCCGCCCGCCGCAACCGGTTCCGCCGCCATGGCGGGTTCCGCGACCGATTCCACGGCCACGGGTTCCGCCGCCGCCGCAGGCTCCGCGACCGGTTCCGCCGCCACGGCTGGCTCCGCGACCGCGCCCGGCGCAGACTCTGCCGCCACCGGCTCGGCAGCCGCGCCCGACGAGAACGCGGACCACGTCACCGTGCTCGCGCATCACAAGAACCCCAAGCCCACCGATCCGGTCCGCATCAACTTCGAGAAGTTCAAGGTCGTGAAGGCCAGCTTCGATCCGAAGAAGATCGAGGGCGGCACCGCGACGATCGAGCTCGACCTCGCCAGCTTCCACACGGCCTCCGACGAGCGCGACAACCACCTCAAGTCGGAGTCCTATCTCGACGTCGGCAAGTTCGCGACCGCGACGATCGACATCGCCAACGTCAAGCACAAGGCCGGCGCGACCTACACCGCCGACGCGAAGGTCACCGCGCACGGCACGACCAAGACCTATCCGGTCACGTTCGACGTGATCGACACCAAGGACGACAGCATCCGCATCAAGGGCCAGCACGCGTTCACACGGCTCGACTTCGGCGTCGGCACCGACCCGGCGAAGAACCCCGAGGAGCAGGTGGGGACGGACCTCACGATCGAGATGGTGCTGACGCTGAAGAAGACCTGAGCCGCCCCAACTTCGTGCTTCCAAGGGCGCGGCGCCTCGGCTAGGGTCCGCGCCCGATGCGAAGCGCCTTCGCCCACGTCCTCCTCGCCGCCTGCTCGTCGAGCCTGCTGATCGCCTGCTCCTCGACGCCGAAGTCCTCGGGCACGCCCGACGCGGCGGTCGGCAGCAGCGATGCGGCGCCGGCGGACGCCGCCGTCGACGCAGGCGCCGGCTTCGGCGACCTCAGCGGCATGTGCGGCGTGCTCGCGGTCGCGGATCTCACCGGCGCGTCGCCCGAGATCGTCCGCGACACGTTCACGTTCGCGCGCGGCTACATGGATCCCGCGGATCGTCCGCTGCTCACGACCGGCGGCCAGCGGCTCGCCGCCACGCCGAATGCCGGCGGCAGCTCGGGGCTCTCCGAGATCTTTGCCTACGAGCAGCTCGCCCGCTGCGAGGGCGCCGACCTGCTGCACACCGAGACCGAGATCATGTACGACGGCACCGGCAAGATCACCGACATGGAAGTGTCGATCGACGGCCACAAGATCGGTGTGAGCGTCACGCGCGCGCAGACGTTCCCGCTCGGCCAGACCTACACGCTCGATACGGCGACGATGCTGATCTCGCGCAAGCTGACCGACATCCAGGCGTCGAGCGCGCACGTGTCGGCGCAGGATGCCTGGGACAAGCAGATCCTGAGCGTGCTCGCCTACGACGCGCCGACCGCGGATACGGTGGCGCAGGCGTGGGCCGGCCTCGACGCGAGCGTCCAGGCCAACACGATCGTCGTCGTCACGCAGACGGACGGCGACGACACGTTCATCTACACGAACAACTAGCCGAGATTCTTGTTCACGAAGTTCCAGTTCACGAGGTTCCAGAAGCCCTCGATGAACTTGGGACGCGCGTTGCGGTAGTCGATGTAGTAGGCGTGCTCCCAGACGTCGAGCGTGAGCACGACCTGCTTGCCCGAGGCGAACGGGGTCTCGGCGTTCGAGGTGGTCTCGATCGCGACCGAGCCGTCGCTGTTCTTGACGAGCCACGCCCAGCCGGAGCCGAACTGCGCGGCGGCGGCGTCGCTGAACTTCTTCTTGAAGTCGGCGAAGTTTCCGAACGCCTTGTCGATGGCGGTCGCGGCGTTGCCGGTCGGCTCGCCACCGGCCTTCGGCGCGAGGCAGTTCCAGAAGAACGAGTGGTTCCACACCTGCGCGGCGTTGTTGAACACCTTCTTCTCGCTCGCCTGGCCGTTCGTCGCCTTGACGATCTCCTCGAGCGACATCTTCTCGTACTTCGTGCCGGGCACGATCGTGTTGAGGTTGTTGACGTACGCCTGGTGATGCTTGCCGTAGTGGTAATCGATCGTCTCGGCAGACATCACGGGCGCGAGTGCGTCCTTGGCCCAGGGCAGCTGGGGAAGCTCGAAAGCCATCGGTAGACTCCTTGTTGGTGGCTGCGGTTGTAGCGCGAAGCCGGCGTAAAGTAACCCCGTGCTCGCGCATCTCGGCTCCGGCTTGCGATACCTCGCGACGGCGCGCCGCCAACACATTAGCGATCAGCTAACAGCTCGGCAGCTCGCTGCGCCGCTCCCGCTGCCGTCGGGGCTCGAGCTGAGCTGGATCGGCACCGCGGGCTTTCGCATCGCGTATCAGGGCACCGTCATCTGGATCGATCCATACGTGACGCGACTCCCGCTCGGTCAGCTGATCCGGCGGCGCGTCGTGCCGAGCGACGACCTCGCAATCGCGCGCGAGATCGACCGCGCCGATGCGGTGCTCGTCGGTCACACGCACTTCGATCACGCGCTCGACGTGCCGGCGATCGTGCGGCGCACCGGCGCCGCGGCATACGGCTCGCCGTCGCTCGATCACCTGATGCGCCTGCACGGGCTCGCAGCGACCGTCGTCGAGCCGCATCGCGACTACGAGGTCGGCCCGTTCCGGTTTCACTTCGTGCCGAGCGTGCATAGCAAGCTCCAGCTCGGGCTCGGCGTGCCGTACTCCGGCGAGCTGACGTGCGAGCACCTCGACGAGCTCACGCCGCAGGCCTACAAGTGCGGCCAGGTGTCGGGCATCTGCATCGAGGTCGCGGGCATGCGCTTCTATCACCAGGGCTCGGCCGATCTGCTCGAGGACGAGATCCGCGACCGCGGCGTCGACGTGTTCTTGTGCGGCATCTCGGGCCGGCGCTTCACGCCGAAGTACGTCGAGCGGATCGTGCGCGCGCTGCAGCCGCAGATGATCGTGCCCACGCATTACGACGACTTCTTCCGGCCGCGCGACCAGCACCGGTTCTCGTTCAACGTGAACCTCACCGGCTTCGCCGACGAGGTCCGAAACGCCTCGCGCGATCTGCCGCTGTACGTGCTCCCGCTCTAGGCACGGGCGCTGCACTGAACGCTGTCATGCGTTCTCTGATCCTGTTGGTCTCGATGGTTGCAGTGGCGAGCGCGGACCCAATGACCCCGACGGTCGAGCCGCGCACACTGCCTGCGCCCTGCCGCACGGTGGCAGAGGTACCCGCCGATGCGGCGACGATCACCGTGCATCTCGACGCCACGATCTCGGCGGCGAGCTGCCAGGCGATGGTCAACGTGCACGCGTTGAAGCTGTCGGCGACCCAGGCGTCGGTCGATGCGATCGATGCGGCGATCGCGCCGAGCCTCGAGCTGCTCGATGCGGTCGTGAACCGCGGCGACACCGCGGCACAGGTCGTCGCGCAGCACGCGATCGGCGACATCTATCAGGGCGCGGCGATCTCGTTGCGGGCGACCGGGCGCGGGGCCAACGACCTCGTGGGCCGGTGGCTGCTGAAGGCGCAGGCCGCGTTCGCGGAGTCCGCGCGCCTGGGCGCCGAGATCCCCGACCGCGTGAAGACCGATCCGGTGCTCGCGTTCGCGGTCAGCGACAGCAAGTTCGAGCTCGCGCCGCGGTAGATTCCGCGCGTGCCGAAGCGCTACTGGCTGATGAAGACCGAGCCCGAGACGTTCAGTATCGACGATCTCGAGCGGCTCGGTCGCGAGCCCTGGACCGGCGTGCGCAGCCACTTCGCGAAGTTCCACATGCGCGCGATGACGGTCGGCGACGGCGTGCTGTTCTATCACTCGAGCTGCGATCCGCCGGGCGTCGCGGGGCTCGCCACCGTGTCGAAGACCGGCGTCGTCGACGAGACGCAGTTCGATCCAGACAGCCAGTACTTCGATCCGAAGAGCAAGCGCGAGGCGCCGACGTGGGACTGCGTCGAGGTCGAGCTCGTCGAGAAGTTGCCGCGCTTCGTCGCGCTGCCGGAGATCCGGGCCGACAGCCTGCTCGCCGACATGATGCTGCTCAAGCGCGGCATGCGCCTCAGCGTCCAGCCGGTGACCGACGCCGAGTACGCGCGAATCGTCCAGCTGAGCCGCGAGCCAGCGCCGCCACCACCGCCGCCGCGCAAGCCGAAGGCGAAGGCGAAGGCGAAGGCAAAGGCGAAGGCAAAGGCGAACGCGAGGCCTAAACGCCGAGCCAGCGCAAAAGCCGTTCCGCGCGCTCGACAGGCAGCTCGACGCCGGGCTCGCACGTAGCGTCATCCGGGCCGTGCCAGTCCGAGCCGCCGGTGCACACGAGGCCGAGCGCATCGGCGACCTCGATCCAGCGCGTGCGCTCCTTCGGATCGTAGACGCCGTAGTACGCCTCGACGCCCTCGATGCCGGGGTGCGCGCGCAGCATCGCCGGATCGTAGAGGTGCGGATGCGCGAGCGACAGCGCGGCGCCGGCCTCGCGGCCGAGCTCGACCGCCCCCGCCAGCGTCAGCGCGCGATGCGGGACATCGACGGGCCCGCCGTCGTACAGGAACCGGTTGAACGCGTCCTTCATCGACGTCGCGGCGCCATGCGCGATCATCGCGCGCGCGAGGTCGGGGCGGCCGATCGTGCGGCCCTCGCGCTCCGCCGCTTCGATCAGCGGCTCGACATCGATCTTGATGCCGCGCTGGGTGAGCTTGGCGCCCATCATGCGCATGCGGTTACGTCGCGCCTCGCGCAGCGATGCCAGCCGGTCCTCGATCGCCGCGAAGCCGCCGCCGCGCGCGAACGCGAGCAGGTGCACCGAGCGGCCACCTTCGTCGCAGCTGATCTCCACGGCGCGGATGCCGCCCGCCGCCGTCGAGCCCGCGCAGGTGTCGTGGTCGGTGAGCGCGAACACGTCGACCCCGCGCGCCTTCGCCCGCGCCGCGACCACCTCGGGGCCTTCGGTCCCGTCGGAGCAGGTGGAATGGCAGTGCAGCTCGAAGCGCATCGGGACAGCCTAGCGCAACACGTGGGTAGATGTAGGCGACGCCGTGGCACGCGCCGCTGTCATCGCGATGTTAGACTTCGTGCTGGATGCCCATACCCGGCGTCGGTCCCGGCCAATCCCGGCTGGGTAGATACGAGCTCCTGGCGCGGCTGGCTACGGGCGGGATGGGCGAGATCTTTCTCGCGCGTCTCGAGGGCGCCGCGGGCTTCGAGAAGCTCTATGTCGTCAAGCGCATCCTGCCGCACCTCGCGGACGACGCGCGCTTTCGCCAGATGCTGATCGCCGAGGCGCGGATCGCGTCGAAGATGTCGCACGCGAACGTCTGCCAGGTGTACGAGCTCGGCGAGACCGACGGCCAGCTCTACATCGCGATGGAGTACCTCGAGGGCGTGAGCATCCTGCCGCTCTTGCGACGCTCGTCGAAGGCCGGCACGCCGCTGGACCTCGGCCTGATCGCCGGCGTGATCCAGCAGACCTGCGACGGCCTCCACTACGCGCACGAGCTTCGCGATCGCGACGGTACGTACCTCGGCATCATTCACCGCGACGTCACGCCGGGAAACGTCTACCTGACCGACTCCGGCGTCGCAAAGCTGCTCGACTTCGGCATCGCGAAGGCGAAGGGCGCCTCGACGCAGACGCAGGAAGGCACCGTCAAGGGCAAGTACGCGTACATGGCACCCGAGCAGCTGCGTGGCGCGAGCATCGATCGCCGCGTCGACCTGTTCGCGCTCGGTGTCGTGCTGTACGAGATGCTGGCGCTGCGCCGGCTCTTCCAGCGCAACACCGACTACCTGACGTTCCGCGCGGTGATGGAGCAGCCGATTCCCGACGTGCGGCGGTACCGGCCGGATGTGCCGGAGCCGGTCGTCAACGTGCTGATGCACGCGCTCGAGCGCGATCCGAACAACCGGTTCGAGACCGCGCGTCAGCTCGGCAGCGCACTGCTCGATGCGATGTCGCCGGCGCGTCCGTGGACGCAGGGCGAGATCAGCGACTTCGTGAAGTCCGAGTTCGCGGCCGAGATCGCCAAGCGCAGCCACCAGGTCGCGAGCGTGGTCGGCCGGACCGGCAGCGGGCGCTCGACGATGCCGCTGCTCGCGCACGGCGATCAGGACCCGACCGATGGCGACGGCGACGATGACGGGTTCCCGCCGGTCGAGACCGAGGTCGACAGCTCGCCGAAATTCGTTCCGCAGCCGGCGCCGGCGCGCGCCGGGGTGAGCGCCGACTTCGCCGTCGGCGGTACGCCGCCGCCGTTCGGCGGCGAGACGAATCCCAGCCAGCCGAGCATCGTGCCGTTGCCGTCGATGGGGATGGGGATGGGGATGGGGATGCCCATGCCCGGCACGCAGGTCGTCGTCAAGCGCAGCATGTTGTGGCCGATGCTCGCGGTCGCGATGGTCGCAGTCGCAGGGGGCGCGCTGTTCCTCGTGTGGCGGCAGATGCAGCAGCAGCAGCCCGCGGTCGTCAACATCACGTCGACGCCGGACAACCCGACTCACATGATGACGTCGACCACGCCGATCGATGCGGCGGCACCGGTCGTCGTCGACGAGCCTGCTGTCGATGCAGCCATCGCGGTGAGGACGCCGCCGCCGACGCAGCCGAAGCGCCATCATGCGGCGAGCTACGACGCGGCGATCGCCGAGAAGAAGCCCGAGCTTGCCTCGTGCATCAACGAACACAAGGACGCGCTGCCGACCGGCATGTTCAAAGCGGTGATCACCGTCGGGGCCGGAGGGCGCGCGAAGAGCGTCGGGTTCGAGCCCGAGACGGTCAGCACGACACCGTTGGGCTCGTGCATCCGCAACGTGCTGACAAGCACGGACTATCCGACCGCGTCGGCGAACATCACGTTCCGCGTGCCGCTGCACGTCGGCGGCGCCTAGTCGCCGGCAGGATCGGTCTTCGTGCTCGCGAGGACTTCCTGGATGCGCGAGAGCTCGGCGGGCTTGATCAGGTGCGCGTCGAAGCCGGCCTCGCGAGCGGCCTTGATGTCGCTCGGCGCGCCGTAACCGGTGAGCGCGACGAGCCGCACCGATTCGAGCTCCTTGATGCGGCGGATCCGCTGGGCGACCTCGTAGCCGGTCATCGTCGGCAGGCCGATGTCGATCAGTGCAGCATCGGGCCGTTCGCGCTCGATCAGCTCCACCGCCGCCGCGCCGTCGGCCGCGTCGAGCACGATGTGGTCCAGCGACTCGAGCAGCAGCCGCAGCATCTCGCGCGAGTCGTGCTGATCCTCGACGAGGACGATGCGGCGGCGCGGGCCCCGCTGCAGCGCATTGGCCGCGGGGGCCGCGACATGATCGCTCGCGATCATCGGGACCTTCACGACGAACTCGCTGCCCATGTTCGGGCCGTCGCTGCGCGCCTCGATCGTGCCGCCGTGCAGCTCGACGATGCTCTTCGCGAGCGACAGTCCGACGCCGAGGCCACCGCGCGGCCGGTCGATCCGCTGCTCGGCTTGCACGAACAGCTCGAAGATCTTGCCGAGCATGTCGGACTCGATGCCGAACCCACGGTCGACGACGCGCAAGAGCGCGTGTCCGCCGTGCGGCGCGAGCCGCAGCTCGACGCGCGATCCGGACGGCGAGTAGTTCGCGGCGTTCGACAATAGATTTCCAGTGACCTGCTGGAGCCGCGCGAGGTCGCCGCGGATCATCAGCGGGTGGCTCGGCAGCGCGAGGTCGAGCGTGATCTTGCGATCGGCGAGCAGCGGCGAGGTCGCCTCGACCGCGGACTCGACGGCGGCGCGCAGGTCGAACGGCTCGTCGCGCAGCTGCAGCTTGCCGCGCGTGATGCGCGAGACGTCGAGGAGATCGTCGAGGAGCCGCGCCATGTGCTTGGCCTGGCGCTCGATCACGCTCTGGCAGCGCTGGGCGACGTCGGGGAGCTGCAGGCTCTGCAGGAGGCGCGTCGCGTTGATCACGGCGGCGAGCGGGTTGCGCAGCTCGTGCGAGAGCATGGCGAGGAACTGCTCGCGGCGACGTGCGGCCTCGGCGGTCTGCTCGAGGAGCGCGTGGATCTTCTCCTGGCGCTGCTCGAGCTCGCGCTGCGCCGTGAGAATCGGGCCGATGTCGCGTGCGATCGCCGAGACGCCGGCGAGCAGGCCGTCGCGATCGAGGATCGGCGACAGCGAGACCGAGACGTCGATGCGGGATCCGTCCTTGCGCACGCGCACCGAGTGCAGGTGGTCGAGCTTCTCGCCGCGGCGGATCTGGCCGAGGCAGCGATCGAACTCGTCGATGCCCTCGGGCGTCATCAGCATGCGGACGTTGCGGCCGATCGCCTCCTCGGCGGAGTAGCCATAGAGCCGCTCGGCGCCGCGGTTCCACGCGGAGATCGTGCCGTCGAGGTTCTTCGCGACGATCGCGTCGTCGGACGACTCGACGATCGCCGAGAGCTGCATGATGCGCGCGCGTGCGCGATCGACGACCGAGATGTCGGTGAGCGTCAGCACGACGCCTTCGATCGGCGTCGGCTCGAAGCCGCGCTGGCCTCCACGCTGTACGCGATACGGGAGGATGCGCAGGAAGTACGCGGTGCCCGTGCGGTCGCGAACCTCATCCTCGACGACCTCGCCGGTCTGGCGGACCTTCGCGATCTCGTCCATCAGCGCGGCGCGCTCGACGTTGTGCGAGAAGTCGCTGATCTGGCGGCCGATGTCGTGCGGCTGGATCCGGAAGATCGAGGCGATGCGCGACGTGTAGCGACGGATGCGCAGATCGCGGTCGAGGAAGACCGTGCCGACATCGGTGCCCTCGAGGAGGTGCTGCATGTCGGTGTTGAGCTCCTTGAGCTCGACGATCTTCTGCTGATACTCGGCGTTGACCGTGTAGAGCTCCTCGTTGACCGAGTGCAGCTCCTCGTTCGTGCTCTGCAGCTCCTCGTTGCTGGCGACGAGCTCCTCGTTCGTCGCCTGCATCTCCTCGTTGCTGGTCTCGAGCTCCTCGATCGTCGCCTGCAGCGTCTCGCGCGTGTACGCGAGCTCGCTCTCGAGTGTATCCATGCGATCGCTGGAGACCTGCTCCACGGACATCGAGCTGGCCGCCACCGTCGGCAGCGCGGCCTTCTCCTCGAGATCGTGGAACGCGACCAGCACGTGGCGCGCACCGGTGCGCGGGTGGACGAAGGGCTCGGCGGTGACGGTGCAGCGCTTCTCGCCGTCGGGGGACGGGACCCGTACGCCGGAGAACGCGACGCCGGTGCGATCCTTGAGTGCGCGCTGCACGGCGCCGGCGACGACCGTGCGCAGCTCGGGATCGAGCATGTCGATCACGTTCTGCGTCGGCCGCCGGCGGCGCACGCTGAGCAGCCGTTCTGCGCCGCCAAAGCTGTCCACGAGCGCGCGCGATTCATCGATCAGGAGGCTCGGCGGCATGAACCGGTCGAGCAGCTGGTCGTAGGTCGCGAGGATCAGCGGATCGGTGTTCTGCGGGCGCTGGATCTCGAACGCAGGCCGCCGCATTGGACTGCCCATCGGCAGCCGCACGTGACCGAGCAGCGGGATGTCGCGTCGCTTGCGGAAGATCTTCCAGTGCTCGTCGATCGAGGTGAACTCCTCCGACAGGGCGCCGGGGGTCTCGCTTGCGCCGAGGAACAGCACGCCACCCGGAGCCAGGCCGAAGTGGAACAGCGACAGCACCGTGCGCTGCGCCTGCGGCTGCAGGTAGATCATCATGTTCCGGCACGAGATGAAGTGCATCTTCGTGAACGGCGCGTCCTTCGTCACGTTGTGACGCGCGAACACGATCAGCTGCCGGAGGTCCTGCGAGATCTGGTAGCCCGTCGAGCGGCGCGAGAAGTAGCGGTCGCGGCGCAGCGCCGAGACGTTCCCGAGCTGGTGGTCGCCGAACAGGCCGAGGCTGGCGAGCTCGAGTGACGACGGGTGGACGTCGGTCGCCAGGATCTTCATGTTGATCGGCCGCTTTCGCGCCGTCAGCTGCTCGTGGAAGATCATCGCGAGCGAGTACGCCTCTTCGCCGGTCGCGCAGCCCGCGCACCAGATCCGCACTTCCTGCTCGGCCGGCACCTCGTCGAGGATCTGCGGCACGACGACGCGCTCGATCATGTCGAACGCCTCGGGGTCGCGGAAGAACTGGGTGACCCCGATCAGGAGATCCTGATAGAGCGCGTTGAGCTCGGCCGGATCCTCGCGCAGCTGATCGACGTACGCGTCGACGGTCGGAATCCGCAGCAGATCGACGCGGCGCTGGATGCGGCGGCCGACCGTGGTGGTCTTGTAGAGCGAGAAGTCGATCCCGAAGCTGTCGCGCAAGAGGCGCAGCAGCGAGTCCATCGCCGGCTCGTTCGCGAGCGCATCCTCCTCGAGGTAATCGGGCATCTCGAGCGGCGGCAGGCCACACAGGATCCTCGCGATGTCGCGCGGCGAGGCCGCGTGGTCGACGACGCCGGTCTCCTGGGCGGAGAGCGGCATGCCGTCGAACTTTGCGGTCGCCGGGCTCTCGATCATCACGACACCGCCCGACTTCTTGATGTCGAGGATGCCGCGCGAGCCGTCCGACCCGCTGCCGCTGAGCACAACTCCGACTGCATCGGCGCCGGCATCGTGGGCGAGCGAGCGGAAGAACACGTCGACCGGCAGCGACAGGCCGTGCGGCTTGTCGGTCAGCAGCAGGTGACCGCCCTTGACGATCATCTCCTTGCGCGGGGGGATCAGATAGATGTGGTTGGCGAGGACCGGCTCGCCCTCCTCGACGATCTTGACCGGCATCGGGCTCTGCCGGCCGATCAGCTCGTCCATCAGGCTCTTGAAGTCCGGCGACAGATGCTGGACCACGACGAACGCCATGCCGGTGTCGGCGGGGAGCGCAGCGAACAGCCCCTCCAGAGATTCGAGGCCTCCTGCGGAGGCACCTATTCCTACGATGCGCATTGCCATGCCGCCGACGTTGAGGTTCGGCCGGGGAATTCAAAAATCGCGCCCAGCTAGAAACGCGGGTGGTCGCGGAGATGCGTCAGACCGCGCTGACGCGACGCGCGCGCACGCGCACACCTGTGCGCCGCCGCTCAGCCAAGATGATTCGCGACCGTTTCGGCCCAGTTGGCGACCGCGGTCGCGAGGCGACCCTCGGCGCGTTCGGCGCGGCCACCGCCCTTGCCACCGGCCGTCGCGGCGAGCTTCTTCCACAGCGCGCCGCAGTCGAGCGACGACCCGGCGGCGCGTTGCAGCATGACCGTGGCGCCGGTCTCGTCCGGGGCGGCGAGCAGTGCATCGCGGCCGGCGGCGACCAGCTTCGCGGCGACACCGCGGAGCAGCTCGGGGTCGCCGGGCAGCGCCGCGATCACGGCGCCCTCGCCGGGGAACGAGCTCGCGATCGCGCCTGCGAGTCGGCCGCGCAGCGCCGTGACCTCGGCGGCGGTCGCGTCGGCGTCGCGCACGAGCTTGTCGATCGCGGCGGGGACCTCGGCGGGGCCGCACGAGAACCGCGTCGCGAGCTGGCGCAGCACCTGATCGCGGGTGAACAGCTCGGCGCGTGCGCGGCGCCCGGCCGTGAACGTCACGCGGGTCATGCCCTTGTAGCGCTCCGCGCCGGTGATCCGGATCGCGCCGAGCTGCGCGGTGTGCGTGGCATGCGTGCCGCCGCACGGCGAGTAGTCGAAGTCGCCGATCGCGACGACGCGGATATCCGCGGAGACCTTGGGATCGCGGCGGAGCTTCAGCTGCGCGAGCTCCTCGGGCATCGGGAACCAGGCGCGGATCGCGAGGTCGTCGTCGATCAGATCGTTCGCCAGGTCCTCGGCGGCCGCGAGCTCGGCTTCCGGGATGCGGTCGCGTGCGGCGTCGATCGTCAATGCGCTCTCGCCGAGGCGTGCCGATGCGGTCGGTGCTTGCGCGCGGTCGAGCAGGGCACCCGAGAGCAGGTGCTGCGCGGTGTGCTGCGCCATGTGCTGGCGGCGGCGCGCCCAGTCGAGCTCGCCGGTGAGGTGCTCGCCGACGGCGGGCAGGGCGCCCTCCACGACGTGGATGATCGTGCCGTCGTCGAGCTCCTGCGTATCGATCACCGCGATGCCGCCGAGCGTGCCGCGATCACCGAGCTGGCCGCCGGCCTCGGGATAGAACGCGGTCGCGTCGAGCACGATGGCCGGGCGGTCCTTGTGGGTCGCGTGCGCGAGCACGGTCGCGTCGAAGCGACGCAGCATCGCGTCGTCGTGGTACAGGCGGCGAGTCGGCATCGCGCGCAGTCTACCTCGTCACGGGCGCTCGACCGGCTCGACGGAACCCGCGGGCACCCAGCCGGTCGTGCCCGACGACACCCGGACCTTTGTCCACGCGTCGCGGCGCTCGGTGATCGTGACCTCGGCGCCTTTCGGAAGCGGCTGCGCCATCGCGGCGGGCGCACCGGTGCTGTCGGCGGCTCGCAGCACGGCGTCGTCGACCACGACGGCATCGGCGGCGTGGCGATCCTCGACGACGAGCGAGACGGTCATCGCGATCCACACGGCGGCGGGCAGCAGTGCGAGCCCGACGAACGCGCGGCGGCGGCGGCCGCGCCACGGGACCAGCAGCAGCAGCGCCGCGGCGAACGCGAGCGCGCCGACGAGCA
>Ga0207683_10002856_pt1 | contig 15063 bp, 13 predicted proteins | sample KBSM73metaG_FD_184333 | JGI IMG/M metagenome (GOLD analysis project Ga0207683, IMG submission 184333) | Miscanthus rhizosphere microbial communities from Kellogg Biological Station, Michigan, USA - KBS M7-3 metaG (SPAdes) (version 2) | ecosystem: Host-associated > Plants > Roots > Rhizosphere >... | reverse complement strand
TCCCGGGCAAGCGGGCGATCCGCAACGGCGCCAAGTGGAATCTCGAGGTCGCGCTGATCGCCGACGGCGTGCCGTCGAAGGACGTCTACAAGGTGCTGCGAACGCCCGACGGCATCGAGCGCGCATTCAAGAAGCTCGACACCATCAAGCCCGACCTCGTGTTCTGGAAGAGCGGCGCGCAGCCGCCGCAGATGCTGGCCGCCGGCGATGTCGTCTTCACCACCGCCTACAACGGCCGCATCACCGCGGCCAACGAGAAGGACAAGAAGAACTTCAAGATGGTCTGGACCGATACGCCGTACACGATGGACAGCTGGGTCATCATGAAGGGCACGCCGAACAAGGCCAATGCCGAGAAGCTGGTCGAATTCATGGGTCGGCCGGACAACCAGGCCAAGCTGCCGAAGTACGTGCGCTACGGCGTCACCTCCGCAGGCGCGGCACCGCTGATCGACAAGTCGCTGATGGGCGAGCTGCCGACCAACCCGGAGATCCTGAAGCAGGCCTTCGCCGAGGATCCGAAGTTCTGGATCGACAACGGCGACAAGCTGGCCGAGCGCTGGACCAAGTGGGCGGGCACGAAGTGACAGGTCGCCGCGCCGGCCGGCACCGCTAGGCCGGCGATGGCGTCGCGCGGCCTGGGCCTGGCCACCCCGCTCGTGGGGTTCCTGCTGGTGTTCTTCGTCGTGCCGATCGCCTGGCTCCTTTCGCTCGCGGTTCGCGAGGCCGAGGTGCCGCGCGCCCTGCCGCGCACGCTGCAGGTGCTGGCCGGCTGGCACGCCGACGAGCCCCTGCCCACGCCGCTGTTCGGCGCTTTCGCCGAGGACATCGCCGCGGCGCGTGCGGCGAGCACGCTCGCCGATGCGGCGCGGCGGCTGAACTACGAAGTGAACGGCGTACGCAGCACCTTGATGCGCGCGGCGCGCGAGGCCTCGGCGGCGCCTGCGGACACCCGCTTCGACGCCGCATTCTTCCAGGCCGTCGATCCGACGCTGGCGAGCCCCGCCTTCTTCGCCGCCGTGCAGCGGGCGCGTGGGCCGGTGTCGGCGTACTACCTCCTCGCTTCGGTCGATCTGGTGCGCAACGCGCGAGGCGGCATCGAACGCGCGGCCGAAGGCAGCCGCATCTACCAGGATGTGCTGTTGCGCACGCTGGCAATCAGCGCCAGCGTCACGCTGCTGTGCCTGGCGATGGGCTTCCCGGTGGCACTGCTGCTGACCCAGGTGCGCGAGCGGACGGCCGACTGGCTGCTGGTGCTGGTGCTGCTCCCTTTCTGGACCTCGTTGCTGGTGCGCACCGCGTCCTGGGTGGTGGTGCTGCAGAAGGAAGGCATGGTCAACAGCCTGCTGCTGAAGCTGGGGCTGATCACGGAGCCGCTGACGCTGATCTACAACCGCACCGGGGTCCTGGTGGCGATGACCCATGTGCTGTTGCCGTTCATGATCCTGCCGCTTTACACGGTCCTCAAGGCCATCCCGCCGCAGTACATGCAAGCCGCCGCGAGCCTGGGCGCGCCGCCGGCCGTCGCTTTCGCACGCGTGTTCCTGCCCCTCGCCGCCCCCGGCGTGGCCGCAGGTTCGCTGATGGTCTTCATCCTGGCGCTGGGTTACTACATCACGCCGGCCCTGGTGGGCGGCGGATCGGACCAGATGCTGTCGTATTTCGTCGCCACCTACACCACCGACACGGGCAACTGGGGCCTCGCAGCGGCGCTCGGCCTGCTGATGCTGGGAACGACGATCGTGCTGTACGCCGCCGCGCACCGCCTCTCCGGCGGGCGCGTGCTGGCGATGGGCTAAACCCGGCCCGGACTGCAGCATGGTCTGGACCTGGCTGTACCGAGTGTTTTGCGGCGGCGTGCTGGCATTCCTGCTCGTGCCCATCGCCGCGATCGTGCCGCTCTCGTTTTCCAGCGGATCGTTCCTCACCTACCCGCTGCCCGGCCTCTCGCTGCGCTGGTATGCCGAGGTGCTGGGCGGCGGCAAATGGCTCACGGCGCTGGCCAACTCGCTCTTCGTCGGCAGCGCCGCGACCGTGGCTTCGGTCTCGCTCGGCACCCTGGCCGCGCTCGGCCTGGCACGGCAGCGCGGGCCGCTGGTCGCCGCGCTCAAGCTGCTGATGCTGTCGCCGATGATCGTGCCCGTGATCCTGGTCGCCGTGGGCTCGTACTTCTTTCTCGCGCCCCTGTCGCTGACCAGCAGCTACGCCGGGCTGATCCTCGCGCACACCGTGATCGCGGTGCCCTTCGCCCTGATTCCGGTGCTCACGGCGCTCGAGCTCCTCGACCCGAATCTGGCGCGCGCCGCGGCCGCCTGCGGCGCCACGCCGGCGACCGCCTTCTGGCGCGTGACTCTTCCCGCCATCCTGCCGGCCATGGCCTCCGGCGCGCTGTTCGCGTTCGCTGCCTCGTTCGACGATGTCGTCATCGCCTTGCTGATCGCCGGTCCCGACCAGCGCACGCTGCCGCGCGAAATGTTCTCCGGCCTGCGCGACAGCATCACGCCGGCGCTGACGGCGGTGGCGACGATCATGATCGTCTTCTCGACGACGCTGTTCTTGCTGATGCAGGCGGTTCAGCGACGCGCGCGGCGGGCCGCCGCCCACGAGCTTCAGGAGACCGCCTCGTAGCAGGCGGACCGGACCTTTCGTTCCACTATCGAAGGCTGCCCATGCGTTTCCGATCGGCCCGCCCTCTTGCGACCGTCATCCTGGTCGGCGTCTTGGCCGCGGCGAACTTCGCCGAAGCGGCGTCGCCCGCGGCGGCGGATGGGAGCGCCGCCACCAGCGCGGCCGGCACCGCGCCGCCCGAGGCGTCGGGCCGGGCGCAGTTTCGTATCCGCCCGGTCGACGAAGGCTGGGGCGCCAGCTTGTCGCGCGACGCCGACGTGGCAACGCAGGCCTACCTGGATCGCTTGCCGGCAGACGTGGTGGCACGATCGAACGCCTACTTCGAAGGAGGCTACTGGCTTCAGCTCTGGAACTTCCTGCTCGGACTCGCCGTCGCCCTGCTCGTGCTGGCCGGGCAACGCGCGGCGCGCCTGCGCGACTGGGCCCAGCGCATCGGCCGCAAGCCTTTCCTGCGCGACGCCATCTTCGGCGCCCTGTATGCCCTTGCTGCCTGGCTGCTCTCGCTGCCCCTGACCATCTACCAGGGCTACTTTCGCGAGCACCAGTACGCCATGGCGACGCAGACCTTCGGCCCCTGGTTCATGGAACAACTCATCGGACTCGCGGTGACGATGGTCTCGCTCGCCCTCGTCGCGGCGGTGTTCTACGCCGTGCTGCGACGGGTCGGAGCGCGCTGGTGGCTGTGGGGGACCCTGGTCGCGGTCGCGTTCCTCGTGCTGCTGGTGCTGGTCGGGCCTGTTTTCATCGATCCTCTCTTCAACACCTACAAGCCGGTCGCGGACGGTCCTGTCAAGCAAGCCGTGCTGACGATGGCCCATGCCAACGGAGTTCCGGCCGACAACATCTACGAGTTCGATGCGTCACGACAGACGACGCGGGTCAGTGCCAACGTCGGCGGCATCTTCGGCTCGGCTTCCATTCGCCTCAACGACAACCTGTTGCGGCGCTCGAGCCTTGCGGAGATTAGAGCCGTGATGGGCCACGAGATCGGCCATTACGTGCTGAACCACATCTACAAGTGGATCGCCGCGATGACGCTTGTCTTCCTGGCCGGCTTCCTGTTCACGCAATGGGCGATGACGGCACTGCTGGGTCGTTTCGGCGGTCGCTTCGGCCTGCACGGCGTCAGCGACGTGGCCTCCTTCCCGCTCCTGCTGGCCGTGATGTCCTTGTTCGCCTTTGCGGCCACGCCGATCACCAACACCCTCATCCGCACGCAGGAAATCGAGGCCGATCGCTTCGGACTCAACCTCGCTCGCGAGCCGCATGGCGAAGCCGAGGTGGACCTGAAGCTGACGGAATACCGCAAGCCCGATCCGACACCGCTCGAGGAGTTCGTCTTCTTCGACCACCCGAGCACGCGCTTTCGCATTCACGACGCGATGCGCTGGCGGGAGGCGATGGGCACGCCTTGATCGCACCACCGTTCGCGCTCGCCGAGCGCGACGAGTTTCGAACGAGAACGTGACCGTCACGCCGCGGCGAACTTCAGGATCGCCTGGATGACGGAGGCGCTGTCGCCATACCACCAGAAATGATCGACTCCCTCGAGCGGGTGCCAAACGGCGCCCGGGATGTTCTCTGCAAGGTGCCTGCCCGCCTCGAAGCGAACCGCTCGATCGCCGCGACGATGCATGACGAGCGTGGGCACGCCGATCCGGCCGAGCTCGGCACGCATATCGGCGTCACGCAGGCCGCCGAGGATCGCCTTGAGCGCGCCGGGAGAGGCCGCATGCCGCACCAGGCGAGCCCACCAGGCGCGCGACGCGGGATCGTCCTTCGCGCTCGGAGCGAACGTCTCGATGCCCACCGGTCCGCCCCATCCGGCAATGAGCTGTCGTAGCCAGATGTCGTAGGCAGCGGCCGGCAGGGCCCAGGGATAGTCGGGAGCGGCCGAGCCCTTGGCGAGCGATCCGAACAGGCACAAGCCCCGGACGCGATCCGGATGATCGACGGCCAGGCGCATCGCGCCCAGTCCGCCCTCCGACGATCCGAAGAGCCAGGCGCGCTGCACCTGCGCGTGCTCGAGGATGGCCGCAATGTCGGCCGCCACGCCTGTAGGCGTGCTCGTGGCTCCCAGGCGCTCGGACAAGCCGACGCCGCGCCGGTCGAACAGGATCACCCGGAAGCGATCCGCCAGGGCCTCGACGAAGGCGCGAAAGGACGGATGCTCGAGCGCGATCTCGATGTGACCGACGAACCCCGGGGAGATCACCAAGGTCTGCTCGCCGGTGCCGAGCATCGTGTAGGCGACGGGGCCGAAGCCGCTTTCGGCAAAGCGCACGCTCGGCCGCTCCACCTGGCTGCGCGACATCCGCCTCAGGTCTTCCGTGGCCTGGAGATAGGCCTGCTCGGTGTGCGGGCCGGGCCGGATGCCGAACTCCGCTCGCAACACCTCTGCGCAACGCGTGTAGGTGGCTTCGACGCCGGCGCTGTGGCCCTGCAGCACGTGCAGCTGCATCAGCAGGACGTAGCTCGGCTCGCGGTAGGCGTCGAGCGCGACCAGCGCTTCGGCCATCTCCAGCGCGGACGCGTAGTCGCCTCGCCGGCCCAGCGCGTCGATCAGGCGCTCGAGCAGGCGCGCCAGCAGATGTTCGTGCTCGATCGACGCGGCCTTGAGCCAGTCGTCGAAGGTCTCCGATCCGAACGAGATGCCCTGCAGCAGTGGCTGTCGTCCGCGGGTGGCCCACTGGCTTGCCTCCGTCAGCGTGCTCTCGTCGAACGTCGCTGCGGCGACCGCGCGGCGGGCGAATTCCGTGAAACGAAGCGCATCGACCACCAGCGCCTTCGGCGTGAGCGCGAGGCCATCGCTGTCGGACGCCAGGATCCTTCGGCCGACCGCGTGTTCGATCGTGTAGATCAGTCGGCGCAGGCGCGTGCGCCCCTGTGCCTCATCGGCGTCCGGCCAGAGCATGGCGGCCAGATGTGCCCGCGGCGCGGGGCTCTTGTTGAACGCGAGATAGGCGAGCAGCGCCACGGCGCGCTTCAGCGGCAGTCGCACTTCGCGTCCCCGCACGAGGGTCGCCGGCACACCGAAGACCTTCAGTTCGACCGCGGGCGACGGGGAGCGAGACGGCATCGGGGGGTTATAGCCGCGCGGGGATCGGTTGGACAGGGACGCTGAAGGGACGGCCGGTCCCTATCGTGGCCTCGGCACATTGCATGAGAGGTCCTATGCGCAGACTCGTTTCGTTCATCTATGGCCTGGCCGCCTACCTGGCCTGCCTGGCCGCCCTGCTCTACTTCATCGGCTTCAGCGGCAACCTGCTCGTGCCGACGTCAGTCGATTCCGCTGCCGGCGCACCCTGGGTCGAGGCGGTGGTCACCGACCTGCTGCTGCTGGCCCTGTTCGGTGTCCAGCACAGCGTGATGGCCCGTCGCAGCTTCAAGCGCTGGTGGACACGTGTCGTCCCCGACGCGGTGGAGCGCAGCACGTACCTGGTGGCCACGTGCGCCGTGCTGGCGCTGATGTTCCTGTTCTGGGTGCCGATCCCGGCGCCGGTCGTGTGGCGGGTTGACCCGCCCGCCGGCGCCGCCCTGCTCTGGGGCCTGTTCGCGCTCGGCTGGCTGCTGGTGCTGGTCAGCACCTTTCTCCTCGACCACTTCGAGCTGTTCGGTCTGCAGCAGGTCTTCGCCAGCCTGACGCGGCGCGCCGCGCCCGAGGCCCGGTTCAGGACGCCGCTGCTCTATCGCTACGTACGCCATCCGCTGTATTCAGGCCTGCTGCTGACCTTCTGGTCGGTTCCGGTCATGACGGCAGGCCGGCTGCTGTTCGCTCTCGGGTTCACGGCCTACATCCTGATCGGCATCGCGTTCGAGGAGCGTGACCTCCTGCGGCAGTTCGGAGAGCGCTATCGCACGTATCGCAAGCAGGTCGGCATGCTGATCCCGCACCCGAGATCGAGGCGGACGGCAGAGCAGTAGGTCGCAAGCCCACCCATCGCTACCCGAGGACAAGACCCGTGGAACCCAATGTCATCGATTCACCGCGGCCGAGCGCGTTCGGTCCGACTCACGATCCCTTCGACGACGGCCGTGCCTTGCAAGACCGTCTGGCCGTGCACTGCTTCGGCTGCGGAACGCTCAATGCAGGCGGCTTGCACATCAAGAGCCGCTGGCAAGGCGACGAGCTCGTCTGCATCTGGCACCCTCGTCCCGAGCACATCGGCTTCCCCGGCTTCGTCTATGGCGGCACGATCGCGTCCATCGTCGATTGCCACGCCGTCTGGGCGGCGCTGTCGCTGCATTGCCGGGAGGCCGGTCACGACCTGCGGAGCGGCCCGCCACCCTTCGGCGTGATGACCGGCAGCCTTCAGGTGAGCTACCTCAAGCCGGCGTTGGTGACCCGCGCGCTCGAACTGCGGGCCCGAGTCGTCACGCAGGGCGAGCGCAAGTCGGTGGTCGCCTGCAGCGTGCGCCAGGGTTCGGTGGAATGCGCGACGGCCGAGGTCGTCACGGTGCGCGTGAAAGGGCGGGGCTGAGATGCGCGCCGTCATCTGCAGCCGCTTCGACGGCATCGACGCCCTGGCGCTCGGCGAGCTCGACGACCCCGTGCCCGGTCCGGGACAGGTGCTGGTCGACGTCCATGCAGCCGCGCTGAGCTTCATGGATACCCTGATGGTGGCCGGGCGCTACCAGATGAAGCCCCAGCTGCCGTTCGTGCCGGGCAGCGACGCGGCCGGGGTGGTGCTGGCGGTCGGCGATGGCGTCAAGGACGTGCGCGTCGGCGATCGCGTTGCCTGCAGCCACTGGCATGGCGGCATGGCCGAGCGCATGGTGGCACCCGAGCACAGCGTCGTGAAGCTGCCGGACGGCGTCGGTTTCGAGCTCGGCTCGAGCGTGCGCTACGCCTACGGCACGGCGCACTACGCCCTGGCGAACCGTGCGCAACTGCGTCCGGGCGAGACCGTGTTCGTCAGCGGTGCGGCAGGCGGCATCGGCCTGGCAGCCGTCGACGTGGCGTGTCACGGCGGGGCCACGGTGATTGCGGGCACCAGTTCGGCAGCCAAGGGGGAAGCGGCACGCCGACAGGGCGCGGCCCACGCCGTCGACTACTCGCGCGAGCCGCTGCGCGAACGCCTGCTCGAACTGACCGGGGGCCGTGGCGTCGACGTGTTCCTCGACAACGTCGGCGGTTCCGTGTTCGGCATCGTGTCGCGGGTGATGGCCTGGAATGGCCGCATCCTGCCGATCGGATTCACGAGTGGCGAAACCCCGAGCCTCTCCATGAACCTCCCGTTGTTGAAGAACTACAGCGTGGTGGGATGCTACTGGGGCGCCTGGGCGGAGCGGCAGCCGCAGCAGAGTCGCGCCGCCGATGAACAACTCTTCGCTGCGGTGGCGGAAGGCACCTACCGGCCTCAGGTCTCGGAGGTGCTGCCGATGGCGTCGTTCGCCGAGGGCCTGCTGCGACTCTCGCGCCGCCAGGCGACGGGCCGAATTGTCCTGCGCGTGAAGCAAGGGCCCGCCGCGACTACGTGAACATGCCAAGGCGCAGGGTGACCGTGCAGAATGCCTTCCGATCTTCCTGCCCGTCGCCGGCGTCGACGGTGAAGCCGGATCAGACGATCGGAGTCCGCGATGGTGAGCCCGCAAGAACTGCGCGAGATCTCGGTGCTCCTCGATGAGGCACTGGCGCTGCCGGCGGCCCAGCGCAATGGCTGGATCGACGCCCTGCCGGGCGAGGCTGCACGCCTGGCGCCGGCATTGCGCTCGCTGCTGCAACACGCCGGGCATGCCGAGACGGCAGATTTCATCGACCGCGGTCCGGCGTTTACGGCCCCGGGGGACCTTCCCAAGTCGAGTTTCGGCACAGGGGATCAGGTAGGTCCCTATCGCCTAGAGCGCGAGATCGGCCGCGGCGGCATGGGCGAGGTGTGGCTGGCCGAACGCGCCGATGGCCAGCTCAAGCGAAGCGTTGCCCTGAAGTTGCCGATGCTGGGAGTGCGACGCAGCATCCTGGTGCAGCGATTTGCGCGGGAAAGGGACATCCTCGGCGGCCTGGCGCATCCGCATATCGCGCGCCTGTACGACGCCGGGCTGTCCGATGACGGGCAGCCCTACCTGGCGCTGGAGTACGTGCAGGGCCGGCCCATCACGACGTACTGCGCCGAACACGGTTTGACCCTTGCCCAGCGTGTCGACCTGCTGCGACAGGTGATGGACGCGGTCCAGTTCGCGCATGCCAACCTGGTGATCCATCGCGACCTGAAACCCAGCAACGTGCTCGTCACCGACGAGGGACAGGCGATGCTGCTGGATTTCGGCATCGCCAAGCTGCTCGCCGACGCAGACGGCCAGGCCAGCGAGACTGAATTGACCCAGCTGGGCGGCCGTGCGCTGACGCTGGACTATGCGGCGCCCGAGCAAGTCAGTGGCGCCCCGATCAGCACCGCGACCGATGTCTGGGCTCTGGGCGTCCTGGCCTACGAGCTGCTGACCGGAGAGCGCCCGTTCCAGGGCCTGCGGCGCGACGTCGAGCAAGGCATCCTGGAGCACGAGCCGCGCCGGCCCGGTGCGCTGCCTGCCGACCTGGCATCGATCGTGTTGAAGGCACTGAAGAAGGCCCCGGTCGATCGCTACGTCACTGTCAACGCCTTTTCCGAGGATCTCGAGCGCTGGCTGCGCGGCGAGCCGGTCCAGGCCCAGCCGGACAGCCGCTGGTACCGCATGCGACGTTTCGTCGGGAGAAACCGGGCCGGCGTGGCCACGGCTGCCGGTGTGCTGGCGCTGGTGCTGGTCTTCAGCGCGGTCTCGCTGCGCCAGGCGCAGATCGCCCGCGAGCAGACCCGCCTGGCGCAGACCGAGGCGAAGACCGCCCAGGCCGTGCAGAACTTCCTGGAGGGCATCTTCCAGGCGAGCAACGGCAACCAGCCGGACCCGATCCAGGCCCGTCAACGCACGGCCAAGCAGCTGCTGGACGAAGGCGCGGCGCGGATCCAGACCGAGCTCGACGACGCGCCCGCAGCGAAATTGCGGGTGCTGGCGACGCTGAGCGATCTGTTCGACCAGATGGGTGACCTCGATGCGACGTTGCGCCTGGCGGCCGAGCGCGTGCGCGTGGCCCAGCGGTATTTCGGCAACGACTCGCCGGATCTGGCCTTCGCGCTGGTGGCCCACTCCAAGATCATGGTCGATGCCCTGCAACTGGATGAAGGGCTGGAACTCCTGACGCGGGCCGAGGCCATCGCCGCCAGGCTGACGCCCGTCTCCGACGACCTGCGGATCGCACTCGATGGAGAGTTCGCGAACTACCATCGTTTTCGAAACGAGGCGAGCGGACTGCCCTATTCGCAGCGAGAGGTGACTCTGCTGCGCAAGCGCGGCCCGTCGCTGGAACTGGTTTCGGCGTTGGCCAACCTCGGCGCGATGCAGCAGATTGCCGGCGACCTCGAGGCTGCTCGCGCGGCGTTCAAGGAAGCGCTGGGAGTGGCATCGCAGGTGCCAGGAGGCGCCGGCAGCCGGGTGGGCGGTGTCTACGACGAGCTTTCCGCGCTGGAAGCGCGGCGCGGCGACCAGGTCGCCGCCGAAGCCGCGCTGCGCAAGGTCATCGAGATCGATGAATCGAGTTCCGGCTCCGGCGGGATCCGCACGATCACGTCAAAACTCCGGCTCGGCGGCTTTCTCGTCACCGACGGCCGAGCCCGCGAGGCATTGGCGGTCTTGCGGCCGCTGCGCGAGCAAGTCCAGAGCCAGGCGCCGAGCGCCGAGCGCGACCGCAGCCTGCCAATCCTGCTGATGTACGAAGCCCGTGCCGAAGCGGCGCTGGGGCATCTGCTGCCTGCGCTTGCATTGCTGATGCCGGCGGCAGGGATCGTGGAGAGCCAGGTCACAGAGCCCCGGACGGCGGTGAGCCGGGCCATCACCAGGATGTCGATACTGACCTCCCTGGGCCGCTACGGCGAGGCGGAAGATGTCGCGCGCGCTGCGCGCGACATGATCGCCAAGAGCAGGCTGGAAGGTGGCGACATGGACAGTCGCCTCAACCGCCAACGGGTCTTCCTGGAACTGGCGCAACGCAAGCAGGCGACGACCCGGGAGGCGCTGGCCGTCGTGCTGACGGCAGATACGGCCGGCACCTCCGGAATGCCACCCAGCTGGAGCAATGCCATGCGGGCGGAAGTGGCGGCGGAGTTCGACACGCCGGAGTCGGCGGCAGCCGAAATCCGCGGATGGCTGCAAGCCTTGAGCAACACGCATGTCGATATCGGACAGGCGGACCAGGAAGCGCGGATGAACCTTGCACTGGGGCGCGTGCTCCTGAAGATGGGACGTGCAGGCGATGCACTGACGCCACTGCGCGCCAACCTGGCACATGTCGCCGTCCGGAGCGACCCGGCTGCGAGTCCGGCTGTGCTCGAGGCGAAAGTCGCGCTGGCCCTGGCCTTGGTCGCGAACGATCAGCGCGACGCCGCCCTCGAACTGGCAGGTGAAGCGAACGAGATTCGCAGCGCCAATCCGGAATTGGGCCCTCACCTGGTCGAGCCCTTGCGCCGCGTGAAAGCCGCGCTTCCTTAGGTCTCGACGACTCGCAGGCCGAGGTCTTCCTCGCCCGGAGCCTGGCCGCAGCCTAGTCGAGGGCGGCGATGAGAAGAAGGCGAGCCTTTTCCCATGAGCGCCTCACGGTCCGTTCCGAAAGACCGAGCGCCTCGCCGATCTCGATTTCCGTCATGCCGCCGAAGTAGCGCATCTCCACGATCTGGGCGAGCCGCTCGTCGGCCTGCGCCAGCACTTCGAGCGCCTCGTGAACGTGCAGCACGTCCGACTCGGGCCCGGCGATCTTGTCCGACAGCGCGGTATCGAGCACCAGGCGCTCGGCTTCACCGCCGCGGCGCTCGGCCAGTCTCGCACGCGCGAAGTCGACGATCACGGAGCGCATCACGCGCGAGGCGTAGGCAAAGAAGTGGTGCCGGTCCTCCAGCGCCGGCGACGCCTGGCCGACAAGCTTCAAGTACGCCTCGTGGACCAGCGACGTCGTATCCAGAAGCGTCATCGTGCGGTGCTGGCGCAGCCGCGAGCGCGCGAGCTTGCGAAGATCGTCGTAGAGCAGCGCGAAGGCCTGCCCGGCGGCATCCTCGTTGCCCCGGCGCGCGGCGCCGAGCAGATCGGTGAGTTCCGGCATCGATGCGTCCTCCGACGCAGCGATTCTGCCCGTAGCCGCCGGCGCCGGACTCCATCGGGAACATTAGACTGAAAACACGTAGGCGAAGGCGTGGTGCCAGAGCGTCGCCGTGACCAGCCCGAGCGGGATGCCGACGCCGATCATGGTCGAGACGAGCGGTGCATCGAGGCTCGCCTCGGCCGCGACGATGCCGGCGCCGATCATCGGCGGCATCGCCGCTTCGATCATGCTGACGTGGCTGGTCATGTCGAGATCTGCATCGAGCAGCCAGAGGACGGCGAAGACGATCGCCGGGCAGGCGACGAGCTTGTAGCCCAGGCCGATCGAGAGCAGGCCGGCCTGGCTGCGCAGTGCCCCCAAGCGAAGCTGAAGACCGACCGAAAGCAGGGCGAGAGGCGCCAGCGTGTCGCCGAGACGCCCGAGCGCGGTGTCGAGCGGCACCGGAAAGGGCAGCGGCCGCAGCGCGAGCGCCACGAAGAGAGCGATCAAGGGCGGGAAGGTCGCGATCTTCTTCAGCGTCTCCCCGCCCGACCTGCGCGGATTGCCGGCATAGAGAGCGGCCACGAACACGCCGATCGTGGCAAGGGCCAGATACGAACCGAGCTGATCGATCAACAGGCCGAGACCCAGGCCGTCGCGGCCGTGCAGTGATTCGATCATCGGCAGGCCGACGAACGACGTGTTGCCGAGCCCGCCGACGAGCGTCAGCGCGCCGATGCTGGCACGGGGCAGGCGCAGCCACCGGCCGATCGACCAGAACGCGCCGGCGCCGAAGGCGAACAGGGCCCAAGGCATGAGCACCGGCCAGAGCTGGTTCGGATCGAAGATGAAGCCATGCAGCGCACGCAGCGTGACCGCGGGAAGCGACACGTGGAGGATGACGGCGTTGAGCGCCTGGTGGGCGTTCGCCGGCATGCGCTGCGAGTGGTGCAGCAGCATGCCGAGCGCCAGACAAGCGACGAGAAGGAGAAGGTTCGACACGGTCTGACTCCGTCGCGGCGCAACGGCGCCTGTGCGCTGTCGTACGCAAGAGGAGCACAGAACCGGACACGGAGATGCCGTGTCGAGTACGGGATCGATTGGCGGAATGGAACCCGACTGGCCGGTTTCGTCGCGTTGCTCCGTACTTGGGAATGAAGGGTGGCGATCACCCCACCCGCCGAGCCCGACCTCCTCGCGGCTCTCCGTCGCTCCTTGCGTCCAAGGAGCATGCGCTCCGTCCAGAGGACACCACCGTCATGCATACCACTCAGCCTGAAGTTCCAGCAACTGCCATCGTGGGCAACGTGATCGATCTGGGCGAAGGCCGGATCGCCGCGATCTACCGGCGCGACGGCATGTGCTGGGTCGCGGAGTTTCAGTCGGGTCGCGGCAGGCTGATCGACGTCTCCAGTTGGTTCCGCTCCCGTGGGGGTGCCCTGCGGCATGGCCACGGCCGACAGGCCGCACTGGAGACGATCGCTCCGATCACGCCGGAACTTTCAGGGCAGATCGAGCGCCTCCACCGGCAAGGGAGCGCCGGCGACGCGCGAGGCGAGCAGAGCCCGGCCAGGCTCCTCTCGGCGTTCGAGCGCTGGTGCGTTGAAATGAGCCGCAAGCTGCGAGGCTCTGTTTCAGGCTGGTCCGGCCCGCGGGTGAGCCTGCGCGCCTCGACGACCCCGCGACGGCCATGATGCATCGCCGAAGCGCGGGGCCCGTCCGGGTTCACGGTCCGGCGCAGTTGCGCTTGGCCGGTTCGGGCGCGCCGTTCCGTATGAGGAAGCAGGAGGGCAGGTTTGCCCTTCGGCGGCAGGAGACCGGCAGGGCCGGCGCAGCCGCCCCACTCGCCGGAGCCGCCAATGACCCTCACCCATCTTGCCGAACCGACCACGGTGGCGACGCTTCTCGAAGCCGCCATGCTCATCTGCTTCGGCGTCGCCTGGCCGCTGGCCAACCTGCGCATGATTCGCAGCGGGCACGTGGAGGGCAAGGGCAAGGCATTCACCGTGATCATCCTGTGCGGCTACGTCGCCGGAGCGCTCGCCAAGCTCGCGCTGGCGACATCCGGCCACGCGCTGCCGCCGGTGTTCTGGCTCTACGTCCTCAACACGTTCTCGGTGGGCCTGAATGTCGTGCTGCAATGGCGGCTGGGGAGGCGCCGCGGCGTGCCGATCGCGCTGAAGGTGGCGGGCTGACCGATGGTTGCGTGCGATTCGAGTCCCTCCTGCCCCTGTCCTGCGGCCGCGGACGGGAACGTTCACCCTGTCTTTTTCCTGGAGCCTCCGGGTTTTCTTACCCCCTCATTCGCGGGGGCAAGAGTTACGCTCGTCCATTCAGAGGTGCATAACACAGGGAGCAGATGGGACGGCGTCGCGATCCGCCATACATTTGCCGGCGCCAGGGGCTTGCGGAGCGCCCTGCGCCAACCGTCGAGCGTCGTTCGCGGTGTGGCCCACCTAACGTCGAGCGGGATCACCGCCTAAAGGGAGTATGAGATGGCAGCTTTGGATCGATACATGACCGGCCGCGGGCAGGCCACCGATGGGTCGGGTAGTTTGCGCTGGTGGGCCGGCCTGGCACGGCCGGTGGCGGCGGCGCTGCTGATCGGCATCGCGACGCCGACGCTTGCTTCGGACCCGCTTGTGGGCGTTACCGTAGTTGCAGTGTCTGGAACCGAAACCGTCAGCAACAGTCGACCGCCGCTGATCACCTACATGGCCTTCAAGGTCGACGTCGTCAACAACAGCACGAACACTCTGAACAACGTCCGCCTGGTTGGCTCGACGTCCGTGGCCGCCGCTTCGTTCGTCCCTTCGAGCGGCCTGGCCTGCGTGACGACCACCGGTGCCAACGTCATCGAGTGCTCGATCGGGCAACTGCGCGGCAGCGGCGCTGGCACCAGCTCCTTTGTCGTGGTATTTCAGGCGCCGCCGACGGGGACGTCCGTCGACTTCAATTGGACGCTTTACTACGGTGAAGGCTCGAACGACAGCGGCGGGGCCGCGCACGTCGATACGACCACAGGCGTAGCGCCGGTGGCGCTCGGGACGCCGAGCACGACAAAACTCAAGACCTACGTCCCGCCGGGCGGTGGCACGTTCTACACCGGCTTGGGAGTGGCCATTCCCGGCGATAAGTGGACGACGACCGTGAACGTGCCCTCGGCTACCACGGCCGACGTGGAGGAAACAACCGATGACACCTTCACACCAATATTGCTTGATGGCTCTGCCGTGAAGCTCTTTCCATTTACCAGGAATGAGAGCGAATCACTGATGCCTCGTACGTCAGTTATGCCGAATACCATGTAGGCGTCCTGCCACTGGATGGCGTCT
>Ga0207683_10002855_pt1 | contig 15065 bp, 14 predicted proteins | sample KBSM73metaG_FD_184333 | JGI IMG/M metagenome (GOLD analysis project Ga0207683, IMG submission 184333) | Miscanthus rhizosphere microbial communities from Kellogg Biological Station, Michigan, USA - KBS M7-3 metaG (SPAdes) (version 2) | ecosystem: Host-associated > Plants > Roots > Rhizosphere >... | reverse complement strand
CGTTCCCGAATCAGCATTACAACAGCATCACGAGCTGGGCGGTGGACCGTAAAGGGGAGGTCAAACATGTTTACGCGTAAGCATGCAGGCGGCGCGGCCGTCATCGCGATTGTCATGACCACCGGACTAGCGCGCGCCGAAGGACCGAATCTCGGCAAGCCGATCAGCCAGGCGGAGCTGGCAGCGTGGGACATCAGCATTCTCCCCGACGGCACCGGCTTGCCTGCAGGCAATGGGACTCCGGCGGAGGGTTCGCGCGTGTTTGCTCAAAAGTGCGCTGCCTGCCACGGCGAGAATGGGAAGGGCGGTATCAATGCAGCGCTTGTGAGCTCGGCGCCACTCAGCGGCATCAGTGCTGCGGCGAAGACGATCCCGAACTTCTGGCCTTATGCGACGACCGTTTTCGATTTTATCCGGCGGGCGATGCCATTCCAGCAGCCGAAGTCGCTCACCAACGACGAAGTCTACGCGGTGACCGCTTTCATTCTGGCGCAAAACAAACTGATCGGCGACAGCGACACGATGAACGCACAGACGCTGCCCAAAGTGCGCATGCCGAACCGCGATGGATTCATTATCCGGTTCGCTGACAAGATATAGCGATTACCGAGGATTATTTGCGCGCGTTTTTCAAGCGGTAAGCGGCGACCGCTTTCTCCAGATCGGTCAGCTCTTCGCAGGGCAGCAGACAGATGTCGCGCAGCGCCGCAAGATGTTTCTCCGCGCTCGGAAGATCCTTCACCATCAGATACGCTTCACCGATGTATTCATGCGCCCCGCGGTGGCGCGGATTGAGCACGAGCGCCTGCTTGTAATGCTTGAATGCGGCGTCGAACTGCTTCAGATTGCGATGCGCGTAGCCGAGATAGTTTTCGATATCGGCATTGTCGGGCTGTCGCACAGACGCCATCTGAAATCGCTTTGCCGCCTCCGCCCAGTTCTTGTTCTCGATCGCCTGCTTGCCCGCGGCATAGTCGGCGTCGCGCACAACGAGGTCTGACGCTTCTTCAGTCGGGTCAGCGAGTGTGGCACCTGTTGTGAGCGCGGCGACGACCAACGCAAGACTCATAAGACGTCTACCGCGGACAACTGTCATCGTTGTGCGACGTAAGCTTTTGCGTGCGCCAACTCGGGCCGCGGCGAGTCCGCATTCTTTGCCAGCGCCATGAGCTTGGCGTAATAGCCGGCGGCCTTCTGGCGTTCCCCGGCCGCTTCGGCAGCGTGCGCGGCGCCATACAGTCCGCGGAAGCGGTTCGGTTCACGTTCCTGCGACGCCTCGTACTCCTTGAGCGCGAGCGCCGGCTGTCCGGCTTCGAGCAGCATGTCGCCCAGCAATTCGCGCGCAGGTACTACCCGACCGGGTGTGACGATATGTTTCTCGTTCTTGTCTTCGAGGTCTGCAGCGGCGCGCATGTACTTCACCGCCGCGTCATTGTTTTTCTGCGCAAACGCGATCCATCCCGCAGCAGCAAGCCGTTGCACTTCGACTTCGGTCGCCCAGTACGTGTTCTTCGCGTCTTCGAGTGACTTGTGCAGGACCGCGAGCTGCGCCGCGTTTTGCTCAGCCGCAGCCACATCTCCGCTACGCGCGGCGCCCAGCGTGCGTGCAAAGTAGGTAATGGCATCCGCGAACGCTACCTTGCTCGGTTGCGGCTCGAGGCGCATCGCCTCCGTCCACGCGCCGCGTTCCATCGCATAGCGCGCGCGCATAGCCGCCGCCGCATAAGGGGCGGTGGGTCGTCCGGGTGTAGTGCCGGTAACTTTGAGCGCGTCTTCCATCGTGCGGCGCGCGGCGCCGTCGAGCGCCAACTGCAAATACGCATACACTGCATAGTCGCTGGCGTGATACGCCTCGTCCGCCTCGTTGCCCTTGATCGCGGCCTCAAACGAACGGCGATTGGTCGCCGCTGATTCTTCCCATGCGCCAACACGTGTAAAGATATGTGAAGGCATATGCAGTGCATGCGGCGCCGCCGGGGCGATGTCCGCATAGCGGCGGGCGGCGGTCAACCCCTTGGCGGCGATCGGCGGCGCGTCGTAGCTGTGTATCAGATAGTGCGCGACGCCAGGGTGCTCCGGATACTTTGCAAATTGCTTCTCGAGAATAGCCGCCGCTTTGAGGTATGCAGCGTAGCTTTGATCGGACTGGGTTTGAGTACCGGCGAGATAAAGCGCCGAAAAGATCTGCGCTTCGTCGTCGTCGCGGTAGCGGGCGGCCAGTTCTTCGAATGCCTTCGCGCGCGATTCCTGCCGCGAGCGCTCGGAACGGTTCGAGTAATCCTTATAGTAGGCCGCAACCGCCTCGATGTAATCGCGTTCGCGCTGGGTTTTGGCGCCGATATTGCGACCGTCGTCGATAGCGGCCTGCGCCTGTTCGGCGCCCTTGGGCGATGCGCCGGTGCCCGCAAGCGGATTCGACATCAGGATTGCAGCGATGCCCCACGTCGCGATGGCACACGTCGGGTCCTTCGCAAGTACGCGTCGAAAAGTTTCTTCGGCGGCGCTGTACCAGAACGAATGCAACATGGCTACACCGCGTTCGAATTCGACTTGCACGCCAGTGCTGCACGAGTTTTTGAAAGTGACGCTTCCCAGCCGTCCGGTGGCTTCATCGTCATGAGCGAGAGCGGTGCCGCATGTAAGAACGAAGGCGGCAATCGCGCCGGCGACAACAGTTTGACGTTGGAATTTCATGGAACCTCCTTGCTTTGCAGGTGGACCATCGCCGAATTCCCTTACTTCGACGGAAATACTTTATTTCCAAACTTACGCCGATACGTGCTGCGCGAGTTTATCGCGCGGCTGCCGGCATTCTATTGGGATTGCGGCAGCACCACAGCTTACTGCCAAGCGAGCCGCTATGAGAAGTAGCCGGAAGAACTAAGCTTATGCACGAAACCACTATCAAGCCGGTTCATTCATAACGTCATGAGAGTACCGCGATGTCCATCTTTCCGCCCGGGGTTAGCGCTCCATTGCGCCATATACGAGCGCGGCCATCTGCTCCCGATAGTACTTCCGAATGTCTCCAGGACCAACGGACATTACGACAACCACCAGGCGCTCCTTGGGATCGGCCCAGAAGATCGTGCCATTTGCGCCGTTCCAGGTGTAGTCACCGACTGAACCATTGGTCGCCGCAACGCCCGGTTCTGTCCGCACCGCCACGCCGAGACCGAAGCCGTAACCGTCGCGGCCCGCCTCAGTCGCTGCGACGTTGTTTTTGATGTTCTTGCCGAGATGATCGGACGTCATGAAGCGCACCGTCTTGGGACTCAGGATGCGTGCGCCATCGAGCGAGCCGCCGTTCATCAGCATCTGACCGAAGCGTATGTAATCCGCGGCGGTGCCGAAAGCGCAACCGCCGCCGCAATCGAATTTCGGCTGCTCATCGAGGACTCGTATGGTCTGCGGTTTGCCGCTGATTGGATCGTTCGGCAGGGGCCGCGCCATGCGGCTGCGTTTTTCCGCAGGCACAGCGAAAGTGGTGTCCTGCATGCCCAGCTTCGACCATACGCGCTCGTTCGAGGCCGCGCCGAGCGTCTTACCCGTGATCTTCTCGACGACGAGTCCCAGCACGTCGATCGAGAAGCTGTACTCCCAGGTCGATCCCGGCTGATAGTAGAGCGGCAGCTTGGCAAGCGCGTCGAGAAATTCCGGGCCGGTCATCGCAAACGACGCACTGCCTGAGGACGCGGGATACATCTTATGGATGAGGCTACTTCCGCGTCCACCGTAGCTGAGGCCGGCGGTGTGACGCATCAGATCCTGCACGAAGATCGGCTGCTTCATGGGCTCGAGCCTGACCGCACCTGCATCGATCACGCCGACCTGCATCGACGCAAATTGAGGATAGTAAGTTGCGAGCGTTGATTTGAGCGGCAGCCGGCCCTCTTCGTAAAGGGTGAGCGCGGTGACCACGGTCAGCACCTTGGTCATCGATGCGAGATTGAATATCGCGTCGGTCTTGAGTTGCGTGCCCGCCGTCCTGTCCTGGTAGCCGATGGCCTTGTAATAGACGAGCTTGCCGTCGCGCGCGATTGCGACCACCGCTCCCGGGGTGCGGTTGCGCGCGATCTCATCGGCGTAAAAGCGATCGATGCGCTCGAGACCTGCGGCGGAAAAGCCCGCTTTTGCGGGATCGATGCGCGGCAACGGATCGTCAGCAGCCGCTGCGCTCGCCGCTAGCAGTGACAGGAGCATGAGAATAATGCGACGGAAGCGTACATTTGAATCTGGCTTCATGGGTCTCCTTTGCTGAAGGTTTGCCGGGGTGCGCTGCGTTCGCATGCAGGCCATCGGGCATCCGACAGATTACTTTTTCTTTATAGTGAGTCCAACCATCACGTCGGCGCGCGGCTGCCGGTCCAGATCACAACACGTCGCGATAAGTTGTTCGAACTGCGCCCCGGGAATCGGCAGCACTGGAATCACGTCGCGGATACGCCGTGCCTCCTCGTCGAAGTCCCAGATGAACTCGCGTCCGGTCGATTGCTTCGTATAACTTTTGCCATCCTTGGTAAAAATCGTAATGCGCGGACCGAAGAGCGTCATCTGATGCGACGGAATAATGGTGACCCGTTTCATTAAGTCCAGCACTTCGCGGGGCACATCGGGACCGGCGGGGTCGACGCCAAGCGCGCGCTCGACCGGGAAACCGCGCGCAACAACGCCGTAGGCCGTGAAGTATCCCGTGTTGCCTGCGGCGGCCGGTACATCTTCGCGGCGGCTCGTAAAGGCAGGGCTCGGATATTGCGTCTCCATCCAGTTGACTACGGCTTCAACGCGATCGACGTCTTCATAGCGTATGTTGTGCTCGGTGCACAGCTTCGCCGTCACATCGATATGAGCGATGTTGTAACCCGCGGTCGCATAAATGCGATAGAGCGTCTCCAGGAACATCCATTCTTTGCCCAGATTCGCAGTGATGTCGGCGAGGTTCGTCCGGGTTGCGCCCGTGAAGCTATACGTGAGCCGACCTTTATTGTTGCCGGCATAAGAATGATAGAAACCGGCGTCACCTTCCAGCACTGTCTCGCCGCCGATGTGCCCGCTTTTAGCAAGTGAGACTGCCAGCATCGCGTTGCGCACCGCGGCGCCTTCGCGCAGCGCTTTGCCGCCGCTGCGGAGTCCTTCAAGATTGCCGCCGGCGAGGCTCGCGCATAGGGCAATGGCGCTATTCATCTGGTCTTCATTGAGGCCCATGATTTTTGCCGCGGCGACCGCAGTGCCAAAGATGCTGAACACGGGACCCGCATGAAATCCGCGCGACATGACCGTTGGTATGAATTCCGCGGCCATGCGTTCCATCACTTCGTACCCGCAGGCAACGCCGGTCAAGAAGTCCTTGCCGGATGCGCCGGCAACTTCCGCCGCGACAATCGCCCCTGGAATGATACTGGTGCCGGGATGCGTGAGCATGCGAAAGGTATCGAACTTGCCGCCGCCAAGCGCCATTTCCGAGTTCGCATAGGCCGCGCCCGCCTTGGTCGCTTTGCCGCCATCGACCATGATAGTCGCGCCGTTTCGCACGCCGGCCTCTTCTTCGGTAACCAGCTTTACTGCCTGGCGGCCGGGCGGACTCTGGTAACCCATGAGCACGGACGTAAGGCAGTGAAGCGTGACACCCTTCGCGCGATCGACAACGTCGGCGGGTAGATCCTGGTAGCGCATGCCAACAACCCATTGCGCGAACTGGCGGCTTAACGAAGCCATACTTGTATTCCTTCCGTGGTCTTATGTGAGTTGCGCGGAGGCGCGTCTGGTTCTTGCAGACCGCGAATATAACATCCGTAAGTGCTGACTGGCGCCCGGGCCGATGCAGTAACATCGTTCGAGAACGTCTTATTGGAACGTCATGGCAAAAATTGAAAAGGTGGCGGAAGTATCGCCACTCATGCAGGCAGTAAGCGCTTATATCGCGAGTGCACTCAAACGCAAGCTGCCGCAGGAGGTCGCCGGGCGGGCCAAGAATCATCTGGTCGATACTTTTGCGGCGATCTTGTCCGGATCGAAACTGTTGCCCGGTCGACGCGTGATCGCTTACGTGAAGCCGTTGGGCGGCGTCCGCGAGGCCGGTGTAATCGGTACCCGCCATGTAACGAGCGTTCTGAATGCGGCGCTCGCGAACGGAACGTGCGGCCATGCCGACGAGACGGACGACACGCATCCGCCGACGCGCACGCATCCCGGCACGAGCGTAATCCCGGCTGCGCTGGCGGTGGCGGAGAAGCACGCACTTACGGGGCAGCAGTTCATGCGCGCCATGGTGCTCGGCTACGACATGTGTGCACGCACGCTGCTCGCGCTGAATCCGCGAAAGCTGGTGCCGACCGGCCGGCATGCCGGTGCGACGGGCCAGGTTTTCGGTGCGATGGCGGCCGCAGCGGCGCTCATAAAGCTCAACCCGCGGCAAGTGCGCCATGCGTTGTCATATACATTGCAGCAGACGGCCGGCGTCACGACGATGTTTCGTGACACGGAGCACATTGAAAAAGCCTATGCGATGGGCGGCATGCCTGCACATAACGGCGTTCAGGCTGCGCTGATGGTGGCAAGCGGCTTTACCGGCGTGGAAGATATTTACGCAGGGGACCCGGATTTCTTTTCCGTCTTCTCACCGGAGGGCGATCGCACGGCGCTCGCAAAAGGTCTCGGCCAGACTTACGAAATCATGCGCGGCGGCATCAAGCGCTGGTCGGTCGGCGGCCCGATACAGGGACCGATGCACGTGCTGTACGAACTTATGACCGCACACGGCATCAAGGCGAATGATGTCGAGCAGTTGGTGGTCGGCATGCCGGAAGAGCAGCTCTCCGTGGTGAACGACCGCGAGATGCCCGATATCTCGCTGCAGCACCTGCTCGCCGTCATGTTGATCGATGGGACGATGACTTTCGCAGCGGCACACGACTTCAAACGAACACGTGATCCAGCGGTACTGCGGTTACGTAAACGGATTACAGCGGTCGTCGATACCAGCATACCAAACGCGGTTCGCGGATGGCGCAGCGGCATTAAGGTGACGCTGAAGGATGGCCGCACGTTGAGCCATCAGACGCTCGCGGCAAAGGGCAATTCGGAAAATCCCCTGACGCGTGCTGAAGTCGAAGAGAAGGCGCTGGACCTGATGGCGCCAGTGCTTGGCACGCGCAGCAGTGCGCTGATCGCGACTCTTTATGACATCGAGCGCATAGCGGACATGCGGACGCTGCGCCGACTTTACGCGGCGTGATTAGAAGCCAACGCCTACTTCGTCAGACCGAGCTCCGTCATCACTATTTTGAGCTCCGCGTATTCCGACTTGAGCTGATTGCGCGTTTCAGCGCTGTCCAGGAATTCGCCCGTGAGTAAGTCGCGCTCGAGCATGTGCTTCCATTCCTCGTTCGAAGTGACGCGGGCGAAAACATTTTCCCAGTAGCTCAATTGCGGCTGCACCATGCCGCGCGGGCCTACCATAGCGCGCCAGTTGGAAACGACGGCGTTCGCGCCAAGTTCCTTCCACGTCGGAACAGCGGCGTAAGGTCCGCTGAGACGTTTGGGTGAAGTGATCGCAATCATGCGCAGCCGCCCTGATGCGACATGCGGCATCAGCGATGCAGCAGGCGCCACGACGAGGTCGACATGGCCGCCCAATGCCGCAGTGATCGCTTCCGAGCCGCCATTGAAGAGCGCGATCTTCAGTTTTTTAGGCTCGGCTCCTACGGAACGGGCGGCCAGCGCCAACGCGATGTAATTGTGATTGCCGATGCCGCCGGAAATCGCGGTGCTGACCCAAGGAGCATCGGCCCTTAGGCGGTCGAGCAGGTCCTTGCCGGTTTTGATGCTCGCATCGGTCTTGACGGCGAATGCGACATACTCGGTAAACAACTGGGCAATCGGAGTGATATCGGTCAAGCTCATGGAGCTCCGTCCGGATATCGCATCGCCTAGAAACGTCGCCGAAATGATGCTTATGCTGTTGCCGTCCGGATGCTGGTTGAGATAGGTAAGCCCCATCACGACGCCGGCGCCCGGTTTGTTCACCACCGTCACGACACTGTCGACGAGTCGCTGTTCCTGGATGATGCGCTGTGCGAGACGGGCAATACGATCGTTGCCGCCGCCCGCAGCGTTCGGCACCACGATCTCGACGCGCTTATCCGGTTTCCAATCCGCCGCGCTACTTGCATTGAAGGCGCATAGCGCCGCTACGAATGACGCCGCGAGAAGTAAGCCAAACGATTTCATTGATGGCGCTGTCACTTCTTCGCAAATCCGTTATTCCGCTTTTATGTTCTGGCTCTTGATGACGCCGCTCCAGCGCGCAAGCTCGGCCTTGATATGACGTTCGAGCTCGTCGGGCGTCGATCCGCGCGGCTCGAATCCGAGCGATGAGAACCGCTCTTTCGTATCAGCGGACTGAACGACATGCAACGTTGCCTGATTGAGGCGATCGACCACCGCACGTGGCAAGCCTGCCGGTCCCACAATTCCAAACCAGTTCACCACTTCGAAATCCGCAATGCCGCTTTCTGCAATCGTCGCCACGTTCGGCAGGAGCGGCGTGCGCTTCTCGGACGCTACGCCAATCGCCCGGATTTTGTTAGTACCGAGCATATTTGCAATCGAGCCGAGCGCGGCAAACATAGTCGAGACCTGGCCGCCGATGAGCGCGGTCAACGCAACGTTGGCGCCCTGATACGGAATGTGCACCATGTCAGTATGTGTGCGCGCCTTGAAGAGCTCCATTGCGAGATGAGTAATCGCACCATTACCTGACGAGCCGTAGTTGATTTGGCCGGCATTGGACTTCGTTAGCGCGATAAGCTCTTTGGCGGATCGCACCGGCATTGATGGGTGTACGACGAGCACCTGCGGCGAAACGGCCAACAAGGTGATCATCGAAAAATCCTTGATCGGATCGTACGGTGTTTTAGGGTGCAGGACCGGGTTAATCGCGTTCGGGCCTGGATTAGCGAGCAACAGCGTGTAGCCGTCGGGTGCTGCCCGTGCCACGACGTCTGCTCCCACGGCGCCGCCCGCGCCGCCGCGATTATCGACGATGACTTGCTGGCCGAGCGGTTCAGCCAGACGCTGACTCACGAGGCGAGCGATGACGTCATTCGCGCCGCCGGGCGCAAAAGGAACGATGACGCGTATGGGTTTCACCGGGAAAGTCTGCGCGCGGGCAAGCGGGGATGCGGTGATGACACCAATCGCAATCAGAAACAGGACATCACACATGCATCGCCACATCTAACTATCTCCTTACCGCGACCGCCGTCACATTTGCTTTTTACAAGTTCAACATACACAATCAAAAAGAACAATCAACTTTTCACCTGGAGATTTGATGAGCAAGACGAGCACCGGATCCGCACTCAAGACGATGGCCGCCGCGACTGCGGGCGATTACAAACGAGATCCGACGAGATGGGGCAGCGAAGAGATTGCTGCGCACTTTTCCGGTTTCGAACATCTCGACGTGCGCACGAACGGCGCAGTCATTCGTCTGCGACATGGTGGTTCCGGTCCGCCGCTGTTGCTCGTCCACGGCAATCCGCAGAATCATACCTGTTGGTACAAGATTGCTGCGCGACTCGCGAAGCAGTATCACGTCATCCTGCCCGATCTGCGCGGCTACGGCGACAGTTCGCTGCCTGAACCCGGACCGGATCACGTCAATTTCAGTTTTCGCTCCATGTCCCAGGACCTGCTCGAGATCATGGATCAGCTGGGCTATGACCGGTTTTATGTCGCCGGTCACGACCGCGGCGCGCGCACCGTTCATCGCATGTGCATGGACCATCCTGAACGCGTGCTCAAGGTGTGTCTGATGGACATCGTTCCGAATCACTACGTGTGGACGCACATCACGAAAAGCTGGGTGATAGGCACTTGGCATTGGGCTTTCATGGCGCAGCCCGAACCTTTCCCCGAGCGGCTCATCAGCGCTGTGCCTGCTGAGTTCTTCCTCAAGAGCCGCATGGTAATTCGCGGTGGAACCGGACTCGGCTTCCTCAGCGAATCGGCGCTCGCCGAGTATGTGCGCTGCTACACGCTGAAGACTATCACCGGATCGTGCCGCGATTATCGCGCGACCGCTACTTGCGATGCAGTGATGGATACGGCGGACAAGGACAAGAAGCTTGCGATGCCGCTGCTGCTGCTATGGGGAGCGCGCGGCCACCCGCCTGAGCGGGCGCGCGAGTTCATGGATATCTGGAACCAGTATGCAAGCAACATAACGGCGTTTGAAGCCTTGCCTTGCGGCCATTACATGCAGGAAGAGATGCCCGAGCAGATCTTCGATCACTACACAAAGTTTTTTACCGCGTGATCGACGCAGCTTTGAGTTGGCGTTGCGAAGAGCGGCGGACGGTCAGTGTCCCGTTGCCCGGGATAATCGCGCCGCATTGTCCTTCGTGTCATACATACTGATCGCCGTCTTGCCTTCCATGGCCTTCGTCATGCGTTCGCGAATTTCGGTTGCCATTACATTGTTGCGCTGCACGGCAGGCCGCGCCTCCATCGCCTCGAACCAGCGCATGAAATTCGGATAGCCTGCTTTGTCGATGCCGCGCTCCTTATGGCCCTTTGTCCACGGATAGGTCGCGATGTCGGCAATTGTGTACTCGTCGCAGGCGATCCAGGCGCTTTCGCGCACACGATTGTCGAGCACCTGATAGAGGCGTACGGATTCATTGTTATAGCGGTCCTTCGCGTACTGGATGCTGTCTTTGGCGTAGTTATTGAAGTGATTGGCCTGCCCGAACATGGGTCCGACATGCGCCATCTGGAACATCAGCCACTGCAGTGTGTCGTACCGCTTGCGCGGATCTTTCGGCATGAATCTCCCGGTTTTCTCCGCGAGGTAGATCAGGATCGCACCTGATTCCATCATCGTGTAGCGGCCGCCGCCCGGACCCTCCGTGTCGACGATCGCAGGAATCTTGTTGTTCGGGCTCAGCTTCAGATACTGCGGCGTAAATTGCTCACCGAGCCGGATAGCAACGTCGAAATGTTTCCACTCGAGGCCGGTCTCCTCGAGCATGATCATGACTTTCTGGCCGTTGGGCGTGGGCGATGAGTGCAGCTCGATCATTGCATGCTCCGGTGATTGACGATGGGTTACAGAACGATGATAGCGTGCCGCCGCCTCGCACTGCGATAAGACGTTACTACACGTGTCATTTACACAGCGCGCTCTTGCCTGCGCCGTGAGCGCATGTCAGCGATTCTGTGCCGTGCCCCGTCCGGTCTTTTGCTGAAGCTCGTCGATGCGCTTCGAGGCCTCGGCCTTGGTGAGATTCTCGTCGAACGCTTCTTTCGCTTCCTCGCACAATGTTTTGAGGTAAGAGCGTTGCGCTCCCGTCATGCGCTCACCGCCCGTCGTCCAGTCGTCGGGATTTTTCTTGGTGTTGCTTTCGTCCGCCTGCTGCTGGGTCGCTTTATCAGTCACTGTCCTGCTCCTTCGTCCTGTGGTTTGAGTCGCTTGGACTGTGGAGCGGGCGCACGGTTCCGCGTTTCACCGCGGTCGTTTGCGCGTTGCTAATTCAGCGCAGATGCTGCTTCGGACTCTGCGGCAGCGGTTCGATATTCATCGCCCAACCCAGAGCTGAACGGCACCATGCTTGTTTCTTCGGCGCCAACTGCGATCTTTGCCGGAGCGTGCCGACGCGCAGCCCGTAAACCTGCTGATCTGATACCGACGTCGCATAGATGGGCGTCCCGCAGTCGGGACAGAATGCGTGCGCACGCTTGGTGCCGCTCTCGGCGGTTTTGACGTAGATCTTCGGCGATCCGCTGATCAACTTGAACGTTTCATTACGCGCGGGAACAGTTACACGGTACACGGAGCCGGTGAGCACCTGGCAATCTGTGCAATGACAAATAGTGACCGTTTGCGGATCGACTTCCGCTTCGTATTTAATCGAACCGCAATGACATCCGCCGTCCACGTGCATGACATCTCCTTCCTATAAAAGAAGCTCGATCACATACGGCCCGCGGCGAGCAACGGCCTTCCCCAGTTGCTCCGCGAACCCGTCGAGCGTCGTTGCGCGCGCAGCCTCGACACCGTGACCGCGCGCGAGCGCTATCCAGTCGAGATAGGGCCGGTCGAGCGTTAACATATCCTTGGCGCGTTGACCGGGCGTGCCTGCACCCATGTTGCGAAATTCGCCATGCAGAATCTGATATGAGCGATTCGCCAGCACAATTACCGTCACATCGAGATCTTCGCGCGCCATCGTCCACAACGCCTGCAGCGTATACATGCCGCTGCCATCGCCTTCGAGCGCGATCACTTTGCGATCCGGCGCGGCGATTGCAGCGCCCGTCGCGGCCGGCAGTGCCCAACCGATCGCCCCGCCCATGACGTTGAGCCAGTCGTGCGGCGCAGCGTTCGTCATCAACGGACCGAAATTGCGGCCGACCGAAACAGATTCGTCGATCACGACTGCGTTTTCAGGCATCAGCGCGGCGAGAGTGCTTGCGATGCCATCGGCAGTTACCGCGCCGCCTGGTGGTCTATGCCGCAAGAGAGTGTTGACATGCGCAGGCGGCGTAGTCAGCGCACCAAGTTCCGTTGCGAGTGACGCAAGAGCATCTTCGAGATCGTTTTCGACGCCGGCCAGTTTCGTCACTGTGCAGCCGTCGGGGAGCAGGGCGCTCGGCTTGCCCGGATACGCAAAAAATGAAACCGGCGGCTTGGCGCCGACGGTGACAAGCTGCTGTATGCCTTTAAGCGCGTTCAATGCGTTGTCGACGGCATAGGGCAAGCGGTCGACACGGACACGCCCTGCGCCGCATTCCATACGCGCATTGTTATATTCCGACATGAGCCGGCATCCGGTCTTCGCCGCAATCCGGCCCGCATGCTCCAGCGCCGCGCCCCGCAGTGCAGCGCCGCCGAGAAACAGCATCGCCGGTTCGCCGCACGTCAAAGCGCGCATTGCATCGTAAACACTCATGCTGTCGACGATGGTTCGCGCGGCGGCCGGTGTGGCGTCCGCCGGGCCAACCGCTTCGCCCCACGCCGTATCGGCCGGCGCGATCAGCGTCGCGATATGTCCGGGTGCTGCGCGAGCTTTCTCGATGGTAAGCGCACAATCGCTCGCAAGCGTCGCCGATGTGGTCGCGGTGTGCACGCAATGTGAAACCGGGCGCGCGATGCCTGCGATGTCCGCAGTCAACGGGGCATCGTGCTTAAGGTGGAAAGTCGCATGCTCGCCGACGATATTGACAATGCCCGACCGCGCTTTCTTCGCGTTGTGCAGGTTCGCAAGCCCGTTACCGAGCCCCGGGCCGAGATGGAGCAGAGTGCATGCGGGCTTTCCCGCCATGCGGAAATAACCGTCCGCGGCGCCGCTCACTACACCTTCAAAAAGCCCGAGCACGCAGCGCATGCCATCCACTTTATCCAGCGCAGCGACGAAATGCATTTCGGAAGTGCCCGGATTCGTGAAACAGACCTGTACGCCGCTGTTTACAAGCGTGCGTACCAAACTTTCAGCGCCATTCATCGGTGCAGGGAAGTGACCGGAGAAGAAACGATCATAACAGCAAGCGCCGACAAAATTACAACGCCGCTAGCGAATGCGATATCCGCCGTTTAAGTTATGCAAGTCTGTGCCGCTCCACAATTCCCGCATATCATGTGCCGTCGGTATGCGTCTCTAGAATACGAATGAAGCGCCAGTTGGTCGTGGAACGTCGAAGTCGATCCGCGCGCCGTGCTCGGCTCGCAATCGATTTGAGTCATGTAAAGTTGCACTAGGAAAATCAATGCATTCCCGCAAACAGGCGCCATGTGACGTGCGAGTGTCACAAAATTAATTTCCAACCGGAGAACGATAATGGCAAGACTGACCCCCATAACTAGCAAGAGCCAATTGGCTGCACAGCATCAGCCGCTTTTTGATGCCATCGTCGCGAGCCGCGGTGCGGTGCAAGGCCCGTTCACCATGCTGCTGCACTGCCCGCCACTCGCCGAGCACATGATGCACTTGGGCGGGTTCGTGCGCTTTGAGGGTTCGCTCGACATGCGAGCGCGCGTGCTGGCCGCGATGACCGTCGCGCGTGAGTTCGACACGCTCTATGTCTGGGGCGCGCAAACGGGTTCGGCGAGGCGCCAGAAGGTGCCCGAGGAGACAATCACCGCAATCCGCGAGAAGCATTCGCGCGGAATTCCGCCAGAGGATGCGCAGATTATCGAATTCACCCGCGAACTGATCCGCAAGCATCGCGTCTCTGACGAGAGTGCCAAGGCGCTGCTGGCGCGCTTTGGCAACGAAGGAATGATCGAGTTCACCGGTGCGATCGGCTACTACAGCATGCTGTGTATGATGGCGAACGCCGTCGAGCTGGGGGCCGGGCCCGGCGCTGAAGTGTTGAGCGATAACCCAGGGCCCGTGTAACGAGCCGAATAAAAATGCTTGTTCATCGATACTAGCGGGTTCGCGGAACAAAAATGGCCTGCAGATCCTCTCAGATTAGAGTCCAGTGATGGCTTGATCCCGTATTCTCGAGCGAGAACCTCCATGGCAAAGAAATCGAAAGCCGAACGAAAAGCGAAGAAGAAAGCTAGAAAGGCGGAGCGTAAGGCCGACAAAGCGGCGAAGAAAGCCGCAAAACGACTGCGCAAAGCCGAGAAAAAGGCCGCCAAGGCTGCAAGAAAGGCAGACAAAAAAGCGGCGAGGGAAGCCGAGAAGAGACGTCAGGCGAACGCGCGAGCAGATTCCCCGCGCACGGACACGAAGTCTGCTCCAAAGAAGCCGGCGAAACGTCGTGCGCTCAAGACCGTGACGCCGGTCCGCAAAAAAGCGACAAAGAAAACGTCCACCAGGAAGCGGGTCTCAAAAGGAGCGGCCGGCCGTATGCAATCGGCGTCTCCCGCAGCCGATGATGCTACGACTCGAGACCAGACGCCGGGCGGCAACCCGGCAGCGCGCAACGAGCCCGAGCGCAAAGGCGGTCCGGCTCCCGGCGCGCGGACGCCATCCCCTTCGAGGCGCGACACCACGAACACCGAGACTCTAGCGCGAGATAGCGCGCCACATGATGACTATGACGACCGCGTG
>Ga0207683_10002854_pt1 | contig 15066 bp, 11 predicted proteins | sample KBSM73metaG_FD_184333 | JGI IMG/M metagenome (GOLD analysis project Ga0207683, IMG submission 184333) | Miscanthus rhizosphere microbial communities from Kellogg Biological Station, Michigan, USA - KBS M7-3 metaG (SPAdes) (version 2) | ecosystem: Host-associated > Plants > Roots > Rhizosphere >... | reverse complement strand
ACGGAATTCGTGCGCAGATAGTGCGCAAAGAACAGCGCCGCGATGGCGTCGCCCGCGCCGTTGACCGAGATCGGCAGCTTCGGCGTACGCACGCGAACGCGGCCGGACGCATCGGAGGCGACCAGATCAATGGCGTCGGACGGCGTCTCGTCGGTGTGCAACGACGTCACCAGAACGGCCGTCGGCCCGAGCGCATGCATGGCATCGATCGCCGCCAGCGCCTCGCGGCGTGTCGCGCTGCCGCGCTCGGACAGCAGATCGAGCTCGAACTGGTTGGGCGTGACGATATCCGCCGCCCGCACCGCCTGATCGCGCATGAACTCCGGAATACCGGGCCGCACGAACACGCCGCGCCCGACATCGCCGATCACCGGATCGCAGCAGTAGCGCGCCTTCGGGTTGGCGGCCCGCACCTGCGCGACCGCATCGAGGATCGCGGCGCCGGTATCGGCCGAGCCCATGTAGCCCGAGAGTACACCGTCGCATTGTCCGAGCACGCCGCGCGCCGCGATGCCCTTCACCAGTTCGGTGATCAGCGCAGCCTCGAACACGCGTCCGGTCCATTCACCGTAGCCGGTGTGATTGGAGAACTGCACGGTGTGCACCGGCCACACCCCGACACCGATGCGCTGCAGCGGAAACGTCGCGGCGGCGTTGCCGACATGGCCGTAGGCGACATGCGACTGGATCGAGAGGATGTTCATGACCGGCCGTAAAACGAACGCGGCGGGAGCATGGTCCCGCCGCGCGCCGATTTCCAACCTAATTTCGTGATCGCGGCGATCAACCGCCGTGATCGCCTACATGCCCTTGTTGGCCGCCTCGACGAAGCGGTTGGTGTAGGTCTTCGACAGGTCGATGTTCGCCTTGGCGATCTCCGGCACCGACTGGCTGAACACCGCAAGCACGGCCTGCGCGCCCTTCGGGTCCATCAGGCCGGTCTGCGAATACATCGGGATCGTGTTCTTCAGCGCCGCGAGATAGAGCGCCTTGTCCGGCCCGATCAGCTCGTCCGGCATCTTCGCCATGATCTCTTCCGGCGTATGCGAGTGGATCCACTTCAGCGTGGCGACGATCGCGTTGGTCATTTTCTGCGTCGCCACCTCGTTCTTGGCGATCCAGTCCGCACGCGTGTAAAGCGCGCCGCCCGGATATTCGCCGCCGAACACGTCGAGCGTGTCCTTCGCGGTGCGCGTATCGCTCAGCAGCCTGAAGTTTTCCTTGAATTTGTTCTGCATCAAGGTCGCGGCCGGATCGAGCATCACGGCGGCGTTGACCTTGCCATGCTCCATCGCGGCGACCGCCGTTGCGGCAAGCCCGATGCCGACGACGCTGGTCCCTGCCGGGTCCATGCCGTTCTTGGCGAGCAGGTACTTCAGGAAAAAGTCCGTCGAGGAGCCCGGCGCCGAGACGCCGACCGCCTTGCCGGCGAGGTCCTTGATCGACTTGATGTCCTTGGCTTCGGGCGAGACCGCGAGCACCATCCCGGGATAGCGGTCATAGATCACGAACGCCTGCAGCGACTGGCCCTTGGCGGCGAGGTTGACGCAGTGGTCGTAGTAGCCCGACACGACGTCGGCCGAGCCGCCGATCACCGCCTGCAGCGCCTGCGAACCGCCCTTGAAGTCGATCAGTTCGATCTCGAGGCCGGCCTTGTCGTACTCGCCGAGCTGCTTCGCCAGCACGGTCGGCAGGTAGCACAGGCACCCTGCCCCGCCGACCGCGATCGTGACTTTCTGCTTGCCCTGCGCGGCCGCGATGCCGGTCGCCAACGCCAATACGCCGAGCGCCGCGATGAGCCGTCCGAATGTTGTTTTCACGAGCGTTTCTCCGCAATCTTGTGTCGAGTTTCGCCGCCCCGCGAACTGGCGCGGACCATAGAGCACGGCCTGTGCTCTGCAAAGCCTCGTCGCTGGACACGGTGACGCTGCTTTGCTAGACGACGCGCCTCATTCAGGGTCGTGTTCCCCGGTTCCGGGCGCATAGCTCAGTTGGTAGAGCAGCTGACTCTTAATCAGCGGGTCCCAGGTTCGAGCCCTGGTGCGCCCACCATCGCCCTGAAGCCGCCGCTAGACTTTCCCGAACAGACTGTTTGCGATCAGCCTGCGGCACTCCGCGCCGGTCAGGCGGACGTGCCAGGTCAAGTCGCCGCTGTAAGGGTTTGCCTTGCCGCCCATGTAGTGGATCGGGACGTCGTATTCACCGGAACCGGCGCAGGCGAGCATGTGCGCCTTCCAGTCCCAGTGCTCGTGCCGCCAGCGGAACGCGCGTTCGCCGAACCCCTGCACGATCGCGAAGGCGAGCACGCCGGCCGCGGCCACGCGCAGCGCTCCCTGAGACTCGGCCGCGATCCAGGCCAGCAGCCAGCCGATCATGATGAACTGGTAGAAGAAATAGCGCGGGCCGGCGTAGTACGGGTGCATTCCTTCCAGCGGCGCGCGCAGCACCGTCGCGAGCGAGACCAGCATCAGCGCGGCGACGAGCAGCAGGACATAGCGGTCGAGGCGCGCGCGCGACGCCCAGGTCAGCGCCGCGAGGACGATCAATGTACCGACGCCCCATGCGAGAAACACGCCCGTGGCCTGATCCGACAGGAAGCCCGACGACGTGAACCACCCGACGAACTTGCCGATGCCGAGCAGGATCCAGTCCGCCCTCGGCGGTTCCGGCGGCGCAGTGACGGCGTAGAGGATGCCGGCGACGGCGCTCAGCAGCGCGCACGCAAGCGCGGCGCCGGCCGCGATCCACTCGCTCGCGCGGCGTTCGAGCAACGCGCGGAGCGCGAACAATCCGGACAGCGGAATGACGACCGCGCTGGAAAGCCCTCCGAGCAGGATGAAGACGATGCGCCAGCCCTGATGACCCTCGCACCAGAGCAAAGCGAGAAAGAGCAGCAGCCCCGCCCACCAGAACGACATCAGCGGGACCGCGAAGGTCTCGGGTCCGGCCGGAATGAGCAGGGGAATCGCCGCGCAAACGAAGCGCGCGCGCAAATGCGTCGGCGCGAAATAAATGCACAGGACGACGAAACAGGTGAACGCCGTGGTCAGCGCGACGCCGATCGCGGGCGCGTGGAGTGCCGACAGCTTGAAACTCGTGACGGTGATGACGCGCGAGATGAGATTGGGAAAACCGTGGATCAGGCCGAACACTGCGCTCACGCCCTGTTGGGCGTAAGCCTGCATGATCTGCCCGTCTTCAATGAAGATGTAAGGGTGGGTGAACTGATCGGGACGGCGGATCGCAAGAACCGCCACGGTGAGCGCGCAGAGAGCAAGGGCCGGGACGATCGCCGCGAGCCACTCCGGCAGCGGCCGTCGCGTCCCGGCAAACGCCATCCGTTAGTCCACCACCCGCATCACGGCCTCGACCTCGACCGTGATCTGGTTCGGCAGCGAGCCCATGCCGACCGCCGAGCGGGCGTGGCGCCCGCGTTCGCCGAGCACCGCGACGAACAGATCGGAGCAGCCGTTGATCACCTTCGGCTGGTCGGTGAATTCCGGCACCGCATTGACCATGCCGAGCACCTTCAGTACCTCGACCTTGTCGAGGCTGCCGCCCGCCGCCTGTTTCGCAGCCGCGAGCAGATTGAGCCCGACCAGCTTCGCATGCTCGTAGGCCTGCTCGATGGTCACGTCCTTTCCGACCTTGCCGCTGATAAATGTGCCGTCCGGACGGCGCGGCCCCTGCCCCGACAGGTAGATCGTGTTGCCGTCGCGCTTCCACGGCACGTAGGTCCCGACCGGTGTCGGGATGTTCGGCAAGGTCAGGCCGAGCTTCTTCAGGTTCTCTTCGGCGCTCATGCGGCTTGCTCCAGTTTCTTGAACTTCGATGAATCGTTCGGATGCCACCAGCGGCCGTTGATGACGACACCTTCCGAGAAGATGCGCTTGTCGCCGGTCATGTGCTCGCCGGTCACGTCCTCGTAGTCGAACTGGCCGTCCTTCACGGTGAGGATCGTGGCGTCGCCCGCGCTGCCCGGCTTGAAGGTGCCCAGTTCGGGCCGCTTCAGCGCCATCGCGGCGTTCACCGTGCTCGCCGCGATCACGTCGCTCAGCGGCATGCCCATGCAGAGGAATTTCGACAGCGTCGTCACCTGATCGTAGGCCGGACCTTCGATGCAGAGCGTGTGCACGTCGGACGAGATCGTGTCGGGATAGAAGCCGTTCGCCAGCATCGCCCGCGCGGTCTTGAACGCGAACGAACCCTTGCCGTGGCCGATGTCGAACTTCACGCCCCGCGCGCGCGCATCGAGCACCACGTCCTTCACCCTGCCCTGATGGTCGCACGGCGCGTTCGGGAACGGGCGGAACGCGTGGGTGAGCACATCGCCCGGCCGCAGCTTCTGCACCACCTCCTCGTAGCTCGGCGGCGGAAAGTCGATGTGGCACATCAGCGGCAGGCCGACCTCTTTCGCGGCCTGCAGCGCAATGTCGAGCGGCGCGGCGCCATGAATGCCGCTCGAGCCGCGCCCCACGCGTACCTTGATGCCGATCACGACGTCGCGGTTCGCGTCCGCGACCTGCACCGCCTCGATCGGCGCCATCAGCCGCATCTCCTCGCTCTCGCCGACCATCACGGTCTTCGAGAACGCGAAGATGCCGGCGAACGAGACGTGCAGGTAAGCGAGGATGCGCACCTCGCTGCGCTCGATCACGTGCTTGCGGAATCCGGCGAAATTGCCCGGACCGGCGCTGCCGGTGTCGATCGCCGTGGTCACGCCCGAGGTGCGGCAGAACTGCTCTGCGTCGATGCCGAGCGAGGTGCCGCCCCAGTACACATGCGTGTGCAGGTCGATCAGGCCGGGCGTGACGATGTAGCCCTTTACGTCGCGCGTTTCAGTCGCGCCAGTCAGGTCGTTGCCGACCTTGGCGACCTTGCCGCCGCTAAACGCCACGTCGGTGACGCGGTCGATGTTCTGCGACGGGTCGACGACGCGTCCGCCTTTGAGGATCAGATCGTAGGCCATTCACCCTCCTTGTCATTCCGGGGCGCCGCGCAGCGGCGAGCCCGGAATCCATAACCACAATCGTTTGTTTTGACGCACCGGTCTTCGTAGTCTTTTATTTCGTGTCTATGGATTCTGGGCTCCGGCCTCCGGCCGGCCCCGGAATGACTAGCGCGCGCAAAGCGCGATCAGCCGGTTGAGAAACACACCGCATTTCTCCAGCTCGGTGATCGCGATGAACTCATCGGCCTTGTGCGCCTGATCGATCAAGCCGGGGCCGATCACGATGGTCGGCACGCCGGCGTCCGAGAACAGGCCGGCTTCGGTGCCGTAGGCGACCTTGCTGTGACTGTTGCGCCCCGAAAGCTGCTTGGCGAGCAGCGTCACCTCGGCGTTCTCGGCGGTGTTGAGTCCGGCGAACTCGGAACGGTCCTCGAACACGATCCCCGCCTCCGGCGCGACCGCCTGCATCTCCGGCTCCAGCACGGTCTTGGCGTAGTCGATCACTTCTCTCGCGAGATCGGCCGACTTGTCGGCCGCGATGGTGCGGAATTCGAATTCGAACGTCGCGATGTCCGGCACGATGTTGAGCGCCGTGCCGCCATGCAGGTAGCCGGTGTGGCCGGTGGTGAACGGCACGTCGTAGAGCTCGTCGCGCGCGCCCTTCCTGGCCATGCGGTCGGAGATGTCGCGGATCTTCGTGATGACTCGCGCCGCGTATTCGACCGCGTTGACGCCGAGCGGCGCCAGCGATGAATGGCAGGTGCGTCCGTGCACCGTCACCTTCAGCGAGCGCTTCGCCTTGTGGCCGATGACGACGTCCATGCCGGTCGGCTCGCCGACGAAGCAGGCGATCGGTTTCGCCGGCCGTTCGGTCAGCTTTGCGACGATCCCGCGCGCGCCGATGCAGCCGACCTCCTCGTCATACGAGAAGGCGAGATGCAGCGGCTTCTTCAGGTTCGCATTCAGCATGTCCGGCACCGCCGCGAGGCAGCACGCCACATAGCCCTTCATGTCGGTCGAGCCGCGGCCGTAAAGCTTGCCGTCGCGCTCGGTCAGCTTGAACGGACTGTCGGTCCAGTTCTGGTCATCGACCGGCACCACGTCGGTGTGGCCTGAAAGGATGTATCCGGGAACGTCGGCCGGCCCGAGTGTCGCCCACAGGTTCGATTTCTTGCCGGTCTCGTCATAGATGCGCTCGTGCTTCACGCCGTGCCGGTCGAGATATTGTTCGACCCAGGCGATCAGGTCGAGATTGGAATTGCGGCTCACGGTGTCGAAGCCGACCAGTGCCGTGAGAATGTCTTTGCTGCTTTGTACGTTCATGTTGGGTCTCGGTGGGCCGCCATCATGCATTGTGAAATGCGGGCTGTCATCCCGCGCGACTGTCATCCCGGCCGCACCATAAGCGCGTTTATGCGCGTCTGCGACGCGCTATGGCGCGAGCCGGGATCCATCTATCCGCGAGCGGCTGAGCGAGGGAAGCGTGGGTCCCGGCTCTCGCAGCCTGCGGCCGCTCGGCCGGGATGACAATCATCCGGATTCTGCGATGATCGCGCCAGCACACGAAAAGCAGAGCCAATGACGCAAATAAACTCCCTGACCGCCGCCGAGTTGCTCCGCCTCTATCGCCACCGCGAGCTTTCGCCGGTCGAGGTGACGCGCGACCAGCTCGACCGCATCGACACGTTTCAGGCGGCGATCAACGCCTTCATTATCGTGGACCGTGACGGCGCGCTCAAGGCCGCGCACGCATCCGAAGCGCGCTGGCAGAAGGGCGAGCCGATCGGGCTTGCGGACGGCCTCGGCGCGACCGTGAAGGACAATGTGTGGCTCAAGGGCTTCCCCTCGCGCCGCGGCTCGCTCACCAGTCCCTCCACACCGATGAAGGAGGACGCGCCGGCGGTCGCGCGGTTGCGCGAGAGCGGCGCCGTCGTCCTCGGCAAGACCACGCTGCCCGAGTTCGGCTGGATCGGCGTCTGCCACTCGCCGCTCACCGGCATCACCCGCAATCCGTGGAAGCTCGACCGCACGCCGGGCGGCTCGTCCGGCGGTGCGGCGGCCGCCGCGCTGCTCAATCTCGGCCATCTGCACATCGGCACCGATGGCGCCGGCTCGATCCGCATTCCAGCCGCCTTCACCGGCGTGTTCGGCATCAAACCGAGCTTCGGCCGCGTCGCCGCCTACCCGGCGTCGCCGTTCAGCATCCTGGCCCATGTCGGCCCGCTGACGCGAACGGTCTCGGATGCCGCGCTGATGCTGAGCGTGATCGGCGGGGCGGACATGCGCGACATGACCGCGTGGAATACGCCCACGCCCGACTACCGCGTCGGCATCGACGGTGGCGTGCGCGGCTTGCGCGTCGCCTGGAGCCCGCGGCTCGGCTACGTGCAGAAGCTCGACCCGCAGATCGAGGCCGCGACGAGAAAGGCCGCGCAGGTTTTCGGCGATCTCGGCGCGATCGTCGAGGAAGCCGACCCCGGCTTCACCGAGCCCTACGAGATGATCATGACGCTGTGGGGTGCAGTCTCCGCCATGATCGTCGCGGCAGCGCCCGAAAGCGACCGGGCGAAGATGGACCCGGGCTTCCTGAAGTTGGCCGAGGAAGGACAACGCTATTCGCTCGCCGACTACCTGTCGGCCTTCACGGCGCGGCAGGACCTCGCGATCGTGATGGAGCGCTTCCATGAGAAATACGATCTGCTGCTCACCCCGCAGATGCCGCTGCCGGCAATCGAAGCCGGCCACGTCACGCCGCCGGACGGCAGCTATGGCGATCGCTGGATCGCTTGGTCGCCCTACACCTATCCGTTCAACCTGACCCAGCAGCCGGCGGCGTCCGTGCCGTGCGGCTTCACCTCCGACGGCCTCCCCATCGGCCTGCAGATCGTCGGTCCGGCGCGGCAGGATCATCTCGTGCTGCGTGCCGCGCGCGCGTTCGAAAGCGCCCACCCGTTCGCGACTTTGGACGCCCCGCGACAAACTTGACCCATTCCAAACTGGCATAGCTAACGCCCCTTGCCTGCGCTAGGCTTGCAGATGGCCGGGGGCGGCTGTTTGCAACCACCGCTCCCGTTTCGGCAACGGCGACCCTTGATGAATGGCCGCCGCGAAAAATCCTTGGCGAGGGACGCTTCAATGGCAAAGCTCAACATCAACGGCAAAATGCGTGACGTGCAGGCCGAGCCTGGCACGCCGCTTCTGTGGGTCATCCGCGAACAGGTCGGCCTCACCGGCACCAAATATGGCTGCGGCGTCGCGCAATGCGGTGCCTGCTCGGTGCACATCAACGGCGAAGTGCAGCGCTCCTGCTCGCTCCCGCTCTCGGCCGTGAAGGCAAGCGACAAGATCGTCACCATCGAGGGCCTCTCGGCCAATTCCTCGCATCCGGTGCAGAAGGCGTGGGCCGCGGTCGACGTGCCGCAATGCGGCTACTGCCAGTCCGGCCAGATCATGGCCGCCGCCGCGCTGCTGAAGAAGAAGCCGAAACCGACCGACGCCGATATCGACGAGGCGATGACCAACATCTGCCGCTGCGGCACCTACCAGCGGATCCGCGAGGCCGTCCACACGGCGGCCGGAAATCCGACCGGCGGACGCTCCGCCGATCGTGCAACGCGCCGTTCGTGAGGGGACAGCCATGAAAAAAATGACCTTTGGAAACGGCCAGCGTCTCTCGCGCCGCAAGTTCGTGGTCGGCGCAGCCACACTCGCCGGCGGCGGCTTCGCGCTCGGTTTCAAGGCGCCGTTCGTCGCTGAGGCGGCCGCGCAGGGCGGCGTCACGGAAGTGAACATCTGGGTCGCGATCAAGCCCGACGACGGCTGCGTGATCCGCATCGCGCGCTCGGAAATGGGCCAGGGCACGCTCACCGGTCTCGCCCAGCTCGTCGCCGAAGAGCTCGAATGCGACTGGAAGAAGGTCTCGACCGAGGGCATCTCGCCGTCGCGCAATCTCGCGAGCAAGCGCGCCTGGGGCGAGATGGGCACCGGCGGCTCGCGCGGCATCCGCATCTCGCAGGAATACGTGCGCAAGGGCGGCGCCGCCGCGCGCATCATGCTGCTGCAGGCCGCGGCGGACCAATGGAAAGTGCCGGTCAGCGAAGTGACCGTGTCGGACGGCATCATCACGCATGCCGCCTCGAAGCGGACGATCGGCTACGGCAAGATCGCCGCGGCTGCCGCCAAGGTGACGCCGCCGGATCCGAAAGACATCAAGCTCAAGGATCCGAAAAGCTGGAAGATCGCCGGCAAGCCGCTGAAGCGGCTCGACACCGCCGACAAGCTCAACGGCGCCAAGGTCTACGCCATCGACGTGAAGCTGCCCGGCATGCTCAACGCCGCCATCAAGGATGCGCCGGTGTTCGGCTCCAAGGTGGTGAGCTTCGACGACGCCAAGGCGGCAAAGATGCCGGGCGTCAAGAAAGTGATGAAGGTACGCGACACAGCCGTGGCGGTCGTCGCCGACACCTGGTGGCACGCCAAGACCGCGCTCGAGGCTGTCGAGATCAAGTGGGACGAAGGCGACAACGCCAAAGTCTCCAACGCGACCATCGCGCAGCACCTCAAGGACGGTCTCGCGGCGGCCGAGAACAACGGCGAGCGCCGGAACGGCGACGCCGCGGCGGCGATCGCGGGCGCGGCGAAGAAGGTCGAGGCGACCTACTCGACGCCCTTCCTCTCGCATGCCTGCATGGAGATGATGAACGCGACGGTGAAGCTGTCGGCCGGCAAGGCGGAGTGCTGGGTGCCGACGCAGAACCTCGAGGCCTCGCTCGCGGCGCTGTCGGAATCCTCCGGCATTCCGCTCGCGCAATGCGAGGTGCACCGGCATGACCTGGGCGGCGGCTTCGGCCGGCGCGGCGGCACGCAGGACTACGTGCATCAGGCGGTCGCGATCGCGAAGGAATTCCCCGACACGGCGGTGAAGCTGATCTGGAGCCGCGAGGAAGACCAGGCGCACGATTTCTACCGCCCGATCTCGGTCTGCAAGATGTCGGCTGGTCTCGACGAGAAGGGCGAGCTGGTCGGCCTGCACGTGCGGTCGTCCGGGCAGTCGATCAACGCCTGGCTCAATCCGACTGGCATCGTGAACGGCAAGGACCGCCGCCAGCTCCAGGGCTGGTGGGAAGAGCCGAACGACGCGCAGCTCGGCTACACGGTGCCGAACCTGCTGATCGAATACGTGATGCGCAACACGCATGTTCCGGTCGGCCCCTGGCGCGGGGTCAACACCAACCAGAACGGCGTCTACATGGAGTGCTTCATCGAGGAATGCGCGCGGGCCGCAGGCAAGGACTCGCTCGAATTCCGCCGTGCCCTGATGAGCAAGCATCCCAAGCACCTCGCGGTGCTCAATGCCGCCGCCGAGAAGGGCGACTGGGGCAAGCCGCTGCCGCGGGGCGTCCATCGCGGCATCGCGCAGTTCATGGGCTACGGCAGCTACTCGGCCGCGACCGCCGAGGTGTCGGTCGACGCCAAGGGCAAGCTGAAAGTTCATCGCATGGTGCTCGCGCTGAACTGCGGGCACGCCGTGAACCCGAGCCAGATCGCCGCGCAGGTCGAGGGCTCGGTCGCCTACGGCCTGTCGGCGGCGCTCTACGGCGAGATGGTGATCGACAAGGGCCGCGTGACGAACACCAACTTCGACACCTACGAGATCATGCGTCTCGCCGAGATGCCGAAGGTCGAGACCGTGATCGTGCCGACCTACGATTTCTGGGGCGGCGTCGGCGAGCCGACCATCTGCGTGGTCGCGCCCGCGGTGCTCAACGCGATCCATGCGGCCACCGGCAAGCCGGTGCGCGAACTGCCGCTGAAGAACGTGAAGCTGGTGTAGCTTTCATGTCATTCCGGGGCGCGGGCGTCAGCCCGCGAGCCCGGAATCCATAACCACGAATCGGGATTATGGATTCCGGGCTCCTCGCTTCGCTCGGCCCCGGAATGACAGCTTCCTCTTTCAACTCTTCAACACCACGCACACCCCGCCCTGTTTGCGCAGCTTGCCGCAGATATCCGTCGCGGCCTCGCGCGTCGCTGCCGGAATACGTACGCGATAGAACGCGTGCGTGCCGCGCGAGCGTATCCGCGTCCCGATCACCATCGGGGTAACATCGCTCAGCAGTGAAGCGTGGCGCTCCCTCGCACGCGCATAAGACGCAAGCGCAATCGCCTTCGAGAAATTGCCGGCGACCTGCACCCCCCAGGGAGCGAGCGGCGACTCCTCGATTGGCCCCACGATTGGCCCCACATAGGCTTCCATCACGCGGCGGTCGGTGCCACGGCGGAACGCCGCGACCAGAACGAGACAGCGCGTCGGCGGTCCTTCCTGGGCCACGTCCGGCCGCTCGCCGCGCGCGTCACTCGCCCAGTCGTCCGCCGTGCGTCCGGTGATGATCGAGACATACCCGCGCGTCTCGCCGGGAAGCCCGCCGCGACCCGCAAGCCATGCCTCCACGCGCGCCGGCCCGCCATTGTAGGCCGCCGCCGCCAGGCCCAGATTGCCGAAGCGCCGGCGCAGATCGCTCAGCAGTTCCGCCGATTTCGGGATCGCCTGCTCGGGATCGTACGGATCGGCGAGCCCGCGCTCGGCGGCCGTGCCCGGCATGAACTGTGCGACGCCCTGCGCGCCCGCACGGCTCGAAACGCCGGGTCGAAAGCTGCTCTCTTGCCAGATCAGCCGGGTGAAGAAATCCACCGGCACGCGATGCTTCGTCGCGGCGCCCTCGATCATGCGGCAAAGCGCCTGGTCGATCGTTTCGCTCTCGCCCTGCGCGCGCGCCGCCCCCGGCGCGAGCGCGACGCTCGCGAGCGCAATCAGCCCGCCCAGCGCACGCCACCTGAAGCCCGCACCCGTCATCGACACACTCGCCGGCTGCAATTGGTCCGTCATGCCCCGCCGCGTGGCCGGAATGATGGCAACCGGGCCCGATACCTGCTGAGCCTGACGCCATTTGCCGCGCAATCCTGCATGCCGAAGCGGCTTGGCGCCCGGGAAGCCGCCGGATAGCATTCGCTCGAAGTCCACAGTTTGGAGGGGTCGCATGAGTTTCTATTGGAAGATCGCAGCCGCGGCGGCGGCATTGGCCGCATCGGTCGGCGCCGCCGGCGCTCAGGGAACCCTCAAGGCGGTGATGCATTCCGACGTCAAGATCGTCGATCCGATCTGGACCACCGCCTACATCACGCGCAACCACGGCTACATGATCTACGACACGCTCTTCGCCATGGACGAGAAGGGCGAGATCAAGCCGCAGATGGTCGACAAGTACGACGAGAGCGCGGACAAGCTCACCTATACCTTCACGCTGCGCGACGGCCTGGTCTGGCACGACGGCCCGCCGGTGACGGCCGAGGATTGCATCGCCTCGATCAAGCGCTGGTCCGCGCGCGACGCACTCGGCCAGAAGCTGATGAGCTTCGTCGATTCGATGACGGCGAACGACGCGAAGACCTTCACGGTGAAGCTCAAGTCGCCGACCGGCCTGCTCATCTTCGGGCTCGGCAAGCCGTCATCCAACGTGCCGTTCATGATGCCGAAGCGCGTGGCCGACACCGATCCGAACACGCAGATTTCCGAGTTCATCGGCTCCGGACCGTTCGTCTTCAAGAGGGACGAGTGGAAACCGGGCGACAAGGCGGTCTACGTCAAGTTCGACAAGTACAAGCCGCGCTCCGAGCCCGCCTCCGGCATGTCCGGCGGCAAGGTCGTCAAGCTCGACCGCGTCGAGTGGCTCGCGATCGCGGATCAGCAGCAAGCGCTCAATGCGCTGCTCGCCGGCGAGATCGATTATTACGAACAGCCGCCGATCGACCTGCTGCCGCTGCTCAAGGGCGACTCCAACGTCAAGCTGGTCAACTACAATCCGCTCGGACTGCAATACACCTTCCGCCCCAACCACCTGCAGAAGCCGTTCGACAACCCGAAGGTCCGCCAGGCGTTGTTCTACGCCTTCAATCAGAAGGACTTCCTCGACGCCACCATCGGCAACCCGGAGTACTACAAGGTCTGCAAGGCCATGTTCGTGTGCGGCAATCCGCTCGCGTCCGAGAAAGGGATGGAAGGCCTGCTCGAATCGAACTTCGCCAAATCGCGCGAACTCCTGAAGGAAGCCAACTACGACGGCACGCCGATCGTGCTGCTTCACTCGACCGACCTCGCCTCGCTGACCAACCTCGCTCCGGTCGCGAAATCGCTGATGGAGAAGGGCGGCTTCAAGGTCGACATGCAGTCGAGCGACTGGCAGACGGTCGTCGCGCGCCGCGTCAAGAAGGATCCGGCCAATGCGGGCGGCTGGCACGGCATGCTCACCGCCTGGGTCTCGGCCGACATCCTCAACCCGGTGATGACCGGCTTCGTCAACGCGAGTTGCGACAAGGCGTCGTTCGGCTGGCCGTGCGACGAGACCATGGAAAAGCTGCGCGACGATTTCGCCCGCGCCACCGATCCGGCCAAGCAGAAGGAGATCGCCGAGGCCGTCCAGATGCGCGAGCGCGAGGTCGTCACGCACATCCATCTCGGCCAGTACGTTCAGCCGATCGGCGCGCGCAAGAACGTGAACGGCATCCTGAGCGCGCCCGCGCCGGTGTTCTGGAACATCAGCAAGTAAGGATGTTGCAGTTGCGCTGCCGCGCGCGCGGCAGAATGATCGTGGAATCGGCGCCGCCGCACCCTGCGGCCGCCGGCCGCGGAGGCTGACGCATGTTCGGCTACATCCTGCGCCGTCTGATCGCCACCGCGCCGGTGATGCTGATCGTCGCGGTGTTCGTGTTCCTGATGCTGCGCCTCACGCCGGGGGACCCCGCCGCCATCATCGCCGGCGACAACGCCAATGCCGAGCAGATCGCCGCCATCCGCAACCGGCTCGGGCTCGACGAGCCGATCGTCACGCAGTTCTTCATCTGGCTCGGCAACCTGCTGCGCGGCGACTTCGGCGAGTCGTTCTTCTTCAAGAAGACCGTCGCCGAACTGGTCGCGAGCCGGCTGGAGCCGACGCTCGCGCTCTCGGTCGCGACCATCACCATCGCGGTATGCGTCGCGGTGCCGCTCGGCGTGCTCGCCGCCTACAAGCAGGGCACCGTCATCGACAAGATCGTGATGGGCTTCTCGGTGCTCGGCTTCTCGGTGCCGGTGTTCGTGATCGGCTATTCGCTGATCTACTTGTTCGCGATCAAGCTCAACTGGGTCCCGGTGCAAGGCTATCAGCGCATCGGCGACGGCTTCGGCGGCTTCCTGCAGCGCCTGATCCTGCCTTCGGTCACGCTCTCGATCATCTACATCGCACTGATTGCGCGCATGACGCGCACCAGCGTGCTCGACGTGATGGGCGAGGACTACATCCGCACCGCCCGCGCCAAGGGACAGGTCGAGATCAAGGTGCTGTTCAAGCACGCGCTGAAGAACGCCGCCGTGCCGATCGTCACCGTGATCGGCCTGGGCATCGCGCTGCTGATCGGCGGCGTCGTGGTCACCGAAAGCGTCTTCTCCATTCCGGGCCTTGGCCGGCTCACCGTCGATGCCGTGCTGGCGCGCGATTATCCGACGATCCAGGCGGTGATCCTGCTGTTCTCGTTCGTTTACGTGTTGATCAATCTGCTCGTCGATGTCGCCTATACGCTGTTCGATCCGAGGATCCGCTATTGAGTGCCGAGCCCGCTTTGCTGGCCGCCGAGAAGTCCGCGCCCGCCCCGCGGCCGACGCTGCGGTCGCGGCTGATGCGGGACGGCGGCATCATCTTCGGCGCGGTAATCCTGCTGCTGATGGCCGTCATCGGGCTGGCGGCGCCGCTGCTCGGCACCAAAAGCCCCTCGGAGATCAATCCTTCGTTCCGCAACCGCGTGCCCGGCATCGAGCAGACGATCCGTAACGATGACGGCACGACGCGCACCTTCACCTACCGGATGGGCACCGACAGCCTCGGCCGCGACATCTACAGCCGCGTCGTCTACGGCGCGCGCGTTTCGCTGATCATCGGCATCACGGTCGCTGCGATCAGCATCGCGATCGGGCTCTTCATCGGTCTGATCGCCGGCTACATGCGCTGGGTCGACGCCGTCGTGATGCGGCTGATGGACGGACTGATGGCGATCCCGGCGATCCTGCTGGCGATCGCGCTCGTCTC
>Ga0207683_10002853_pt1 | contig 15067 bp, 14 predicted proteins | sample KBSM73metaG_FD_184333 | JGI IMG/M metagenome (GOLD analysis project Ga0207683, IMG submission 184333) | Miscanthus rhizosphere microbial communities from Kellogg Biological Station, Michigan, USA - KBS M7-3 metaG (SPAdes) (version 2) | ecosystem: Host-associated > Plants > Roots > Rhizosphere >... | reverse complement strand
GACCCCAGATGGTTAAGCGGCGCCTGGATAATCCGCACCAGCGTCGCGCGCAACGCGAAACAAACAATCATCGTGACGCCGAGCGTGAGAGCCATTTTCACAATCGTCCAGCGAAGGTCTTCGAGATGCTCGAGAAACGGCTTGGAGGTTTCGGTCTCCGGTGGATCACGAAATTTAAAAATGTCTCGCAGCGCCATAGAATTGCTTTCGTGCGGATGGCCGGCGACTTCTCATTAACACCTGGCTTCAGCCAGGTGCAGCCAACTGAAAGAATGACAAACCGTTTTAACGGTTTGGAACTGAAATAGAAGCCGTTGAAACGGCTTGCGGGCCGCTCTCGTTCTCGCACCCGGTTGAAGCCGAGTGTTGAAGGAGATAGCAGAATGATGAGTCATGCGGTAGGCGCGAGCGATAGAAGGCCGCGAGCGGCGAGCATGGCGCAAATGCCAAGCGTGTTGGCGTCGCGAATGTCATTGTCTGCGATCATGCCGCGAATTTCTTCGCTGTTGAATCCGCGGCAGTCCAGAATGGATTCACCTTCTTCGCGGTCAGGACCTCCTGCGCAGGGTTGAACCGGACGAGCCAGAAAGAAATAACCGCGCTCATCTGTGAACCCCGGTGAAGAGAAAAAATAGCCTAACGAAATAAGTTCGCCGTTCTGGCCCAATTCGTATCCGGTTTCCTCGCGAACTTCGCGCAACGCTGTGTTCTTGATTTTATCCTGATCAGCATCCTGATCGTCGATCTGGCCTGACGGCATTTCCCAAATCGCCTGCTCTATCGGGATGCGTTCCTGGCGAATAAGAATGATTTTTCCATCGCGCGTCATCGGCGCGATGACGACTGCCGGTTTGCGATGGACGATCGTCCAAGGCCGCGCGTCTGCCCGTGCGGGTGTTTGCACGCGATCCGTCACAACTTCGAGATTCCGGTTGGCGAAGTGCCGCTCGCTCGAGATCGTTTTCCAATCACCGTCTTTCATTCAGCAATTGTAGTGGCCGGTGTCTTCAGCGGCAAACTGTAGCCGTCGCCCCGCTTGCCCGCCGAAGCCTCGGCGGAGGAGGGTGGGCGACGCTGACAGACAGCTATAAAAGCGTGATGCGGCGCTTCCCACACGGAACCGATTAAAACTTCGCTTGCCCGGGCGAATCAACCGACACATGCAGTTCGGGTGACCGTGATCGAAACATATTTTGCGTCTTGTAACGCGAACTTTCGCAGTTCGATCGTTATCTTTTGAATAGGAAAACTCTTCAGCAAATGACTTGCGAGCACTTCCGCCAGTGTCTCGATCAGCTTCAGCGATTGATCGCGCAAAAAATTCTTCGTCTCTTCCGCTACGGCTGAATAGTTCACCGTCCCTTCGATGTTGTCCGCCAAATCTCTTGTCTGCTGATATGGCCAGAAGGAAATGCTCACGGTCAACCTTTGCGGTTTCGCGCGTTCTTCCTCTGGAACTCCGACGCGCGTAAAAACGTCCAGCTGCTCGATGTGAATTTCGTCTGGGAACGGATGCGATTCGTTCGGCACGCGCAAATCTTAGCCACGAATCCGTCCTGGCCAATCGCCGGTCGGTACAACGTGGCGCAGCCATTCGCGTGATTCGCAGGCTTCTGGTAAATTTGCGCGCGATGAAAACGGTCTGGCGCGTATTTGCATATCTAAAGCGGTATCCCTGGTTGGCCGCCGGGACGCTCGCATGCGCGATTTTCGGCACGTTGATGGTCATCGTGTTTCCGAGCGTGACGAAATGGATCATTGAGGACGTGGTCCGCGCCAATCGGCCGGATAAATTGCTGCCGCTGATTTTGCTCGCCTCGGTCGCTTTTGTTGTTCAGCACCTTTTCAATTCGCTCCGGATCATTCTAAACAACACGTTCGAGCAGAAAGTCATTTTCGATCTGCGCAGCGATTTGTATTCGCACATTCAGCTGCTGCCGTTGCGCTGGTTCGATAATCGCGCCACGGGCGATCTGATGACGCGCGTGATCGAAGACGTGAACTCGGTCGAGCGCGTGCTGATCGACGGAATCGAGCAAGGCGTCGTCGCAGTCTTACAAATCGTGATTGTAGTGGCGGTGATGTTTTACTGGAACGCAAAGCTCGCGTTGCTTGCGCTGGTGCCGCTTCCACTGCTGATTGCGGGCGCGCTCGCCTACACGCTCACAGCGCACCGGCGATATCGATTACAGCGGCGCGCCGCGTCCAATATTAATGCGCTGTTGCACGACAATCTTGCCGGGGTTCGTCAGATCAAAAGCTTCGCGCGCGAACGCGAAGAACACACGCGTTTCAATCGTGCCAGCGATCAATTGCGGCACGCCACGCTGGTGGTGATGCGGACATGGGCGATTTATTCGCCGTCGATGTCGATGTTCGAAGCAATCGGCGCGTTGCTCGTGCTGGGATTTGGTAGTCATGACGTGTTGACCGGCAGCCTGCAGCTAGGCGATCTGGTCGGCATCCTCATGCTCATGGCATTTCTTTATGATCCGATCAGCCGTTTGCATCAGCTGAATCAATTGGTGCAGGCCGGCCGCGCGGCAGGCGAACGTGTGTTTGAAATTCTCGATGAAGATGTTGAGCCGGGCGCTGTCACGAAGATCAATTCTGTCGGGGAACCCGACAAGCCCCCGCGTGTCAAACGCGGTGACACCCGGGAAGCTGTCGGCTTTCCCTACAAGTCTGCGCTGCCCATCCTCGGGGACATTCGCTACGACGATGTGAGCTTCAGTTACGTCGACGGCTTATCTGCGCTTCGGCACATCTCATTTCATTCGCCGCCGGGCACGACGACTGCGCTGGTCGGCGCGACTGGCGCGGGCAAATCAACGCTGGTGAATCTGCTCGTGCGCTTTTACGAATTCGACTCCGGTCAGATCTATGTCGATGACAAACCGGTTCGAGAATACGATCTGCGCACATTGCGCGAAGCGATCGGGGTGGTGACGCAGGAAAGCTTCCTGTTCAACGGATCGATTCGCGAAAATCTTTTGATGGGAAAACCAACGGCCAGTGACGCAGAACTATGGCGCGCAGTAGACGCCGCGAACGCGCGACAATTCATTGAGCGCTTGCCCCAGGGATTGGAGAGCGTGGTCGGCGAGCGTGGCGTAAAATTGAGCGTTGGCGAGAAACAACGGCTCTCAATTGCGCGCGCGCTGCTCAAGGATCCGCCGATTTTGATTCTTGATGAAGCAACCGCCAGCGTGGACACGGCTACGGAACGATTAATTCAGGAGGCGCTGGAACACTTAATGGCGAATCGGACCTCTATTGTGATTGCGCACCGGCTTTCAACGATCGTGGGTGCGGACCAGATCCTGGTGTTGGATCACGGCCGCGTCCTCGAGCGAGGCACGCACGAAGAATTGCTCGTTTTGGATCAAAAATATGCGCAGCTCTGCCGTCAAAGTCTGTTGGAGTCGTCGCCTCAGCGCGAAGCGGAGTCTGACGAGGAAATCGTTACCTCAGAAGTTTCGGAACCGGAAGAGCAGCGATTGCCGGTCTAACAAGTTGGCAGACGGATCGCTGAGTTAGGACAGATCACGCAACAAAAGGTCCTGGTATTTTCGCTCCAGCTCATCGTAGCGCTGCTGGCTCTCGGCCAGCGCGCGACGTTCTTCCTGGAGCGTTTGCTCAAGATCGCGAATGCGTTCCTGAAGACGCCCGGACATTTTCGCCAGCGCCGGTCCTACCGGATCGCCCAGTTCAATTTGGAATTGGTTTTCGTCGGCTTCTGACGGCGCGGTTTCCCACAGGTCAGGCATTTCCCGAACCTGGCGGCGAGTACCGTCACAGCTGTTGATTACGACAGTTTCGGCATCGATTTCGCCAAGCCGAATAAATTCGCGCAAGGTTCCGAGCGTAGTCGGTCCATAATAATTCTCGGTTGTTAGCTCGACGAGCCAGTCCATGCTCAGCTGCGGGACCATTGGTGCTCTGACCCACGTCCGACCGTCGCTGGACAAAGTGTCGTGCGGCGCGATCTGGGCCGCGGCAGCCCACCGCGTGATCTGGTCGAACTGCACCGGCCCAAACGTGCTACCGTCCTCGTGTTTGCGAAGAAACCACTTTTGATTCACCGGAGATTTAGTCGTTAGGGCGACGGCGAGCCGGAAGCGGCAGGCGACGCTGTCGGAATAATAATGGTTTGGCCGGCCTGCAACTTGCGACCGTCCTCGATGTGATTGGCTTTTTGCAAATCGTCGACGGTCACTTTGTACATTTTCGCGATGGACGTGAGCGTTTCTCCCCGTGCAACAGTGTGCGTGTTGCCGTCGACGAGGGAGTGCGATGGAGATGCGCCGGGAGCCGCAGCGGTTGCTGCGGCCGGTGTAGCTTCTCCTATCATTACTCCTGGCCGACCATGCGAGAGTTGTTGCTCCAGTTTGAGAATCTCCTGAGAAAGCGCGTCGATTTTGACGTTTTGTTCGTCAATCTTTTTTGCCAACGCTTCAAGTTGCGCGGGTTCCGTTAATTTTCCATCGTGCGGCGCGGGCGTCTCCGCAAAAGCAGTCCAAAGCGCCAGAGAGTTTATTGCGCAAAGCAGACCGATCACCTTCATGTCAGGGAAATTTTGCCACCGGCACATTTATCTGCAAGCGGGTTCGCCGCACTTAACCATTGTTTTTGCAAGTGTTAACGAATCTACGGTGTTCGCCCAATGATTCTGCGCGGCGGGCAGCTTGCGTTTCGAACTTTTGCTCGTACGTTTTTTCATGCCTGAGCGCATTCAAAAGCCGGCGGAACCGGCTCCGTGGGGACCAAAACAAGGCGATGGCGGTGGGCCGCGGTCGCCGGACGTTTCGCGACCGGACACAAAGGATTTGTTAAAGAAAATGCGCAAAGTCGATCCCAACCAATCCAAGCGCTATCGCCAGCGCACTGGTCAGTAATGGACGGTTCACAGTTGGGATTTGACCAGAACTTTTCTGGTTCGGCGGATGACTTTCCTTCGCTAATGCGGCGCAAAGGTTTGCTCGGACCGGCTGCCGTCGTCGCGACTCCGCAAAACGTGACGCAACAACAGAGGTGGCAACCGACCGATGCCACGACGATCCTGGCATTTAAATTTTCCGGCGGCGTTCTGGTTGCCGGAGATCGCCGTGCGACTGCGGGCAATACTGTGGTCTACGATCGTGCGGACAAGGTGTTGGAAATTGACAGGCAATCGATAATGGCCATCGCCGGTGTGCCTGCAACCGCATGGGAAATGGCGCGCGTGCTCGAGCATTCGCTCCAATATTTTCGGCGAACTCAGCTCCAGGAGATGAGTGTCGAGGGCAAAGTGCGAGCGTTGTCGAAATTGTTGCGCGACAATTTCGGGTTCGTCATGCAAGGCATCGGTGTGGTAGTCCCGATCTTTGCCACCTACGATGGAAATTCGAAACCCGAGGCGCGCCTTTATTTCTATGATGCAATGGGCGCGCAATTTGAAGCGACCGATTACGCGGCAACGGGCTCCGGCTCCCCTGCGGTCCGCGGCATTCTGTATTATGAAAATACCTGGGGCGCGAAGCCGCTACACAAGCTGGCAGAACGTGAAGCAGTATCGCTCGCACTACGCGCGTTGGATACCGCTGCAGAATCCGATACGGCAACAGCGGGCGTGGATCGTAGCGGGACCATTTATCCCGTGATCAAGATTGTCTCGCGCGAGGGCATCACCACTTTGCCCGAGAGCAAGATCGCCGCCGTGTTCAAAGAACTGGTTGCATGATCGAAGAGCCGTATCGTTGGGTCGAAGCGATCGCTAACCGGCGGGAGTACATCGAAGGGCAGCTCGCTCCCGGCAGTCCCATCGCCGCATTGGGTTATCGCGACGGCATTCTGTTTGTCACGCTTGGTCAGACGCGCCAAAAACTTTTCGAGATCTACGATCGTATCGCGATGGGAGGGATTGGGCATCCCGGAGACATCGAGCGATTGCGAATGGCCGCGATTGAACTGGCTAGCACCGAAGGCTTCACGCGCTCGACTGCGGATGTTTCGCTGCGACGGCTTGCGCATTACTCGCTCAGTCCCGTCCTGAAAAGCGCGTTCGAGCAGATTTACGGGCCGCCGTATCTGGCCCGAATGCTTTTCGCTGAGGTCGGCGCACGCCCCGAAGACGATTTGTTTTTGCGAGTGGAATATGACGGCGAGATTGCGAGCAACGGCGCGACGTACGCGCGAGCCCGACAAGATTTCGCCGTGCTGAGCGGCACGCGCCAATCGCTCGAAATGATGGAAGCGTTTCTGAGAGATGAACACAAAGCGGATGCCAGCCTTGAAACCGCAGTGAACTCGGCGCTCGACGCATGGAGTGTCGGTCACATGTTGTTGCAAGCCGGAGAAGCAAAAGAACTCCCTGCGCGCGACGCCATCGCGCAGCATCGCCAGGAACAACTCACCATTGCTGCAATCGAAGCAGCAGTGCTGGAGCGCGATGGCAGCAGACCACTTCGTTATCGTTCGTTAACAGATAAGGAATTGCGCTCCATCATTTCTCGGTGATTAAATTATGAGGAGAACTCTTCTTAGGGGAACCACAAATGAAACGAGCCATCCGCAAGGTGCTGGGGATCATCGGCTTGTTGTTAATGATCGCCTCGATTGTCTGGATTTCGTTTCACCAAGAGAAGCGGACCGCGGGCTATAAAGAATCAAAGGCGACTCAGCCACAGACTTCCAAACCCTTTGCAGTAGTGGTTCTTGATCCAGGCCACGGCGGGAAAGACTCCGGCGCAATGTGTGGCGGAATTATGGAAAAGGATCTCACATTGGACATTGCGCGCCGCGTGGATCGGCTCCTCGACTCCGAAGGTGTCGCCACATTGATGACCCGGGTCGGCGACAGCTACGTCTCACTCGCGGATCGCGCGGCGTTCGGGAATCGGGCGAAAGAAAGCATTTTTGTCAGTATTCATTTCAACGAAGACAACAAACCGGTCGCGACCGGCGTGGAAACGTACTATGCTGCGCATCAAATCGATCCAGGCTCTACTTTTGCTTCGTGGCTGCCGTTTTTTTCGCGGCCTCTACCGTCCAATTCGCCCAAGCCCGAGAGCCAAAGTCTCGCCGGTTTCATTCAGCAAGCGCTGGTGGCGCGGACTCGCTCCGTCGATCGTGGGACGCAAGCGAAACAATTTTTTGTGATCGCGAACGTGACTTGTCCCGCCGTCTTGATTGAGGCCGGTTTTATTACGAATAAGGACGAACTTTCGAAACTTGTCAGCGAGGACTATCGCGACCAGTTAGCGGCAGCGGTTGCCGACGGCGTGCTGCGGTATCGCGATGCGTTGAGTTCGCGAAAATCAGCAGTGGCAACCGCAGGTAAAAAGGGCACTGAATAGACGAAAGGCGTCGTCGTCGAATGGCCATGAAAATCACAATTGCCGCAGTGATCTTCATGGGATCGGTGATGCTGATGCAAGCGGACCAACTCGTTGAAGGCGTGCAACAGGCTCTAAAAGACGAAGGTTTCTACTACGGCGAGGTCAATGGCGATATGAACGCGAATGTGACTGCAGCGATTCGCCGTTACCAAATTCGCAACGGTCTGCAGGTCAGCGGTGAACTCAATGATGAGACACTGCGATCGCTCGGGATTAAATCTTCCGGATCGTCAGCCCGCTCAACGACTAAATATGCCTCACCAACTCCGGCCGCCGGCGCTGTGCCCGGCGAGCCTCCCGAGAACACGGACACTGCAAGTCCCGCTCCTCCTGTTCAGCCGTTCAGTAATGCGCCACAAGACCAGCAGGTTTATCCGTCAACTCCCATCGGGCCGTCCAATTCGCCGGGGACAGTCTTTTCCGACACGCCATTTCAGACCGCTCCTCCCGACGTACAACGCAATGTGATTGTCTCGGCGCAGATCGTTCTAGCACGGTATGGACTGTATCGTGAACAAATTGACGGAATCTACGGACCCGCGATGGAATTCTCCCTGCGCGCGTATCAGGCGCGAATGAGACTGCCGGTCACTGGCCGGCTGGATATGGAAACACTCGCGGCACTGCGGTTGTTGCGCGGGCCGCGCCAGCAGTTTTCTAATCCCTATCGCCAGCGCATGCGTCCGATGCCTGGGCCGCCGGTTCGTGGCCAGTGGGAACCGGACTAACGCTATTTTGCATTATCGAAACGGACCGACTGCAATTCCGCGAAAACTGAGCCCACGAAAATTTGTGCGTCGATACGAAGGATGAGCCGCTCTGCGTCGTCTGACACCCAGATTGTGGCACGACGAAATTTCTTGTGCGGCTCCAATTCCAGATGTTTTCCGATGTGTTTAAGGCGCAGATCGAGTTTGATGGCGTTGTAGCTGCCGGCGCGCACGGAGATTTTTTCGCGTCCGGTTACCGTCACAGTGGCCAGGTAAGCATTTGTTGCGGCGTAAATCGCGACGCGATAAACGCTCCCTTGTTTGAGGGGCTGACTCCGGAGGTAAAGCGCCGCCGAGTGCAAATCGAACAAGTTAGGCAATGTAAAATCGCGCGACGTTGTCTTGGCGGCAGCGCCTTCCCCTTCGATTCGTGTTCGGCTCACTCCATTATTGGTGAAACTGAGATGGGTAACGATTTTTTTTGATCGGTAGCTTTCGGTTTGCTGCGTTTCAGTCGGAGCCAGTGTTTCGGAGTTCGCAAGGGCGCGATACGTGGCGTCGAGTTTCCACAATGCGCGGACGAAGCCGATGGTTCGGCCTGTACCTTCGAGTTCAAACTTGTCGCTCGATGGCTTGGTAAAGTGAACCTCACCGGTGGCCGCGGTTACTCCAGACCAGCCGAAGCGGTAAGACGCTCGCAAAGGGCGCAACTCTGGAAAATTCCCGCGAGGCTCTTTGCTAAGTGTTGCCTGCCAATCCGCAGCGTACGAACCGATGGCGGATGCGAGCACGATCGTAAGCGCGCATATCACTATTCCGTGGCGGATTCGAAAAGACATTCTTTGGAGGTTCGCAACTGCTCACGACCATCGGCGTGTCAGCGGCTGATTTCATCGGTACAAAAAAATACACGCGAGTTTAGCCCGCGTGTATTCGCGAAATTTAGGCGAATCTCAGGGCTTAGTTGCTCTTGCTGCCGGCGGGGTGACAGACGCACCTGCCGCAGGCCTCCTGGCAGCCGCGGTAGAGCGACCTGGCTTGTTTAGGACTTCAATGATTTCGTTTGTGAAATCAACGTTTTCCGGCGCGTACAGCACGACAGGAACTCCATTGATGCTAACGCCTGATTTATCCAGCACAAAGTCGAGGTTCTTGGTTTTGACTTTCTCAACCACCACGTCGGTAATTTCCTTCACGATCCCCTCGCGCATTCGCATCAATTGCTCCTGCAACTGACGCTCCCGTGTCTGGCGAAAATCGCTGATCTCGCGTTCCATGTTTTTGATGTTGGCGATTTTGTCATCGCGCTCCTTGGCCATGCCGGTCTTTTTGTCCGCGCTTAAAGCAGGAGACTCAAGCTGCTTATTGAGATTGTTAATTTCATCGAGCGCCTTCTTGTAAGCTTCTGCCCTGTCGTCGTATTCCTTTTTGGCGGCGTTTTTGGCGTCGTTGATTTTAACCTCCGCGTCCTTGGTTTTGGTGTAATCCTTGAACGCGCGCTGCATATCGACCGTTCCAATTTTGCCTGTGGCCTGCGCGAAGGCCACAATTGGAGCAACCAGCATCAGCGCAGAGAGTATTAACAGAGATTTTTTCATAAAACAGACGATATGGTTGGACGAATCCGGTTAGAGTGCAACCACATATATTCGTTCAAAATTGATACCCCACGTTGAAGTTGAAATGGCCACCGCCGTTGTATCCGTCACGCATTACCGGATATCCGTAATCCAGGCGCAGCGGACCGATCGGTAGATCTAGTCGAATTCCGATACCGACATCCGAGGCCATATGATTGAAGCCAAAAGACCACGCGCTGCTGTTCACAAAACCCATGTCATAAAAAAGTGCGCCACGCGCTTTTTCTATGATGGGGAAAGTCCACTCAATTGTCGCGCGCGCCATTGATTGGCCGCCAACCGGCTCGCCGTTTTCATCCTGTGGACCAACTTCGCGGAACGGAAAACCACGGAGATTGTTGGAGCCGCCGAGGAAAAGCCGCTCGTAAATTGGCACTTCGGTGCCGCTACCCCATTGGCTGACCGTCGAGATTTCGCCGTTGATGAGCAGGATGGTATCCTTCGGTAAACGGAAGTATTGCGATCCCTCCAGATCGAATGCGTAAATCTGGACATCGCCTCCCAGAAAACCGCCGGCGATCATAGGGGAAAGTGTGACGCGCTGGCCGCGGCGTGAGAGCAACGGATTGTCGCGCGAATCAAAGACGACGCTTGAGAGGAGCTTGCTTTCAACGGACGATCCCTTCTGCGACTGAATGAACTCGGAGGCGCTCGGGTCTACGTCAAAAATGTCGATGTCCTGCAGCGTATACCCGAGGCTGGCGTACATGTACGCGTTGAGTGGCTTGCGCAACTCGAACAGGACTCCGTAATTGCGTTGGTTGTACTGGGCGCTCAAATAATTCGCCTCAGTGTAAAAGCCCTGGCCGCTCAGTGAAAGACGGCGATCGAGGAAGTAAGGTTCGGTGACCGCAAGGATAAAATCCTTTCGCTCGGTTCCATACTGAACACGTAAACGGAATTTTTGTCCTCCACCGGTAAACGAAGGCCAGTTGAAAATATCGAAGTTGCCTTGGGTGAGTTCCGCAAACCCTACCAGTTTATCGACCGTGCTGAAGCCACCGCCAAAACTGAGTGAACCGGTGCGTTTTTCCTGGACCAGAATCGTTAGATCTTTGCGGCCTGGTATATCTGTGTCTTCCGGATAAGTCTCGACCTTCGCAAAATAACCCAGGTTCTCCAGACGCTTCTTCGTCGTGTCTACACGCACCGTGTTGAAAACATCGCCCGGAGCGACGAGCACTTCGCGGCGGATAACCTTGTCCTTGGTGCGCGTGTTCCCCTCAATATTCACTCGATTCGCAAACGAGCGTGAGCCCTCTTCGATCGTGTAATGTACGTCTATGAGAGCTGGCCCGGCTGGCGTTCCCTCAGGTGTAATCACGAGATCGACGTAGCCCCCGCTGCCGTATGCGTCGGCGACGGCCTTGGCATCGTCGTGAAGCTGTTTCGGCGAATAGACGCTGCCCTCTTTCATTTTTAAGAAGGCGCGAACTCTTGCATCGGTGGTGTGCTCGTAACCGGTAATCGACAGTTTGCGGACGTGATATTGTGGACCCTCCGCAACCACGATTGTGATGATCATCGGCCCCTTCGGCGTGCGATCTTTGCGTACTTCTCTTATTTGGACGTCGATGAAGCCGTGGTTCTGATAGTACTCGCGGATTTTGTCCAGGTCCTGCTCCAACTGGACTTCATCAAGGCGACCTGTTTTATCCACGAAATAGATCAGCGTTCTGCCACGGGTTTTCATCTGTTTGCGCAACACCTTTTGGCTAATGTGCTCGTTGCCCTCAAAACGGACTTGGCTTATCGCGCCTTTGACGCCCTCGGTCACTGTGAAAATGACGCGCGCTGTGCCGCGTTTCTCGTCGATTGGTTCGACGCGGTATTCGACGCTGACGTCGTTGTATCCCTTCCCCTGATAAATTTCGATAATTTTCTGGCGCGCTTCCTCGAGCGCCTGCTCATTAACCGCCTGATTAAGCCTCACCTTCATCTCTTTGCGGAGTCTCTTCGGTTTGACCCGTTCGGCGCCGTTAATTTCGATCTCGCGTAACACCGCCTGGGTTTGAACGGCAACGATCACCTTCACACCGTCGCCTTGAGGCTGAGCAAATATTCGAACGTTTCGAATGTAACCGGTTCCGTACAGCGCCTTGATGTCTTCCTGCACGATCTCGTTTGAATAAATCTGCCCAACTTTGGTGCGCATCTGCGCCAGAATGCGTTCCTTGCTGATCGATGCAGGACCCGTGTACTCCACGTCAATCGAGTGGATGACGGGAGGGGCGGGAGGCGCCGGAGGCGATTGTGGCGCCTGCGCCCGGACAGTAACGGCCGTCAAAAACGCACAAAGCGAGGCGATCCAAATCGCAATCGGCAGGGGGCGCATCCATCCACAAAAACGTTGCATATGTTAGAAGCGCAGCCCCACGCGACCCAAAGCGACGCAGGACAGGCGCCTATATCGGAAATAAGACCGCAATCGTCAAGGCGAGATTTCATTCAATCACCGCAGTGCGCCTCTCGTTCAAGCCACAATTCAGTGTCTGCGAAACAGAATTATACGGATTTATCGCCTGTGCTCGTCTTCTCTGCCGCTCGGGAAGAGCTGCTACTCTGTGTCCTCGCGTTTAAAAATCAAAGTTACTAGTAGCCCCAGTAAACTTACCGCCGATACAATTCCAAGAACGCTCGCGACGCCGAATTTTTCTTTCAAAATCGGCAGAAGGAAGACGCCCACCGTCGCGCCCAGTTTCGCAACCCCTGCTGCGAATCCACTGGCTGTTCCGCGCAATTGCGTTGGGAACAATACCGGGGCGAGCGTAAACGTGGTCGAGTTGGGACCAGCGTTCATTAGCAAGTTAAACATTATGAACCCGGCGAACACCAGTGGGATGTGCAAACTGGAATTCGTTAGGCCAACGGCTGCCGCCAATACCAACATGCCCACGGCCATGCCTGCGAAACCAATCGCCTGCATCCGGATCCGGCCGAATCGTGGAACGATCCAGACTCCAAGGAGGAAACCAATCAGCAAAAATAAATCGATCACAGCGCTACCCTCTGCGAGACCAAAATCGTGCGCGGTCAATCCGCGCGTTCCCTTGGAGATTTCTATCGCTCCAAGAATTGTCGGGGTGAACAATCCAACGCCGTACGTAGCGATATCCATCAGAAACCAGGGAACAGTTACCAGCGCAGTGCGCGCCCGATAACGCTTCGAAAACAGGATCGGCAGCCCGCTGTTTACGTTTGGAACGGGCGTTACAAGCTCCTCGTGGTTCCCGGTAAGTTGCAACACTGCCTGTCGTTGCTCGGGAATAATGTGCATAAAAGCTTCCGCCGCCTCTGCAAACTTCCGGCGAGACATCAACCAGTGCGGGCTTTCTGGTACCGACAGGCGGAAAAGAAAAAAGAGCACAGCGACTACGCTTTCTGTGGCCAGGAATAGGCGCCAGGCTTGAGCGCTTCCGGTCTTTAGCAACGCCAGCGTAATCGCGGCCGCAATCAGCATGCCGACAGATTGACAGGCGATCATGGCCACCATCATTCGCGCCCGATTGCGTTTGGGCAAAATTTCGGAGACATAGCTGCTACTAACAGGGAAATCGATACCTACTCCGATCCCGACAAGCAGTTGGCCTGTGAAGAGCATTGCCGGTCCATTGGCCAGCGCACTGATAAACGCGCCGACGGCAATAATCATCATGTCGGCGAGCATTAATTTCTTTCGGCCGAGGTGGTCTGCCATCGGACCGCCAACTCCCGCGCCAATGACAGCACCAAACACCAGGCTTGCTCCAATGAGACCGACCACGCCTGGAGGAATGTGAAAATGAGCGACGATGATGGACATCGCCACGCCCAGAACAAAAATGGCGAAGCCATCGAGCAACGTTCCGCCGGTCGAGAGCACCCAAAGCCATCGCTGAATCCCGTTCAGCGACGATTCATCCAGCAGGAGCGTCAGGCGTTGTGGCAGCGCGATCTCTGACAATGTTAGCGCTTCTTACTCTTGTCCGCTTTCTCTTCTTCGGCGGCCTGATGATATTTACGCCGAATCTCTGCCAGGTTCACGGTTGGCTTCGGAAATTCCATGTCCATCTCTTCCATCGCGCGGACAATGATTTGTGAAATAGCCAGGTCCCTAAACCATTTGTGGTTTGAAGGAATGATGAACCATGGAGCATGTTCGGTGCTGGTCTTGTTAAGGACATCCTCGAAGGCCTTGATGTAATCATCCCAATAATCGCGTTCCTTGTAGTCGGATTCACTGATCTTCCACTGGCGCGCCGGGTCATCCAGTCGTTTTTCAAATCGCGCAAGCTGTTCCTCTTTTGAAATGTGCAGAAAAAATTTGAGGATCGTCGTGTTGTTTTGCACGGTGATCAGCTTTTCGAAATCGTTGATCTCATCGTACCGCTTCGACCAGATTTTTTCCGGTGATAAGTCGTGAACACGCGCCACCAGCACATCTTCATAATGAGAGCGATTGAAAATTGCGACTGAACCTTTGGCAGGCACATGCGGATGCACGCGCCAGAGAAAATCGTGCGCCAATTCTTTCGGCGTCGGCTGCTTGAAACCAATTGAAACGCAGCCTGCCGGATTCATTCCCGTAAAGACGTGGCGGACGATACCGTCTTTGCCACCAGCATCCAGTCCCTGTAACACAACGAGGAGCGAATGTTTGTGCTCCGCGTACATAAGATATTGCAGTTCGTCCAGTTTCTGCCGGTTCTTCTCAATTTCGGGCAAAGCTGACTTGTTTGATTCATGTTCGCCGTGGTAGTCGGGATCGAAGCGCTTTAACCGAATCCTGGACCCCGCCTTCACCACAAGTTTTTTTCGGTAGTTGGGCATGATCTCTTTCTTTGATTTACCTCACAGCTTTTGCGTGTCTGCCGCTGGAACTTGCAGTGGTTCGAACAGCCATCGTTTCCACGAGTGAGCAGGATCCAGAATGCGATAAAGTCCAAGTTTCACGATGTCTTGGACAATCATCCAAGCGATGTTGTAAGCCCACACAAAGCCAATGATTCCCCAAGGCAGTGCCGGCACGAGCCAGCCCTGACTGCACATCAGCACCGCCACGATTTGCGTCGCGACGATTGCACAGAAAAGACGTGAGCTGGGATATGGCGGTTTCCAAAAAGGACCCCTCGCGCGCACTACAAACAGCATGAGATGACCGCCAGCGACTAGTTGCAGAAACATCATTGTTTGCAGCTGCGGATGCTGCAGGTGATGAACCGTGTCACCGAGATAAAGCAAACCAAAGCTTTGAATAACACCGAGTAATCCAAGCACTGACGAGATCAGCAACACTTTGTCTAATTCCCATCTGACCGGCTGCGGCGGCACAGTGGCATTATCAAAGGCGATCGTCATA
>Ga0207683_10002851_pt1 | contig 15084 bp, 10 predicted proteins | sample KBSM73metaG_FD_184333 | JGI IMG/M metagenome (GOLD analysis project Ga0207683, IMG submission 184333) | Miscanthus rhizosphere microbial communities from Kellogg Biological Station, Michigan, USA - KBS M7-3 metaG (SPAdes) (version 2) | ecosystem: Host-associated > Plants > Roots > Rhizosphere >... | reverse complement strand
CAAGACGCTTCCCGACGAGAGCTCCGGCAATGGCACTGCCACTCCCGTGGGCGACCCCGCCACCGTCAAAGAACCACTGATCAGGCTGAAGAAACTGCTTGAAGCCGACGATGGCGAGGCTGCCGACTACATCGTCAATGAGAAGTCGCGGCTTAAAGGCGTGCTGACGCCCGCCGAGATCAAGATGCTCAGCGAACGCATCGGCAATTTCGATTTCCATGCAGCCCTGAAGTGCATTTCAGACATTTCCGCGCGACTTTCACTCGATCTTCAAAGTAGGTGACCCAAAGACTGGCACTGCCAGGCGGCAATCATCGTAAACTATTGCAGCCGGCTAATGACCTAAAGCAGACTTCACCCATCTACTTGCCTTTGCGAGGCGCGGCGGGGCCGATGCGTACCGACTTCGATATTGACCTTCGGGCTGTTTCAAAGGCAAAGCGAGTCACTTATCATGCGGCAGCGGCATCCATGCCGGCAGCGCGACATTAGCGCGGTAGAATTGAGGTAGCTTGGTGCCAAGCGATTCCATGTCCTTGATGTCGGCGTCCCTCAGCTGCGCCTGCGTGATCAGCGTGGGCGGTACAATGATGTTGCGGCCCGGGTCTTCGCCGGCCAGCAGCATCGCCAGAGCGCGTACCGATACGCGGCCGACCACGGCCGGATTGGTAGCGGCGGTCGCGGCCCAACTACTCCCTGGCTCGCGCATCGCGACGATATCCGGAGTGGAAATGTCGGCCGAGTAGATCTTGATCTGCGATGAGAGCTTCGCGTCGTCGACGGCCATCTTCACGCCGCGGGCAAATTCGTCGTAAGGAGCAAATATGACGGTGATGTCCGGATGCGCCGCCAACGCCAGGCGCGCCTGCGCGGCGACCGATCCGGCGATCGGGTTATCCATAGTGCCGAACGTCGCTACTTCCTGAATGCCCGGATACCTAACCTTGAATGCTTTCCAGGTCTCATTGCGGCGGTCGAACGGGGCGATGCCCGCGACGTAGACGAAACCGGCTTTGAAGTTTTCGCCATTATCCCGGATTACTTGCTCAAGGACGAGGCGGGCGAGGTCCCGGTCGGACTGTTCTATCTGCGGGATCTTGTCGTTCTCGACGTTGACGTCGAAGGCGACCACCTTGATGCCAGCATCCAACGCGCGCTGTGCGGCCGCTTTCAAGGGATTGGTTGGGCCATGCTGTATGATGATGCCGTCGACACCAAGCGCGATCGCCTGGTCGACCATTTCGGCTTGGCGCTCGGCGTCCTGCCGGCTATCGAACACCTGCAAGTCGACACCGAGCGCCTCCGCCTGCTCTTTGGCGCCGGCGAGATAGGAGTCAAAGAAATCGCCGGTCGAAAGGTAGCGAACCAGTGCCATTCTGACGCTGTCCGGCTTATCGAACGGGGCCGGCAGGCTCCCGGCACCGGCTGTTGAGCCTAACGCCCCCGCCCCGAAGGCTGCGAGAGTGAGCTTGCTGAAAGTCCTGCGCGATATGGTCATGTCTGCCTCCCTTCACGCTAACGGCGGGTTCCCAACAAGACTCGGCTTGCGATGACCTGCTGCTGGTTGACGGGTGATCCGATTGCCAACATCAAGCTGTTGGAGGATCCGGGCAAAAACTTGGTCGTCATCATGAAAGAGGGCAAGGTCTATAAGAACACCCTGTGATGCCTGCCAACTTCCGCTTGTGGCACTTAGCGGACTATCTTAGCTGACTTCCAGAATGTCTGCTTTCGGGGGTAAAGCGGACGCTTTTTCATGCATCCCAATATGTCCGCTAATGACCCAAAGCGGACATCACCACGCAAAAGGGCACTTGGTGCAAGTTAAGGATTTCGCGTGGTCCCTACATTGGGATGAATCGCTTCAGCTTCCCGGTCTCCTTATGGCGCTTGAGGCTATCGACTCGTATTGCTGGCCGGACGATTTGGCTTGGTAAGGGGACGCCTTTTCTTTCTAGGGTGTTGCAGCTGCGCTACAGCGTGCCATCGGTTCGAGCAGCTATCATTCTCCTTTCAGGTTGGTCTCCGTGGTCCGCGGGCCAACGAGCTAACCTGCCATAGCGAAGCCTGAAGCCCCGACTGTAGCACCGGCCGGAGCTTCCCCCTTTCGTGAAAAAATCTTGTGCGAGGGCGACCTATGAGGGAATTGGCGCTTCACGTTGAAGATCACCAGATAATCGTGAACTTGATCGATACGCGGTTGACGATGACCTATCAGCTGTCGCCAGGGGGTCAACTAGAAGAAAATGAGTTTTGGACCGTCGACGGCGGCGATACCGACTTTCGCCAGCGGGCTCGGCAAGCAGCTTTGTCGAAGGCCCGTCAACTTGCCTGGATCCCTCGTCTGAGAAGGGTGGCGTGAGCACCAGGGGGCTTGGTCTTCCAGAAACTGGGTTGATCGTTGACCTCGATATGTCCGGTTGTGGCACTTAGCCGACTCTTTCAGCCAGCGACCGAATGTCTGTTTGCGGGCTAAAGCGGACACAGGCCAAACATCTGGGCTAAAGACCCAAGCGGATCCGGTTGAGCAGCGGAAACCGCAAGCCTTTTCGGGCAAGATTAAGCCGAAAGAGGTAAAACTTTAGCAGGGAAGTTGGTTGAGAGTGGGTCGCGCCCATTCACTCAAGGGGTTGCCACCATGCCTCGTGGGCGTCGACTCGCCGTGACAGAAGAGGAGAACTTCCAGGCTTGACTGGAGAAAAATTTCAAAGAGGTGTGTGAATTCATCGCGCGCGAGATGAGCGCAGATGCAGGGGAAAGCCTGGCAGAGGACCTGCCAGGTCACGCCCACGAAGTTTGCTGTCGATGGCTAGGTTGAACAGCGCCAGGTCCCAGTTCTCGTAGTATAATTAGCCGATCACCGTGCTGCGCCAATGTTCCCAGCATAAATCCAACCTGTCTCGGACGTTGCAGGATTGGTTACCTGAACCCATCCTTTTTTCCGTCCCATAACGCGAAGTTTCGTAGCCCTTTCAATCACGCTGATAATTGCTGCTGAAGATGAAGGCCCTTTGCGAAGGTTCACGGATGTCGAGGGCTTAACCCACTTGGTCGCAATATCATCATTGTCAGGCTGCGGTTTGCGGGCTGGTAATGGTGCGGGATCTGCCGTGGGCAAATCCGCTTCCGGGCCCATGGGTTTCGGTGCCAATCCGATGATCTCAACGGGCTGTTCGCTCGAAACTTGGCTTCCTGTTAGCTGAGCTTCTGTTCCCGACGCCAAGGCGCTGGCTTGGGGTTCCATTGTTCTTTTTAGGATCGTTGCTGTGTCCGCAACGATGCGGCCATCGGGGGCGACGAGCTGGATCGCCAGCTTTGTATCATTGATCACGTTATTCCCCGATACGAGATGCAGATCGCCAATCTCGTCCGGGTTCAAATTCCATTCGCTGTCGCTGCCACGATGTCCATTTGACAATTTGCTACCTGATGGCAGCCCCCTTATGACAATCCTGCTTGAGGGGGGCATTCCATCGGTACCGTCGATTGCGATCGGAAAACTCACATGTTCGCCAATAGTCGATTCCACGATTGAGGGCGCTGATAGCACTGGCGTTGTAGCTGTTGGCGGATCCGCGATCGAAGTTCTGTTTGCCCTCAGTGTCGCTTGTGTTGCGTCAATTGACTGATCAGCCGTTGAGCTTTGATGTGCGGTAATCGTCGCCTGTGTTGACGCGGGCCTTTCAAGAAAGCGAAGCCATAAAAGCGGTACGAGAGTGAAATTTGGGAGCAGCGCAACGAAAATTAGAACGCTGAGAAGTGCCCAGATTTTTCTGGGCAGCACGAGTAAGAGTTGGCTCGGTTGGGCCTGACCACCAGGCCGCGGAGCGTCTTGTGCGATAATCGATTGCTGTGGGGCAGGTTGTGCAATCCGCTCATCGGGGCTGCCCGACATTTCTTTCGTGAGCGCCTTGATGAGTTTAAGGCGCTGCGGCGTGAGCGGCAGCGGAGGCTGTGTAGCAACCGAAAGACCGTCATTGGGTTTATTTGGAGCCCTTAGTATGCGAGCAGCTCCTATCGAAAGAACAAGACTGAGGATGAGCTGATCCATTGAACCCCCCACTCAATCTAGACGTGTACCCGCCGCAGCCAAGCCAACACGGGAAGACGCGGCTCTGGCTTGAACGCTAATTTGCGGAACGCGCAGCACGCCTTCGCTTAGGCCAAAACTAATAACGCTGAAGATCCCTCACGCGTCCAACCCGTAAGGCCTCCGTCGAGTTCCCCTCTGGTGGAAAATTGATGGTCACACATGTGTGGCCTTGCGTGTAGCGAGGTCTCAAGGCCCCCAGACTGAGGTATTGCAAGCCGTTCCGTCGGGCTCTGGCCAAAATCGCGAGGATAGAAGAGGACGCCGAGCATTCCCTCCTGGCGGGTAAAGCGTAAACGCCGCATGGGGACGATCTGCTTTCAAGCAAGAGCTCGCAGGGAACCATCTGCAATGACGGTCGAAGACACCGCTAATCTTGGTTTGCTGCATCGCCAGTTCAGCGTGCGCCGCCCGGAACGAGTCTCAAGTCATAGTTCTTTCCGACTGGAAAGTAGGGGACACACACAGCATGAAATGGGCGCGAGTATTGCTGTGGGCCGTTGGCGCCGCAATGTGCGTGGTCGGCATCCTGCTTTTCACAGATCCGATCGATGTTTTCGATCACGTCGGACAGCCAAGGCTTTTACGCGAAACCGAGGCAGCCGCGTCTTCTCCTACTTCCGAGACCCCTCAACTCGCGCCACCCGACATTGCGGCGCAGCAGCGGGAGGGAGGCACGACCTCGTCTTCAAGAAGCCCCTCGTCCGTCTCCACTGGAAATCCCAGCGCAGCAGCCGGAGCCACTCGCGGCTTCTCCTGTTCAGGGGGCCCTTCCTCTTGCTCCGGCAGGAATCGAGGATCAGCTAAATGAGCTTCATCTCAATCCTCCAGCTCAAAACTCACCACACGCTATCGTTCCGGACGCGAAAGCAGCCACCCCAGAAATCGCACCCGCAGCCGAAAGCGAAGGTTCGGCTACGGCAGAGGCCATCGAACTTCCATCGGCCGTAGAAGGTCCATCTCCAGCAGCTTAGAGCGAGGATCGGGATGTCCGCTGTATCCCCAGAAGCAGACATGCTCATCGTCGGCCTCAATGTCCGCTTAGTGCCAGACCGGATGAGGAAGTGTGGCTGTTGCGCTGCGAGGGAGCGAGCTATCGCGTTCGTCTCATACCGGACATGGCGGCGCAGGTTGAGCGTGCACGGTCGACAGCCAGTTCATCTCAACACCACACGAGTGTCCGACCCCCAGTCTGCCTTTGAACTCGCCGGGATTTTAGCTGCGCGGATATCGAATGCTGAAAAATCGGCTTCAATACCTGCCACGACTTTATTGAATGCATAGTTGTAGCCGATCTGACCCCCGCCAATGAAAGCGGTGTCGTCTCCAACTTTGGTAACTTCGCCTGGAGCAGGGTTGGCCGCAAAATAATTGAAGCCTTCGAGATCTACGGAAGTAGAGTCACCACCCCAGCCGGCACCGGCATTGCCGCCGATGTAGAATCCGGTCCATGTGAAAGGGGTGGCATCGACGGTCGTTGGGAGCGCCAAAATGACCAAGCCGGCAAGGCAAAGACTCAATCGAGCATTCTTGTTCATGGTTGTTCCCCGGCCACGGACCTCACGCCCCCGACAAACCTTAAGCACTGTTTCGGGAGACCAACTGTCACCTTTCTACAACAGGCCCGGGGATTCTCTCTCGGCCGGGTTCATGCTCCGCGTAGTGCCACCGCAATCGGCCGGGAAAGCCTCGACCGCCTCCGCGTGTCGTCCGGCGTGATCCTTATTCAGGATCAAGGAGCGACCGGACTACCAGGTGTAAACATCAATAGAGTTGAGCACATCACCGACGCCGGCAGTGTGACCGGCATCAAACCTTTGTCCGATTGGCCGCAGTAATCTGCGGGAGCGCCACGCGCCGCCACTCCTCGGACCAAAGGGGACCGGTCTCGGCGGTCATGGCCGTATGTAAGGTCCCAAGCTTCGGGCCATTGAGCAGCTCGCCCAGGCGCCTAGCGAGCCCATCAGCATCGGTGAACATGAAAGGCCGAAGCGCCGGCGGCACGAGCTCGTTGAGGCAGGGGCCATAGTCGAGCACAAGCGCGGGCAGCCCGGCCTCGATCATGTCCACCACCTTCATGGGAAGATCGGCGCCAGATGCCGAGCGGTGCATCGAGATGCCGAGATCGGCTGCGGCGAGCAGGTCGCGATAGAGCGGTTCGGGCAGCCAGCCAGTGACGATGCGGAGATTGCTGGTCGCGATCTCCCGCGCGCGCGCTTCGAATTTTGGCCGCAACGGGCCGTAGCCGGTGACGAACACGATGATCGGCGTGTCAGGCGACCAGCGCACCGCCATGGCGAGCGCATCGAGCAGCATGTCCATCTCCTCATCGCGACCGAAGCTCGTCGGGCTCACGAGCACAAAGGCGTAGTCCGACGCTGACGACACGCCGCGCGTTGCCAGCACGCGCTTGATGACGGAGATACGCTGCTCGGCGTTTAGTGTCCCAGCGCGACGGCGTGGGCGATCGTGCAGGACGGCGGCGTCGATGCCAAAGCGCTGGCGCAAATCCTCGCGCAGGGCATCCGACACGGCGAGATGGTGGGAGGCCCGGCGGGCAAACCATCCCTCGATCCGGCTCACCTGCCGGACCACGCTGCCATCGCGGCCAAGCCGCAAACCCAACGTCGCCGCGGTATGGCCATGCCAATCGACAATGACTCGCGCGCGTCGTGCCCGTGCCGCGAGAAGGGCAAGCGGCAACGCGGGCAGGGCCGGTGGGTTTTGCACGATGGCCACATCGAACCGCCCAGTAACCGCCGAGAGAAGCCAGCCGAGCCGCATCGTGGTTAGCGTTGCCTTCGACGCTGCGGCCGGCAGATAGAAGGCGCGCGGCACCGAATCGAGCCTTTCGGCGCCGGCTTCCGAGATGCGCCGGACCGAGAGCCGGGCAGTCCGCGTGATGTCATCCGGCAGGGGCACCTGCGTATAGCCCGCAAGGGCAACAGTCGCCCCGGCATCGCTAAGCGCACGGGCATGGTTCAGCATGCGCGGACTCTGGGCGAGCTCGCCTTGCACCAGAACAAGGACGTTCATGCCTTCCAGGGCCGGCGCGCCGTTCCCCTCAGCAACACGGGACAACATTGCAGTGGCTTCTCTTTCGCGCCGCGTGGTTCTCACTAAAAGCTATATCGCCGGACGTGCCGGCGACTTCCGCGAGCGAAGCCTATCAAAGCCGGCATGCGCGTCACCTGGTAATTAACGGAATCAGGGCTTGGCGGCGCTTTGCGGTTCCGCGGGCGTCACCCGCCAAACCGTATTGCCTACATCATCGGCGACGAGGAGCGCGCCCGACTTGTCGACGGCGACGCCCACCGGACGCCCTTGCGCCTCGCCAGCCTCGTTCAAAAATCCGGTGAGAATTTCCTCGGGCGGTCCCGAGGGGCGCCCGCCCTCGAACGGGATGAAGACCACCTTGTACCCGCTTCGCGGCGTGCGGTTCCACGAGCCGTGCTGGCCGATGAAGGCGCCGCCAAAATAGCGTTTCGGCAGCAGCGCGCCGTCGTAGAAGGCAAGGCCGAGCGAGGCAGTGTGGGCGCCGAGCGCGTAATCAGCCACGAGGGCTTTCGCGACAAGCTCCGGCCGGTGCGGGCTCACCCGCGGATCGAGATGCTGACCGAAATAGCTGTACGGCCAGCCGTAGAAGCCGCCTTCCTTCACCGCGGTCATGTAATCGGGGACGAGATCGCTGCCGAGCTTGTCGCGCTCGTTCACGGCGACCCACAGCGCGCCACTGTCGGGCTGCCATGCGAGGCCCACCGGGTTACGCAAACCCGTGGCGAAGGGGCGCGTCTCTCCGGTCTTGGGATCAATCTCCACGATCGCGGCGCGGCCTTCTTCCGCCGCCATGCCGTTCTCGCCCGCATTGCTGTTGGAGCCGATGGCGGCGAACAGGCGCGATCCGTCGCGGCTCGTGACGATGTTCTTGGTCCAATGATAGTTGACAGGACCAGCGGGCAGGTCTGCGACTTTCACGCCTTGGGCCGCAATTTCGGTCGCGCCCTCCTGATAGGGGAAGCGCACCACCGCGTCGGTATTGGCAACGTAGAAATCGCTGCCTATCAGAGCCATGCCGAAGGGCGAGTTGAGCCCGGTCAGGAATGCCGACCTTGTCTCGGCAACGCCATCTCCATCTTTGTCGCGTAACAGCGTGATGCGATTTGCTCTTGGCACGTCTGCACCAACCCATTTCATGACAAGCTTCATGACCCAGGCCGCGACACCCGTCTGCCCAGGCTGCGGAGGAGCGCTCGTCTCGGCAACAACCACATCGCCATTCGGCAGCACGTAGAGCCAGCGCGGGTGCGCGAGATCGCGGGCGAAGGCCTTCACCTCAAATCCTGGAGCAGCATGCGGAGTCGCGCCCGCCGGCCAGCCTATCGCGTGGGCCACATCGACGGTCGGGATCAGCCTTTGCTTTGGTGGCGGAAGCTTGGGGTCGGGGCCTGTGCCGGCTTCAACCGGCAATGTCGCCTCGTCACGGCAACCGGCGAGGCCGAGCGCCAAGAAGATGGCAAGGATCGACGTCACGAGTCCGTGGCGCATCACTCCAATCCTTGGCCCAGCTTTGCTTGGCTCCGAACCTCGCCTTTGCCGGCGGGTTCCGATCATTAGCGACGTGCGGCATTGAGCCCGCACCTGGCGCACGCCCATTTTTAGCCACGGACCTGGCGAGCAGGCCAAGGGGCTGATCATTCCACGTTTCTTGGCAGGCGGCGTTCTCGCCGTTACTTTAGCCTATCCTGTGGATGAAGCTCGCGTTCCAACTCCCCTTGGGCTAGCGTGCTCGTTTGCGGGTCTTGCAACACGCGGCATTGAGCCACAGATGAGTTTGAAGTGCTCGCATGAGATGCGACCATGATTGAGAGGCGAAATCGCAATGGGGGGCGCCGGGCGCCCGACGAGGACGCTGGCAGCGAGGTAGCGGGCGACACAATCGCGCTCGAGCGGCCTGAGGCTCCGGTCGAGGAGCCTATCGTCGAGCCCAAGCGTCCTGCTCCCGAAGCGCCACCCCCGCACACGCGAGGCTTGGCCAAGCGCCTCTTCGTACTGCTGCTCGTAGTTGCCGCGGCGGCGCTTCTCTACCGCTATTGGGGCTTTTGGCAGGGCCAGCCGACCAGTCCGGCCGCTCCGCCGCCCCCCGCCGTCACCGTCTCCAAGCCTCTCATTAGAGAGATTCAGGAATGGGCCGATTTCACCGGCCAGTTCGAGGCGCGCGAGGCGGTCGAGGTGCGCCCGCGGGTCAGCGGTTATCTCGAGTCCATCAATTTCACGGACGGCCAGTTGGTCAAGAAGGGCGACCTTCTGTTCGTCATCGAGCCGCGTCCGTTTGAGCTTGCGCTCGAGACGGCGAAGGCCCAGCAAGCGCAAGCCGAGGCTCAGCTTGAGCTTGCCAAGGCGCAGCTCGCCCGCACTGCCCAGCTCCGTAAGAACGACTATGCGACGCAGGAGACCTATGACGAGCGCTTGGCGCAGGTGAACATCGCCACCGCCTCGCGCGACGCATCGATTGCCGCGGTGAACCAGGCACAGCTCAATCTCGACTATACGCGGGTCACGGCGCCCGTCGCCGGCCGCATGGGGCGGCACGAGGTGAGCATCGGCAACCTCATCATGGGCGGCACCGGCGGCTCGACCACTCTGCTCACCACCATAGTCTCGCTTGACCCCATCTGGCTTAGCTTCTTCGTCAGCGAAGGCGACGGCATGACCTATAAGCGGCTAGTGCAGCAAGGGGAGATCAAGTCGCCGCGGGACACGAGCGTCGCCGTGCAAGGCCAGCTCATGGACGAGAAGACCTGGACGTTGAAGGGCAACATCGACTTCGTTGACAATCAATATGACCGGAACTCCGGCACCATTCGCGTGCGTGCGTCCTTCCCGAATCCCAATCTGTTCATAACGCCGGGCCAATTCGGCCGCGTGCGCGTGCCGATGTCGCAGCTCCGATCCACCATGCTTGTGCCGGATGCAGCGGTCGTGACCGATCAGTCGGTCAAGATGCTATTCACTGTGACACCTGACGGCACGGTGGTGCCGAAACCGGTCGAGCTCGGTCCGGTCACCGACGACGGTCTGCGCATTGTCAGAAGCGGCATCACGGCTGACGACCAGATCATCATCAGCGGACTGTTGCGCGCCCGGCCCGGGCAGAAAGTCACGCCCGAACAAGGCAAGATCGAAGGGTCGTCGCTCCAGCCGGTGCCCGGCGCTCAATGAACATCTCGCATTTCTTTATCGACCGGCCGATCTTCGCGGCGGTTATCTCTATCATCATCACGCTGCTCGGCGCGGTCGCCTATTTCAGCCTGCCGGTCGCGCAATATCCGGACATCGCACCGCCATCGATCTCGGTCACCGCGAGCTATCCGGGCGCCTCCGCCGAGATCGTCGCCAAGACCGTGGCCACGCCCCTTGAACAGGAGGTGAATGGCGTCGACAACATGCTCTACATGACGTCGCAATCGACCAGCGACGGAAGCATGTCGCTCGCTGTCACCTTCAAGCTCGGCACCGATCTCGATACCGCGCAAGTGCTGGTGCAGAACCGCGTCTCGACCGCGCTGCCGCGCTTGCCTGAGGAGGTGCGCTCGATCGGCGTGACCGTGACCAAGCAGTCGCCGGACCTGATGATGGTGATCCATCTCTCGTCACCGGACGGCTCACGCGACCTGCTCTACATCTCGAACTACGCGACCTTGCACGTGCGGGACGTGCTGTCCCGCATCGACGGCGTCGGCAACGTGACGATCTTCGGCGCGCGCGACTACTCCATGCGCATCTGGCTCGACCCGGATAAACTCGCGGTGCGGAACCTTACCGCCGGCGACGTGGTCAATGCACTGCGCGCTCAGAACGTGCAGGTGGCAGCCGGCGTGATCAATCAGCCGCCGGTGCCGCAACCCGGCGCCTTCCAACTCAATGTCGAGACCCAAGGACGCCTGACGGATCCGGCGCAATTCGGCAACATCATTGTGAAGTCAGACCCCAACGGACGCGTCGTCCGCGTGCGCGACATCGGCCGCGTCGAGCTTGGTGCTGCCGACTACAACCGCAGTGGCTATCTCGACGAGCGCGTCGCCATCCCACTCGGCATCTTCCAGCGGCCGGGCTCGAACGCCCTGGCGACGGCGGGACAGGTCCAGGCGGCTATGGCCGAGCTCTCCAAGTTGTTCCCCAAGGGCCTGCAATACGACATCGTGTACAACCCGACGGTGTTCATCTCGCAATCGGTCGAGGCTGTGATCCAGACCATGTTCGAGGCGGTGATCCTCGTCGTGGTGGTGATCATCCTATTCCTGCAGACCTGGCGGGCGTCGATCATTCCTATCGTCGCCATCCCGGTATCGTTGATCGGCACGTTCGCCATGTTGGCGGTGCTCGGCTTCTCGCTAAACAATCTGTCGCTATTCGGCCTCGTGCTCGCCATCGGCATCGTCGTCGACGACGCCATCGTCGTGGTGGAGAATGTCGAGCGGAATATTCGCGAGGGCTTGAGTCCGCGCGACGCGGCCTACCGCACCATGGAGGAAGTGGGCGGGGCGCTGATCGCGATTGCCCTCGTTCTGTCCGCCGTGTTCATCCCCTCGACCTTCATTACCGGCATCACCGGCCAGTTCTTCCGCCAATTCGCAGTGACCATCGCTACCGCCACGGCGATCTCGCTGCTCGTGTCGCTGACCTTGAGTCCGGCGCTTTGCGCCCTTCTGTTCAAGCCGCACGAGGCCGAGCCAAGACGGAAAAATATCTTCACCCGCCCGGTGCGAGCTTTCTTCAACGGCTTCAACCGTGCCTTCGAATGGGTGTCGTCGCGCTACGGCGCACTGACCGGCCGCCTCGTCCGCATTGCGGGATTCATGGTCATTATCTATCTCGGACTGATCGGGCTCACCGTCTATCAGTTCGTGCAGGCTCCGACCGGCTTCATCCCGGCGCAGGACCAGGGCTATCTGATCAACATCATCCAGCTTCCGCCGGGCGCCTCGCTCGCCCGCACCGACGAGGTCGCACGTAAGGTGACCAAGATGGTGCTGGCGACGCCGGGCATCGCCCATGCTGTACCGATCGTTGGCCTGGATGGCGCGACCTTCACCACCGCGCCTAATGCCGCGGTTGTATTCACGCCTCTCGACGATTTTGCCCAGCGTGCCGAGAAGGGGCAAAGCGCTACAGCCCTGATCGCCAACCTCAACCAGCAATTCGCCAGCATCCAGGAGGCCTTCGTCATCAGCGTGTCGCCGCCGCCAGTGCGCGGTATCGGCACCACTGGCGGCTTCAAGATGGAGGTTCAGGACGTGCATGGCGGGGAGCCTGCCGAGCTCGAAAGCGTCGCCACCGCCATCATGGCACAAGCCAACCAGACGCCCGGCCTCGCCGGCGTGTTCACGACCTTCAGCACCAAGACGCCGAAGGTATGGGCCGATATTGACCGCGTGCGCGCCGAGATGCTTGGGGTCAGCACCGACGATGTGTTCACTACGCTCGAAGTCTTTCTCGGCTCGCAATACGTAAATGATTTCAACTTCTTGGGCCGGACTTATCGCGTCACCGCGCAAGCCGATGGCAATTTCCGCCAGGATCTGCACGCTATCGGCAATCTGAAGACGCGCAACGCCAAGGGCGAGATGGTGCCGCTCTCCTCGGTCGCTTCGTTCCGCAACATCACCGGGCCCTACCGTGTCGAGCACTTTAACCTGTTCCCCTCCGCGGCTGTTCAAGGCGGCACGGCGCGCGGTTATTCGACCGGCTACGGTCTAGCCACCATGGAGAAGATCGCTCAGGCGAACTTGCCGCTCGGCTACTCCTTCTCGTGGACTGAGCTCGCCTTCCAGGAGAAGCTCGCCGGCAACACCGGCATCTTCATTTTCCTCGCCTCGGTCGTGTTCGTCTTCCTCCTGCTCGCCGCGCAATATGAGAGCTGGACGCTTCCACTTGCCGTCATTCTCATCGTGCCAATGTGTCTGCTTGCCGCCGTGACCGGCCTCCTATTGCGCACCATGGACGTGAACATCCTGGCGCAGATCGGTTTCGTGGTGCTGATCGGTCTCGCCGCCAAGAACGCCATTCTGATCGTCGAGTTCGCGCGCCAGAATGAGGAGCATGGCGAGGATCGCTTGCAGGCGGCGACAGAGGCGGCGCGGGTGAGGTTGCGCCCGATCCTGATGACGTCTTTCGCCTTCATCCTGGGCGTGCTGCCTCTGGTGATCGCGACCGGCGCCGGTGCCGAGATGCGTCAGTCGCTCGGCACCGCGGTGTTCTTCGGCATGCTGGGAGTCACGATCTTCGGCTTGATCTTCACGCCGGTGTTCTACGTCGTGGTGCGCAGATTTGCGCGCAAGCCGAGAGCCTATCCAACCGAGCAGCGCGCGCCTGCGGAGTAGTCGTCTCGGTCGGCGTCCTTTCGTCTCTCAGCCGAAGATGTGGGCCGCGGAAATCCCATTGAAGATCGATTGCACGGCAAGGGCCGCGAGCAGGACGCCGAACACCCGGACGATCACCTTGCGTGCAGTGAGCCCGATGAACTGATGGATCTCCTGGGCGGTGAGCAGGAAGATGAGCGTGACCAGCATCACGGCGAGGATCGCGGCGATGACGGCACCGAGCAGTTCGAAGTCACCTTTGGTGTTCGCCGCTAGCACGATCGCGCCGGTCATTGCGCCAGGCCCGGCAAGGAGGGGAGTGGCGAACGGAAAGACCGCAATCTCGGCGTGCGCCTCGGCCTTGTCTTCGGTCTCCTCGCTCTCCTTGGCGGATAAGGAGGCAACAGGGCCTGGGCGCCTTGCCAGCGTCATCTCGAGTGCGATTATGAACAGAACGATCCCGCCCGCCGTCTGCAGCGCCGCGATCGAAACGCCGAGCTGGGTCAGGACCGGCTGACCGACCAGGACGAAGATGAGGATGATGATGGTGGCGATGAACACTGCCTTCATGGCGATCGAGCGCCGCTCAGCCGGCGTCATGTTCGGCGTCAGCGAGGCGAGCAGGACCGCGGTATCGATCGGTCCGATAACGGCAAAGAAGGTGGTAAATGCGGTGAGCGCGGTCTCGAGCATGATCGCCAGCTTGCAGGGGTAGGAGCCCGACGCTTCTATCATTTTTCACCATCAAGAACGACGCGGGGGCCGAACGAGCGTTGCTCAAGAGAACGGCATCGGATTAAGATGCTTGAAAAATAGAACGCCGGAAGCGCGCCAAGCTGGGCTACAGGGTCATTTTTGCTAACCAGGACGGGCGGCTTGGCGCTGAGTGCTGAGAGGATAAGGGTCGAGGAGACGGCTGAAGCGTCTTCCTCCTTTTCACAGATTCTTCGACGAGATGCGGGCGCCCGACGGGACGGTCCGGCACGCCTACGCCGAGCTTGCCGGCCTTCTCGACAATCTGTCGATCGATTCCCTCGTCACGAAGCAGAACGCAGCTGAGGAGCTGTTCCGCAGGCTCGGCATCACCTTTGCAGTCTACGCCGAAGGCGGCTCGACCGAGCGGCTGATCCCTTTTGACCTGATCCCCCGCATCCTCGACCGCTCCGAGTGGGATCTCGTGGAGCGGGGCTGCATCCAAAGAGTCAAGGCGATCAACGTCTTCCTCTACGACATCTATCACGACCAGGAGATCATCAAGGCGAGCCTCGTGCCGCCGGAGCTCATTCTGCTCAACCCCGCGTTCCGGCCCGAGATGCTCGGCATCGATCCGCCGAACAACGTCTACGCCCATATTGCCGGTATAGACCTGATCCGCACCGGCGAGCGCGATTTCTTCGTGCTCGAGGATAATGTCCGCACGCCCTCTGGGGTGTCCTACGTGCTCGAGAACCGCGAGATCATGATGCGGCTGTTTCCCGATGCCTTCGCCGGCCAGAGCGTCTCGCCGGTTGGCAACTATCCTGAGCGGCTATTGGAGAACCTGCGCGCCGTGGCGCCGTCAGGCGCGGACGACCCAGTGGTCGTTCTGCTCACCCCCGGCCGCTACAACAGCGCCTATTTCGAACACGTGTTCCT
>Ga0207683_10002848_pt1 | contig 15093 bp, 11 predicted proteins | sample KBSM73metaG_FD_184333 | JGI IMG/M metagenome (GOLD analysis project Ga0207683, IMG submission 184333) | Miscanthus rhizosphere microbial communities from Kellogg Biological Station, Michigan, USA - KBS M7-3 metaG (SPAdes) (version 2) | ecosystem: Host-associated > Plants > Roots > Rhizosphere >... | reverse complement strand
CAGTTGCAGGACGGCAAAGCCCACGCCTTGGAGATAGCCGATGGGCCCGCCGTAAAGCAGAAAGGCGACAATCAACGGCCAAACCGCGGCGATCGCGATCGCATCCAACAGAAACAAGGCGAAGCCGGCGGCCATGACGCTTTCCAAAAATATGCTTTTGCGGGCGCTGCCGTCCCGACTTGCGGCGATTGTGGGGGAAGCGGCTAAATTCCCGGTAAAAGAGCCACCGCCCTCGCCGAAAATCGCGGTCTAGCCATAAGCAGTTGAAAAAGCTTGGTTTTTCCGTCAGGACCGGAGCGGCATGTCAACGCCGCGGCGGCGCGGCGGCCTGCCAGTCATGGATGGCGCGGATCGGCGCCCAGCTGGACGGCGCGATCAGATTAAGCACATTCAAGCTGAGATTGTCGCGAATGACGCTGGCGGTGAAAATTTCCAGCACCAGCGCAATCGCGATCACGGCGCGGGCACGCAATTTCGAAGCGCAGAAAAAGCCGCTCGACATCATGAAAGTGTCGGACAGCGAATTGAGCACACTGTCCCCGACATAACCGGCGGCCAAGGCCTGCTGACGGTAATGTTGGATGACCTGGGGGCTGTTCTCGGTAATTTCCCAGCCTATTTCGATCCCCATGGCGATCAGCAAACGGGCGGCGAAAGGGTCGATAGCGACAGCGTAGCGACGCGGCGCCAGCAAACGCAACAGGCCGAAAAAGATGAAACCGTGAACAATGTGGGAAAAGCTGTACCAGTCGGCCAGCTGCTGCGAGGTCTCCGCGCTGCGCGGGTCGCCCACCCAGAACAATATCTTCCCGCTGGCGGCGATCAGCGGCTGACCCAGACCGTGAAGAACAAGGGCCTGCAGCCCCAGCAAGCTCGCGGCCGCCAAAGCATATCCCCAGACCGGCACGCCGGCCCGGGAAACGGCCGATGCCTCAGGTGCTATGGCCATGCTGCGCCCCTCCGCGATGATTCAATCGGCGAAGTATGCAACAGCAGGTTAAGAAAGACTGGAGCGATGTGCCGGCTATTACGCCGAACGCCGCTTGCGGGCCGGCTTGCGCCGCTTCTGGCCCAAGCCCATTTTCTTGGCCAGGACCGAACGCTTGGCGGCATAATTCGGCGCCACCATCGGGTAATCGGCCGGCAGACCCCATTTGTTGCGATACTGTTCCGGCGTCAGCTGGTATTTGCGGAACAGGTAGCGCTTCAAGGTCTTGAGCCGGACCCCGTCTTCCAAACAAATAATATGGTCTGGGGTGATGGATTTCTCTACCGCGACCGGATCCAACATGGGTGCCGAAAGATGGAAATGCCGGGGAACCTCGCCGGCGGTCGCGGCCAGCGCCGACAGCTTGGCGAATACCGTCTCCATAACGAATGGAATCTGGCGCAAGTCGGTCTCATTTCTGTTCAAATAGGCAGAAACGATATTTGACGTCCATTGCAGAAGCTCAAACCGGCAACCAGACGCGTCTGTACTTGAAAGATGACCGGCTTTGTCCACGCAAAATCCCCTGAGCAAGCTTGCCGCCGCCTACGGCCATGACAACAGCCGGTGCCGGCCGATCCGTCTGTTCCGGCACCGTTTTCCACTGGCTCAAAAGTGTTCAAGCTCGCCGGCGACTGCAAGCCAAATCGCGGCCTCCCCATACCCAGTTCGGGGAGAATAGCCTGTATTGGTCGCCTATACAGTGGCAAATACTAACACCCCCGCCGTAAGTCCAATTTGGCGCATCGGAACAAGGCCTTCCGTTACATCTTTACTTTGCGAAGAATTTTTCTCCCGCGTCAGACCATCCGGTCGTATTCTGTATGCAACGGGGTTCGGACTTGTCCATTCACTTATATGATCGCAGCGCCACCAGGGCCGCCATCCATCAGGTAGGGCTCGGCCCGCGCGGGCAGAAATTCATCGCCAGCTGGCTGTCGGCCTGGCAAGGCAACACCCTGCCGTCGGCGACAAGTTTTTCGCCCGAACGGTTGCGCAAGCTGAAGCACCTGCTGCTGATTTGCGCGGTAAGACCTGACGCCAGCGCCAAAGTCATATTCGCGGGTCAGGAGCTTGTCCGCATTGCCGGAATCAAGCTGGTGGGCATGGACTGGTTCTCCCTGGTCTCGCCCAAGGACATGCCCGAGCGGCTGCAAAGAACCGCCTCCGTCGCCGAGGGCGCGCTGTTGCGCACCATACGGGAGGTCAAGCTCAATCACGGCCGGAAATATACCTTCGAGATGATCACCGCCCCGCTGCGCGTGGAGGAAGACGGCACCGTCCAGATCGCGACCTACTACGACTGGAATCCGTCGGACAAAAAAGCGGTGCTGGCCGGCCCCAAAGAACTGGCCGCCATTCCCACGCTGTTGGAATTCATACCGATCGCCCGGGTGGGAGAATTTTCCAGGGCGGCGGGGCGCGAATTGAAGGATGAGCAGCGCGTCAAGGTGATTTCCCAGACGGCAGTGCGCTTTGTGATGACCTTCATGCGCGAAGCCTTGAAGACACACAGTTTCGCCAGCCTCGATCCCACCGACTATCTGATTGCCATCACCATCGATAGCCAGAACATCGCCCATATGGAAAGCGACCCCAATATCAGTTTCCGCTATGCCGGGCTGATCGAGCCGGACTGGATGCGGCGCGGCATCAGCCGGGCGGCGGTGTCGCGCGCCACCCATATCCCCTTGGAGACGGTGCGGCGACGCATCAACCAGCTCATCGAAAAAGGAATACTGATGGAGCGGAAGGACGGAATCATCGTCTCCTCCGATCACCGCAGCGATCTCGCATCCCGGGCCGCCAATATGCGCCTCAATGCGCAACTGGTTGAGCAATTCGTCGCCGAGTTGCGCCAGCGCGGCATTGTCTTCCGCTGACGGTTTTCACATATAGAAGTCATTTTCATATTTGATCCTGCCTTGGGGCGGTGTTAGCGTTGCTTCAAAAGCGCGCAAAACAACGCGGCTAGCGTCGATGGGCCGGTGCCCAAGGGAGAACAAGATGGACAAGAGACAATTCCTCGCCACCACCATGGGGCTCGGCCTGAGCGCGACCGTCGCCTTCGCGCAACGGCCGGCCGGAGTGGATGAACTGGGCCGTGGTCCAGGCGCGGACGCGCCCAAGAAAATTCCCACTCGCAAGGCCAAGACCACGCCGCTGTTTTTGACGCCGCCCGGCTGGCCCAATGGCATTGCGGTGGATCCCGCCAATGGTTTTTGGGTGCAGGAGCAACGCCATGATGGTGAGAAGGAGAAGGCCTGGCTGCTGGACTTCAAGACCGGCAAGGTTCTCAACACCGTGGTCACGAACTGCGCCAATACCAGCGGCATGACCTTTGGCGATGGTTGCGTGTGGAGCGGCGCCAACGGCGCCTCGGTGCATAATCATCCCGAGCCGCCGGTGAATGGCGTATTCCAGACCGACACCAGCGGCAAACAAATCAGCCATCGCCAGATTCCGTTCGGCCCCGCCAACAATGGCGGGCCCTGCCACGGGCTGGCCTGGGAAAACGGCAAGCTGTGGATCAGCTCCAACCGCCTGGAATCCCTGGTACGCGTCGATCCCAAGACTTGGGCGGTGGACTGGATGTTTCCCCACACCATGTTGCCGGATCTCAAGGACCGTATTCACGGCATCGAGTATGACAATGGTTATCTCTGGCAGGTCACCGGCACGCAAAAGCCGGATGTCGCCAACTATGAAGGCTACACGCCCAAGCTGATCAAATATGACATCAAGACCGGCGCGGTGGTGGAGCTGGTGGAATTTTTGCCAGGCACCTGTGATCCCCATGACATCGCCATTCACAATGGCGTGTTCTACGGCGTGGATGCGGGCGAACATCCGCGCTGGGCGATCGACAATCCCAAATATCAGCGTGCCGGATGGCCGCCGCTCAACAGCCCCTTCGGCGGTTATATTTTCCGCATTGATTTTGTCTGAAGGAGCCAGGCGTGCGATTTTTTTTCACCGCCCTGCTGTCCTTTTGTGTCGCGGCCGGCGCGGCGGCCGCGGCGGACCAGGTCTTCGCCAGCCGTCTCACACCCGTTGCTTATGACGGGGCGATGCGGGCCAATGTCCAGGGCGACGGCCAAGTCTCCGCCACTTTGAGCGGCAACAAATTGACGGTGACCGGCAGTTTCACCGGCCTGCCCTCGGCCGCTACGGGTGTTGGGCTTTACAGCGGTTCCGGCATCGGCGTTCCGGGCATGCCGCTGCAGAACCTCACTTTGACCGGACAGACCGAAGGCAGCGTGTCCGGCACGGTCACGCTCAACGCCAAACAACTCGCCGCTTTCCGTCAGGGCCATGTCTATGTGCAGCTCAACAGTCAGAAGGCGCCGGACGGCAATCTCTGGGGCTGGCTGCTGCCGGATCATCCCTTTGCCGGCGTGAATGTGCCGGAAAAAGGTCATGGATTCCTGCCGCAATTGGATGTGCCGGGTAACTGGGTTCAGAAATAAAAATAAGGTTTGGGGATGGGAATGCGCCGCTTTGCTTTTGTCTTGATGGGCGCCGTCGCCCTCGCCGCTGTTTGGTCCGCCAGCCAGGCACAATCGCAGCTCGCACCCGGTCCCTTCACCGATGCACAAGCTCGCGCCGGGCGCGACGCTTATGCCGCCAACTGCGCCTCTTGCCACCAGGCCAACCTGGCGGGCGTGGGCGAACAGCCGCCGCTGGCGGGCGCGGGATTTATGTCGGCCTGGGGCCGGCGCACCACCAAGGAATTTTATGACGATATCCGCGCCCAGATGCCTTATGGCCGGGCGGGAAGCCTGGATGCCGCCACCTATCAGAACATCACCGCCTTTGTTTTGATGGCCAATGGCGCGCATGCCGGCAGCCAGGCCTTTGATGGCAGCCAAGCAGTGCGCGTTTCCACCATCGCCAATGGGCAGGTGCCCGCCGATATCGCCGCGCCGCGCCGTGGCGGCGGCGATGAAGGCGGCGCGGGCGGGCGCGCCCCCGCCATGACTCTGGGCCAGACCTTGGTGGGCAATATCAAGAATTACGCACCCGTCAGCGATGCCATGCTGGTGCATCCCGATCCCAAAGACTGGCTGATCTATCGCGGCAACTATCAGGCCTGGAGCCACAGCGCGCTCAAGCAGATCAATGCCGGCAATGTCGAGCAACTTCAGCTCAAATGGTCCTGGGCGATGAATGAAGGCGGCGAGAACGCCACCGGTCCCACCATTCACGACGGCATCATGTTCTTGGCCAATACCAGCAACACAGTGCAGGCGCTGGATGCCAAGACCGGCGAGTTGTTATGGGAAAACCGGCTGGGTCCTTTGGCGACACGCGCCTACAGCGCCTTGCGCAGCCTCGCGGTGTATGAAGACAAGGTCTATATCAATGCCACCGACGCCCGGCTTTATGCGCTGGACGCCAAGACCGGCAAGCTGGTGTGGAAGACCGACATCGCCGAACCCGGCAAAGGCTTCAATGAGACCGGCGGTCTGATCATCGCTCACGGCAAGGTGATTGTCGGTCTCACGCTGTGCCGCGGACAGATGCCGCATTGTTATATCAGCGCCTATGACGCCAAGACCGGCAAGCAGGCGTGGAAATTCACCACAATTGCCGCCCCCGGCACACCGGGCGGCGACACTTGGGGCAATGTGCCCGATGATATGCGCGCCGGCGGCGAGACCTGGATCGCGGGCACCTATGATCCCGATCTCAATATCACCTATTGGGGCACGGCCCAGTCCAAACCCTGGATGCAGGCCTCACGCCGCAGCGGCACAGCTTCGACGCTGTACGCCAATTCCACCTTGGCGCTGGATGCCGATACCGGCCAATTGAAATGGTATTATAGCCACGCGCCCGGCGAAACCTTCGATCTCGATGAAGTGTTCGAGCGGGTGCTGATCGATCATGGTCCGCAAAAAACGCTGATGACCATCGGCAAGGCCGGCATTCTGTGGAAGCTGGACCGCGTCACCGGCAAATTCCTGGATGCCAAGCAGACTGTGTTCCAGAACGTTTATAGCGGCATCAATATGAAGACAGGGCAGTTGAGCTTCCGCCCCGATGTGCTGGCGCAGAAGACCAACACTTGGATTTCCTCCTGTCCCAGCGCCGCGGGCGGACATGACTGGCCGCCCACCAGTTATGATCCCGCCAATGATCTGATGATCATTCCGCTCAACCAGAGCTGCAACATGATGCTGGGCCATGATGTCGCCCAGCACACCGGCGTGGTGCAGCCCGAAGGCGAGGAAAAACTGTTCTTCATGCCCGGCACCGACGGCAATATGGGCCGGCTGGCTGCCTACCGCACCAGCACCATGGAACCTGTCTGGTCGTTCCAGCAGCGTTCGTCCTTCCTGACCGGCGTGTTGTCGACCGACGGCAACCTAGCCTTTGTCGGCGATTATGACCGGGTGTTCCGCGCGGTTGAAACCACCAGCGGCAAAACCTTATGGACCGTGCGCCTGCCCACCGTGGTGCAGGGCAATCCCGTAACCTTCGAGGCGGATGGCAAGCAATATATCGCCATCACCACCGGTCTGGGCGGCGGCAGCCCCTTCTCCAAACCCAGTTCCATGCTGGGCGAATTGCATCATCCCGATCACGGCCATGCGCTGTATGTCTTCGCGCTGCCGGACAAAGTGAGCGGCCGGTAAATCCGATCAGTTCAGGGGCGGAATCCAACCCAGGCCGCGCGAGATCTTTTGCGCGGCATCAGCCAGCACTTTGCGGGCCTGCTCGACATCGGCGCGCTGAGTGCCGTCAATCACCGACAGGAAGGGGATGGTCAGCGCCGCCCGGATACGGCCGTCGGCGCCGAACACCGGATAGCTGATGTCATGCACACCCACATGCCGGGAGCTGGGCTTGCTCTCATAGCCGCGTCGCGCCACCAGTTTCAGCCGGTCGCGCAATTTCTTGAGAGCCGCAGCGGGCGGGCGCACCGCTCCCAGAAGCTTTTCCTGTGTCGCGCCGTCGGAAAAAGCCAGCAGCACATGGGCGGAGCAGCTGTTGAGGACGTCGCATTTGTCCCCCAGCCGCACGCTGAAACCGGAATGGCCGGGCGAATCCTGCTGCGACACGATGATGATGCTGGTCTGGGAGATCACCGCCAGATGACAGGACTGCTCGGTCGCCAAAGTCAGGGCGTACATCACCGGCGCCGCCAACACGCTCAGGCCCTGTGCGGGGGTGGCGCGGAAAGCATGTTCCAACACATGGTAGCTGACGCTGTAGCGGTCGCTGTCGGCATTCTTGTGCAACCAGCCGCGGCGTTCCATCACCACCAGGATGCGGAAGATTTCGCTCAAGGACCGTTTCAGCCTTTGCGCGATTTCGGTGGAGGTCAGACCATCGGGCGCCGCCGCCAACAGCTCGATGATGTCAAAGCCCTTTTCCAGGGCGGGCGCGGCATAGAGGGTCTTGGCAGTCCGCGTTGCTTTGGCCTTTTGCATGGCTTGGGTCTGATCGAAGAAAAGGGATTCGCCGGTGAGTTCCGGCGGGAAATCACCATATCTTGTTGCAGTGCGGCGCGATAGGTCCACACCCCCTCTCGCTATGCGAGAGACACAAATTCTCCCCATCCCGCTGAGGTTTCCGGCCACGTGAACGTCTTGACAGAAAGGGGACCCGGTCCATAATCCGTTGCAAGGGCAAAAGTCGTTTTTACCGATAAAAGTCAGACAAAAGCCGGTTTGCCTCTAGGGTTTGTAGCCAGATCAACAACAGCGCACGGCGCTTTGGGACCGGTGCGTAGCAGGGGGGATTCATGCAGCTTGTCAGTCCGGCGTTGTTCGCACGCCTGAAGTCCGGCGGCTCGGCCGCAGCGCTTTGCGCGGTTGCCAGCATGGCTTTCTCTCAAGCGGCCTTGGCGCAAGGCGCGGATGCCGGTGTCGAAAGCGTCACCGTGTCGGGCTTCAAGGCGAGCTTGGAGCGCTCGCTGGAGCAGAAACGCAACGCGACCAACGCCGTCGATACCATCCTGGCGGAAGACATCGCCAAATTTCCCGATACCAACCTGTCGGAATCCATCCAGCGTATTCCCGGCGTCGCGCTGAGCCGCGCCAATGGCGAAGGCAAGCAGATCGCGGTGCGCGGCCTGTCACCCTTGTTCACGACCACAGAAATCAACGGCATGGAGACGATCACGACGTCCGGCAACAATGTCGGCCGTTCGTTCGACTTTAACGTGTTCGATTCCGACTTGTTCTCCGGTATCACGGTCAACAAGACCGCCGCCGCCAATCTTCACGAGGGTGCGCTTGGCGCCACCATCCAGCTCGCCACGCCGCACCCCTTCGATCATCAGGGCTTCACCCTGGTGGGATCGGGCCAGGGCAGCTACACCGACCTGCGGGGCGCTTTCAACAAGCGCTTCTCCGGCGTGATCTCTGACACCTTCTTCGGCGGCCAGCTGGGCGTGCTCTTCGCCGGCGCCTATCAGCAGCGCAAGATTCAGCTGTTCGATACCGACTCGGTCGGATTCCAGAACGACAATACCGCGCAAAATGCGCAGCATTCCTCGCCCCTGATCGCGGGTTGTGTGACCAACAATCCCGGCGCCAGTTCGCAATGCGCGGTGGCGCAGCGTTTTGCCAGTGTGAAAGTCGTCGGCACTGGCCTGCCGGGAACGATCGCCCAGACGGCGGGCACGATCGAGACGATCGGCAACAATGCCAATGGCAATACCTTCAACGCCGCGCTGCTGCCCAACGACTATGACGTCGTCAACGAGGCCTATCACGACCGCTTCCCGCGCTACCTCCCGGCCTACCAGACCCAGGAGCGCACCGGCTTTGTCGGTTCGGTGCAATATCAGCCGGATGACGCCACCCTGTTTACTTTGGACGCCATGTTTGCCGACTTGTGGCAGATCCAGGACAATTCCGACATCGTTTCACCGGCCTTCGGTATTTCGGGCACTGGCAGCAATCTTGCGCCACTCGGCGCGCCGCCGCTCAAGGCCAACACCCTGGGCAACGGCAATATCAATATCCTGAACTATGCCGTCGACCAGAAGCGCAACAACCTGACTTATCTGGAAGCCACCGGCGTCGGATTGACCTCCGAGCGCGCCGGCAGCCAGCAGGATACGCGTTTTTCGCAAGTGTCCCTGAGCGCCAGCCATGAATTCTCCTCGGATTTCAAAGTGGATGCGCGGCTCGGCTGGTCCGAAAATCATTTCCGCTCGAAATATTCCTATCTTTTCAAGATGGACTATGACTGCACCGCCGCGACCTCGGCCACCGGCGCGATCTCCGGCTGCCCCGGCGGCGTGGGCGGCGGTGTTGGCACCGCGGCTGCTCCCTATGTGGTGGACTTGCGGTACCCGCTGGGCACCTTCTCCAATTCGGTGGGCCAGATCGACCCAACATCGACCAATGGCTGGTTTTTCACGCAGTATCGCAACACCCCGGTGTTCAACTATACCAGCTATCGCTCGGTCAATTTGCACGGTGCTTACAAGATCAATGACGAACTGACGCTCGATGCCGGCTTCGATTACAAGAATTTCGGCTATCGCACCCAGAAACTGGGCCGCACCAACGGCAGCACCGCCACCATGGATAGCTGGATTCCGACCGCCCTCGAAAACGCGCCGCTGTCTTCCATCACCGACATCTATCATCTGACGGGAATGAGCGCGCCGGGCGCCACCGCCACCAGTTGGGTTACGCCCAGCGTCGACAAGTTGATCAGCCAGTTCAATATCTACGACCAAACGGTCCAACCTCTTATCTGGCCGTCGAACAGCACCGCCCCCGCCAATTGCCAAGTCGCGCCGGGTTGCCCCGCTTTTGCGCTGGGACCGGGACAATTCCTCACCCAGAACGGCAGCATCCGCGAAAACGACACTTCTGGATGGGGCATGCTGAGTTGGGACACCACCATCGGGCGCGTTCCCTTCCGCGGCAATATCGGCATTCGCTACGCCGCCACCGACACAGTGGGGCAAGGCTACAATTACGACGCCAATGTGCGGGCGGTTGTGCCAGTCGTCATTCCCTACAGCTACCATGACTGGCTGCCGTCGCTGAACATGGTGATGGAACCCGCCGACAATTTCCTGCTGCGCTTCAGCGCTGCTGAAGTCATGTCGCGGCCCAACTTGCCCGATCTGGTGCCGGGAATCAGCGCCAGCAAGCCCGGAACCGCCGCGCTCGCGGTTTCCGGCGGCAATGCGCTGCTCAGGCCCTACCGTTCCAAGGACGCCGACATGTCCTTCGAATGGTATTATTCCAAGGGTGCGCTGTTCTCGGTCGCTTTCTTCTACAAGCACATCGACACTTTGATCGCCAGCCAGAACACCAACGTGCCTTTCACGGGAAATCCGTTCGGCATTCCCACCAGCATCGCGCTGGCAGCCTGCGGCGGCGCCTTCACCTCTTTCTGCGATCCGTCGCAACCGGCCAACTTCACCTTCAAGGTCAATCAGAAGGGCTCGCCACTGTACGGTACGGAGGTCAACTGGCAGCAACCCTTCGATTTTCTCCCCGACTTCTGGGCGAATTTCGGCGTGTTGGGAAATGTCACCTTCGTGCAGGCGCGCCAGAACTACCTGGCCGCCAACGGCACGATCCAGGCGGTCGCCGACCTGGAGAACATGTCGCGCACCAGTTACAACGCCGTCTTCTATTATGACGACAGCGTCTTCCAGGCGCGCGTCTCGGCCAACTTCCGCAGCAAGTATCTGGATTCGGGTGGCGTCAATCCGGGTAACAATAACGACCTGCGCCTGATCGCCAGCAATCTGAGCTGGGACACGTCCGCCAGTTACAAGATCGACGACAATTTCACGGTGACATTCCAGGGCATCAACTTGAGCAATGAGCCGGTGATCTCCTATCTCGACTCGGTGGGCGTGCGCCTCAACCACGCGAGCTGGTACGGCCGCGAATTCTATCTCGGCTTGCACTACTCCTATTAGTGCGGTCTGGAGAGAGACGCCGGGCGCCCCCTGCGCCCGGCGTTTTTCTTTTGCAGCGTCGGCGCGGCCAGCAAAAACTTAGTCGAGAAATCGCCGGAAAAAACGCACGCCTTGCGCATCTGGCTCCGCCAGTTCGGCGCGGCGCACCCTGCCCTGGTCTATGGCGAAATGTTCGCGCCCATTGCCGAACATCACCCGGAATCCCTGGCCGGCGATCACCTGCAGCAGACGGAACACGGCCGTCTCCTTCCAGGCATGAGGACTTGCCGGATCGCAATAGCCCAGCACGTCCTTGCGATCCGGGGTGAAGGTCAAGACCATTTTGCAGCGGTCCGGGCGCAGTTCAGCCGGCAAGGGTTTTTTCTCGTTTTGGGATTCCAGCCACAGGCAGGCGAAGGCGCGGCAGGGTGCGGGCCTGGATTCATAAATGGTGCAGCCCTGGCCCACCGCGCAATGCTTGCACCACTGGCCTTCCGGTTTGTTGAGAACCGGAATCTCTGGCAGCTTGCAGCACATGCTGCAACCACCGCAGCGGTTCTCACTCATGTGCCGACACCGGGCGTCCAACCCGGCCGCGCCATCGCTTCCGCAAATTGCGCGAACATCAGATTAAACGACATGCTGATACGGACATTTTTGCTGCGGTTGACATCCACCGCATGCTGCAGCCAGGCCGGAAACAGGATCAGGCTGCCGGTGGCGACCCGCACCATGGCCACTTCGGTATTGTATTCCGTCGGCTGGCTTGTGGCGGGGCGCATCACGCCTGCCTGCGCCTTGGGGTCGTAGAAATTGATGCTATCGGCGCCGTCCTGCGCCTGCACATAATACGCGCCGCTGAGATAATTGTTGCGGTGACTGTGCAGCCGGTGCCCGGTTCCGGGCGCGTTCACATTGGCCCAGCAGCCGGTGATGATCAGCGGCTGCGTTATATAAAGCGTGTTCAGAAGCTGGGCTGAAGCGGCCAAAACCCATTCGCTTAAGGGCTGGAACGCAGGATTGCCATGCAGCCCGTGATCGGATTGCCAATTCTCGCCCGGCCGCAAGCCCGTCAGCGGCGCGCCCAGCCCCGCCAAGGCTTGCAGAATGCCGGCATTCAATGACTCGAATTCCTCGGGCTTCAAATCCGCTTTCCACACAAAGGTGGGAAACAGAGGCAAGATTTCCGCCGCAGCGAAGCTTTTATCGCCGACGCTCATCGCGCCGCCGGGAAACGGAATTCGGTGACTTCGTGGAACGGCTTGTCCGGCGTCAGTTCGGTGGAAGGAAAATTGGGATGATTGGGCGAGTCCGGATAATGCTGGGTCTGAAACGACATGGCGCCATGCGGCACATAGCCTTTGTCCAGCGCCACTTTGGGCCGCACCGAATTGCCCGAATAGACCTGCACACCGGGCTGCGTGGTCCAAATCTCCAATATCCGGCCCGAGGCGGGATCGCTCATGCGCGCGGCGATGCGCAATCGACCCGGCGTGCCGTCGATCACGAAATTATGATCCAGGCCCTTCTTGCTCGCGATTTGCGGATCGGTCGAAGCGAGCCGCGGTCCAAGCTTTACCGGCTTGGTAAAATCAAAATCGCTGCCCGCCACATCCCGGATCTCGCCGGTCGGGATGCTGCCAGAATCGATCGGCGTGAAATGATGGGCGAAGAGCTGCAAACTCTCACCATCCACCGTGCCCTTGCCCGTCAGATTGAAATAGGAGTGATTGATCAGGTTGATGACCGTCTTCTTATCGGTGACGGCGCTAAAATCGATGCGCAGGACATTGTCGCGGGTCAGGGTATAGGTGACTGTGACCTCGACCTTGCCGGGAAAGCCCATGAAACCGTCGGGATCGGTGTGGCGCAACACCAGGCTGGGTTCGGCGCCGTCCTTGGGCGTGGCTGTAAAGACCTGGCGGAAATAGGCCATGACACCGCCCTGATCCAGGTCGCCATTCTTGTCGGGATCGAGCGCATAGCTCTTGCCATCCAAGGTGATTTGGGCCCCCCGGATGCGATTGGCGAACCGGCCGATAATCGAACCATAATGGCCATTGGCCTTGAGATAGTCGGCGCTGGTGTAATCGGTCAGGGTGTCAAAGCCTTGCACCACATCCCCCAACGCGCCGCCCCGATCCGGAACCTTCAAGGAAACCAGCACCCCGCCATAGTTGGTGATCCGTGCTTCCATGCCACGCGCGTTGGTCAGGGTATAGATCTGGGCGGGGCGGCCATCGTCCGCAGTGGCGCCCCAGGGTTGCGCGGAAATGCTGGCTTGAGCTCCTGTTGCAACAGCGAACAGAAAAATGGCGGACAGCAATAAACGTCTCATCCCCAACCCCTTATCGTTTCTCCGATCTTATCAGCCGGGCGAGGTTTCAGCGAGCATTCGATGACGGGTGTCAGATGCTTTGCGGGAAATCCAGAGCAGGATTAAGCTCGCGCCCTCAAACACCAGGATATACCGGATCCGAACAACCACCTTAGCGATGGGGCGCGACCGTCATGACAATTGGCAAGCAAGCGATTGGCGCAGGTCTTCTTCTTTCCGCGGCGGCTTTTGTTCTTGCCGCGCCCTGGCGGGAAAGCCCGGCAATAGCCCAGACGGTCGCCGTTGACTCCAAAAGCATCGGCGGTGTGGTGACGGGTCCCAAGGGACCCGAAGCCGGCGTGTGGGTGATTGCCGAAACCACCGGCCTTCCCACCAAATTCGCCAAGATCGTGGTGACCGACGATGCCGGCCGTTATGTCCTGCCCGATCTGCCGGCGGCCACCTATTCCATCTGGGTGCGCGGCTATGGGCTGGTGGATTCCCAGAAAGTCCAAGGCAAGCCCGGACAGAATTTGAACCTGAAGGCGGTGGCGGCGCCCGATGCCAAATCCGCGGCGCAATATTACCCCGCGATCTATTGGTATTCGATGCTGAAGATTCCGGCCAAAAACGAATTTCCCGGCACCGGCCCCAAGCCCGGCGGCAATGGCATGGACGCCAAGATGAAAAGCCAGCAGCAATGGCTGGACATCGTCAAAACCGACGGCTGTTTCACTTGTCACCAACTGGGCGATCCCGCCACCCGCAATATCGAAAAGTCGCTGGGCAAGTTCGACTCGTCCGCCGCGGCCTGGGAGCACCGCATCCAGATCGGCCAGGCCGCCAATGCCATGATCGGCTCGATCGGCCGGTTCGACACTCAGAAGGCGCTGGCTTTGTTCGGAGATTGGAGTGATCGCATCGCCAAAGGCGAATTGCCGTTCGCCAAGCCGCAACGCCCGCAAGGCAAGGAGCGGAATATCGTTCTCACGCTATGGGACTGGAACACGCCCAAGGCCTATCTGCATGACGAAAATTCCACCGACAAGCGCAATCCCACGCTGAACGCCTATGGCAAGGTTTACGGTTCACCGGAAGAGAGTACCGACATGATCCCGGTGCTGGACCCGGTCACCAACACCGCCAGCCAGGTAAAGGCTTTGGTACGCGATGACGATACGCCCACCAGCAAGGACAATGAGATTCCCAATGCCTCGCCCTATTGGGGACGCGAAGTGATCTGGGACAGCAAGACCACCATCCACAATCCCATGTTCGACCAGAAAGGACGCGTCTGGTTCACCACCCGGGTGCGGGCGCCCGAGAATGAAGCACCCTTCTGCAAACAGGGATCGAACCACCCTTCGGCGAAAGCTTTCCCGCTGGATCGTTCGGGGCGTCAGCTGGCGGTCTATGACCCCAAGACCAAGATCTTCACGCCCATCGACACATGCTATGGCACGCACCATCTGCAGTTCGACAACCAGGACAAACTCTGGACCAGCGGCGGCGGGCCTGCGCTGGGCTGGTTCGACATGCGGATTTGGGATGCAACGCATGACGAACAGAAAGCACAGGGTTGGACAGCACTGGTCGTAGACACCAACGGCAATGGCAAGCGGGACGACTTTACGCAGCCGAACGAACCGCAAGACTCCAAAAAAGACATGCGCTTGGCCGGCGGTTTTTACGGCGTGTCGCCCAATCCCAAGGATGGTTCCATCTGGGGCTCATCCGTCGGTTTCCCGGGAGCAATTTTGCGGGTTATGCCCGGGTCCAATCCGTCCATGGCGCTGACCGAGATTTATCAGCCGCCATTGGATGATCCCAAGGCGCGCATGCACGGCTATTCTCCGCGTGGCATGGACATCGACAGCAATGGCGTGGTGTGGGCCA
>Ga0207683_10002844_pt1 | contig 15117 bp, 32 predicted proteins | sample KBSM73metaG_FD_184333 | JGI IMG/M metagenome (GOLD analysis project Ga0207683, IMG submission 184333) | Miscanthus rhizosphere microbial communities from Kellogg Biological Station, Michigan, USA - KBS M7-3 metaG (SPAdes) (version 2) | ecosystem: Host-associated > Plants > Roots > Rhizosphere >... | reverse complement strand
CACCGCTTCGCAGCGGACGATAACCCCCCGCTCGTCCCCGCGTCAAGCGGTTGAGCTAACTGATCGTGATGGTCTTCGTGACCTTTGCGCCCGACTCCACCCGGCGAAGCACCAAAGTGACGGTCGAACCGGAGGTGTACTGCGCCTCCTGCAGCAAGTTCCGCCCCTGGGTATGGCCCCGGGAATCGTTGAGCGCGTCAGCCACCTTCTTGGCGATCTGAGCGTTGGTAAGTGCCATCGTTGCCTCCTAGTCAGGATGATCCGCTGGCGCGGTACATCTGGGGGATCGGCAACGTGGCGGTCGGATCGCAGGCGTTATATGCTCTGATCCTTCACTGCAATGCGAGGCGGCGCGCCGGACGACAGTGGCGTTGGGCAGAGCCACGGGTAGGTTGAAGGCGCGCCGTCGCCCACTAGTTGCAAACGCATCGAAGATGTCGTAGGCTCGGCATGTGAACACTGCTGCTAAGGCTGCCTTGGCGGTAGTTGGATCAGCGGCAGCGCTCGTCGGAGCAGCAGCACTCTCCAGCGATTCCTCTGTATCCACTGCCTCTCCATCCGTTCCGGCTCCTGCCAATCTGCGCGCCTACGAAGTAGGTCCGTATCAGATCAAGGTGAGCTACGGACCAAGTGTCGTCGGACCGCTGTCGATCACGCCCGCACCCAACGGGCGCAGCGCGACGATTCGATGGGGCGGTGCCAAAGACGACCTATCTCCGCTCGGGATCACGTACACCTTCACGAAGAATGGGACGACCCTGTGGAAGGATCGTCAGCAGACGTACGCTGTGGTGGGGTTCACGCTCGGCGTGCGACGCTTTACGACGTGCGTAACGCCCCACTCACAGAACGGCTACGGACCGAATCGCTGCGTTACCTGGACTGCTCCGTAGCAAGCTGAATCCCCTTCGCGCGTAACCGATCGCCCACCGTCCAGGTGTGCTTCGGCTGCCACGGCTTTCGCGGGGGAAGCTCGTACGGTGCCAGTGCATCCGCTTCGCGGAAGGTGATCGCCGGTCCGGATGGGCGCGGGTACATCGCCTCGAACCACTCTTCACCCATGTGCTCCAGCACGTGCGCGATCTCGATCGGCCAGAGCTTTGGACGAAGCATTCGCCTGTCTACCGGGCTTTCACCTTCCACTGCGATGTGGCACGTGTTGCAGAGCGGAATGACATTGGCGTATTCATAGCGGCCGCCGAACCGACCCGGCACCAGACGATGCCGAGTCAGTTCGCGACCCCCGACGCCCTTGGAAGACCTGTCGCATAACCGGCATGCGCCTTCCGCCTTGAGCTTGTCGATCACGTTGACCACGACTTCAACGCCTCCCTCTTAGCCCAGTACGCCTTCTCAGGCACACGGTACACCCGCTCACTGGGCTCCTCGATTGCCTTACGCATGGCGACCGCACCGATCACGTCGCCGCTACTGAACAGATCCTCCATGAGGGCACGGCCATGCGCGCGCCGCACCATCAGGGGCACATCTCCGAGGCGGACACCCACCGTCCGCCCATTGGCGGACGAGTGGGTCATCATTACCTCACTCTTCCGCCTTCTCCGACTTCTCGCTCTGTGGGCACAGCACTTCGACACCGATCAGATTTCCGTGCGTGTCGAAGTCGAGCGTCACCAGCTCGTCGGGGTGCTTCGACCTGGCCCATGCGACGCCCTCGCGCACGTGCACGTAGGTCGTGGTGCCTCCGTCGAAGTTGTCGATTCGCATAGCTCGGGCATTGTCGCGCATCTTGCGTGCGGCTTCAAGTTGGATCTTGCGGTCGAAATCCGACGGTGACATAATTCCTCTAACGCGCCGCCGACGGGCGGTAGCGGGGGTGAACCTGATCCTCCTCCTCTGCTGGAGGTCCGGGGCTGCGGTCGCGGAAAGAGGCAGGGGAGGAAAGTTCACCGTATGCCGTCTAGTTCAAGGTAGAACGCTCGCCCTGATTTGGCGAGAGATCCAGGGGTCGAAGCCTGGGGCGGCTCTGCGGGGGTAGCTCAGTTGGCAGAGCGCCGGTAGTGGCTCCAATACACGCCGGAGGTCGGGGGTTCGATCCCTTCACCCCGCATATGGTCAAGTGGGCGCAGGAACTTCCCACACGTGACGGCACGCCGTACCTTCGCCGTTGGGTGCTGGACGTGGGATTCTGCTCGGTGCGCCTGCATCACTGGCTGTGCTCCGATGATGACCGCGCACCGCACGATCACCCTTACTGGTTGCTGACGCTGCTCCTTCGGGGCGGCTACGACGACATGGTGTGGGCGCAGGGGTACGTCGCCGGACAGGCGGTGGGACCACCTTGGTATGTGCCAGTGCCGCGCCGGGCACCGTCGCTCAAATTCTGGCCTGCCACTCACACGCACTATGTACGCGTCCATGAGGGTGGTGCCTGGAGCTTGTGCCTCGCCGGGCGTCAGACTAGGACTTGGGGATTCTGGCAGCTTCGCGGCGACGGCGTTCGTCGTTGGGTGCGCTCGTCGCGCTACTTCCGGCGTGTCGGGCATCATCCCTGCGACCGATGAACGTCGGACAAGTACGCTTGATAAAGACCGGCGCAATCGTCGAAAAGCAGCTATCAGACGGGCGCTGGGTCGGCGTAACGCCGCTTCTCTTCGACAGGTATCTCTTCTGGGTGGAAGAATCGCCTGCCCTGCTCAAGTTCGGCACACGTGACGGCGGATTCGACCGATGCTGGACATATCCAGATCGGGAATCCGCCGCTCACGCGTTCGATTCCTACCAGTGGTACTCGGATGCTCCCGAGACCGGCTGGATCAGGGCGCGCTAGACCGAGATCGTCCCACTGTCGAGCACGTTGCCGTCCTCGTCCTTGATCTCGACGTCGCTCGATCCAGAGAACCCGGCCGGATAGAACAGCCCCGCCCTGCCCGTGTTGGGCTGCGGACGCTTGTTGTGCACGTCGCCCTCTTCGCCCGTGGCGTACACCGTCACGGTCTTGTCCTCGTCGCCGTCAGCGACGTCCCACACGATCGTGTATCCGTCGCGCGCTGCGTCCGGAAGACGTACTGTCATTCGTGAACCTCCTGGTTGAAAGAGCACATTGGCGAGCGCCGCACTGAGACGCTCATCCAGGATGGGTAGCTCTCGCAGTCCATCCGGGAATTCGTTGTTCTCGCCGTATGACCATACCGATTGGTGAACGGCGTAGGCCGCGTCGGCAAGCTCGATCCACTCTGATGCCACCTCGGCCTCGGACACGAAGAGGATCACCTCCTGGTCGAATCAGCAGCTGCATCGTATCGCGGCTGTCGGTCGACGTCGAGCGCCAACCGGGGAAACAACACTCCAGTTTACACAAATTGTGTTACAATTTCACCTAGGCAACCTAGGGTGGAGGCATATGGACTGGAGAACGATAAAACCTGGCGACGTGCTCAAGTGGGGCGGCGTCGTCTTCGCATACTGCATCGGCGTCTTGGTGATCATTTCGATCATCCTCGCCATGGTGGAGGGCTACTCGTGAGCGGGGGATCGTACGACTACCTCTGCTTCAAGGAGTTCCTCCAGTACGAGGAGCAACTGGAGCGCATGGCGAATAGACTCGCGGATCTCGGGTACGCCGGGGCATCGGACGAGACGTACCGTGTGTTGTCGGTGCTCCGAGAAGTCGATCGCAACGCCAAGTTGCACGACGCCTGGATGGCGATCGAATGGCTGGACTCGAACGACAACGGCATCGAGCAAACTCACACCGCGTTGCAGGAACTCGGATGGAAGCGGATCACATGAGCGGCAGACACAAGTGGTCAGAGATCGTCGCGAAATCGTTCCCGGAAGTGATCAACGCGCGCTTCCCGCAGGGAACGAAGAAGCGCATCCAGGCGATCGCCGACAGAACGATGCTGGAGCTATCGGCAGATCCGAACATGGAATACGCACCGATGCTTCTCAGCCCGTCGGTGATCGTGCGACGTGCAGTGCTGGAGTACCTGGAACGAGAGGAGGCAAAGGACAAGTGAGCAGGGGCATGTACTACGACGTGGAAGGAAACGAGTTGCCGAACGCGGAAGCATGGATTCCGTTCCTCGGCGACAACCAGTGGCGCATCCAGAACGAAGTGGTGCAGGTGAACGGCGGTGAGACTGTCATGGTGAGCACTGTCCACCTGGGGATGAACCACAACTTTATGAATGACGGACCGCCGCTGATCTTCGAGACGATGATCTTCGGCGGCAAGCACGACCAGTACCAGGAGCGATACGCCACCAAGGAGCAGGCTGAAGAGGGTCACCGCGAAGCACTTCGGCTGGTGAATTCGGAGGCGAACGATGAGTAGTTCTCTACCAAAGGGCGTCAAGGAGAAGTCCGCCGTCGAGATGCGCGAGGCGCACGAAGCGTGGCGGGATTCCCAGGAGATCATCACCAAGTGCGGGGTCGAAGGGTGCACGGATGAATTTAGTGGAACGGCGGCCGACGGCCGGGATTGGGCGCTGCGGCACCGCCGTGTCGCCCATCCCGATCTCGCCAACGCCCAGCGTAGGCGGTTCACCCCGGAACAGCAGCGCGAGCGAGCCATGCTTCAGAGCGAGTGGCGGCGGCGCAAGGTGAAGGGGGAGGAATGACGGCATGAAGCGTCTGTTGCTCTGGATCGGCGGTGCCTGGGTGCTCGTCGAGGCGATCGGACTGGTTGTCGCGGTCGCGATCTTCGTAGTCAGATTCACATGAGCAACCTCTGGCCACTTACAGATCGCCACAACCTCGTCGCACCAATGACGAAATGCGACCGCTGCACGCACCCCGCGCGAGCCCATCAGGACCGCATCGGTGAATGCACGTACGGCACCTGTCTGTGCGAGGAATTCGCCGACGAAGAATCGCTCCTGCACACCATGAAGGAACTGGAGCGAATGTCGCAGAAGTATCTCCTCGCCGAGAAGAACGTAGCTGACAAGCAGCGAACCGTTGATTCGCTCACCGACGAGCTTGACGAAGTGCGTGCTGAGTTGTGGGTTGCGAAGAAAGAACTACAGACGCGGATCAAGGCGCAAGGGCCGATACCGCATCCTGATTCGACAAGCATCAAAGAAGACATAGAAATGCTCAGGCAGCGAATGAAGATTCCTGATCGCCCATCCAGCGGCAGTTTCGACGGTAACGACTGATGGAAGAGATCGGGTACGTCGTGGATGAAACCTGGGATCAGGTGCCGGGTATCGAACCGGCACTCGTCACGCGATTCTTCTGGCGTGCCGAACGCCGATGCCAGAAAAAGAACCTGCGCAAGGGGGTGCCGTTCTATCGCTGGGAGATCGTGCGAGAGGATGCTCGTTGGAAGGTGCTCGCGTATCAGAACAAAATGCGACCAATCCGGAAGGGAGATTTGCCGTGAAAGAGAAAAGGGGGGTCGAGCTAGAACGAGATGTGATCTTGCTCGATCAGACGGCACAGAAGCTGCAGCCGGGATCGGTGAAGGTGAAGTGCTCCGATTGCGGCGAGCTAGGCGTGTTGAACGCCAATCAGGTGAGAGACATGGGACGTCGGCCGGCGGCCGTGGTGCTGTGCTTCAAGTGCACGCAGCCGAAGCCGGATCTTCGGGAACGCGTACTGACGGAAGCGCTCGGTGCAGCTGGTGCTCTGGCACCCGATGGGTCGGCACTGGCGAACGCCATTCTGGAGCTGACCGAGAAGATCCAGAAAAGCGAGCCACCGAAGGACCCAAGACAGATCACTAGTCATTTTGATTTCGATCCGCCGAGTGCCGGTGTCGAGATTCAGAAGACCTTCGAAGAGGTCGACAAGGGACTACAAGCCAGATGGCGTTGGACGAACGACATGGGCATGCCAGTGCTGATCAGCAGAAAGACTGACGCGCCGAATCTGCCGAAGGACATAATGATCATGCCGGAGGACAAGATCGAGCTTACGGCGATGCTCGGCAGCTTCAAGCCGTTCGAGCCGCCGAAGCGACGTCCGATTCGTGACAACCCACAAGCGTAGTGGCTGACACTCGGGAGCCAACGTTCAGGGAAGCCTACGAGATGCGAACCCAGAAATGGAGCTGTCCGGATTGCGGATCGCCACATTCGTCGCCGGAGCTACTGGCGATGCATCTGAAGCTTGAGAGACATGGGCCGATGAAGCGACCGACGCGACCAGCACCGTCGAAGCTGTCGCCTTACAGCTGTGCTCATCCGGTCGCCGAACAACGGACGTATCAGGATGGAACGATTCTTTGCACGCGCTGTGATACTGAGTTGGCGATCGGCAAGCGTCAGACGACGACATGGCAGTGTCAGGAGTGCGGCAAGCAATTCAAGACACGGGATGAATGCAGACAGCACTTGATGGACGAGAAGCACAGCGCGAGTGTGGTGAATCATCCGAAGCCGGGGATGCCGATCGTGGACGACTTTTCGCGAGCCGATGAAGCGCCACTGTCAGACGGCAAGTATTGGACGCCAACGGAATCGGGCAAGTGGATGCAGGAAGCGCGGGATCGGTTCCTGAAGGCGCTCGGCGAGGATGCGCCGATGCACATCGACGAGAGCGAGGCTCTCGTCTGGCAGGACGAGGATTACATCGTGCGCGTGTTGGTTGGCTCAGTGCGACTTGGCGTATATGAGACTGACGGCCGGCGGCTGGTGTGTGGCAACAAAGGGACGCCGGGTGATGCGCCGGGAAGGTGCTTGTACTGCAAATCGGACGTCAGGATCGCCAGGGAACACGTCAAGCTCTGGGGCGGAAAGGAAGAACCGCCGATGGTGTGCTGTCGCGTGTGCTGGGCGAAGAACGACAGCAGTTATTGGTCGCCTTCCAGGAAGGATCCACCGAAGGGTTGGCCGCAGGTCGAGACGATGGATGAGGCGCTGCAAGATCTGCAGGACAGCACTCAGGACTACATCGCTGTTAGCACTGACATCAGCACTCACACGATCAGCACGTTGAACAGCTTCAAGCAGGCGACGAGCGCCTACAAAGTGTTCATCGACAAGTTCGATGCGTCGAGTTGGGTGATCCCAAAGGGATTCTCAATTGACTTCATCCAGGATTCGGTCGTAGTTTCTGAGGACGAGGGTGCAATCAGATCCTGTCGCGAGTGTGGGTCGATGCTCTCCGTCAAGCTCACGAAGAACGGCGCGAAGATCTGCCCAAAATGTCAGCGGAAGCAGTGGCGGCGCAAGAACTAAGTTTCGCGTCCCAGAGAACTCAGACCGTCTGTAGGAGAGGGCGCGCGGCAGCACGGAGCGCCGATTTCTCGGCGCTCCGTGCGGGTAGGTGCTACGCCCCGCGCCGATTCCACCGCGCGTCAGCGTCGCGCGCCTCCGCCCCGTCGCGGCGCAACGTGCGCACGACGTCAGCTGCTAGGCAGAAGGGGCATCGCTCCGTCGTGCTCCGGATCTCGACGTTGCTTCGCCCGTTGCGCACGCGCTCCGCCTGAGCATCCGTCGCGCTCACCCCGTCAGCGGCGAGCACGGGGCACAAGGATTCGCTCACGTCGTGCCCCTGGATCTCAGCGGCGATCTCGCGCACCTTGCGCGACATGCTGGGAAGGTGGCGCACCGGAGCGAGCGGAGCGCGCCCCGTCAGAGTGGAAAGCGAATCCTCCTGCAGTGCTGCAGCGATCGCTGCAGCGTCGGCACCTTCTGCGCCGCCGATCTCAGCGGCGACAGTGCCCGCTGCTTTCGCGAATGAGCGCAGTGCGCTCCGTGCCTGCAGAAATTCCGCCTTGGCAGAATCGCTGTCGAGTGTGTGTGTGACGATCATCGTCACCCCTTTCTGGCGCCCCGCGGCGCCTTCGCTGACAGGGGCATCGTTGCACATCGGCACCTAGCTATAGGTATAGGATCATCCCCCCCAAAGGTATAGGGTCGAAAATCGGTCAAACCGCACCCCCGAACCCCCCCCCCCCGCGCAGCCCGCGCCCACGCGCGCGCGTAGAACAGTCAGCCGACAGCGTCTGTGCTGCAGGGCGCGGGCCTTTTCTGTATATATCGCAGGCCCGCGGCCCCGCGCATCACCCGGTGTCAGCGGCCGGGTACCTAGCGGTCGTACTGCATGCAGTCGTTGAGATACGACTCTGTCCCTACGATCTGCTCTGTGCACACGACCAGTTCGTGAGCCCTCTGGTGGAGAGCCCTTCCTATGAGGGCCGGCATGAGGATGGCGACTAGCAGCATCATCACGACCAGCACTACGTTGATGTTTCTCAGGACCATTCCGGTGGCTCCTTCCATCCCATCAGGCCGACGGTGACAATCGCGAAGGCCTGCTCGATGTTGTCGGCCGGCGCCGGGAGCAGCACGTCGTGCTCCCGCCGGCCCTCTTCCTCGCGCTGCCAGCGACGCTCGCCGGCCCGCTTCTGCGAGCGCCGCGCTGCGCGCTCGGCCCGCTGCTGGGGAGAGCGGCGGCTGCCGCTCCCCCAGTTCTCGATCTTGCCGTCGTGAGCCATTCAGTCACCCTCCATGTTGTCGGGCCACTCGATCCACTCGGCGATCCACAACTCGCTCGGCCGCTGCACCGCCGGGTTCTGCAGGTAATCCCAGTCCCACAGCGGCAATGCAATCGACAGGTACCGGTCCTCCTCGGGGAGCGTGGCAACCAGCTCTGCCGGGGCCTGCTCCTTGCTCCTGGGGAGCCAGCTGCCGGGCTGCTCCTCGTGGTGCGAGGACTTCGAAATATGTGCTGGCGAGCGGGACATCCGCTCCTCCTTCCTGGCGGTCGGCGCCGCCTTCGCTGACAAGGGGAGCTTGCCAGCCGGCAAGAAGGACTGCCGTGCGTCTAGCGCGGGTCGCGCGCAGCCGGCGTCACGCCGGGACGTACGCATGCGCGCGCGTTTTACAGAGTCCCGTCCGTCGTTTGACGACCGTGCCGCCTCCGTTCCCACGGTCGAAGGCTCGCAGAGCACGCGCAGCGTCGGGTCAGCGGCCGGCGCGCGTGCTCTGCGAGCCCACGAACGACGAACGAAGTTCGTGGGCTTTCACGCGGGGTTGCGAACTCGTCCTCGCGTGTGACTGTTCCTTTGTTTCTACGAAACTCGCAGGGCGAGCTTCGCGCGCCGCCTGACCGCATCGTCGGCCGAGTGCAGGTAGCGCACCCACCACGTATCGGCCTCCTGCCATTCCGCGTTCCCGTGCGCGATCCTGCGCGTCGGGTTCGTGTCATGGTGGGTCCCCCGGGCCGCGAGATCCTGCAGCCCTTTCGCCATGGACCGAACCAGGAAGAGATCCTCGCGCTGTGCGAGATCCTCGTCCGTCCAGCCATGCGAGAGCATCCAGTCACGCACGTACCAGTCGAACGTGCTGCCTCCGAACTCGTCCTCGCACAGGTTGCATGCGCACTCCCAGTCCAGGTAGAACCCCTCCGACTTCTCGACGATGTTCTTGAACTCCGACATCGTGGCTCCCTTCTGGCGCGTCCTCGCGCCTTCGCTGACGAGCACACCCTGCCAGCCCGAGGGGTTGGACTGGCAGGGGTCTTGTGAGCGGGTGGCCCCTTACTTCAGGGGCTCGCCGCTGATCTTCCCAGGCGCGTCTGCGATCACACGCCCGACGTTCAACCACACGGCGTCCTCGCTCTCGCCGATGCGGTCTCCCCGCACGATCCCCCGAGCCTTGCTCGCCAGGGGCATCGGCGCGCGTCCCGGCTTCTTGCTCGCCGCAATGCGCGGATCGTCCGGCAGGACCGTGACGCGCATCTTCCGCTTGCGGGGGGCCTTCCGCCCCTGCCGTGCGAGCGCCTCGGAGGCCATGTCGTAATACTCCCGATCGTTCACACTGCTCCCTTCCGCGGCTCCCCAGGAGGGGTCCGCTTTCGCTGACGAATGGAGCTTCGCAGCCCCCCGCCGGGACTGACGGGGGGCTGCATTGTGACTACCGTGGGCGCAAAACCATGGTGAGGATCGCGACCACGATCAGGAGGGTGACTCCCGAACTCACTAGCTCTTGACGGGCTTGACCATCCTGAGCGTGAGCGGGTCCGCGACCTTCCCTTCGGCCGCGTAGATCTCCGCGAAGCCGACCTTGCCCGTCTGACGCCCCTTGCCGACCCACGGCAGGGTCGCTGCGCGGAGCGAGCCCGTGTTGCGCACCGTGACCGTCTTGGTGCGGAGATCGACCCCGAGCTTGTCCGCGAACTCGGCGGCGTCGGGATCGTCGCGGAGGAACCTCCACGCGGAGAGCGGGCCGGTGATCGCGTCCTTCGTCACCTTGACGCCCGCGGCCTCGAGCGTCTCCTTGTCGCGGAAGACCGCCGGAACGGCTGCCTCGAACGCCTTGCGGGGTACGGACACCTTGGTGTCCGAATCGAAACGATGAAGCGTGGCCATAAGAGTATGGCTCCTTTCTGTCAGGCAGCTAGGTTGGCTGCTGCGTAGGTGCGGGAGAGGCCTCGTGCCTCTTCCTCGGTCTTGGTGGACGTCAGGATCTTGCCGTCAGGCCACCGCACGATGTACCAGCGGTTTCCCAACCGAAGGGGCTGGAAGAGCGGCCCCTCGTCGCGCCGCTTGCGGCGCTCGGACATCTGCTTGCGCCTCTCGGCGTAGGCCTTGTCGTCCATGCTGACTTCCTCCTTGTGGCTCGCGCTCCGTGCGCTCGCCGTCGATGAATGCACCTTACTAGACGCGTCGGATGGACCGCGTCACGTCTTCTAGGTCAGGATCTGCACCGCCGTTTCGTGGGGGCACCCAGCCGAAACCAGAGTGCAGGCTCGTCGCCATATCTCCGGGTCGGGCAGGGACGCTGCCAGGAGGGCCGCCTGCTGCACGCCGTCGAACCCCGCGATGGTCAGCTGCTCGATGACCCACAGCTCCACGCGCTGTTCTTCTGCGAGTTCGGTGTTCACGTCCACTCCTTCCGTTGATCGGACAGGAGGAGGGGGACCCGAAGGTCCCCCTCACTCGGCTGACTACTTGTTGCTCTTGGCGACGTCGAGCGCGGCGCTGGCCTCGCCCTTCGTGATGGGCTGGCACTGCCCGGGCTGCACGATCGCCAGCACGCCGGCCTTGTTGAGCATGGCCAGCTGCGCGTCGGACGGCATACCGTCCGGGTTGCGGAGTTCGATCGTGCGTCCTTCCTTCTCGAAGGTCGTGCGCGATCCTGCTCCGAGCAGGGACACCTTTGGTGCTGGGGCCACAATGGCCTCCTCTCTCGCCCCGTGTGGGGCCTCGATTCGCCCCGCCAAGCCGGCGGCGGCGGTGCTGCTCTCACAGCTTCGCAGCCCGTTGCCGGGACTGCGCTGTGTCTTTCGGCAGACGCGCTGGTGCTCTTGGCCCTGGCGCTCCTAGTTGCGCGGCCCCAGCTAACAGGAGTCCTGCGCCTGCACTCACACGAGCCTCGCGGCTCGCGGAGCGGGACGGATCTTGCAAGCCCCGGGTACTGGGCCCTTCTTGTTCCCCGAGGGAGTGTGTGCCGAACGGCGAAGGGCTCGCGCACGGCCACCTGATCCCGATCCGTATGTGTCCCGCTCCGCCAGCGGCGAAGCTACCCCCCACAGGATGCCGGGGGTCCCTAGGAACCGCCCGGCGACCTGCGAGGTCTTTCAAGGTTGCTCGGCCTCTCCGACCCATCACCATTCTTTTGTTTGCGGCGGAACCTGATAGGTGGCACCGCCGGCCTGGTATCACCCAGGACTTTATCTTCGGGAGGGTAGTTTCGGCTCCGTTTCCGGGGCGCCCTTTCTGTGACTGCCTACTCCTTCTCCCTGCGCGCACGCTCGCGGCGTGCTTCTTGTCGTTCAGTTAGCGACGGTGGGACTCGAACCCAACGCCGCTATCTCATGGCTGCCTCGATGTTCTCTCGCCATGCCATGCCCACATACTCGCCGCCCGACCCCGGGACGGCGTCGCGTCTTACTTGCGACCCTGCCAGCTCTGGCCGTTGTACTCGGGCTTGAGCTGTTCGATCAGGCGGCGCTCGGTCTTCAGAGCAGCCTCCCTAGTCTGACGGTGGTGCCACGCGGTAGTGGTCATCATCGGCCACCACTCTTGCGTTCCTGCGTGCTCGTGGAACCGCGTCATACCTCTTGACGTACTTCCCACGTAGAGCACCCGGCCGCCGCCTCGCGCCACGTAGACGCTGTGCAACCTAGCCATACGCTGACTCCCTTCCCCGCCGAGGCTGCTCCCCGGCGGCACAGGAAGATTGCCAGTGTGACCATCGGACGGTTGGGCGGCTTAGAAGGTCAATCCAAATAGTGGACCGAGCACGCGGCCCCATATCGTGTGCTCTATCGGGAAGATGACCGTCTGCAGCGCGCAGGCTACGCACACCCTGCGTGAGTGACGAGCGCATGCACCTAGTGCAGGTACACGCTCGGCCGTTGTTTCTTTATTGATTATCGCAGGCCCGCGGGCCCGCTCGCTCGCGCTCATCGTGGCACGTTCAGGTTGAACGGCGAGATCGTGAGTGACGTCCCGGCGGGTGCATGCTCGGAGAGCAGCGCAGCCATAGCGCGCGCTCCATCCGGGTTCCACGAATGGATCGTGATGACTGGCGGGAACTTATCCCACTCGACCATCCACTTGCACAGGTCCAGTCCCGTGGGACCATCGTCGCCCTTGAGGATCAGCACCTCGGCCAGCTCGTCAGGGTCCTCGGGCAATACGACGTCGTGAAATCCCAGGTCGTGATCCAGAGAGATTTCAGACACGTGGTACTCGCAGAGAGCCGCTTGCGCGTCCTCGTTAGTGCGCGCCCAGAACCATCCACTCGGTGCTGGTCGCACATCGTCGTGCCAAACCTTGATCCCGATCGGGTCCATCTGCTTTGGAGGTATGAGCGTCATCGAGAGTCCTCGCCGAGGTCCTCGTCATCATCTGCGCTCGCATCGAGCACAGCGTCGTAGTCGGTCTCGTCGTATGGTCGATTCATCGCAGTGACAGACACGTTGATGAGATCGTCCATGTGCTCATGGACTACATCGACTGCGATGCTCGCATCACGGGCGTCCTCGACGATGTAGCGCCTGACCACATCTTCGTCCAGCGTGACGATTACTTGGTACCTCATTCCCTGAACTTCCTTTCCGAACTCGTTTCCTGGAGTTCGTTCGGTGATTTGACGACCGTGTGGGGTGGTATTACAACACTGGTGGTGGCCACTACTACGAGGAGGAAGAATGCCTAAGTCCAAAGCTGCTGCTTCCAAGGAGGCTGCGGAGAACCCGGACAACAAGGTGTGGCCGGAAGTCCACACGCACTACGACGCCGACGCGCAGGCTGCTGAGCGTGGCATCGAGTGGCCGGAGACTCCGAATCCTGGTCCAGAGGGCAACCTGACCGTGATGCAGAAGCAGGCGATCCTGAATGGCGCCGACTTCGACTGGAGCACCAAGTCCGGAATGCGCTAGAGACGTAGAGAGGGGCGGCTTCAACACCGCCCCTCTCCGTCCCTTCATCGACCTCGCCTTACGCGCCGGCTGCGACGGGAGGCTTCTGCCTCGCTGCCGCGGCCTTCGCGGCAAGGTCTGCCGCCTTCCCGCCGACCTTCTGAGCGGGAGTGGTAGCAGCGCCCGACGCCGTCGTCTTCGCTGCCGTAGAACCCTTCTTCGCGCCCTTCGCCTTCTGGTCCTGCTCCCACTTGTCCCAGCAATCCTTGTGCTCGCACCGGACTGTGGTCTCCTGGAGCTTGACCGTGTTGGGGCGTCCCTTTGCCGGAGACCGATCCTTTGTCGGCACCTCGGCCAGGTAGGTGGGGCAATCGGCTGAGATGTGACGCCGACGCTCTCCCTTCCTGTTCACGTCGATGGCTGGATCTGTCGAGACCCATACCGGCATATCCGTTCTCCCTTCTGTTGACCCCGCAGGCGACCCCCGTCGCCCATGCCTTACTGCAACCACATCTTACTCGCCTCGGCCGGGGACAGCAACCCGACTTCGCCTCGACTTTCAGGTCAAATTCCAGGAGGCACACCGGGCGTTCATGGGGGTCGCCCGGCGTCCTCCTGGTGGCGTTTCATCCGCTTGTCGCGCTCGGCGCTGGCCGCGGGGGGATGGGCCATAGCTGTGCGCGCTCTCGCTCGCCAGGAAGATCGTACCCCTACCCCCAATAGTCCACAACCCAGAGCCCTATAAAGAGCTTCGCTCTTTATTTTTTACTGTCTGTTTTTAGTCCTTTAGTTAGTATCTGGATGTGATTTTTTAGGCCGGCAACCTTGTCACAAGGTTTTCGCTGACACCGAGCCTTTTTACACATTGGCTAGGGACCCGTTGACCGGCGACGTTCGGCAATTTGCAAACGTCACGCCTAATGTCACCTTGCAGACATAACGGGACTTCCGTAATATGCATATATAGGAACTCGCGATAAATACGACTGTGACCTCTACGTACTTCGCGACGAAAACGGGGTTATCAAGCGCGTCATACGCGCCTATGAGCCTGCCAGGGCCGAGGAACGACGGCCGGCGGGCCACACCCTTGAATCCGTGTATCAGAGCCAAAATCCAGCCGAAATAGCGGTCATGCAGCGTGCGTTGTGCCGCTGGCTGGGGCTCGGCGTTCGCCCTGGCGCCGGTAACTGGCCTGGATATGTGGAACTCCCCACACGCGAGCAGATGTTGTCGGCTCAGCGAACATTAGACGTTGATGCGGGGCTCAAAGAGCGTCGGATTTTGTGATGCTACGTACGTCTGTTCCCCCCAAAATAGAGCATATTGCAAGAATCGCAGGCCCAATCCTTACCGGATTTAGAGTAAATCTATTCGCGATTCAGTACACGTGTTCGCATCATTTTCGGCTTCGTCGATACGAACGTACGTACGAGAGCCTGTTACAAGCGTCTGCCATCTAGGCAACTGATCGGGCCCGCGGGTGACGGGCGGGTCAGGGCGAGCCGCACCGTGGGGCATTCGCACTTCCCCCGGCCGCATTGTGGGGCGGTCAGCAGAAGAACGCCCTTCCTCGGAAGCCGCGGGTGTGCTCACCTTGGCCGCCGATTCCAGCTTCGTCCATCCTCCACCTTCGCTTACCCTCCCGCTACCGCCCGTCGCCGACGGGTCCGACCAGTTGACCGCCTGCCATGACAGGTTCCCCGAGCCGATGTAGGTGTCGGCCGAGGCGTTCTTCATCTCGATGGTCATCTTGCGGGTGTTGCCCTCGGTCTTCTCCGTCGTCTGGTAGTGGACGAGCGGGCGCTGGGTGACCTTCGGCCACGTCAG
>Ga0207683_10002843_pt1 | contig 15118 bp, 11 predicted proteins | sample KBSM73metaG_FD_184333 | JGI IMG/M metagenome (GOLD analysis project Ga0207683, IMG submission 184333) | Miscanthus rhizosphere microbial communities from Kellogg Biological Station, Michigan, USA - KBS M7-3 metaG (SPAdes) (version 2) | ecosystem: Host-associated > Plants > Roots > Rhizosphere >... | reverse complement strand
GTTGGCCACCTGGGCGTGGTCCTGCAGGTCGGTCAGCGCGGCACCGATGACGTACGGGCCGATGCCGTCCGCGGCGAAGACGATCGCCGGGTCGGTCGCGGGCGCACTCGGCGTGGGCGTACCGGTTGAGCTCGGTGTGACCGACACCGTGGGCGTACCGGCGCCGGTGGCTCCCGTTGGGCCGGTCGCGCCGGCCGCACCCGCAGGCCCAGTGGCACCGGTGGGTCCGGGCGTGCCTGGTCCGGCGAGTCCCGTCGCGCCGGTTGGCCCCGTTGCTCCAGTCGGTCCTGTCGGCCCGGTCAAGGCCCCGATGACGCATTGCCCGAGCAGTCCGGTGCCGGTTTGGAAGCACAGCGGTTGCGCCTGCGGTGGGGCGCCAATCAGGAATGGGATCGTGATCTCGCCCGTCGTGCCGTTGACGAGGAATCGCACGAACGCGCTGGTCGAGTCGCGCACCGCGAAGTTTCCGCCGGGTGGCGTACGGATCTCGACGTCGGCACCCATTGCAACAACGCTCGCGAAAGTGAGCGCGCTCGCAAGTGCGAGCGCCACGGGTCGGCGGCGGAAGCGTGACGGGTTCATGAGGGGTTCCTGGAAGTCGAGCGACGGGAATGCGTACGTTGCACGTGGGAGCGTCCGCGGCGGCGCAGGTCGATGATTGCCAAGCCGGCGAGCAGCGCGCCAAGCCCGAGCAGCCCAAGGTTGCCTAGCGAGGGTATCGGCTCCTCAATCTCGGGGACGATGGGCTGGCCACCGGAGCCGAACCAGTTGGATGCGTTGCCGCCACCGCCTTCGTTGGACTGATTGGGCGCGAGAGGCTGGCCTGTCGCCCATATATCGGTGACGCCGACATGCAGGATCGACTGGGTGCCGGCCGGAAGCAGATTGATGTTGGCGACCTGGCCCGGCGCGCTGCTGCGGAACTGGATCGGGTTGCCGCTCGTGCCGAGGATCTCGAGAAGGCCGGCGATCGTTTGCGTCGTGCCGACCTGGAACACGTGGTTCTTGCCGGTCGCCGAGCTGAAGCGTGCGTTGAAGAACACGGTGTTGCCGCCGACAGTGCCGCTGGTGAGACCGCACAAGTCGATGAAGCGGACCGTCGAAGTGCCCGCGACGAATGTGCCGCTGTTGCTCCAGTTGCCACCAACCTGAATCAAGCCGGAGCCTCCGTCGATCGTGCCTCCCGGCTGGATCGTCACATGGCGAACATTGACGAGACTGCCGCCGGCGACGAGCAGCGTGCCCGCGACGACGACGTCGGTGCAGGCGAGATCGGTCAGGCCGCCGCCGGTGCTGTACTGGCCCCCGGAGGGGACGACGAGGTCGGCGCGCGCGGCGGGAATGGGACCGAGCGCGAGAGCAATCGCGAGCGACGCGTACGCCAGAGAAGCGCGCACAGGCCGATTGCATCGAGACTTCTCACCCGATACGGCAACGTCGCGGAATGCCATCCCCGTTGCGCTCCTTGATTCTTCTCGGCGATATCTGAACCGGACGCGGCGCCTGCCTCCCGGGCGGCCCGTGGTCCCTCGTTGAGAGCAGCAATGTACCGCACGCCCTCGCATCGGCAGCACGGCGCGATACGGTGTGGGGTCCGCCGACGCCAGGAACTCAAAGGTAATGATGGCAACGCCGAAGGTAGCGGTCCGTTTCCAGCACGAAGGCGCGCTCGAGGACACCAGGACCAGCGGATGGGACGACTCTACGGCGTGCGGTCATGCCGAGTCGGATGTCCGGCCGCTTGGCCGACTTCGACGCGCTCGAACCGGTTCCGTCCGCGGCATGTTCGCGTCGGAGGATACTTCTCCTGGTACGTTGACATCACTCAGCAATCGACGCCGCTAACTGTGGTTGCCTCTATCGCATCGCACTTGCCCCGGCAATCACTTGCGCGCGAAATATACGTCGAATTTTTGCTGCGCGACGGCCTGGTAGTACGTCCCCTTGAGACGATCGCTCGCGAGGTCGTACGCGAGCTCATAGGTTGAACCCGCGTAGCCTCCAGCCGTGATCTCGAGGAAGACGCGAAGCGTCGCGCCATCCTTCGAGGCCTGTGCCTTCGCGAACGGAAGCTGCCTGGGATTGAAGTAGAGCGCATCGACACGCCCGTCGGCCCCGATGCCATTGATCACAATCGTGTAGCCGCCGTCGGGACGCACCCAGGATCCCTTGAGCACATCGAAGCCCGGCGCCACAACGGTTTTCTGAGATGTGGCCGGAGCCTGGGCCGCGGCTTCGCCGAAAGGCGCAAGCGCCAAGGTAGAGGCAAAGACACATGAGATGACGTTCATTCGGCGGGTGCGAAGGTCGAACGCTCGGCACGCCATGCCAGTACCAGCAGGATCGCCACTGTGGCGTGCAGTAAAGCGCCAGGCCAAAGCAGCACGCCTCGCACGTGTGCGACCGTGTACAGGTACACGAGAAACATCGCGATGAGCGCGTTGTAGACCAACATCGCCCGAACGGCCGCTGAACCACTCGCGGCCTGCTGTCGTGCCGGCCAACAAGCCAATCCCAGCGCCAGCAGCGCAACGCCGAAGCATCGCGCAACCGCGATTCCCACACCGGATACATCGCCGGCGAGGAGCAGGGTCACGACGATGTTTGGCGCGACGATCACGGCGAGACCCGTTCCAATCTCGGTCAAGGAAGCGAAGGCAAGCAACTTCGCAAGCATCGCTAGTCGCGCGCGCGGGCGACCGCTTGCTGCACCTTTTTGTGGTCTTCGGCTGCGAGTTGCGTCGGTCCGAGATTGAACGTCAGCTTGTTGATCTTGCCGTCGAATCGGAACGGTATCTCGTAGCTGCTGTCCACGGCCGTTCGGGTATCGACTCCAACGTCGAAGGTCTCGTCCGGCGGCAACAGGAACGGGATCGTGTGCTCGACTTTGAGCGTGGCCAGGTCCTTGCCGTCGACCTTCAGCACGCCGGTGCCGCCCTTCGCGATACCCGGTCCGTCGTATTTGAAGTCGAACACGATCGTATGCTTGCCCGCGCTCAGCGACTTGCCAAGCCAGTCCGCGCCGCCCACGCCGCCCTCCCAGCGAGAACGCTTGAGGTCCAGGAGGTTGTAGACGAAGACCGGCTTGCCCTTGAGCAGATACAGTGCATAGCCGCCGAAGCGACCACCCTCGGTGACGATCATCCCGTTGCCGCCGCTCTTCGGGACCTCGATCTCGGCCGTGATGGTGAACGACTTGTTGAGGATGCTCGGCGAGTTGCCGGTCGGAATGCCGGCGTTTTCACCGAAGTACGTGAACACGGTCTGACCCGCGACGGCGCTCGGCCGCGGCGCGATCGCCCGCGCGAACTGCGAGTTGTCGAGCGGAAGCACGCCATACTTCTCCGCCTCCTGCCGGAACAGCGCCTGCATCTGCTTCAGTTTGTCCGGCATCTTCGCGGCGAGATCGTCGTTCTGGGAGTAGTCCTCCATGAGGTTGTAGAGCTCCCACCGATAGTCGTTCACGTCCGGGAATTTCGCGTTGAGCTGCCACGGCGGCACGGGTGGATGCGTGTTGGCGTACCAGCCATCGCTGTAGATCCCGCGGTTGCCGGCCATCTCGAAGTACTGGGTCTTGCGCGTCGACGCTGCGTTCGCATTGGCGGCGTCGAACGTATACGCCATGCTCACCCCTTCGATCGGTTTCTGGACGATGCCATCCACCTGTTGCGGCGCCTTGATCCCCGTGGCCTCGAGAATCGTCGGCACGATGTCGATGATGTGGTGGAACTGGTGGCGGATTCCACCTGGGTCCTTGATGTGACCTGGCCACGAGATTGCCATGCCCTGGCGCGTGCCGCCGAAGTGAGAAGCGACCTGCTTGGTCCACTTGAACGGCGTGTCGAACGCCCAGGACCACGCCACCGCCATGTGCGGATAAGTCGCGGCCGAGCCCCAGTCCTCGTAATGCAACAACTGCAGCGGCTCGGGAACGTCCAGGATGCCGTTGTAGGCGGTCATCTGGTTGTAGGTGCCCGAGAGCGTACCCTCAGGACTCGTGCCGTTGTCGCCGTCGATGTAGATGATGAGCGTGTCGTCGAGCTTGCCCATGTCCTCGACCGCCTGGATCACGCGGCCGATCTCGTAGTCCGTATAGGCCGTGTAGCCCGCGTAGACCTCGGCCTGCCGCGCGTACAGCTTCTTCTGCAGCAACGAAAGCGAATCCCACCGCGGCAGTTCCTCCGGCCACGGCGTGAGCTTCGCAGTCGCCGGAACGACGCCGAGCCGTTTCTGGTTGGCAAAGATCTGCTCGCGCAGCTTCTCCCAGCCCATGTCGAACTTGCCTTTGAACTTGTCGATCCACTCTTTCTTCGGCTGATGCGGCGAGTGACTTCCGCCGGGAACGTAGTAGACGAAGAACGGCTGGTTGGGTGCGGCCGCGTTGAGGCTCCTCATGTGCCTGATGGCTTCGTCTGCCATGTCGGTGGTCAGGTTGTAGTCCTTCTTGCCGACCCAGGGGAAGATCTGCGAGTGATCGCGGAACAGGTACGGCTGCCACTGGTCGGTCTCGCCGCCCATGAAGCCGTAGAAATACTGGAAGCCCATTCCCGACGGCCACTGGTCGAACGGGCCGGAGACGCTGTACTGAAAGCCCGGCGTGTTGTGGTTCTTGCCGAACCACGACGTGGCGTAGCCGTTGTCGGCGAGCATTCTGCCGATCGTCGCGTTTTCGGTACCGATGATCGAGTCGTAGCCGGGATACCCTGTCGACAGCTCCGAGATCACGCCGAATCCCACTGCATGGTGGTTGCGTCCGGTGATCAGCGCAGCGCGCGTCGGCGAGCAGAGCGCGGTCGAGTTGAATTGCGTGTAGCGCAGGCCGGCCTTCGCCACGCGGTCGAGCGCCGGCGTGGGGATCACGCCGCCGAACGTGCCCGGCACGCCGTAGCCCTGGTCGTCGGTCATGATCAGCAGCACGTTCGGCGCGCCCTTCGGCGGCACTACGCGCGGCGGCCACCAGGGTTTCGAATCCTTGGCGCTTTCCTTGATCACGCCGCCGAACTGGAGCGGCGGCGGCGGCAGTTGGTTGCCGGGGATGGTGGTCGTGGCGCTCGGCGATCCGAGCTCGCCCGTCACCTGCTGCGCCGCAGCCGGTGCGATCGCCAGTGCCGCGGCGAACAGGATTGCCGTGGTGCGTACATTGCGGGTTTTCCGGTTCATGCATTCTCCTGGGAGTACGAATCGAATCCAGCTCAAGGCGTGGGCACAACGCGGTAATACACGCCGTTCGCGCCGTACGAAGGCTGGAACCACGTATTGCCGCTCAGGTAATACGTCGTGCCGTTCTTGGGAATGGAGATGGATCCGGCCGGCAGCGCAGCGTAGATGCCGCCCATTGCAAAGGCGGCACTCGCCACGGGCGCAGGCGCGACGGCCGCAGCGCCGCTCGCACCGGCAACGACACCAGCGTTGTACGCATTGGCCGTGTTGGCACTGGCAGCGGCCGCTCCCGCGGCATAGGCACTCGACGTCGCCGCTGCGGTATTGGCCGAAGCAACGGCAGCGCCCGCCGCCATGCCCACGACGGCGCCCGCGGCCGCGGCCCCCGCCGTGTTCCAGCCGCCGCAGTTGTAGCAGCCGGAGCCGTAGTAGTTCACCGTGGTCGGCGGATGGTAGGCCGGATACGCGGCGCCGTAATACGGACTGTGATACGCGGTTGCGCCATTCGCGCCGGTGTAGGTCGTGTAGCCCGATCCTTCGGCGTGATACGCCGAACCGCCGTAAGCGCCGGTCGCGGTCGTGCCTTGCCCTGCGTAGTGCGTCGCCGTGCCGCCGTACGCGCCGGTCGCCGTCGTCTGCCCGGAGCCTTCCTTGTGGTAGGCCGACCCGCCGTAGGCCGTCGACGCGGTCGTCCCCTGCCCATAGGTGTGCGTTTCGCTGCCGCCCGCCGCATCGGTGCGCGTGGTCGACCCCGAGCCCGCGGTGTGCGAGGTCGTGCCGCCGTGATAGTTGGCGTGCGACCACGCGAACGCAGGATCCGCGCCAAGCATCGGAATCAGAAACCCTGCCAAGCCAACGACGATCGTGTTCATGGCGGACCTTTTCATGGCGTCTTGACGGGCTGCACTTTGGCGCTCTTCGCCTTTGGCGGCGGCTTCATGCCGGGTGCATCCTTCGCGTCCGGCCGCGCGAACGCGATGCGCCCTGCGGCGCTGGCCTTGGCCGACACGAAGGCATCCGCCGCAACGGCGCCGTCCAGCTGCCAGTTGGAAAGCTCGAGCACATGGCGGAGCCGCGCGCGATCGGTGAGGTACACCGCATAGACGCGCCGCGGCAGCTTGTCCTCCGCGCCGATCCAGATCTGCACGAACACGTCGCCCGTCACGTACGCCACCATGTCGGTCGTCGTGCCGCCCACGATGTTCGACTGCCCGATGTAGAACGCGACCTTCAATCCGGCGGCGATGTCCTTGTAGGGATCGGCCACGATCACGTCGGTGAAGGGGAAGTAGATCGCCGCCGAATCGTAGGCCACCTGCAGCGCGGCATCGATGGTCGGCGGGGCATCGGCGATGGCGACCAGATTCTCGGCCGGCGCGAAGGCCATCATCACCTTGCCGTCGTAGTAGAACTCCGATGCAGGGCCGTCGCCCAGGCTCACTACCTTGAGCTTGTCGGGCCGCTGCAACATGACTTCCGACTTGGTCGCGTAAACCAGCGGAGGTCCCAGACGGCTCGGGCTCTCGTAGGAGACGACCGCCGTGAACGCCATCGTTTTCGCAGCGGCAAGCCGGGCGCTCGCGGCCTTCAGGATCTCGATCGCACGCGGCTCGAGCACCATCTGCGCGGAGGGCGCCGTGGACTTGCCTGCCGCTTTCGTCGCCTTCGCCGGCTGCTGCGCCGCGCTGGCTGCAACGAACAGCACGCCAATGACGAGCAGCAGCGTGCCTGTCATGGACTTCGAGCGAGTGAGTCTCACGGGATCATTCCGCATTCAAACATCTTGTTGGCGATGGGCGCGGCAACCATGTTCAGGAACTCCGTACGCGCCTGCGCATCGTTCTTCAGGAAGTCCACGACCCGCTGCTCCTCCTGCGATTTGGGCTGGCCTCTCTGCTGCCACAGCTGCTCGCAGCTGGCGCTCTGGTATTTCTGGATCACCTTGTTGGCGGCCATGTCCATGATTCGTCCCTGGCCGCCGGCGAGCCCGGCCGCGCACAGCGCAGTGGCAACTACGACAACGGCGATTCGCTTGCTCATGACTTGCTCCTTGGTGATGACGTTGTGAAGAATCCTTATTTGCGCGGCGGCGCGTCGAATGACGCAACCTTCGCGGGCTCGATGACCACGGCAACCTTGCATCGTGCAGCTGCTGGAAAGTGTCGAATGCCCGAGCACGCGTTCATTTCGCGTGTCTGCTGATCGTGACGTCCTTGATGGCCAGCAACAGTGCATTGCCCTCGAAAGGCTTGGGCAGATAGGCCGCGGCGCCGAGACGGGCGACCTCCTTCCGCATGCCGGGCGAGTCGTGCGCCGTGATGACGATGACCCGGGTATGCGGATTACGCGTCCGCAGGTGCGTCAGCAATTCGAGGCCGGACATTGCGGGCAGCTTGACGTCGGTGATGACGCAAAGCGCGTCGCCGACCGCATCGTCGGCCAGCAGCGCCTCCGCCGATCCGTAGGCCGTCGCGGACATGCCCGCGGCGTCCAACAAGGTTTCGATTGCCTCTCGCATGCCCTCGTCATCCTCGACCACGAGAACGCTGGTGCCGTCGCCCATCGCCATCGCGGATCTCCGTGTAGCCTTCTGACCGACTGACTGAACGGCCGACGGGCCGGGCTGAATCTCCGCGCATCGTCAATCGCAACGACGCGTAGCGAAAGTGGCCTTTGGTGCAGCGTGCTTGCACCAAAGGGCAAGGACCTCCGCGGGCAGCTGCAAGCCGATACCGAGTTCGCCGGCAATACAAGTGTTGCGCTTGCCGGCGACCCGCAACCGACGCTTGCAAGTCGCGCCGGTCCGGCTAGCCCTTCGACGTCTCGTCGATATAGCTCTCGCGTGCCGGATACACGCCCGCGAGCCGCGCGATCAGGATCGCTACGAACAGGGCACCATTGATCTGCTCGACCATGCATACGCCTCGTGCCTGGCGGGTAAGCGGCGTGATGTCGCCGAATCCCGTGCTCGTCAGTACGGTAATGCTGAGGTAGAGCGCGTCCGCATAGACGAGGCTACCCGGTTGGCCGACGACCATATATGACTGCGGATAAGCGAATCCCAGGATCGCGTAGCTGTAGGCCCAGAAGACGCCGATCATCAGGTATGCCGCTGCAGCGCCGAACAGCTTGTCCTGCGTCATCACCGTGGGCTGAAAGACGTAGCGGAGGAGATAGACAGTCGTTATGAAGTAGAGTCCCGCGCTGAAGATCCAGGACATCGCGAGGTCCCGATCGTCGTCGCGCCAGAGTCCGCTGTACTGGAACCAGACGGCGGGAATGGCGAGCAACAATGCGATGACGAACGACTGCGTCGTCCGACCCACCGCTGCGACCGTCGCAATCATTGCGAACATGTTGACCGCATTCAATACGAGCCGGCCATGGTCGGTCGCAGGGACGAACGACACCGCACCGATCAGCGCGACCAGCACGGCAAACAACCAGAAACAGCGCTGATAGAAGATGCGCGACAGTGCATCCCGCGTAATAGTGATGCCCATTGCCATCGTGATTCTCCCCGGTTGCGTGGTTCCGCGATGAACGACCATGTCGCGGAATGCAAAAAGCGCATAGTTTGCGGCATTGCACCGCGCACGGAACCGTGTGGCCGCGCGTAGGGGTCGCAGGGACATTCCACCGCCAACGCCTGGTGCTGCGGCGAGTCCTCGACATGCACGAGAAGCCGCAATCGGTGGTCGGATGCCGGTACTCGGATGCGACCTGTCGTCCGCGTCAGGAGAAGTCAGCTCATTTGAGCCGTCGTGTCTCGCCGATGGCCATCACGTCGAACGCTTCGCGCGGTAGGCCGACACGATCGCGCTCCAGCGCCAATGCCCGTGGCGCTTCGTCGGGCGGATCATCGGCCATCGGAAAAGTGCCCCAGTGAATGCCGATGGCCCGCTGCGCGCGAAGGTCGGCACGCGCCTGGATCGCATCCACCGCGTCGAGATGCTTCGCCTGCATGAACCACCGAGGCGCGTAGGCGCCGATGGGAATGAGCGCGAGATCGAACGGCCCGAGCCGCTCGCCAATGTCGCGAAAGTCGCGCGAGTAGCCGGTGTCTCCCAGGTGAACGATCCGCAGGCCGTCACCTTCGATGGCCCACCCGCCCCAAAGCGTGCGATCTCTGTCGGTGAGTGTGCGACGGCTCCAGTGCTGCACTGGGACCAGCGTGAACGTCGCGTCGCCTTCGCGCGCGCTCTGCCACCAGTCCATTTCCTCGACGCGCTCGATGCCGATGCCCGCAAACCACGCCTTGAGCCCGAGCGGAACGAGAAAGCGCGGGCCGCCCTGTGGCATCGACGCCAGGCGCAGCACGGAAGCCTCGTCGAGATGATCGTAGTGATTGTGCGTGATGAGCACGACATCTATCTTCGGCAGATCAGGAACGTCGATCGGAAGGGGCGCGATACGCTTGGGACCCGCAAAAGGCACCGGCGACGCGCGCTCGGAGAAAACGGGATCGACCAGGATGTTTTTTCCGGCAAGGCGCAGCAGCACCGACGCGTGGCCGATCCACGTGAGCGAAGGATTCGCGGTGGGCGAATGCAGCGCGGCCAGGTCCGCCGCTACCACGGGCGTTTGCCACCCACCTGGCGGCTCGACGTTATCGGCACGCTCCGACCTCCAGCGCAGGAAGTCGCCGAAATCCGTCGTCGCGTGCGGGTGATTGTTGCGGAACGTCCCGTCCTCGTTGCGAGGCGCGCCTTGCGAGAAAACGGCGCCGCTCGCGAGGAGGCCGGCCACCAGCGCGAGCATGCCGAGCGTTGCCCTCAATGGAGCGCCTTCGGTACGAACATGCCAGGAGGGATTGACGACGCGCTGCTTCCGTTGCACAGGTGGCGGGTTGGGTTTCGGCGTTTGGCCAAGCGTTGCTGTCGGCGATGATACCGCGCGGTTTGAAGCTACCGGATCTTCAACCTGGAAGGCGGGTGGGGTTGAGCGATCGCTATACTGCGGTTTGCCGACGGACACCGGCCTTGTATCGCGCGCGACTTTCGCCTAAATTGCGTTTCGTTCGACTTCACACTCTATAAACCCACGGATATGGCTGGCTCGCTGCCGGAAGGTCCCGCCTTCGGGCCCGCCTAGTGACGTGCGCAATGCGCGTCAGCGAACTGCTGCAGCACCTTCAGGCTTACATTCCGGGCGACCGCCGCCGGGCGCTCGCGCGCGGCGAGGCCATGCCCGACCGCATTCACGGTGCGGCACTTTTCGCGGACATCTCCGGCTTCACCCCGCTGACCGAGGCGCTGTCCGCCGAGCTTGGCGCGCACCGCGGGGCCGAAGAGCTGACGAAGCATCTGAACCGGGTTTTTCATGCCTTGATCGAGGAGCTCCATCGCTTCGGCGGTGAGGTCATCTATTTCAGCGGCGACGCCATCACGTGCTGGTTCGATGGCGACGACGGCGCGCGTGCGGCCACCTGCGGCCTCGCGATGCAGGACACGATGCGCGGCCTGCACGACATCGTCACGGCGCGCGGCACGCGCGTAACGCTCGCGATGAAGGCCGCTGTCGCGGTGGGACCGGCGCGCCGGTTTGTCGTCGGCGATCCGGATGTGCAGTTGATCGATGTGCTCGCCGGTCGCCTGATCGACGCCCTTGCGACCGCGGAGCATCGCGCCGTGCCGGGAGAGGTGATTCTGGATCAATCGGCACTGAATGTCCTGCGCGATCGCATTGTCGTGGGCGACGTGCGACATGACGACAGCGGTCGCGAGTATGCGACCGTCGTCCGGACGCTGATGCAGGTTCCCCAGTGGGCCACGACCGAAGGTCCTGATGCGCTGGGCGAAGATGCGGCCCGCCGATGGGTGCTTCCTGCGCTCTACCAGCGTCTGCGGACCGGAAGCGGCGAATTCATGACGGAGCTGCGTCCCGCTTACCCTCTGTTCGCGCGGTTCGGCGGCATCGACTACGACGACGATGCCGCTCCGGCGAAGCTCGATGCGTTCGTGTGTCACGTGCAGCGTATCTTCGCGGCCTACGGCGGCAATCTCGTGCACCTTTCCGTAGGCGACAAGGGAGCCTATCTGTACGGCGTTTTTGGTTCGCCCCAGGCGCACGAGGACGACGCGGCGCGCGCCCTGGCGTCGGCGCTGGAGCTGCGCGAGCTGCCCAAGATCACGGCCGTGTCCGAGTTGCAGATCGGCATCACGTACGGGCGCTTGCGGAGCGGCATGTACGGCCACGAGCATCGGCAGGCGTTCACGTGTCTCGGCGACGCCGTCAATGTTGCTGCGCGGCTCATGAGCCACGCAGCGCACGGACAGATCCTCGTCTCCTCCGCGGTCCACGATACCGCGCGCGGCAAGTTCGCATGGAACGAGCTTGCGCCGATTCATGTAAAAGGCCGACGCGAGCCCGTGCACTCGTATGCGCTGACGGCGTCGGTCAAGCGTGCGCAGCGAAGCGAAGCCGCGACGTCGGAATTGCCGATGATCGGCCGCTCGGCCGAGCTCGGCCTGCTGGGGGCCGGGCTCGACGCCGCGCTGGAAGGAAATGGCTCCGTGATCGGGATCGCGGCGGACCCCGGCATGGGCAAGTCGCGGCTGATCGCGGAGTTCGCACGGCAGGCGCAGGCGCGCAGCGTCCTCGTGACGACCGGGGAATGCCAGGCATTCGGCCGCAATACGAGCTACTTCGCCTGGCGTGAAATCTGGCAAACGCTGTTCGGCGTCGACGATGCGTTACCCGACGAGGACAAGGTGCGCAATGTCGAGGCCAAACTCGCGGCGATCGACACTGGCCTGGTCGCTCGCGCGCCACTGCTTTCTGCCGTGCTCGACGTCCTGATCGAGGACAACGACCTCACCGCTTCCTTCGACGCGAAGCTCCGCAAGACCTCGCTGGAGACATTGCTCGCCGACTGTCTTCGTGCCCGCACCGCCGCCGAGCCGCTGGTCGTGGTGATCGAGGATTGCCACTGGCTCGATCCGCTGTCGCGCGATCTGCTGGAGGTGCTCGCGCGGGCCCTGCCTGGAATCAAGTGCCTGTTCGTGGTCGCCTATCGGCCCGAGAAGGAGCCCGGCGGCGGCCTTGGCCTCGTGAAGCTGACCCACTTTCAGGAGATCGCGCTGACCGAGCTCGATCCATCGCAAGCGGCGAGCCTGATTACGTTGAAGCTGGGGCAGATGCTAGGTACGGAGCGCGCCGCGCCCGCGGCGCTCGTGGAACTGATCACGAACCGCGCCCAGGGCAATCCTTTCTACATCCAGGAGTTGCTCAATTACATCCGCAGCCAGGGCGTCGATCCGGGAGACGCGGCCAGCCTCAGAAGCCTCCAGCTTCCCGGGAGCCTGCACAGCCTGATCCTGAGCCGAATCGATGCCGTCGCCGAAGCGCCGCGCCGCGCACTCAAGGTGGCGAGCGTCGTAGGGCGCGTGTTTCGTGCGCCGACACTGGAGGGCGTATACCCGGAGCTCGGCGACGTCATGGAGATCACCGAGCACCTTGCGATGCTCACCACAGCCGACCTTGTGCACCCCGAGATCGAAGCAGAGCAAAGCTACATCTTCAAGCACGCCATCACGCAAGAGGTCGCCTACGAGAGCATGCCCTTCGCGTTCCGCTCGGCGCTGCACGAGCGCGTCGGTGAGTTCATCGAGAGAACCGAAGCGGACGCGATCGACCGTAACCTGGATCTCCTCGCGCATCACTACTGGCACGGCGAGAACGTAACGAAAAGGCGCGAGTACCTCGGCCGCGCCGGGGATGCGGCGCAGGCGGCGTACGCCAACGCAGCGGCGATCGACTACTTCGAGCGCCTCGCGCCATTGGTTGATGGCAAGGAACGCGTCGAGCTGCTGCTGAAGCTCGGCAAAGTGGTGGAGCTGGTCGGCGACTGGAAGCGGGCCGAGGAGGTGGATGTGCAGGCGCTCGGCCTTGCCGTGTCGCTCGACGATGTCAAATGGCGCGCCTCGTGCGAGACCGCGCTCGCAGAAGTCGCTCGCAAGCAGGGTCGCTTCGATGAGGCGCTCGAACGACTCGACCGCGCGGCGCGCGGATTCGAAGCGATGGGTGACGAAAGCGGCGTCGGCCTGGTGAAACACCTTGCCGGCACCGTGGCGGCCCAGCGCGGCGACTATCCGAAGGCGGTGGAAAACTACGAGGCAAGTCTCGTCATACGCGAGCGCATCGGCGACAAGGTGAGCATGGGCAGCCTGCTGTCCAATCTCGGGATCATCGCGGAATACCGCGGCGACTACGAGGCATCGCGCCGCTTGCACGAGCGCGCATTGCAGCTTCGGACGGACGCGGGCGACCGCCGCGGCATCGGAAACTCGACCACCAATCTCGGGATGATCGCGGTGCTGCAAAAGCAGTTCGCGGATGCGCGCGACTGGTTCCGGAAATCCATGCTGCTGAACCGCGAAGTCGGCGACGCCTGGATGGTCGCGCTGTGCGATCACAACCTGGCCAATGCCACCCGCGGGCTCGGCGAGCATGACGCCGCGCGCAGCCACTTCGCGGCCAGCCTCAGCGCATATCGTAGCTATGAGGATGCGTGGGCGCTCGCGTTCCTGCTCGAGGACGTTGGCATGCTGATGGCGGCCACCGGCAACGTCGCGGCGGCATACGAGCTCCTTGGTGCGGCTGATGCCTTGCGGGACACCAACGACATGCCGCGCGCCCCTTCGCGCCAGCAAGAGATCGAAGCGGAGCTCCTCGAATTTGCCAACGCCGTACCGCCGCATCAACGCGACGCTTGCCGCGCCCAGGGCCGTAAGTTGGGACTGCACGCAGCCGTCGACTACGCGCTCGATTTATGCGGATCGCATAACGCGGGGACGCGCTAGACCGCAGCGATCCGTATTCCCAAAGCAGTCACGCGCTCACCGCCGACAAGCGTTTGTTATCTACAGCCGATGTCAGGCAGAACACCGTCACAGACAAACACTTTTGTCGGCTACAGCGGTTGCTTATTTTTCCCGTTGCATTTGATTGATTCCGTGTCAGACTCCGCGCCGTAGTTGCTTGCGCGCAATTGCGGTCGCGCGACGCAACAAGAACACCGCTGATCTAGTCGCGGCCTAAAAAACACTCGTATCGTGGATCGCAAAGATCCCGGGGGAGAACGAGAATGAATCGCGTCCTTTCAGTCCTGTTCGCATTGATGTGTTCGACTTTCGCGTGCGCGGCGCCGTTCCAGAACGGCAGTTTCGAGACCGGCACATTGACGGCCGACCCATGCAACATCCAGGTCCCCAATGGAGACAACACCTCGATCGCCGGCTGGACCGTCATCGCTGCCATGCCGTCGCCCGTGGTGGGCGGCCGCGAGCCGCGGTTCCAGCGCGCCGGCGTGAACCTCCTGTTCGGCGCGCTCCTCCTCGTCGTCGCCGGCTCGCTCGGCGGTGAGGCGCTGGCGATCCACCAGAAGCTCAGTCTCGGATCGTCGTTCTGGCTCGGGACGCAGGGATACGAGTACGTGGATCTCGGCCGCGCTTTTCAGATCGCGCTCTTCGGCGGCCTTGGCCTCTGGCTCGTGCTGATGCTGCGCGGGCTCTGGCCCGCGCTTCGCCGCACCGACGCGCAGCAGCCGCTGGCCGCGCTCTTCACCGGTTCCGCGATCGCGATCGGGCTCTTCTACGGCGCCGGGCTGCTCTATTCGGCACGGACGCACCTCTCCGTCGCGGAGTACTGGCGGTGGTGGGTCGTGCACCTCTGGGTGGAGGGCTTCATGGAGGTGTTCGCGACGGCCGCGACCGGGTTCCTGCTCGCGCAGCTCGGCCTCGTGCGTCCCGACAGCGCCGCGCGCGCGGCGATCGCGTCGACCGCGATCTTCCTGCTGGGCGGCATCCCCGGCACGCTGCATCACCTGTACTTCGCCGGCACGCCGGTGTCGGTCATGGCCGTCGGTGCGACCTTCAGCGCGCTCGAGGTGGTGCCGCTCGTGCTGATCGGCGTCGAGGCGATGCACACGCTTCGCACGACGAAGTGTGCATCCTGG